>Ga0316607_1000217_pt1 | contig 22820 bp, 17 predicted proteins | sample MIS2016062E_MG_FD_207674 | JGI IMG/M metagenome (GOLD analysis project Ga0316607, IMG submission 207674) | Microbial mat bacterial communities from Middle Island sinkhole, Lake Huron, Michigan, United States - MIS.2016.062E | ecosystem: Environmental > Aquatic > Freshwater > Lake > Sediment...
TTGCTCAAAGTGAACGAAATTAGGCCGGCCTGCTCCGCCCGTTTGAGGATACTTTCGCTAAAGGGCCCCACAAACATCGCGGGGAAAAGAGTCAAAATGTCGAAGTGCATAAGGCGCTTTTTCGCTATTACTCAAAATCAGGTAATTTTAGACTTGCTTTCTTCTGCAAGTCTTTTGGTAATCTTTGAATTCGAGGATCAATAGTATCAAATAAGGCAGAATCAGACGAGGAAGCGAGCCGTTTTTGACATAGAGCAACATATTCTGGATTTAGCTCAATCCCAAGCCAATTTCGGTTCAACACTTTTGCTACTTTACATGCTGTGCCGCTCCCCGCAAAGGGGTCTAAGATGGTCTCACCAGGATTAGAACTAGCCTTTATAATGCGTTCGATTAAGGCTTCAGGCTTTTGGGTGGGATGTTTCTCGCGCTCCGCACTACAGAAATGCACATGAGCAAATTCCCAAAGATCGCCAGGGTTTGCACCCGCCATATTATTTCGTTGTCTATAATACTTTTGGGGAATCCGAATCTGATCTAAATTGAAGGTAAACTCTTGGGTTTTTGTAAAATAAAGAATGTCCTCGTGTCTTGGGGAAAAACCTCTCTTGCGGCCCATTCCCTGGGTGTAATGCCAAGTAATCCAACCATTAAAGTTCAATTTGAAATCATCTTGCAGGAGCAAAAATAGCCTCGAAATAAATTTAACTCCCATAAAAACATAGATTGAACCTGTAGATTTAAGCAACCGAATTGCCTGCTCAAGCCAATTTTGGGTAAAGAAAGTATATTCTTCGCTCGTTCTTGCATCTTTATTATTACCGTAATCTTTGCCCAAATTATAAGGAGGATCAGCGATAATGAGATCAATGCAATTGGCAGGAAGCCGAGCCATTTCTGTAATTGCATCACCACAGATGAGTTGAGAAGGTTTTATCATTCTATATCCTTGATCCATGCATGTTTTTTTGCTAATTTAAGCCATGCTGCTTCGCCTTTAGAACGGATAAATTTAGCATCAAGCATTTGAAGGAATTGCCAAGTTGTTCGCTTTTCCAGTTCTACATAGTATATGTCACGAACTTGCAATTGGCCTGTGCCTAAAGCTGGATTGTAGCGAATGTCTGGAGCCGAAATATACTTTAAGTCGTAAACAGCGGAAGAGACAACTTCCATAACCCCATTTGTCATAGTGGATAGAGCATCTTTTTCGCCATAGACTCTATATTTTAGTGAAAGGATAATAAAAACGTAATCAGGGTCTTCAACATACTCCGATCTGACTCTAGCAAAAGATGTTATATTGGGGCTTTTCCCTGAAGTCTTTATATCATCGGATGTTGCTTTAACGTCCACGTTTGCCGATAGATAATCAGTTTTATCTCGCTTTCGTTTGAACTGAAGAATAAGATCGAAAGGATCAAGCCGTTTTCCTGCCTGTACATTTATCAATTCATATTTATTCTCCCCTTCAGCGGCTACAGTTTCAAATTGTTCAAGCGCCCAAGCCTCCACAAAAGGCCCAGCGACCTTGTTAATATTCTCCAGCGGCAAGCCGCGTTTCAAATTAGTGTAAATAAAAATCCGATTTCTGCCTTCTTCAATCGATTCTTGAATGATTAAAGAAATTTTTTCAGTTAAATAGGCTGAATCTTCAGAATAGCGAGGGCTTTCTTGAGGGATTTTGAAGATCACATTCATTATAAATCCTTCTTTGTTTAGGAATTAGGCCGAGATTATAGCACATTTCAAACTAATTGGTCAAATGGCATCAAGCCTTGAAGAGGAAGAAGCGCGCCAAAATTGACGCAACAGGGTGCTGCGGCTATACTGATTGCCCAAGTGTCATTGTAATCTAGTAAAAGGAGTTTGCTTGTGGGTAAACGAACAACTATCCTAGACTTGCAAAAACTGAAGCAAGCTGGGAAACGATTTGCGATGGTGACGGTCTATAGTTATAGCGATGCTAAACTTGCGGATGAAGCAGGTTTTCCGACGATCTTGGTGGGTGATTCGCTTAATATGACGGTTACGGGCCAGGAAACAACGCTTTCGGCAACCCTTGAGCAAATGGTTTATCATTCTAAAGCTGTGGTGCGCGGCAATCAAAAATCTCTAATCGTTGGAGATCTGCCTTTCTTGACGTATAGCGATGAACGAAAAGCGATAGAATCAGCAGGTCGTTTCATGCAAGAAGGGAATGTCCAGGCGATCAAACTGGAAGGGGGCGTGGCAGTTGCGCCAATTGTGCAGAAATTGGTGGCTTTAGGCATTCCTGTGATGGGACATTTAGGTTTTACGCCCCAATCTGTGCATCAAATTGGGATTCGGGTGCAAGGTAAAGAGGCAAATGCAGCGGCCCATTTGATAGAAGATGCTTTAGCACTGGAGGAAGCGGGAGCTTTTGCGCTGGTGTTGGAATTGGTCCCGGCCCAATTGGCCCGCGAAATTACGGCTAGACTGCGAATTCCAACGATTGGTATTGGCGCAGGGCCTTGGTGTGATGGGCAAGTGCAAGTTTGGCACGATATTCTGGGTTTACTTGACTTTAAGCCGCGCCACACACGCCGTTATGCTAATTTGCGAGAAACGATCTCAGCAGCTTTGCGAAGTTATCTCAATGATGTGCAAGCTGGCACATTTCCCACGGAAGAAAACTATTCTTCAATGAATGAGCAAGAGCTTCAAACAGCTTTGCAAGCCTTGCAAGCTGCGAAAACCGAAGGAGATAAAAAGAGCTAAATGGAAGTCATAGAGACTATAGCGGACTTGCGCCAGGCTCGCGCCCGTTTTTCGCAATTGGGCTTTGTGCCAACGATGGGCTATCTTCACGAAGGCCATTTGAGCCTCGTGCGCCAAGCTAAACGGGAATGTGGGGCTGTCGCGGTGAGTATTTTTGTCAATCCGACCCAGTTTGGGCCCACGGAGGATTTTGCGAGTTACCCGCGCAACCCCCAGCGTGATTTGCAACTTTTGGCAGACCAACAGACTGAGCTTGTCTTTTTGCCTAAAATAAATGAACTTTACCCCAAAGGCTATAGCACATTTGTTGAGGTTACGGGAATTACAGAAGTGCTGGAGGGCGCTGTGCGGCCAGGGCATTTTCGGGGTGTTACGACGATTGTGTATAAACTTTTGAATCTCGTGCAGCCGACCAAAGCCTATTTTGGGCAAAAGGACGCGCAACAAGTCGCCGTTGTGCAAAAGATGGCCTTAGACCTCAATCTTCCCACAGAGATTGTAGTTAGTGAAACGTTACGGGAACCAGACGGTTTAGCGATGAGCAGCCGCAATTCCTATTTATCAGGCGAGCAACGGCAAGCAGCTAAGGTTCTTTATCAGGCACTCTCAACGGCTAAAGAACGTTATCAAGCAGGCGTTAGGCTTGGCGAGGGTTTGAAAGAAGCGATGCTGCAAGTTTTGGCAACAGAACCTTTGGTAAAAACTGAATATGTCAGCGCTGCTGATCCGCTAACTTTGCAAGAGTTAGATGCGATTACAGAAAATGGGGTTTTACTCTCTTTAGCAGTGCGAATTGGGCAGACTAGGCTGATTGATAACTTTGTTTTGAAGGCTTGAATTACTAATGCTGAACAATGAGCAACAGGTGCAAGTTGGCTTGGTACAGATGGCTTGCGCTCCAGAACCCGAAGCCAATTTCCAAAAAGCGTGCGATCAAATTCGGGCGGCAGCAGCGCAGGGGGCCCAAATCATCTGTTTGCAAGAGCTATTTCGTTCGCGCTACTTTTGCCAAAGCGAAGATCACGCCTTTTTCGCTCTTGCCGAGCCGATCCCTGGCCCCAGTACCTTCGCATTGGGGCAATTGGCTGCCGAATTGGGCGTGGTCGTTATTGCCAGTCTCTTTGAAAAGCGGGCCCCTGGTTTATATCACAATACCACCACACTTTTCGATGCTGACGGGGCCTATTTGGGCTGTTATCGCAAAATGCACATCCCTGACGACCCGCTTTATTACGAAAAGTTCTATTTTACCCCTGGCGACTTGGGTTTTCAGGCTTTTCAAACGCGCTTTGGCAAGGTGGGGGTCCTGATTTGTTGGGATCAGTGGTATCCTGAAGCCGCTCGCATCACGGCCTTAAAAGGAGCCGAAATCATCTTTTATCCCACGGCTATCGGCTGGCATCCCAGCGAAAAAGCGCAAGAAGGTGCAGCCCAACACGCCAGTTGGGAAATTATGCAACGAGCGCATGCGATTGCGAATGGTTGCTACGTGGTCAGCGTAAATCGCGTGGGCTACGAGGGTAAGCCTGGTGAGGGGATAGAATTTTGGGGCCAAAGCTTTGTTGCGGCCCCTAATGGCACGCTTTTAGCGCGGGCCTCTGCTGAAAAAGAGGAGATTCTCGTCGTGCCATGCGATTTAGCACAACTGGATAAGGTTCGGACGCATTGGCCCTTCTTGCGGGACCGCCGAATTGAGGCCTATGAGGAACTCAAACGGCGTTATATTGATTAATAAAGGCTTATGAATCTCAAAGAATTAGGTTATCGGTTGCCTGCTGAGTGGGAAGTTCATCAGGCAACTTGGCTTTCGTGGCCCCACAAGGAGGACTCGTGGCCCGGTAAGATCGCGGCGATTTGGCCTGTCTACGCGCAAATGGTCGCGCTTTTAGCTCGGTCTGAAACGGTCTATCTCAATGTGAATGATGCTGAAATGGAGACTCAAGCGCGACAATACCTTCAAGCCGCAGGCGCAAAAGGCGACATTCGCTTTCAGCATTTCCCCACCAACGATGCTTGGTGTCGAGATCACGGTGCAATCTTCGTGACTCGCCCTGCGGAACCGCATTTAGTGGCTACCACTTGGGGCTATAACGCTTGGGGAAATAAGTATCCACCCTTCGATTTGGATAATCAAATTCCCCAAAAGATGGCTGAAACCCTGAAGGTTCCCCGTTTTGAGGGCCAGATGATTTTAGAGGGCGGCTCAATTGATGTGAATGGGAAGGGTTTGCTCTTGACAAGTGAAGCTTGTTTACTCAACCCTAACCGCAATCCCCATTTGAGCCAAACTGAGATTGAACAACGGCTTTGCACGATGTTTGGGGTTGAAAAGATTTTGTGGCTGGGGGAAGGGATTGTCGGCGATGATACCGATGGGCATGTTGATGATTTAGCGCGTTTCGTGGCCCCCGATACTATCGTGACCGTCGTAGAAGATGACCCTTCAGATGAAAACTATGCGCTCTTACAGGAAAACCTCACCCGCCTTCAGCGCATGCGTGATTTGCAAGGCCAGCCGCTAAAGATTCTTCCGCTGCCGATGCCCCCCGCCGTTTGCTATGAAGAGCAACGTTTGCCCGCCAGCTACGCCAATTTCTACATTGCCAACCGCGTGGTTTTAGTCCCCTTTTTCAACCATCCGAATGACCAAAAGGCCCAGACCATGCTCCAAAAGCTCTTTCCTTCCCGCGAAGTTGTGGGCCTCGATTGCACGGATTTGGTCTGGGGTTTGGGGACTTTTCACTGCCTGACGCAGCAAGTGCCAGCAACGGGTCTCACATAGCAGGGGCTTCGAGCCTGCGCCTGTTCCCTGAGCTTGCCTAAGGGGAACTTGGCGTGCGGGCTTCCGGCTTGCGAAAGCAAGACAGGCAAAGATGCCTGTCCTACGACTGTTCATGGCGTAGCGCGGGCTTCTAGCCTGCGGCCAGAAAACCCTAACGAAAGGCTCCTTGGGTTTTAACAACTCAAGGAGCCTTCAGACCTTCCTTCTTCAACCGAACCCCAAAAGCCTGTTACTTTTTCACTAAGGGTAAGTAGACTTTCTTCGTTAATGTATCCGCTGGGGTGTAGACATTAGTTGGGGTTGGAGTTGGTACAGGCTCAACTTCCGCTGGGTTAGTGGCAGGAACCTCCAGTGCAACATTGAGGAAAGTTGAGGTTACTAAGTTGGGATTTTCCTTAGCCTGCGAGGTCAAGGTGATCACCGTTGTTTCCCCTGCCGTGGCTATACTGGGTGGGTTGAGAATTAGTTGCAAGTCTGCCGAAGCGAAGCCACTAGTCGATTACCCAGGGCTAAAGCGCCTGGGCTTGCATCTCAACCCGAAGGTTGGACACCAGAGGCTGATTGACGGCAGCCCACTTAATATTAGTTGCGGCATTCATATCCGCATTGCAGGTATAACCACATTTCTTGCACTTAAAACTGGCTTGCGAAACCCGATTTGCGCGTTCGGTATGCCCACATTGGCTGCATTTTTGACTGGTGTAACGTGGGTCGATTAAGACCAATGGAATACCAAGCAAAAGAGCTTTGTAGGTCACGAACTGGCGCAATTGGGAGAAGCTCCAGTTAGAGTGGCGGTGGCGTTGCTCGGCTCTCAAAACCCTAGTCCTCGAACGAATGCCTTTTAAGTCTTCAAGGACAAGCGCCCGATTCGTGCGTTCAGCCTGAGTAACTAACCTGCGCGAAATTACGTGATTTGTATCAGTTTGGAAGCGATGTTGGCGACCAGCCAGACGTTTTAGGTGACGTTTAGCTGATCTAGTTCCTACCTTTTGAAGGGCAGTCCTTCTCTTTAGATACCACTGGCGTTTAGGCTCAACTTGCTGCCCACTATAAACGTTCCCGTCACTATCTGTGGCTAGATTCACAATCCCTAAATCAACGCCTAAGCAATCCGTGGTTAGTCTTTGTTCCTTATCAGGAACTACCACTGTGGTCAACAAATAGAACTCACCTTTAATGAGGGCTAAATCACTTTCTCCTTTTTGGGATTTTAGCAACTCTTCGTGGATTGATGCACATTGAAAAGCAATCTTTTCTCGTCCATTCAATGTCCAGATCGATACGGTATGCTGATCCATCTGGTAGGCTAGGATGCGAGCATCATAAGCAATTGCACCTAACAAGCGAAAATCGCGCTTAGTTTTCTTGTCTAGCTTATAGCCATTGGCTACCTTAGCAATGCACCGCACAGCCATCTGTGCGCCCAGGTCGAACTCTTGGCGCAGCCAGGGATAAGCTAGTTTATGGAGGTCAAACTGCCTAAAGGTTTGATTATCCCAAGCCAATTGACTAACTCCATTACAGGCTTCATTGGCCCGTTGGATAGTCTGGCGCAGGATTGCTCGTTGCGGGGGGCTTGGATTTAGTTTGAGTTTTAGGGTTAAGTGCATCGGTCTATTATACTTACTTCAGTTGCATTGGATTTAAGGAGCGGCATTCCTCCCAGGGCTAAAGCTCCTGGGGATCCTGCCGTAAGATTTATGAATCTAAAGCAACATAGACTGAACCCCCCTTCCCCCCATTCCCTCCGCCGACATCCCCGCCTTTTCCTCCTCTGATTGTACCTTCATTTTTGAGCAAGGGCGCTTGCAGCTTAACTGAAGCTCCCGTCGTACCTGTCGCTCTAGAAGTAGTGTAATCTTTGCCGTCTTCTCCTTGAATTTCACCCGAATTGTAGATGGCCCGGTTGGCTTTGAGGTAGACATCTTTGTTCGTTTTAGAATCAATTAGTAAGAATACGAGCGTACCCTCATTCTGAAGTTCCTTTACCGTAAAGGAAACGGGAGGGAGCGTAACTTTGTGGCCTGCATTGATCTTGACAACACTGCTTGCTTGAGGAACTTTTCCATCCTTCCAAGTAGAAGCTATGTTCCAGCCCCCGCTTTTCACCGACTCAACATCTGCTATAAGGCTTGGAAGGGTCGTCGGTGTAGCAGAAGGTGCAGGAGTATTTGTTGGGGTTTGCGAAGGAGTTAAAGTTTTCGTTGGGGTCCGCGTTGGGAAGGGGGAAACCCCACTACTATTTGTGGGAATTGGCGTGCCCGCACCCGTAGTAGGTACAATACTTGGCGTGCCCGCACCCGTAGTGGGTACGATGCTTGGTGTGCCCGCACCCGTAGTGGGTACGATAGTGGGTACGATGCTTGGCGTGCCCGCACCCGTAGTAGGTACGATACTTGGCGTGCCCGCACCAGCAACGGGTGAAGATTGCAAGAAGCCCGCTTGCAAAGTATAGCTGCCGCCACTCAGGACATCGGACTCAGCCTGGCCACCCTGGAGCGCATAGCCCTGGCTTAGGTTACCGATAGTCCCCTTTGTACCTTCTGTTGTCGACCAAGCAAAGTTATAGCCTTGTTGCCCCAGAGCTAAGGTCGCACCCATAAGCCCCAGCACCAAGATACTGCCACTAATCCAAAGAAGCCGTTTCATAAAGTTGCTTCCTATTCTAAGGTGTTAAGAGGCCTACCAGGCTTGAAAACCCCTGGTAGGCCCTGTTTATGCTGCTTATGGGCAGGTTACAGTCGCAAAGTTGGCATCGTAAACGCCAATACAGGCGAAGCTTCCACCGATTTTATTTGCCGTGCCATTTAGCATGGTGTTGGCAATACTCAATTTTCCACCAGCACCTTGATTTACCACGCTATTGGTTGTTCCTTTTATCCATGAGGAACGGATGGTAGTAGATGTACTACTATCATTAAACACACCGATTTTTGCGTCGATAGTGAGATTAACCATCTGAGGGTTACTGGTGTCACTACCTACCCCCCAGTTGAGGTTCGTTCCCCCTGCTGCTATGCTGATGGTGAGGTCATTCATCCTAGGCGAACCGCTAACTTGGCTGCGGATACCGATGTTATCCGCAATTCCTCCTGAAACACTGATGGTAAGGTGGGAAAGCGTGGGTGAAGTGCCATGGTTGCGAATACCCATAGCACTATTCACCCCAGTACCATCACTTTGCACAGTTAGGTAACGGAGTTCAGCGTTGCTGGCCCCAAGCACTGTTTCGCAGGTCCCAGAGTCCCAAAGACCTGTGTTACTGCCCGTCCACTTGATGATGGTTACACCCTCACCTGCCCCCTCAATCGAGACAAACTCTTTCATCGTCACCTGCTCCGTGTAGACTCCAGGAGCCACGCGGATCAGGTAGGGGTTAGCTGCCGTTGCTGAAGTCCCGATGCTGTTCAAAGCAGCCGTGATGGTATCGAAGTCGCCCCCACTCTTGGCTACATAGACGATGTTGCCTAGCTTGGGCTTCCAGGTAGCATTGCCACTAGCATCCGCTGTGAGGAGACTCCCTGCGGCTGGGGCACTACTTCCCGTAACCTTTAGGCTGGTCGCTTCCAAAGTGGTGAACTTACCTGCGGCTGGGGTTGTGGCTCCGATAGGTAGATTCTCAACGCTGGCGAGGCTAAAGGTTGTGCCTGCCAAGACTAACCCTGTGCCTGCCGTGTAAGCGGTATCCGTATCCGCCGCGCAGGCCCAGGCCGTCCCATTCCATTTAACTACCTGATCGCTGGTGCAAGTAAGTTTAGCTAAGGTGTCTGTGCCAACCGTGATGTCCCCACAAGCCCAGGTTGTGCCAATCCATTTGGCGACTTGGCCACTGGTGCAAGTGGTTGGGCTATTCAAGAAGGTGAGGTTCGCAGGAAGGCTCGTTAGCCCCGCCCAGGTCTGGGCCGCTTGGGCGACTAGAGCTTGGGGGGCAGCTGCCAAAGGTTGGCGGCCTATGGAGGTAAAGGCGGTTTCACTAGCACACTTCACGCTGACATCCAGGTAACGAACGGCTCCTGTAAAAGGCGTGAGGCCAAAATCGAGGTTGGTTTTGAAGTAGCCATCATTAACGGTTATGGCATCGAGGTTCAAGGTTGTACCGAGTTGGGTTCCCGCACTGGCGGCATCATAGAGACTGAATTGAAAAGCACAGGAACCGCTGACAGGTTGGCCATTGGTGAGTAACCGGCCTTGGTAGGCAAAACTAGACGTTGTTTGGGCCGCTGCGGGTAAGGTCGGGCCGCAGAGAAGCCCACTGAGGGCGATCAAGACCAAAATGGCCAAAAACCACTATGTGGTTTTTGGCCAGCGATTTTTGGCCTTTTTGCCGAACTGAATGACCGACCTGAGCGTACAGTTCCAACGAGAGTTTTCTGCCATGAGAAGCCTCCTAAGCTTCTGCTAAAGCGGAGAATACCGCTTATGTGGGCTGATATTATACCACAAGCTATAGGATTTTACAAGAGGCAATTTAGGCTTGAAGCACTGCCCTTCAAACCTCAATTATAGCTCGCTCGACGCTTGACAGCTGGGTAAGCTTGGCTTCAGAATTGCCTTAGCATGATCAAAATGCTCGTTGAGGGAGTTGGTGGAAGACACTACTTCTTACACCGCTCCCCACCTTTCACCTCTATCATAGCTCTACCTTCCCCCAACCCCACCGTTAGGCCCGCCCCCGTCAGCTGGGCAGAACCTTCTGCTGAATTGCCCAGGTGCGGCCAAACAACTTGCCCATTGAGCAAAACTTGGCTGCTTGCGAAGGCTAAAGGTAAGCGCAGGGAACCTTTGGTCTTAGGCGGTGCGACGATGGTCAATTGCATCTGGTGGCATGAAGTAAAGACTTGCCACGAGACTGCTAAAGGGCCTTCGGGTAGCGGTAACACGCCTGCGGCCCTTTGCAACCCACTTGGCTGCGGCGCGACTTGCCATGTCCCAGGCCCCGTCTGCCGGGCCCCTAAGACGTAGGTCGTGAGGAACCAGGTGGGCGACCCACCCCACGCATGGGACAAACTTGAGTCGAGCCGCTGGTTGCTCGTGAAGGTCTCCCACCACGTTGTAGCACCTTGGGCCAGCAACTGCCCATAATTCTCCCGAATCAGCTGAAGCGCCTCTTCACCCCTTCCATTCTGCCCCAACGCCTCTAATACCCAGAAGAGGCCATAGATCTCTACTTTGGGAACCCCATTCTCCCAGAAGGGTTGCAACTGCTTTAAGAGTTCCTCCGTTACCTCCGCCCGCTTCGCTGCGGGAACCAGATCATAGACTAAGGCCCACGCTTGCGCCTGCGCTGTGGGCCAGATAAGGTTAGCGCCAAAGCGACTGCTGGCAAAGGTCTTCAACGTTGGCAGGTAGAGCCGCGCCTGCAAGGTAGCCTTTACCTGCCAACTATGCCGCTCATACGTTGCCCCATTCCCCCCTAACGCCTCACTCAACTCCCCCATCTTCCCCAAACTTGCCGCATAGAGCGCATTAAGGGCCGTCGACTCACCATTGCGACTACTACTTGCACTCCAATCAATCAGGGCCGCTTGCGACCAGGCCCGCTCAGGGGGAAGGTAGAGTAAGCCGCTTCGATTCTCGTAAGTTCGCAGGTAAGTCATGAGCCGCTGGGCCTTTGGGAAGAGTTCTTTAACCAGCTTCAGATCACCCGTCAACTGCCAATAGTGATGCAGACCTTCCACCCACAGAAGCGCATAGTCTAGCAGAAGGGTCGGTTGGGCGTTGTGGGGCGCGACGGGCGCAACGCGCCCGTCGCGCCCTTGCGTCTCCCCAAGCATCCGCAGGCCCCGCTTGAACAGAGCTTGATCCCCTACCGCAACCTCATTGACATGAAACGCCACAAAGGTATCTCCCCACCATTCCCCCCGTTCCCGCCACGGGTCAGCATACGCATCAGTCATGTTTGGGATCAAGGTCGTCGCCCCAACTTGCCAAATCTGGTCAAGCAAAGGGTCGCTGGAAGTAAATGAACCTGGCAGCGCTGCGACGTAAGTTTCCTCAAGGGCCTGGATGTTAGAGAGCTTTACTTCACCTTTGCCCCAGATAAGGACCAACATGTACCGCCCCGCCCGCGTGTCTAAGGTCGTCAAGCGCCGCGCAGTCCCATCCAAGACCCACGAGTCAACTTGCCGCCACAGGTCTTTATGCAAGGAGCCAGGCGCAGGTAAGGCTCGCCCTGCCGTCAGGCGCTCATCCCAACCGACCTCGATGATCGTCCCTGCGGGCCCTTCTGCTAGAAGCTCCGGACGCGCATGCACCGTTCGCCCAAAGTCTAGCAGAAAGTAGCGCGGCCTATCGCTCGCAGGGATTAAAGCCGTAGCCTTCCCTTCATGCAAGCTCACCTTTGGGGCCTTTGAGCTTCCTGCGACAGGGTTGCCTAGCAACATCCTGCGCCCTGCATCGCTCCCTTGCACCAGCGCATAAGCCAGCTGCACATCCTTCTTTGGCACGGCCAAGGCTGCCCCATTGGAGGGAACTTGCAGGCTCAAATAGTGTGGCCCAGCCTCAATGGTCTGCTCACTTCGCAAAAGGTCAGGCTGCTTTGCGGCCCCTACTACGCCCCAAGTCAATGACCTTCCCGCATCTATTTGGGCGGGCAAAGCGGTAGTCGCCTCGATCACAAAGCGCAACTTCTTCGTGGCCGTGAAAGGGATTTGCACAAGCTGGCTCTTCCCTCCCCCAGGCCCGTCGAGGTCTATAATCTGCTGCGTAGGCGAAAGCAGCCCCGCTTCAACACAGGCTAACGGTTCACGAGGGAGGAAGTGCAACAAAGGTATGGTACGGGGGAGAAGCTGAGGGAAGGTCCTCGGCGGTAAGGTCTTGGCTGGCCACCACGTATGGTCGTCGTAGTTTAGAGCCGTCCAGGTGGCGGGAAGCTTCCGCAAGTCCAATAGCTCTTGCGGCCCAATCAGGTTCCAAGCATGAATCTGCCGAGCTTTAGGGTTCCAAGCAGCCGTTACCTTGGCCTTCCATGCCCGACCAGTTTTGGCTAAAGTAACACCTTGGCCAGCCTTAGTTAAGCCTTGCAAATTGCCTTGCAGCCCCGCTCGAAGCGCCTCTGAACGCCGCTGATTAGGGGCAGATTGCACTAAGACCGCGAGGATATGCTCTCCTGGAGCAAGATCAGCGACGGGTAAGCGATCAAACTCCTGGCGCACATGCGAGAATCGCGCAGGCCCTCGCCCAACCCAAGTATTATCTACCCAAGCTTCATAGCGCGTGTCCGCAAAGAGATTGAAGGAGACCTGCGAGATCGCTTCTGTCGTTTTGAAACGATAGCGAAAGAGGGCGACATTTCCTTCTTCAGCACTCTCAATGGCCCAGATCGGTGTGCCAGGGAGCTTCTGGGAAGGGCGCAGCGGGAGGAGGAATAACAAGCTTCCTCCTAGCACTGCCAGGAGGAAGAGAAGGCGCAAAAGGGAAGGAACCAGCGAGCTAGGCCCAGAGGCGGTAGCGCAGAAGGGCCAGAATCGCATATACTCCCTGACTAGGTTTCATTTTCTTCCCCTCTTCATAGGTGCGCCCCATGTAACTTACGGGTACTTCATAGATGCGATGTCCTTGGCGCAGCACCTTTGCCGTGATCTCAGGCTCTATTCTGAAATCACTACTCTCCAGCTTGAGGCTCCGCAGGATGTCAGTCTTTATGGCCTTATAGCAGGTCTCCATGTCTGAAATCCAACTGTTGAAGAGGAAGTTCGTAAGGAAGGTTAGGCCCTTATTGCCCAGCGCGTTCCAGAAGTACATCCCCGTGTGCCGCCCCATAAACCTGCTTCCATAGACCACAGTAACCTTCCCCTCAGCGATGGGCCGAACTAGCTCATAGTAGTCCTGGGGGTCGTATTCAAGGTCCGCATCCTGGATGATCGTGATCAAGCCCTGGGCATGGGCCAGCCCACTGCGGACTGCGGCCCCCTTCCCTCGATTGTAAGGGTGACTGATGACCTGCATTCGGGGGTCATTAGCCGCCTCAGCTTGAAGCACCGCCAGCGTGTTATCCGTCGAATGGTCGTCTACCGCGATGATCTCTTTATCTAGCTCAACTGCTCGTACCGCTTGGAGAATCAGGGGCAACGTCGCGGCTTCATTGTAGCAGGGCATGATTACTGTTAGCAAAGGAGGCTTAGACACAAGTACTCTCTTTAGGCTTTCAAGATCGGCTTCATTGGGTGCTAAGTTTAGCATAAGAAGCTCAAAGTGGCAACCCCAGCCGCTTAGGGTATACTATGTGTGGGCAAGTTGCTCATTTAGAAAAGGATAAGAGGTATGCGAATAGCCATGTTGAGCGTTCACAGCAGCCCGTTGGCTTCCCTCGGCAGCAAGGAAGCGGGGGGAATGAACGTCTATGTTAAAGAGCTTTCAAGCGAGTTGGGCCGGCGCGGCATTCCTGTTGACATCTTCACGCGCCTCCAAGACTCGAAGCTCCCTTCCATTCAAGTTTTAGCGCCTGGCGTGCGCGTCGTGAACCTGCGCGCTGGCCCCTTGGCCCCTTACAACAAGAACTTAACCCTCCGCCACCTCCCTGAGTTCACCCGCAACGTTACCGCTTTTGCCGCCAGTCAGCAGCTTCATTACAGCCTAATCCACAGCCATTACTGGTTATCTGGTGAGGCCGCGCTTAGTCTGCGCCAGGCTTGGGATGTCCCGATTGTCAACATGTTTCACACTTTGGGCACGATGAAGAATAGCGTCGCTAGAAGTGTTGAGGAGGCGGAAACTAAGCTGCGCGTGGCGATTGAACGGCGTTTGATGCAGGAGGTGGAGGTTGTTGTCGCCGCGACTCCCCTTGATCGCGCCCAGATGGTCTGGCACTACGGAGCCGATGCCTCGCGGATTCAGATCGTGCCCTGTGGCGTTGACCATGAACTATTCACGCCGCAAGCGCAGCCGATAGCGCGGAAACAGCTTGGCTTAAACGCTGATGATCGCCTTATCGTGTGTGTTGGGCGGATGGAACCGCTTAAAGGGATGGACATTCTCATTCAAGCCTTAGCTCTGCTGACCCAGCGCCTGCCAGCTTTGCACGGGAAGCTCAAAGTCTTACTCATTGGTGGGGAAAGTGAAACTAATTCCCTCAATTGGAACACAGAGCAACGTCGTTTAGACGATATGCGCCAACAGTTAGGGCTACAAAAGCAGGTTAGCTTCTTGGGGACTCAACCCCAGGAGCGCCTTAGCACTTATTATGCTGCTGCCGATTTGGTCGCTGCCCCATCCTTTTATGAGTCTTTTGGATTAGCCGCGCTGGAGGCGATGGCCTGCGGCAAGCCCGTGATTGCTTCCAATGTTGGCGGTTTAGGCTGGACGATTGAGGCGGGCCGCAGCGGTCTCTTAGTCCCTCCAGGCGACTCTGCTGCGCTGGCCGCCCAGATCGAATTGCTCTTAAATGATGCTCAAGCTCAAGCCGCTTTAGGGCAAGCGGCCCGGCAACGCGCTCTCAACTTTAGCTGGCGCAGCGTGACATGCAAGGTTCTCAAGCTCTATCACAGCCTGTTGAAAGAACGGCTTTGCCCCTGCTTTGACAACTGGCGACTGGCTCAAGTCTGCTAAAAGCCCTGGTCGCTTGAATCGCACAGGCAGGCAGTTCAGACCAAGCTGCCTGCCTGCGGAGTCGACGCTGCCTGCCTGCGGAGGCGACGCTGCCTGCCTGCGGAGTCGACGCTGCCTGCCTGCGGAATCGAAACTGCCTGCCTGCGGAGGCGACGCTGCCTGCCTGCGGAATCGAAACTGCCTGCCTGCGGAGGCGAAGCTGCCTGCCTGCGGAGGCGACGCTGCCTGCCTGCGGAATCGAAACTGCCTGCCTGCGGAATCGAAACTGCCTGCCTGCGGAATCGAAACTGCCTGCCTGCGGAATCGACACTGCCTGCCTGCGGAGTCGAAGCTGCCTGCCAGTTTTGGCAAAAGTGCCTGCCAGTGTTATCATAACTAGCTGTTAAGGAGAAATCTTGTCGCCTATGAAAGAGACAATTGAAATGACTCTTCTTGAGAATCCAACCCGCCGTGCGCTGGTAATCGGGGCGCATCCTGATGATAATGAAGTTGGTTGTGGCGGGACGACAGCCAAGCTCATTCAAGCTGGTTGGGACATTACATTCTTAATCTGCACGAATGGCAACAAGGGAAGTAACGACCCCAAGATGAGTAGTTACCTGCTGGCGGAGCTTAGAGAGATCGAGCAGCAGGTGGCTGCTAACGTCTTAGGGGTGCAAACCGTAGTCTTTCTGCGCCATAATGACGGCGAGCTTGCCCCCAGCCCCAGCCTCCGTTTTGAGCTTGCGCTCTACATTCGGCACTTCAAACCCCACGCTATCTATACTCATGATCCCTGGCGTATTTATATGATGCACCCCGATCATCGAGCCGTTGGTTTCGCGGTGATTGAGGCCATTGTCCATGCGCGGGATCCGTTATTCCTGCCTGGTTTGGGGCAAATCGGGGTTCCCGCATGGCGACCTGGGGCATTATATCTTTGGTGGGCCGAGCATCCTGATCATGTTGAAGACGTTAGCTCGACGTTGGCGCAGAAGGTTACGGCTCTGCGGGCGCACGCAAGTCAGGAGATCGCCAGCCCTGGGTGGGTCGAACGGGTCGCGCAGAAGGCCGTGGAGATCGGGGCCGAAAAGGGGATGGTGGCAGGGGAAGCGTTCAAAAAGATCCCGTTGTAGGGGCCAAAAGAAAGCGACTCAAAAGCCTTTGCAAGCCTTTTGAGTCGCCCAAGAGCCTCCTTCTAAGGTCAAATCCAAGGGTTAAAGGAGTGCCGAAACCTACCGGTAGAGTTCAAAGAAAGCGGTTTCCCCGACCTTGGTGAAGTGGTCACGGACATACCATGCGAATTGATAGAAGTCCGTTCGAGGAACCGGCTGAAAGCCTGTAGCCAGGGTCTCGGAGTCGACCTTCTCTACGATGAAGGTCAGCTGCGGGCGTTTCGCCTTCAGTTCAGCCAGGAAGCGCTGTTGAAGAGCGGGGCTAAATAACTCAGTTTGCTGGGGCCAGTCAAGCGAGAGCGGGTTTTGAGTTGGAGCCTTAGCCCAGTAGCCGGGGAGGTTAGGCAAGATTGCAAAGGTGGCTCTTTCGCGCTGGGCCAGGGCGATGGCCGCTTGAAGGTCGGTTAAGAAAGCATACTTGTAAGCGTTGGTCTTGATGAGGTTGGCTCCTGGGAAGACCCCGTCTAAGCGGTAGGTAAGTTGGGCTGCTGGGGGTTCCCTACTGAGATAAGTAACCCTAGCCTGCCCAAAACTGCCTAACGCAAGGAGCGTTAGGCCGCTAAGGTAGACTTGATTCCAAGTTGGGGGCAGGAAAGGTTTGCCTCTTGCAAAGAGCAAGAGCGGGATAACAAGCGAGCCGGTAGAAAGCACCGGAGTATTGTAGCCAACCGAAAGAGAAGCACTCCAGGCGGCGAGAAGCCCCAGCAGCGCAAACCGAAGCTGGGCTTTGGAGGTCTGCCGCTGCTCAAGCAGCAAGAAAAAGAGCGCCCCACTCACCATCCCAAAGAGACCAAATGCCGCTATCGGTAAGTATCCGCTAGCCAATCCTGCAATTACAGTAAGATTCGGCAAGAGGAAGAGTGTAAACTGACCAAACCTTTGCCCAAAAGCATCCTTTGGGTTCTTCTGCGCGAGGCGGAGCAAAAAATAGCCACTGATAAACCCTAGTGATGTAAGGGGTTGCTCAAGATAGCGTTGGAAGCCTGCATAACGCAGGTTAGTATGAGTTCCCAATTGAAGCATTGCAGCGGGAAAAGCACCTAACCAAGCAAGCAACCCAAAGTAAAGACTAGAAGGAAGTAATAGCGCCAGCCAAAGAAGCTTCTTGCGGCCATCACCAAGCAAGAAAAGGGCCAAAGGAACGAGGAATACGAAGCTTTGCTTGCATAAGGGAGCCAGGCCTAAAATAAAATAGCCCCCAAATTTGCGCTGTGGGCTACTTTGACTACATAAGGCCAGGCCGATTGCAAGGCAGAAAAGCCCATCAAGCGTGTGCCAGGCCATAATTGGAAATGAATGCGTCGAGGAAACGAAGAAAAGCAGCGCAAAGTAAAGGGTTTCGTAGGTTTTAAGATCAGTTCCTAGGCAATTTTGGGCAAAAATAAGCCAAGCCCAAGCGATAGAAGCTAATTCTACCCAGACAAAGAAGCGCGAAAGCCAAAAAGTATAAGCGCCCCCAAACAAAACAAGAGGCGTGTGGAGCAGCGGCGAAAAGGCTGGCCGAATGATGATAAAATCTCGATGGGGAACTTGACCTTCCAAGATTCGGCGGCTGTAAGCCAGTGTAAAGCCATCGTCTGACAAACTAAGCCCAAATTGCGAAAAGAGAAGGTGGCAAAGCAAGGGTACACAAACCAGAAAGACGAGGGCAGGGGCAAGGCTAGAATGATAATTAAACCAAGGCTTGTTTTGTTTTTGCTCTGCCATTAGCTTGAAAACCTTTCTTTGGGCTGGTGTTGCCTAAACATTTCGTACAAAACGAGGCTCGTAGCGACGGCCAGGTTAAGGGAGTCGCAACGCCCGACCATTGGAATCCGAACGAGCGCGTCGCAAAGGGCTTGTTGGCTGGGCGTTAAACCTTCGCGTTCGCTTCCCATAAGGATGACTAAGGGGAAAGGGTAAGCTGCTTCCCGATAGTCTAAGGGTGCAGCACCTGCTGCGCCGACGAAGAAGAAGCTTTGTTGCGCTCGCCAAGTGGCAAAGTCTTCGAATCTGGCCCTTACTAAGGTCTGCCCAAAGATCGCGCCAGTGCTGGCCCTAAGAGCGGCTGGGTCGTAAGGGTCTGTTGTTTGGTCGAGAAGGATCAACCCCGTTGCACCAACCGCATCACAGGTCCGCAAGATCGTCCCTAAGTTGCCAGGGTCTTGAATAGAAGCTAAGGCGACCCAGCATTGAGGGGCTGGTTGAGAGGATGCAGCCCTTTGTTGAGAGATTGAAGAAAGGTCAGACCATTGTTGCCTCACGACGGCCCCTAAGCCTTGCGGGTTGTCCTTTAGCGCGAGGCTCCTGAAGACTTCAGCCGTAACGGGCAACCGTGGAAGGTCATGAGCCTGGAGCAAAGCTTGGGCAAAAGGGCTAGTGAGAAGGTCGGGAGCGAGGACTAAGGTCTCAATAGGGGCTTGAAGTTGGATGGCCTCGGCGACGATTCGGATTCCTTCAGCAAAGAAGAAGCCCGTTTGCTCACGGGCCTTGCGCTGGGCCAAGCGCCTAATTTGCTTGATTGTAGGGTTCTGAAGACTAGAAATTAGCATTTTAGTTAAGTCGGCTAAAGCGGCTGCAACCTCACAACATCCTACCACAGAGGACAAAGAGGAGCAAATGAGAGAGTTAAAGGCTTGACTTGCTAAGATGTCAAGGCCGTGCTATGCTGAAGAGCAAAAGTAACGGTTAGCGCTCAGACAGGAGCCATTTATGCCAAATGTAACGACTATCATCTGCCCGAAGTGCCATAAGCCAAACCTCCGCGAGGCAAGGTTTTGCCAAAAGTGTGGCGCTGACATGATCTTAAACAACGAAACCCCTAGTGATGAGAAGCGCTATGTAATCACCAAGATAATCAAAGAGGGAGGGATGGGGGCGGTTTATGAAGGGGTCGATCAGGAGGGCAAAGTCTACGCGATAAAGGAGATGTTAGACCATTTCACCGACCCGAAAGAGCGGGATGAAGCGATAAAGCGGTTTAATGCCGAGGCTAAACTGCTCAAAAGTCTGCACCATGAGCGAATCCCCCAAATCTACAGTCACTTCATAGATGAGGGGCGCTATTACTTAACAATGGACTTGGTGGTGGGCGAGGACTTGCAGGATATAGTAGAGCACGAGGGGCCTTTAGGGGAAGAGAAGGTTTTAGAGTGGGCATATCAAATCTGTGATGTGTTAGCCTACTTGCATAGCAAGGATATAGTTTACCGCGACATGAAGCCGTCAAACGTAATGATTGAGGCGGCTGGGGGAGTCAAGTTAGTTGACTTTGGGATTGCGAAGACGCTAGACGCTAGTGGCAAGCAGGGGACTCAAATCGGGACTCCAGGGTATGCGCCGCCGGAGCAGTATCAAGGCAATGTGAAGCTTCACATCTCGGATGTCTATGCTCTGGGGGCGACGTTGCACTTCATGCTGACGGGCCGAGACCCTACGCAGCACGCACCTTTCAGCTTCCCCGCAGCGCGGGACGTGGTAAGTACCATAACGCCCCGCACGAGTATGGCGCTGGAGCGGGCCCTTCAGATGCGGCCCGAAGACCGTTTTGGCTCGGTAGTGGAGCTTAGGATGGCCTTGCGGCCCTTAGCAGCGACCCCGATGTCCCTGCCAAAGCTAACCCAGCAGCCAAAGAGTTTAAGCTCTTCAACTGCCCCCCAGAGTCCTTCACAGCCAGCCCCAAAGTCGCCCGCAAAGGCTGGGTCATGCTTTCTTAGCTGCCTGAAATGGGGAATGCTTACGCTCGTTTTGCTGATAGGTCTAGCGGGCTTGGCCTATTTCATGCCCAACCTAAAAGACTTACGCCCCTCACTGCAACCGCCAAAAGTGCTTAATCCGCCCAGCCCAAAGGCCTTGCCGACGGGAAAGCTGCAAATGGAGCGGATGGAAGTAGAGGCTGTGGTTGCCGTAGATGCCACAACTGAGATGATTCGGAAGGAGCTTTTAGAGGCTTTTGCGGCAAAGGTGCAAGCGAAATATCCTGGGGCAAAAGTAAGTCGTAATATGCCACCGAGCTTTGTCAGTGCCCCTGAAGAGGTGCAAGGCAAAGGGAAGCTCCGCTATAAGGCCACAGTGGAGGGCTTTATCCAGTTGCCTTAGAAGAACAAAAAGAGCGCCAGGTTATGGCGCTCTTGGCAGACTTGCGGTTTTTGCCAAAACTATTCGAGCGTTTCGGCAGCTTCTTCTTCCTGAGCTTCTTCTAAGGCAAATTCCTTTTGAATCTCGTCAAAGTCTTCCTGAATCTCCAGGTCGGTTCCAAGTTCTCCAAGCTCATCTAGCAGAAGATCATCATCATCATCAAATTCCTCTAGCTCCCCTAATCCCCCTAGCTCCCCTATCAGAAACTTCTCTACCAGAGCTTCAATCGGCAAGGTGATGGTTTTACTTGAGTTCACCGCAGAAGGTAAGAGGGCTTCAACTACTGGCTCCTCAATGACAGGGTCGGGGCTAATTCCCAACAATTCCCGCGCCCGCCGCACATCTTCCTTTTCGCCCACGCTGCGAATCCGTTTGCTGCTGGCCGAACCTACGTGTAACGCATTGACATCTAAGATATGCTCAACTTCGCTAACCATATCGCTATGTTTCAAGCCGCGATGCTTCTCAATGCCTGTACCCGCAGGGATTAGCTTCCCGATTACGACGTTTTCTTTCAAGCCGCGCAAGTAATCTACTTTCCCATTGATGGCCGCTTCGGTCAGCACGCGAGTTGTTTCCTGGAATGACGCAGCTGAGAGGAAGCTATCAGTGCTTAATGAGGCTTTCGTGATCCCTTGCAAGATCGTCGCCGCAATCGCAGGGTCGCCACCTTGCGTGAGAGCCTCTTTGTTGATCCGGCGAAATTCAGTAATATCAACCAATTCGCCGTGCAACAAGCCCGTATCACCTGGCTCATCAATCCGCACCCGGCGCAACATCTGGCGCACAATGACTTCAATATGCTTGTCATTGATGCTCACCCCTTGGCTCCGATAGACTCCCTGCGCCTCTTTGACCAGATAGTGCTGGACAGCTTCTTTCCCCAACCGCTCCAGAAGTTCCTGCGGGTCAGCGCTCCCATCAGTAAGCTGTTGGCCCGTGGTAACGAATTCGCCATCTTCGACTCGGATCCGTGAACCAACAGGTACTTTTTCGGGCGAGATCCAATCATTAGGCTCCTCAAAGCTCACCGAAATCGTTGAACCTTTGATTTGCACCAGGCCCCCAATCCGAGCTACAAGCGGGGGATAATCAGTATCTGTCCGGTTGCTCCTGGCTAAATCTTGCCCTTCCTTGATATTATCCCCATCAGAAACTAAGATCACATAATTGGGGGGCAAAGTTTGGTCGTGCGTATAAATCTCCGTAGAGGTAATGCGAAACCGCCCAACCCCTTCATCATCCTTGACAATTTGCACGACCCCGTCAATGCCTGAAAGGAAAGCTCGCCCTTTAGGTGAACGTGCTTCAAAAATTTCTTGCACCCGTGGCAAACCTTGTGTAATATCGTCGGTGCTGGCTACGCCACCCGTATGGAACGTTCGAAGCGTAAGTTGCGTGCCTGGTTCCCCAATAGACTGCGCGGCGATAATGCCTACCGCTTCACCAACCTCCACCAGTTTGCCCGTCGCCAGGTTGCGCCCGTAGCAGAGACGGCAAATCCCGTGTTCCGCTTGGCAAGACAAAGCCGAACGGACATAGACTGCCGTGACCTTAGCTTCGGTGAGGCTTTCCGCAAGCTCTTCCTCGATCTCAGTATTGCTCTCGGCTAGAATTTTCCCTTTGCCCGTTAAGGGATCAGGATTCAGGAGATCAAAGACGGGAGCCGCTAAGACGCGGCCAATCATGCGCTGCTGGAGCGGCTCCATTAGCACCGCATCATCGACTTGGCTTAACCAAACTCCCTCTTCGGTTCCACAATCCTCAATCGTGACAATCACATCCTGCGCGACATCAACCAAACGGCGCGTCAAGTAGCCTGCGTCTGCCGTCCGCAAAGCGGTATCCGCCAACCCTTTGCGCCCACCGTGCGTCGAAACGAAGTATTCTAGCACCGTGAGACCTTCACGGAAGTTAGCTTTGATTGGCAGTTCAATGATTCGCCCCGTAGGGTCCGTCATCAAGCCCCGCATCCCCGCCATCTGACTGATTTGGTTGATATTTCCCCGTGCGCCGCTTTGGGCCATCATGGCTACAGGTTTGAAAGGACTGAGCTTCCGCTTCACCGCCTCCGTTACATCTTTAGTCACTTGTTGCCAAACATCAACAACTTGGCGATAACGCTCATCAGCAGTGATCCAGCCTTTGAGATAATCGGCTTCCAAATCCGCGACTTGCTTTTCAGCAGCGCTAACAATCGCTTCTTTCTCAGGCGGAACCTCAATATCATCAATGCCAATGGTCATTCCGCCGCGAGTCGCATAGCGAAAACCTAAAGACTTGAGCATATCTGCTTGAATCGCAGTCATTTCGGAACCGAAAACACGAGCCAATTCTTGATCAGGCATGGCCGCTAATTTTACTTCAGCCTCATCCTCGTAGAGTTTGCGAAACTTCGCTTTATAGACCTGGCGCAGCAGCCCTACATATTCAGGCGGCGGGTTAGTATAGTATTTGTAACATTCCGCAATGATCTC
>Ga0316607_1000218_pt1 | contig 22685 bp, 12 predicted proteins | sample MIS2016062E_MG_FD_207674 | JGI IMG/M metagenome (GOLD analysis project Ga0316607, IMG submission 207674) | Microbial mat bacterial communities from Middle Island sinkhole, Lake Huron, Michigan, United States - MIS.2016.062E | ecosystem: Environmental > Aquatic > Freshwater > Lake > Sediment...
AATAGAAATCTAAGTAATGAACAATGAATAATTTTGCTATTTCCTTATAATTAGGTGTTTGTAAAACCATTTGGTCTATATTATTTATTTTTTTTCACTAAGATGTTTAAACTCGTAAGGAAATCAAAATAATTTTCAAAACTCCAGAAACAGCTCAAACTATTATGTTACTATTTTTCAAATTAAAACAATTTGCATACAATCTTATAAACACCTATTCACTTATAAATGATACATATATGCATATAAAACATTAACTATGTGCCTAATTTTTTCCTATGTTTCTATGTGTTTTTCAATATTCAAAACTCCAGAAACAACGCAAACTATTATGTTACTATTTTTCAAAAAATAGCAATTTGCATACAATCTTATAAACACTTATTCACTTATAAATGATACATATATGCATATAAAACATTAACTATGTGCCTAATTTTTTTCCTATGTTTCTATGTGTTTTTCAATATTCAAAACTCCAGAAACAGCTCAAACTATTATGTTACTATTTTTCAAAAAATAATAATTTGCATACAACCCTTTAAACACTTATTCACTTATAAATGAAACATATATGCATATAAAACATTAACTATGCGCCTAATTTTTTTCCTATGTTTCTATGTGTTTTTCAATATTCAAAACTCCAGAAACAGCTCAAACTATTATGTTACTATTTTTCAAATTAAAACAATTTGCATACAATCTTATAAACACTTATTCACTTATAAATGATACATATATGCATATACAACATTAACTATGTGCCTAATTTTTTTCCTATGTTTCTATGTGTTTTTCAATATTCAAAACTCCAGAAACAGCTCAAACTATTATGTTACTATTTTTCAAATTAAAACAATTTGCATACAATCTTATAAACACTTATTCACTTATAAATGATACATATATGCATATACAACATTAACTATGTGCCTAATTTTTTTCCTATGTTTCTATGTGTTTTTCAATATTCAAAACTCCAGAAACAGCTCAAACTATTATGTTACTATTTTTCAAAAAATAACAATTTGCATACAATCTTATTAACACTTATTCACTTAAAAATGAAACATATATGCACATAAAACATTAACTATGTGCCTAATTTTTTTCCTATGTTTCTATGTGTTTTTCAATATTCAAAACTCCAGAAACAACACAAACTATTATGTTACTATTTTTCAAAATAAAACAATTTGCATACAATCTTATTAACACTTATTCACTTAAAAATGAAACATATATGCACATAAAACATTAACTATGTGCCTTATTTTTTTCCTATGTTTCTATGTTTTTTTCAATATTCAAAACTCCAGAAACAGCTCAAACTATTATGTTACTATTTTTCAAAATAAAACAATTTGCATACAATCTTATAAACACTTATTCACTTATAAATGATACATATATGCATATAAAACATTAACTGTGTGCCTAATTTTTTTCCTATGTTTCTCGTATGTTTTTCAATATTCAAAACTCCAGAAACAGCTCAAACTATTATGTTGCTATTTTCAAAATATAACAATTTTCATACAACCTCATATTTTCATATTTGTCTATGTATTTTTCTAAATTATTCACGACAAGGATGAATATCGAATTATTGAAATACCATCCTCAGTATATTTGCAATTTTCATTGAACCATTTTAATTTTCTTGCAAACTTAATGTAAAAAAAAGGTATTTTAGAAGATAAAAAGCAGGAATAATATCGCTTATTTTGGTTTTTAAATTATCTAACTTTTTATTACATCATGAGAACAGACTTTGGACAAATTGATTATATTATTTTTGCCGTTTATGCGATTGGCATTATCGCTCTTGGGTTGTGGATGTCGAGGACAAAAAAGGGGCATGAGCGAACATCGCAAGACTACTTTCTAGCAGGCAGGTCTTTGCCATGGTGGGCCATTGGGGCAACTTGTATTGCGGCTAATATTTCTGCAGAACAACTCATAGGAATGACCGGATCAGGCTTTGTTATGGGGATAGCAATGGCTTCTTATGAGTTTGCATCGGCCTTTATTTTAATTTTTATTGGGAAGTATTTTCTTCCTATTTACATTAAAAATAATATTTCAACTATGCCGCAATTTCTGGAGTTACGATACAACAGAAATGTAAGAAGTGGTCTGGCGTTTTACCTTCTTTTGATTTATATTTTTGTGAACCTCACATCAATTCTTTATTTAGGGGCTTTTGCCATAGAAGCGATCATGGGATTAAAGTTTGAATATGCACTAATTGGTTTAGCTTTGTTTGCTGCTATTTATTCAATTTACGGAGGATTGGGAGCTGTTGCATGGACAGATATTATTCAGGTTGGAATTTTACTTATTGGTGGGTTCTTAACAACCTACATTGCATTGGATTTGATTTCAGCAGGTGATGGTGTTATTGCAGGAGCAAAAAAGCTTTTTGAAGTTGCACCCGAAAAATTCCACATGATTTTTTCAAAAGGACATGAAAATTATCAAACATTGCCGGGATTGGGCGTGATTATTGGCGTTCTATTTGTTGCAAATACCTTTTACTGGGGTTTCAATCAATATACAATTCAACGTGCGTTGGCTGGTAAAAGCATCAGAGCAGCGCAACATGGTGTTATGTTTGCCGGTTATCTGAAACTCATTATGCCTATTCTTGTTGTCGTTCCTGGAATTGCTGCTTTTGTAATGCTTTCTGATCCTGAAATTCTGGCAAAAATAGGCAGCATAAATCCCGCCGAAGTACCCAGCATTGAACATGCAGATCGTGCTTATACATGGCTTTTGGGTTTGTTACCCCAGGGAATAAAAGGGCTTGCATTTGCAGCACTCATAGCGGCTATTGTTGCTTCATTGGCATCTAAAATTAATAGCGCTGCAACCATCTTCACGGTTGATATTTATAAGCCCTTTTTGAATAAAGATGCCACTGAAAAAAGAATGGTTTTTGTCGGAAGACTTGCTGCTACAATTTCATTGATATTAGGACTCATAGTTGCTCCTTCATTGAGGAGTCTTTCGCAGGCTTTTCAGTATATTCAGGAATTCACTGGATTTGTTTCACCCGGAATTGTTGCGATCTTTTTATTGGGTATGTTTTGGAAACGCACGACAACAAAAGCTGCAATATGGATGGCTTTTGTGACACTTCCTATCTCATTGATATTCTACTTTTTAATTCCCGAAATTCCATTTCTGATTCGCATGGGATACAGTTGCTTCATCATCATGGGAACGGGTATTTTTGTCTCCATGTTATCGAAACAAAAGGTTGATATTAAAGCCATTCCGCTTGAAAAAGGAATTTTTAACACCTCCCTGATTTTTAAGATTGCTTCAATCCTGATTTTTATTCTTCTGGCAATTTTTTATTGGATTTTCTGGTAATTTGTTCGGTTTGGTGCAGGTATTGAAGTCCAAAGAAGCTGTGTTAATTTGTTGCTGCCGGAATTGTGAAGTAAAATTTGCTTCCTTTTCCGGCTTGGCTTTCGACCCAAATCATACCACCGTTGCGCTCAATGAATTCTTTGCATAAAATAAGACCAAGACCTGTGCCTTCTTCGTTGTCGGTTCCCTTGGTTGAATGATTTACATCAATTCTGAATAGTTTTGCCAAATCATCCTGATGAATTCCTATTCCATTATCTTGGATGCAAACCTGTATAAATTCATGATAAACAGAAGCAGTAAGGAAAATTTGTCCAAAGTGCGGTGTGAATTTTATGGCATTGGAAAGCAAATTTCGAATAACTGTTTGAAGCATATTTTTATCTGCATAAACAGAAAAACTTTTGCTTTCAGTCAAATTAACAATTTCAATGGATTTGTTCTGGGCTGCGGGCAAAACAAGCTCTATACTACTTTCGAAAAGATCTGTTAAAGTTGTATTTGTTGGTTTCCATGCAATAGTTCCAGTTTGCGTGCGTGCCCATTCCAATAAGTTTTGCAGTAGGTCGAATCCCTGTTCTGCCGTTGTGTAAAGGTATTCATGTATCATCTTTACTTTTGATACAGGCATTTCATCAAAATCATTTTTTAGTAACATACTAAGGTTTAGTAAGTTGTTGAAAGGATTTTTTAGATCGTGGGCAATAATTGAAAAAAACTTATCTTTTGTAGCATTAAGTTTTCGCAAGCGAGTTTCGCTTTCCTGCAAGGCTGTTTCTGCATTTCGTTTTTCTGTAATATCTTCTATCGTACCTTCAAATCCAGTCATTTCGTTCGACGAATCATAAATGCACTTAATACTTTCACGCACAAAAATATTCTTTTCGTTTGGCAACATCCATCCTGATTCAATTCCTTTGACTTCGGATTTTCCAATAATATGAGCATAAATATCTCTTCTTGAAACAGTAGGGCTGAATCCATCAAAGGTTGTGGTGAATTGTTTTAGTTCATCCAGATTATCAAATCCAAGCATTTGAATAAGTGCGGGATTTGCCATCGTAATTGTCCAAAGTAAATCTGTGCGATAAATTCCTATGCTACTGTTTTCATATATGCTACGGTAACGTTCCTCGCTTAATCGTAAGGCCGTTTCAAAATTTTTTCGGATAGTAATATCATGAAAAACACTCAGGAAATAATCCTTATTCAAATAATTTAAAATGGTAGTATAAATAGAAAGTATTTTCCTTTCTCCTGTTTTGGTTTGTATTTTAGATTCCACTAAATTAATTCCGCCTTGCTTCATCAATCGTTCAATATCTCTGTAAACCCTGATCCTTTGATCATGTTCAGGATAAATTTGTTCAACAATGTTTTTTCGATTTGCTTCCTCTTGATTATAGCCGGTTATTTCTTCCATTTTTTTATTATAAATGTCGAAACGACCTTCAAAGTCACTCAATGTAATACCTTCACCCACAGAATCGATAACGTTTTGTAACAAATTGGCTGTACCTTGAAGTTTGATTTCGGCCAATTTCATTTTAGTTATATCTCTGGATATATTGGCTGTTGCAATGAGTTCATTTTTTTCATTGTAAACAGGAAATTTTTTGCACAAAGTATATTTGACATTTCCATCGGGAAGAACAAATATTTCCTCAGATAATAAGAAACTACCACGTGGAAGAGATTGTGCTTTTTTCTCATCTTCCATGTATTTTCTGACATGGGGAAAATCGCCGAACACTTCAATATCGGTTTTATCAATAATATCGTTTAAAGATTTCAGTTTGGAATCCTTGATCAGAGAAGGATTGGCAGCTTTGATTCTCAAATCCAAATCTTTGATTGTAGCATGATCTTCGGTTTCATTGATGATTGCGGCTAAATAATTTATCGTTTCATTATTTTTAATTCTTTGGGTAACATTATTAAAAATGATGGCAAATTGCCCCTTCCAGGGTGAAAAGATGTGGCCTTCTAAATATATTCCCAAATGAATAAAATAGCTTTCAAATTCAATTGAATTGCCTGAAAATGCTACATCAATCCAACGATTTATATGATCCCAATCTTTAGAATTAAGAACTTGGCGTCCGGTTTTATTTTTGATTTCATCGAACTTTTTCCCTGTTTGTTGAAAGTATCCACTATTCGCCTCCAGAAAAATGAAATCATGTGCGGTAAGGCTTTCATTGTAAATAACTTCACATAATACAAAAGCACTAAAAAGATTTTCGAATAGTAACCTGTATTTTTTTTCGCTCAGTTCCAGTTTTGCGTTGGATTCATTGAGCATTTGGTTTGTGTTGGATAGTTCCTCGTTGGTTACTTGTAGTTCCTCTGATGTTGCATAAAGTTCTTCGTTAAAAGCCTGTAGTTCTTCATTTTGTTGTTGTATTTCAACAAATTGTTCCTCTAATTTAGCCAAAATACTTTTTTGTTCGCTGATGTCCCGAATGCTTCCATTCATGCCAACAATTGTACCCTCATGGTAGGTAAAATTTGTTTGCACTCGACACCATGCCTTGCACCCGTCTTTACATAAAAATTCGGCCTCAAAATCCATAGGGGAATTTGAATCTACCACCTGTCCATTTCTGATAGAGTGAATGGCCTTTATCAGGGTTCGGTTCAAAACACGCAGGGAGTCTGGAGCGACAAGCTCTATCCATTCTGATTGTAGAAACTCTTCTTTGGACAATCCAAGAAGTTTCCGAACCGTTGGGCTAACAAAAGTAAATCGCATGTTTGAATCCATTGCCCAAATGACATCGGAAACATTTTCTGCAATCAGCTTAAATTGCAAGGCTTGACTTTTCAATAAAGCTAAGCGCTTTTTCATGCGAAATAGCTTCTTTTTCAGTATTTTTGATTCTGGTTCTTTTTCCATTCTTATTTTGGAAAATTTCATGAAAATTTTTCAAAGGTAAAGAAAAACATTTGAAATTTCCAATTGATTTTTTAAACGGAATATCCGTAGGTTAATTATTTCTAATAGGTCATTTTTTGAGCGAACTTTGTTTAAAATGCCCTTTATCTTTATATAATCGAAATTCATGCTCGAAGTTAGGTGTAAATATCTCTTTTCCAATATTGTTACTGATTTCTTCTATTTTCCAAAAACGTCCTTCATCTAGTTCGTCTTTATTAATCTCAATAGAATCATCATAAATAGTTAAAAATGAATAAACTAATTCAGCTTCAAAATGATTTTTCCAGATGTAACGAAACATAAACTTTGGCGAAAAATTTTGAATACCAACCTCTTCTGAGGCTTCACGAAGAAGGGCATAATCGATACTTTCATTCAAGCCCACATGCCCGCCAACGGCAGAATCCCATTTTCCGGGTTGTGTATCTTTGTGCATAGGCCTTTTTTGCATAAATAAATCACCTTTTTTGTTCATAATTTGCAAATGAACAGTTGGATGCAAAAGTTCAGGATTTCCGTGGCACTCACTTCGCTTTGCGGTTCCAATTATTTTACCGTTGATGTCCACAAGAGGAAATACTTCATCCATTTTAATATCCTTTTTCCTCAATTTTATAATCAAAATCTGAACCAAAAAGTAAATTCCAAAAATAACATAAATTAAAGCGCCACTGATGAAACCCCAAAGTTCCTTGGACATAAAAAAAGCGCTGTAAAAAATAAGCAAAATATGCAAATTGAAAATCCAAAACAAGATTTTCATGTTCTTTTTAAATACTTTTACCTGGGGTTCATTGAGTTGTACATCTTTTGCGTATCTCTGGGTCATCTTCAACAAAATATTTTGCTCCGAAAATGCTGAAATCCCTATTAAAATGCTGAAAATTATTTCAATAAGAGCAGGCTTAATCTTAAAAAATATTTCATTTTCGAAAATTAAGGATATGCTACCCAGAACAAGAAGCAATGAGGTGTCGAAAAGAATGAACTTGTCGGCTTTTTTGCTTTTTAGGTAAACAAAAATGAACTCAGCAATACCAAAAACAAGTGCAACAATAAGACCCACCTGAGTTCCCCAAATTTCATCTGCTGCGATGAAAACGAACAGCGGAAGCAGACCAGGCAACATTTGTTTGAGAAGAAATGAAAATTTCATAATTATTTTACCTAATTGATTTTATATTCACTGCGAAATAATATAAATTTGTTGAAATAAATATACAAATATATGGCAAAATTTACCTTAATCATTCTCGTTATGTTTGGAATACTAAACCTATTTGGACGCAAAGCAAAATCAGACAAGGAATTGCTGGTTGTTTTTTACAATGTAGAAAATCTTTTCGATTATAAAGATGATACAAATAGTCAGGATGACGACTATCAACCGGAGGGCAAACTTCGATGGGATGAGAAGCGATTTTTGAAGAAAATAAATGATCTGACCAAAGTATTCACAAGCATTGACATTACCTCATTGCCTGCTATCATTGGGCTTTGTGAAATTGAAAACGAAAACGTGCTGGAGGAACTCATTTCAAAGACCGCTTTAAAGGATGGAAATTATGGCATAATTCACAAGGATAGCCCAGATGAAAGAGGGGTAGATGTTGGCCTTTTGTACAGAAAGGATCTAATAAGCTGCGAAAAGTTTGAGCACATCGAAGTTATTTTTCCTTCGGATATCAATGACCGTACGCGTGATATACTATACTTCTGCGGAGTTGCTCATGGAGAAAAGATCCATGTCATAGTAAACCATTGGAGTTCAAGAAGAGAAGGAACAGAAATCTCCGAGCCTAAAAGAATGCACCAAGCCAGTTTGGTACGAAAAAAAGTGAATGAAATACAGGCTTTAGATCCGACTGCAAAAATTATTGTGACGGGTGATTTTAACGATATGCCATCAGACAAAAGCATTTCTCAAATTCTGAAAGCCTGCGATAAAAAGGAAGGAAATCCCAAAGAAGAACTTTACAATTTAATGTCGGATGCTGCCCAAAGAGGCATGGGAACCATCAATCACAAAGGCGCTTGGATGATGTTCGATCAGATGATTGTTTCCTACAATTTAATCAACGCAAAGAAGGGATATTTTTGTGAATTTAATGGTGGTAATATTTTCAATCCCAAATGGTTGATGTATAAAAATCCTAAAACAGGAGATTATACCCCAAATAAGACTTATGGTGGAGATTCCTATTATGGAGGATATAGCGACCATTTGCCTATTTATTTAAGGTTGAAATATAAAAAATAATTCCTAAATTGCAGGAATTATACTAAATCAATTTTTATATTAATCATTTAAAATCAATTTGCTATGAAAAAGTTATCTTGGCTTCTACTTATAATGCCCATGTTGGCGATTCTTTTTACATCTTGTCCTTATTCTTCCGATGTTCCTATCGATGAACCGTCGATTAAGGCAGAAAGAAGCATGTATGGGAAATGGTACAAAGCAAGCGAAATGGAATCGGAGCATCCTGCTTATTATGAGTTTTTGGATTTGGATAAATTCCGTTATAAATTGGTGAACTATACCTATAGTACAACGGATAGTGCTTATACGACTGAAAACTATACAGCTCATTTTTCTAAGATAGATAATCTGACTTTCATCAATCTTCAAAAGGATGGTGAAACAACATTCTTACTTTATCGCCTCGACATGAAAGGCAAAGATGAATTTGTATTGTTTGAAGTCACTGACAATATTGACGAGAAATTTACCAATTCTTCAGAATTAAAAGAATTTATGAGAAAAAATATGAATCTCAGCTTCTTTTACTCTAAAGATGAGGTAGTCTATAAGAAAAAGAATTAAAAAAGGACTTCTTAAAAAATGCTAAAACAAAAATGGACATCGGGCATTAAATTAGGGGCAAATAATATGCTTTTGCCAATTATGAAAGATGTCATTCAAGATTAAGTTTTTTCATTCAAAAAAATCAGAAATAAATTATTGATTTTTAGCCTTCGAGGTTTTTAAAACCTCGAAGGTTTTAGTACATTCGTTCGATACATGTTAAGAAGTATTTATTACTACAAGTTCATTTTTTTTAATATCATTTCATTTGCCTTATTGATCCAAACTTGCAAGCCTTCTGTAGTCCAATGGGAATCAGACTTTTGATATACAATATCTTTATTTTCTTCAAATTCTGCTAATATACTTATCATTGGAGATTGCCGCTTATCATGCTTTTCTATCTTGGTTATTAGTTGATTATATACTCCCCGATTTCTGTCCAAAATTGTTACCGGATTGGGGATAAATGAAAAATATACTTCGTCAAAATGCTGATTGATAAAATATTCATACATATAGTTCATCCCTGCTACGATGGTATCTATCTCACCATTTCTTATAGGAGAAAAAGAACTTGATCTAAGACGCTGATCAACAGTTTCTTTGAAGAATAGATATTGACCATCCATTGAAACCACAGCTTGTCCTGTTTTTTTAAATAGTTTATAATTCAACCATGCTTTGAATTCCTTGAGTGGTCTGAGAAACATATAATCTGTGAGAAAAAATTCAATGTTTTGATTTATCAATGGATTGAACATCACTGGCGCTAACCAACCAGAAAATGAAACAATTTTATTCTGATTTTTACTTTTCTTATCAATGGGAAGATTCCTCAAATACGGTTTGGCAAATCGCATTCTGATAAGCCTTTCGGCGGTTTCGATGATAAGGATATTTCTTTTTAGCGTATCAATTTTTACTGGTGAATCTATATTGTAAGACCAAGCAATTTCCTTTTTTTTATTTACGCATGTAAAGTGTTCTGCCTTTGTTTTATTAAAAAGATAACTATCACAAATCAAAAGCAAGTTTATATTTTTTTCTTTTTGAGCGGGTGGAACAAGGATTTCTTTTTCCTGGTCTCTAGTTCTGAAATCAGGCAAATGAGATAGGTCATATAGATCACCATATTTGTGACGAATAGGCTGAAATGCTTCTATTCCCTGATTTTTTATCCTATAAAAATAAAAGTGTTCGCTAAGTTTTTGATCTGAGCTAATTATATATATAAAAATCAGCGCAAAAGCAATAAGCCATAGGCAAATTTTGGAAAAAAAAGCAAAGATCCATTTATATCTGTTTTCCATATCTCAATAATATCATAAAATCATTGGCAGAAGAGCGACCTTTTTTGCCAAAACATGACAAACAAAAATGCCTTCAAAACTAAAAATTTTTGAAGGCATAGAACACATGTTTGAGAAAAATTATTTTGCAGTCCATGAACCTGAGCCTACCCCCGGCATATTCCAAGTTCCGCTTCCATCAACATTCCATGAGGCTTCCCAGTAGAGGCTTTCTCCTAAGTATAATTTTACAGAACCCGAATTATTCGGATTCACAACAACCACATATTTAAATGTGCTTACAACATCAGCTACAAATGTGAAAACATCGGCAGAACTTGTCTCCCATGTATATTTAACAATCATTTGTTGAGTTGTCACATAATCAAAATACTCTAATTTTCCTGATTTCCCATCTTTGGTTTCTTCAGCTTTCATGAAGTTGTATCGAGGACCACTGTTGAAAGCAATATCCATTTCCCAGTAATACTTTGAAAGATCTTCCCACCATTTTGTCCATACGGAACTACCGTTATAAGACCATAGCCATGTATGATAAAGTTCATTGGTTGATTTCAAACTGACTTCCTGCGCATTATCAGGTACATCAAACCAAGAGAAATAGTCTCCTATACCATTGGCCGTTTCAATATAAGAAACGCACATTCCTGCATTAGGATCAGGATTGCTTTTTAAAGCAGCGGGAACGGTTACAACTTCACCGCCTTGTGAAATAGAAGGTTTGCTGGGTTTTGCTGCAGGTGTGTCTTTAGAGTCTTTTTTACAAGAAACCGTAAATGCTACAAAAGCAATGACCAAAAGCAATAGATTAATTTTTTTCATATTTCAATAGATTAATTGTTAATAAACGTTTCTAAAACGAATATTAAAATGTTTTTATTGTTCAAAATATTTTCCTTGCCATGTGTTGCGCTCTATCAATCTTTTTTCAACCTTTGCAACAAATTCAAAATTTTTCAGACCCTGCCAGTTTGGGCTAATGATTTGTTCTTTTGGGGCTTCGCTAATAAATCTTTCAAACACCAATCGAGGATCAGATAATTCAAGAAAATCGATGACCAGATTAATGTATCTGTCAACAGAAAAATACTCAAATCGCCAAGATTCTTTTTCAAAAAGAGAGGAAATAGTTGTCCCTTTTAAGATTTGTAAATGATGCAATTTAATGCTGGTAAGAGGAAGGTGCGATATCGTTTTGCAGGTGCTGACAAAATCTGCATGCTTTTCATCGGGCAATCCTAAGATGATGTGGGCACAAGTAGAAATTTCTTGCATTGCAGCAGTTTGGATCGCATTAATACTCATTTCAGCCGAATGTCCTCGATTAATTATTTTCAGCGTATGATTGTTGAATGTTTCAACACCAAACTCTATCATTAAGTAGGTTTGCTTTGAAAGTTTTGTCAGGTATTCCAACAGTTCATGAGAAATGCAGTCGGGACGAGTCCCAATAATCAAACCTGAGATTTTTGGATGCGATAATGCCTCGGAATATAATGCCACTAAGGAATTAAAATTGGAAAATGTATTTGTATAGGCTTGAAAATAGGCAATGTACTTTTTGGAATCGTATTTTTTTTCAAAAAAAGCTATGCCTTCATTGATTTGTTGTGTAATGCTTTTTTCTGTGGTGCAATAGAATGGATTAAAAGAGGTGTTGTCACAATAAGAACACCCACCAATTCCAATGGTTCCGTCTCGATTGGGGCAGGAAAAACCAGCATTAATGGCAATTTTTTGAACCCTCTGCCCAAATTTCTGCTTTATGTAATTGGAATAGTCATTCCACCTTCTTTCATGCCCCCAGGGGAAATTAATGTCCATATACAAATTTCTGTGAGAATTGAAATCGTCAAAATAATTAATTAATTTAACAAAAAGACGATTTAGTTTTTACAAATTATTTACAATCAAACTGTCTTGGGTGAGGGCAAGGAACTGAGTTTTATCAAATTTGACAAATTAGCCAAAGTTTGAATTCTAAATAATGCTTCAGTTTTGTCTATGGGTTTTTTAATATATTCTGATGCACCTGCCTCAAAAGCTGATTGTATATGCGAATTTCCACTCCTCGATGTGACCATTGCAATTGGTATTTTTTCAAGCCCTGGTATCGTTTTAATCTCTTTCAATGCACTTAATCCATCAAGTTCAGGCATTTCCCAGTCAAGCATGATAATATCGGGAATAATCAATTGGGCAACTTCAATTGCATCTTTTCCATTCACAACGGCAAATAGTAAAAACGTTTTTCCCCAAGCAGATAAACAATTTTTAATTACATCAATGCTATATTTATCATCATCTGCAACAAGAATTTTAAGTTCATGACTGCCCTTATAATCTTCATTTACCTTTAAATGATAGCAAGAGCCATCTTCTTTGATATGGAATGCATCATATAACGGATTACAACTTTTTTTTTCGATAAGAATCAAATTGGTTGAATTTGAAACCTGAATACTTTGATCTGATTTAAAAAAAGGTAAAGTGAAATAAAAGTTCGTGCCTTTTCCAACTTCTGAAGTGATCCAAATATATCCACCATGTGCTTCGACGACCATTTTGCAGAAGGTCATACCCAAGCCAGTTGAACGCACGCCTCCCGACTTTTTCGCTTCCACCTGACCAAATTTTTCGAATACGAGATGAAGCTTGTCAGAAGGAATACCTTGTCCATTATCAGAGACGCAAATCAAACAACATGGGATATGGATATCTGGTTTTGTTTTTAGTGCTGGGGGGAAGTGTTCACTTTCCGATATGTCACTTAAATTATTAATTATAGCTATTTGATCTATTTTGATTTTACCCTCATTGAGCGTATATTTTATAGCATTTGTGAGCATATTGACAAATACACGCACAATAATTTCATTATCTGTGCGGACGATGGTTTGAGGAGAAATGTTATTCAATAAACTTTGCCTTTTTTGTTTGATTAACAGCGAAACTTGGTTGCAAGCTTCTTCTGCTAATTGATAGAGCGATGCTACGCTTAAATTTAATTTTACACTGGTGTTTTCGAATTTTTGAACATCAAGAATATTTAAAACAAGATTAAGCATTTGATTTCCTGCCGAATTAACCATTTGCATCATTTCATCTTCAGGATTCATAGAAGATAGGCCTATAATCGCATTGAGAGGATTTTTTAAATCATGCACAATCATACCTGTCATTGCTTCTTTGAAATTATCGAGTTCTAATAGTTTTTCTTTTTGTGCATTAACTGTTTTATAGGCTTCTGCATTGTCAAGAGCAATAGTAATATACGATGCAAGTGATTGAAGATGAACTAAATTATTGTTTGTGTATGTGTTTTTCATAAAACTATTAACAACAATAATACCCAGTTTTCGTTCGTTTGTAGATAAAGGGAGGTGAATTAGAGAAAGTGGCTGTTTGTAGGTCTGTTTATTTGGCAAAGAAGGAATATAATGATTAAACTCAGTGAATATGTCATTGATAAAAACAACTTTCTGATTGTTAAAACACCAAGCAGAGAGACTATTTTTGGTATTTAAACTTTTCGTAAAACTTTCGATTTTCTGACCTTCTTCAATGAATCCAATGTATTCAATTTCATTTTTAGGTGCATTATATAGCCCAATTCCAAAAGCATCAATAGGCATGATGGAGCAAATATATCCATAAACGATTTCGTTGATGGATTCCAAATCAAATGTAGAAGTAACCCTTTGTCCAAATTCGCTGATAACTTGCGAAATTTTAAAGGATTTTTCAATTTCATCTTTACTTTTAACAATTTCATCTTTACTACTAATAAGTTCATCATTTGCTTCGCGAAGAGCATCGGATTGTGCTATAAGTTCTTCGTTTGTAGCTTCTAGCTCTTCGGCTTGTTGCTGTAATTCTTCTTTTTGTTGCATCACTTCATTTGTGCGTTCAACTACTTTACGCTCCAGTTCCTCGTTTTTCCTTTTTATTTCATAGGTTTTATATTTGTAATAGGAAAGGATAGATAAACCAATTATTATTATTAAGGATAACCTAAACCACCAGGTTTTCCAAAAAGGTGGCGTAACTGTAATTTTTAAGAAAACTTCGTCTTCAGGTTTACACCAAATACCATCATTGTTTGTTGCCTTTACTCTGAATTTGTAAGTTCCAGGATCAAGATTTGAGTATGAAACATATCTACGCGAATAATCGGTTTTGTTCCATACGGTCTCTAATCCTTCCATTATATAAGCAAATTGGTTTTTTTTAGGTGCGGAATAATGCAAAGCCGAAAATTCTAAACTAAATACCGTTTCTTTGTAGCTTAAAATGAGTTCTTTTGTTGTTTCTATGGATTGTTTTAGTATTACTTTGCTATTAATAGTATCTCCTACTAGCACAGATTTATTAAAAATTTTAAGATCTGTTAATACCACTTTGGGTAAATAAGCATTATCAGTTATACTATCAGGATGAAACCGGATAAAACCATTGATACTTCCAAAATACATTTCGCCATTGGGCATTTTATAACAGGAATTATAGTTAAATTGGTTGCTTTGCAAACCATCATTTATATCGTAGTTACGAAAAGTTTCATTTGTAAAATTGAATTTAGACAAACCTCTGAAAGTACTTACCCAGAGATTGCCTTTTTGATCTTTTAGAATTCCACAAATATTGTTATTTGGCAAACCATCTTTTTCTTTATAAATCTTGAGAATTTTTTTGTTTTTTATGTCCATTTTAATTAAACCTTTTTGCTCCGTGCATAACCAAATATTTTGATCATCTATAAAAAGACTTTTAACACAAATGTAAATGTTATCATCGGTTAGAGGTATATTCGTAAATTTATCTGTACCTTTCTCTGAATAAATTAATCCCCCACTGGATGCAAACCATAAATTACCTTCATTATCCTCTCTAATACAATTAAACATCCCAGATAGGCATGGTGTTTGGGCTCCCATAAAATGCGTGAAAGTATTTTTATTTTGATCATATTTTGCAAGTCCACCGTAAAGTCCAACCCAAATAAAACCCCGTGAATCTTCAAATAATGACCAAGCAATCCAAGAATTCAATGCAGGGTTTGAATCAGGTCTATATCTATTAAATGTTTTGGTTTTTTTATTGTAGTAATTTACAGCACCATTTCCACCCATCCATACATTATCATTTCTATCAGAAACCATGGTCAGAAAGACATTTCCCGTTAAATTTTGGGATTTATCATTATTTTTCGAATAGATTTTATATGAATCGGGATGGTTTGGATCAAAATTGATTATTCCACAAGTTGAAGTTCCAATCCATAGGTTTCCCTCTTTATCGCAAGTGATTTCATTAACATTGATGTTATTAAAAGTCTCTGAATTTTGATTAAATTGTTGATAATTGGTAAACTTTTTACTTAGGGTGTTTAATTTATTTAAACCCGCATTTTCTGAACCAATCCACAGGCAACCTGTTGCATCTATAAATAAACTATTCAAACCTGCAGTGGTTGAAAGACTATGAGGATTTCCTATTTCGTTTGTGTATAATTTCGTTTGATGATTTGAAACGTTCTCAAATAATAAACCATCTTTTGTTGTAACTAATGTATGCCAGTAATTTCCTGCAAAATCCTGAATTTGAGTACCGGTAATTAATGTATCGTTTTGATGTATTAGATAATTTACTTGATTTGTGGTAAAATTGAAAACCTTATTTGGGTAAAAACTAGCTAGAATGTAATCATTAAATTTATCATGGAATACCCAATTACAACTACCTAAAACGAATTCAATGTTTTGGATTCTTTTTTTATAATGATGTGTCAATTTGTTCTTTTTTAAATCAAACTGATAAACTCCCTTGTTATCTGAGGATCTATACCACAGATTATTTTGTTTATCTATAAAAATATGAGTGATTCTACCAAGTGTTTTTATAATACTCAATTCTTGAATTGCATAAGTCGCTATATTGAACTTGAAAACACCAGAAAGATCTGTTCCAAGCCACAAATTATCATTTTCATCCATGAAACATGACTCCAAATTGCCAATGTTGCTTTTATTTTTGTTTATTCTGTTTATTGGATAGCGAACAAATATGCCCGTATTTATCAAATATTTGTTTATACATTGATCTGTAATTACATAGATATTACCGGCTTTATCTTGAGCGAAACCTTTTATAAGATCCTGATCAATAGAGCTTGTATCGTTTGATTGGTTTCTAAAAATTTTAAAGGAATATCCATCATAGCGATTAAGTCCGTCAATTGTTCCTATCCAAATAAAACCAAGTTTGTCCTGATGTAAACACTTGATATAGTTATTTGAAAGTCCCGATTCTATGTTTAAATGCTCGAATATTGGGTTTTCTGGCTGCGAAAATGCTTTCAATGAATAGATAAAGAGAAGTAATAACAGGTAGTGCTTCATTGTTGTAATTTTTATAAGTATTAGTGTGCTAGCAGATTATCAATAGGCAATTGAAAAAATCAGTATGAAATTATTTCAATTTTAGAAAACTTACTTTTAACCACAGGCGATTATATACATTTAATTTACATAAAATTTCACAAATCATGTTCAATTTTTTCTATTTTAAAGAAAAGCAACAAAAACAAAGTTTGCTATGCAGCTTTTAAGCAAATATATAAAATTATTTTATTTTCAGATACAATTCTTCAGCATTTTTTTTGTAATTATAGCTTTTACTACAATGAGAATAGGGTGCAAAAATCCACAATCATATTGAATTGTTTGAATAATAAAGAGTTGATACTATTTCGGTCTAAATAAAAAACCTATTTTTTCTTTTCGAAAAGAAATTTAACTTCAAAAAATCAACCCCATCGTTACGATTTATTTTTTTCAAACCAATAGATCGTAATGATGGGGTTGATTGAGGTTTATCGAATTTTTGCTACAAATAAGTCAGATATTTCGCAGCTCTTCTTAATTCGTATAAAATAAAATAGAATTGGGAACTTCTTGTTTTTTTATTCCCGGACCTAAATATTTCATTTGCAGAACCTGATACAAACCATTTTCGAAATATGCTATCCTAATCGGATAATAGCCTATTTCCAAAGCAACTCTTCCACTGACTTCCAATTCCCCATGAGTTTTATCATTATCAACTATCAATTCATCGCTAATATAAAGTTGTGAACCATCATCTGAGTTCAAGAAGAAATCATAAACTCCTTTTGTTTCAATTTTGATAAATCCACTAAAAAGTAATCCCCAGTGGTCTTCTCGTTCTTGAATTCCCAGTTTGACTTTATCAATATTTCCCGTTTTTTTTGCTGTCATTTTAGAATAATTCGGAACACTAAACCATTGAGAATCTGTTTCAAAATAACTGTAATTAAGGCCATTAACCAATTTATTTGTAATGGAAACAGGACTTTTCCACTCAATAAAGCGACACAACTCATTTTTAGTGCGACTTTCTGTTCCATATGCAAAACACTTAGCTTTAATTAGAGTTTGTTTTGTAATTTTGAAAGGTTTTGTGTATAAAATGGATTGATTGGTCGGCTCTGAACCATCCAAAGTATATCTTATTTCTCCAACATTCGTTTTTAACGTTACATCCATTGTTTTATCTGCTGTACAAGGATTATTGGGAATTTCAAAAGTTGGCGCTAAAATCACATAATCGATCGGAATTTCTGTTTGGGGCATCGAATGGGAACCTGCTGCGGATAAATACCAATACACCATTGCATTATACTTTGTTCCACATTCATTAGAATAATATTTTTCGATACTTCCTTCAAATGATGTTTGAAATGATACATTATCTGAAATATGCCATCGTGAAATAGTCTGATGATCCATATTTTCAGTAGTCATTGATTGACTGTGATAGGCTTTTTGGAAAAAAGCAGGATTGCCCCATGCATAACCAAAATAATCTTCAGAACCTGTTCCATAAGTACTGGGAAATTTCTCCCCATCAATAAAAAACTTTTCATCCCCTTCGCCCCACCAAGGATGTCCCTCACCTGCTGCTGCTTTACAAGAAAGTTCATCTGGATTCATTACATGCAACATCGTTCCAATATAACGTCCACTGCCTGTGCATGTTAATAAGCTCCAATCAGGCCAACGGTCTTCGCTCAAGGGCAGAATATCGCCATGCCACCATGCGTGAAAACGGGCATAATTATCTATAGGAAAGGAAAGTGCCCCATATATTATTTCATAATCAATTTCATAAGCAACCGAACCTAAATTTCGTAAATTAATCTCGGCTTTTTTTCCGAATGGCATATACCAATAACTGTAAAAGTTTTTGCTTGTCATTCCCAAGGGAAGCGTCTTGTAATGATTTACTGCTGGTGTTGTTCCAAAGAAATCGCCAAGCGGGCTCCATACTGAAGGCTGCTTTTCGCCATCCCAGTTCATGGTGAGAAGTAATTTTCTTAATCCAATCATTTCTTGAGAACGATCAGAAAACTTTGGAAGCACTTTAAATGATTTTATTGCATATTGTCCATCAATTTCAGCAAGTGAGACTGATGAACCAGGTTCAATGCGAATTGACTTTTTTATTGTTTTATCATTTTGGTTTAATGGATAAGGGAATTGTCCTAATTTCTTTTCGAAATAATCATTTACCTTTTGTAAAGCAGCTTTGGATGATTCGTTTAAATTCATTTTAAAAGGCTCAAGTAAAGTTTTTTCGGGGAGAGAAATATAATTGAAATGATAATACAAACCCCAACCCGGTTTTGCAACTATTTTACATGATTTTTGATACGTGATGGGTACAAAATTATTGCAACCTCGAGCGGCAGTGTAAACCAAACCTGTATAATTAAAGGGGGAAACACTTCCATCAAAAAACTTAACGAAAGGCAAATCAATTTCAGGAATTTCATTTCCATCAATAAATATCTGAATATGACCGGTATCTGGTTGTGCTGTCCAAATTCGTACAATCGCACCTGGACCTGTCATCTCAGCCAATACTTCATTTTTTCCTTCCATTCTTATTCGTTGGTTATATCCATCGCCGTTTGCATACCAATTTATGTATTTACCTGATAACGTATCGTAATGACTCCGTCTATCATAACTTGACCACATAGCTGATTTTTCACCTTTTTCAGGCAACAATGCTAAATTTTCCAAAGTATTTAAACGATTGAGAAATTCAATATAGGTTATTTTTTTTTCGCTTTTATTGAAGGAACAAATTATCAATAAAAAAATGGGAATAAACAATAAGAGTCTTTTTTTCATTGTAGTTTTAATTTTAAGTGATAATGATTCAGAAAACATATATTTTTTCAATCCGTCAAAATTAATAACAAATAATTGGAACTGCAATAAAAAAATTTTAAATAAGAAGCCTTGAGCCTTTTTTCACTTACAACAGCAAATAGAAAGCAATAGCTAGTGAACTAATTATTTAAGAATCTTCTAGTTTACATTGATTAATCTCCTATTATTTGTATATAAAAATGTAAGGCGAAATTATCTCTTTTTGATTACGAAAAGGGTACTTATTTGTTTAAAAAGGGGTACATTTTTATTTTTGTTGGTTTTGATTTTGAAAAAGTAGTTCAATCTATTTTTGTATTTCTTTCTCCTTTATCTAACTTACTTTCAATGGGGTTTTGTTAAGGAAAGAAGCCTCAAAAGATTAACAAAAGGCAAAGCTCTGTTGAAAATTTTAATTCCATGTTTATGGCAGTTTATTAATTTAATTATTTTCTTATGGACATGCAATACGCTATTGATGTAACCCGTTTGGTGTATGGTTGTGAGTTACAGTAAAAATACTATTCTGTTTTATACTGTCAAAGTGGAATCAATCGTTATTTTAGCAGCAGTAAAGCCCCATCCAATTTGTAGAAAAATAATTTCTACAAATTGGTCTCTCTTGGCTGTAGCCTAAAATAAAAATCCCAAAAAGAAAAAATATATATGAAAATTCCAGTTTACCAAAGTAGATCTAAAAATCCTTAATATACTCTGCAACTTCCTGGGTTCCGTTTCTCAGGTTCAATGCCTTTATGTTGGAGAGAAACAAATTAAATTGATCTGGGTTTGAATTTAGATTTTTAATTACTTGTGGTATTTTTGCCGGGTTTGTTTCATAAACTCCCAAATGGTTTTTCACCACAAATTCCATATTTCCTTTTTCTTGCTCCCAAATATAACTCGAAATTACAGGAATTTTTTGGGATAAAAGAATTTCCATGACCGTTGCTGGTCCACCTTTGGTAATGACAATATTGGCAATATTGGTAAGGTCAAAAACAAAATCGACAAAGCCAAAAACTTTTACATTTTGCAAATTATGTTGTTGAATAATTTGATTTGCAGTATCAAACATTTTTTTATTCCTACCACACACCAACGCAAATTCAGCATCAATATCCGAAGACAATAAGTGCTTTATGATGCTACTTCCTTTGGGGATTCCATCTCCGCCACTTAGCAATAAAATGATTTTTTTATCTTGTGAAAAACCATGTTTGTCCCGCAATGCTTTTATTTCATCTTCACTTGCCGGAGTTGAGAATTTTTTATTCAAAATATATGGAAAAGCTTTTAATTTTTCTTCTTTAAAGCCCCGTTTTATGAGTTCATTTTTTACCCTGTCACTAAATATTACAAAGTGATGTTCTTTTCGTAAAAACCAAACCAAAGGAGCTGTAAAAGGATCTGTTACAACCGTCAATACTTTCGTTTTTAATTTTAGTTCCTTAACCAAATCGAGTATGGGTTTATTAAGGAAGAAATGCAAAACAGCCACAGTATCTGGTTTTTCTGCCAACAGAATTTTTTTTAAATACTTTTTTACAAATATAGAAACGAGGAAACTGTAGAATTGTGCTATTGGTTTACATTTGTTTAGTGCATACAAAAATTCGAAAGCCCATTTTGCTTTGGCCTGTGAAATTCTGTACCCATCTTCTATCATGTATTTTACTATTTTGTTGGTTTCTTCAAAGCCATTCACCAATTGGGTTTCATGGGTATCTGAATAATTAGTATTCAAGCAATCGGCTATAGACCGGGCAGAAGAAATGTGCCCGGCTCCCGTGTTTAAATATAAGAATAAAATTTTCTTTTTCATTAAGTTTTTTTTTGCGTCCTTAGTAATAAGTGACTATTTTACTTTAATAAATGATTGTATATCAATTCCATTACTTCCTTTACATTGCAAGAAATACATACCTTCTTCAAGACCAGAAACATCGATCGCACCGGAATTTATTGATTTTTCAAAAACGACTTGACCATAAATATTTAAAATGCGAATATTGCTTTTTGATTCCACTTCCACATTGAGTTGTGCTGTGCAAGGATTTGGAAAAATCTTCATGTTGGTTTTATGCACAGATTGATTCACATTGATTGACATACTTTCCATCATGGAAACTCCACTTGTGGTGGCAATCCACAAATTTCCATCCTGATCAACAGCCATTTTCTTGATAAAGCCGGAAACGAGTCCATCATGAGCATAATACTTTTCCCAAACGTTATTTTTAAACTGGCCTAAACCACCCATACATCCAACCCAAAGTGTGTTGTTTTCCCAAAGCAAGTCATAAATCATATTATCAGGCAAACCATTGCTGGTATTTATTGTTGTCCATGTGCTGCCCGAAAGCTTAGACAGTCCTAAGTCTTCTGTACCAAACCATTTATTGCCATTAGCATCTATTTCTATGGCAGTTACTATATTTGAAACCAAACCATCAGAAGTTGTGTAGCCATCCCACACGCCATTTAAATAGTGCGATACTCCGCCATTCGTAGCAATCCAAACGCCGCCGCTACCATCAAATTTTATATCTTTTACAACATTTCCTAAAAGACCGTTCGAAGTTGTGTAATTCTTAAATACGTTGTTTTTTAAAACGGATAGACCTCCATCAGATCCGATCCAAATACTATCAGAAGCGTCAACTGCAATCGCTTGTACCCATGAATGCAACAGACCTTCAGAAACGCCATAACTTGTGTATGCACTAAAATCGCTTGTTTTCTTTAATCCATTGTTTAAAACGCCCAGATAATAGTTGCCGATACCATCTTTCGCTATAGCATTAACCTGAGATCCGGAATTATGAGTTTGCCAGTTAGCACCATCAAAAACGGAAACACCTGTGAATCCCATAGCCGTCAATTTAGTAGGCACAATATTGATTTATAATAGAATACGAATGTTTGAGCAATAAGGGGGCTTTGCCCCCTTGGGCAAAAGCAGTCCTCATACCTAATTTTTTTTTGCCATAATA
>Ga0316607_1000221_pt1 | contig 22628 bp, 24 predicted proteins | sample MIS2016062E_MG_FD_207674 | JGI IMG/M metagenome (GOLD analysis project Ga0316607, IMG submission 207674) | Microbial mat bacterial communities from Middle Island sinkhole, Lake Huron, Michigan, United States - MIS.2016.062E | ecosystem: Environmental > Aquatic > Freshwater > Lake > Sediment...
AAATAATTATTCCCATACTGTACCTGATAACCTCTTAACCACTATTAAATATCGAATATTAATTTCTGTTTCGGGAAGTAAGTTTTTTTAGCTCATTTATTTTCTTTACTTTGCGTTTTAAAAGAAAGAATTTCAGAATAAAGAAGTTAATATTCAAATTAAATAAATCATGAAAAATAAATTCATTCTAAGTTGTCTTTGTGCTATTTTTGCAACCTATTCAACAAATTTGAAAGCTCAAAACATGCCCGAAAAAACACAGCCGCCTGTTGCCAAAATAATTCCTAAAAGCTTGGAGAAATTTGGTGATGTTAGAATTGACAATTACTTTTGGTTGAATAATAGAGAAAATCCAGAAGTGATTGAATATCTGAATCAAGAGAACGATTATTATCAAAAAATGACGGCTCACACAAAAGATTTCCAAAAAGAATTGTTTGAGGAAATGAAAGGCAGAATCAAGGAAGACGACGAATCTGTTCCTTATTTATACAATGGTTATTACTACATTACCCGTTTTGAAACTGGGAAAAACTATCCCATTTATTCCAGAAAAAAAGAAAGCCTTTCGGCAAAAGAGGAAATTTTGTTTGATTGTAATATTTTGGCAGAAGGACAACCCTATTTTCAATTGGGCGGTTTGAGCATTAGTCCAGATAATAAATTGGCTGTTTTCAGTTTTGACACTGTTGGAAGAAGAATTTATGATATTCAAGTAAAAGATTTAGAAACCGATAAAATTCTTTCGGATAAAATTGAAAAAGTTTCAGGAACTGCCGTTTGGGCTAATGATAATAAGACCATTTTTTATTCGAGTCAAGATGAAGTTACCTTGCGTTCCGATAAGATTTTCAAGCATAAATTAGGAACAAAACAAGCCGAAGACATTTTGGTTTATTTTGAAAAAGATGAAACCTTCAATGTTGAAATAACCAAATCGAAATCCAAAAAATATTTGGCAATTGAATCAGGCAGTACTTTGACAACAGAATATAGAATATTAGAAGCCGAGAATCCCGACGGAGAATTCAGGATTTTCCAGAAACGAATTCGAGGTTTAGAATACAGCATCAATCATTATGGAGACAGTTTCTATATCTTGACCAATGCCGACAAAGCCACAAATTTCAAGTTGATGAAAACTTTGGAAACAGCCACTTCCAAAGAAAATTGGACAGAGGTTATTCCGCATCGTAAGGATGTTTTGTTGGAAGATATTGAGATTTTCAAAGATTTTTTGGTTGTGGAAGAACGTTTCAATGGTTTGAATAAAATCAAGATTATGCCGTGGTCTGGGTCAGGTGAATATTATTTGCCTTTTGATAGCGAAACCTACACAGCTTACACTTCGACAAATGTGGATTTTGACACCGATATTTTACGATATTCCTATCAATCGATGACGACGCCTTCCTCAATAATTGATTTCAACATGAAAACCAAAACCAAAGAAATCAAGAAAGAACAGCAAGTTTTGGGCGGAAAATTCGATAAAAATAATTATACTGAAGAAAGAATTTGGGCCACAGCAAAAGATGGTACAAAAGTACCCATTTCGATGGTTTATAGAAAAGGTCTCAATAAAAACGGTGAAAATCCTTTGTTGCTTTATGCTTATGGTTCTTATGGATATTCTATGAATGCCACGTTTTCCTCCACCCGATTGACATTATTAGATAGAGGGTTTGTATTTGCAATTGCACACATTCGCGGAGGCGAAGATTTGGGGCGACAATGGTATGAAGACGGAAAATTGTTGAAAAAGAAAAATACTTTTACTGATTTTATCGATTGTTCTAAATTTGTAATCGAACAAAAATACACTTCACCCAAACATTTGTATGCCGAAGGTGGTTCAGCAGGAGGATTATTGATGGGAGCCATCGCAAATTTAGCACCGGAGTTATATCACGGAATCATTGCACAAGTTCCTTTTGTAGATGTAATTACAACCATGCTAGACGAAAGCATTCCATTGACAACTGGGGAATATGACGAATGGGGAAATCCTAATGTTAAAAAATATTATAATTATATGGCTTCTTATTCGCCTTATGATAATGTAAAAAAACAAAATTATCCCAATATGTATGTTTCCACAGGATTGCACGATTCACAAGTACAGTACTGGGAACCAGCCAAATGGGTAGCTAAATTGAGGAGTTTAAAGACAGATAATTCCCATTTATTTCTCGATACCAATATGAAAGCAGGTCATGGAGGTGCCTCGGGAAGGTTTGAAGCCATTAAGGAATTGGCTAAAGAATATAGTTTTTTATTAGATTTAGAAAAAATTGAAAAGTAATTAGATTATTTTTGTTAGATTTGCAGGGATTTAAGGTTGAATAAAAAAAGTGTCCTTGATTAACTATTTTTTTATGAAAGAAGAAATAAATGCTTATAATAATGTTTTAGAATTAATAGGCAACACTCCGCTAATTAAATTGAATAAAGTTACCGAAAAATTAGAAGGAAATTTTTACGCTAAAGTAGAAGCTTTTAATCCGGGTCATTCCACTAAAGACAGAATTGCTTTATTTATTATAGAAGAAGCCGAAAAGAAAGGAATACTTTCGCCAGGTGATACAATCATAGAAACAACCTCTGGTAATACAGGTTTTAGTTTAGCGTTGGTTAGTATTATAAAAGGATACAATTGTATTTTGGCCGTAACTTCAAAATCTTCAAAGGATAAAATAGATATGTTGCGTGCATTAGGAGCTAAAGTTTATGTTTGTCCTGCACACGTTTCTGCCGATGATGAACGTTCTTATTACAATGTTGCCAAACGGTTGCACGAAGAAACCAAAGGTTCAGTTTATATCAATCAATACTTCAATCAGCTCAATGTTGATGCCCATTATAAGTCAACAGGGCCTGAAATTTGGAGCCAAACCAATGGTAAAATCACACATCTTGTAGCTTGTAGTGGCACAGGAGGAACCATTTCTGGGACGGCAAAATACCTAAAAGAACAAAATCCAAATATTAGAATTTTAGGAGTTGATGCTTTTGGTTCTGTTTTGAAAAAATACCACGAAACTAAAGAATTTGATAACGATGAAATTTATCCTTACAGAATTGAAGGTTTAGGTAAAAATTTAATTCCATCGGCTACTGATTTTGATATTATAGATAAATTTATGAAAGTTACCGATGAAGAAAGTGCACATTCAACTAGAGAATTAGCCAAATCTGAAGGTTTATTTGTAGGTTACACTTCTGGAGCAGTGCTTCAAGCCATAAAACAATATGCCGAAGAAGGCGAATTTGACAAAAACAGTAATGTAATTGCTATTTTCCCAGATCACGGTTCGCGTTATATGAGCAAAGTATTTAGTGATGATTGGATGAACGAGCAAGGTTTCTTTGACAGCATCAACGAAGAAGAAGCTCAGAAGATTGAGTTTATTAAATAAGGTATTAAGTATTAAGTATTAAGTATTAAGACATAAAAAACTCCTTTCGTTTATTTGAAAGGAGTTTTTTTTTAAGTGGAAACCTGAAACCTGAAATCTGAAACCTGAAACCTGAAATCTGAAATCTGAAATCTGAAATCTGTTTATTCCTCCATAGTATGATACACGTTCATTACGTCATCATCTTCTTCAATTTTCTCGATTAGTTTTTCGACGTCGGCCATTTCGGCTTCTGTCAATTTTTTTGTGATTTGTGGAATACGCTCAAAGCCAGAAGATAAAATTTCTATCCCACGACCTTCCAATTCTTTTTGAATCGTGCCAAAACTATTGAATGGGGCGTATATCAAGATACCGTCTTCATCTTCAAAAACTTCTTCGGCACCAAAATCAATTAGTTCTAATTCCAGTTCTTCAGGATCAATTCCGTTTGCGGGAATTCTGAAGTTACAAGTATGGTCAAACATAAATTCTACTGAGCCTTGTGTTCCAAATGTTCCGCTGCATTTGTTGAAATAACTTCGGATATTGGCAACTGTTCTATTGTTATTATCCGTAGCAGTTTCAACCAGAATGGCGATTCCATGTGGTGCATATCCTTCAAACAAGACCTCTTTATAGTTGGCTGTGTCTTTGTCGGTTGCTTTTTTGATGGCGCGTTCCACATTTTCTTTAGGCATATTTACTGCCTTTGAATTTTGGATTACCGCTCTCAATCTGGAGTTGGCATCAGGATTTGGCCCACCTTCTTTTACCGCCATTACAATATCTTTCCCGATTCTGGTAAATGCTTTGGCCATTGCCGACCAACGTTTCATTTTTCTGCCTTTTCTAAACTCAAATGCTCTTCCCATTACTAAATTATTTTTGAATTGCAAAAATACGGTTATTCCTTATTTTATCAAATGTTTTTTTTTAATTGATTGGCACATATCGAGCAATAAAATTATCGCCCGTGAGATACCAATTATTGAATGCATTTGTTCGGTCTAAATTAAATTTTTTGGTATTTCTATTGTAATTTCCCACTTCAATATTGACTTGATCAACCAATTTATTAAAATTATTGACTTCTTCTTTTGATCGGTTTTTGGCCAATTTGTTGTCCATTATTTTTTTGCTTTCTTCAAATTTTTGATTTAACATTATAAAGTAAACCACAGTTGGGCTAAATTCAAGTGCCTCTTTTTTTGATACCTCCAAGTATTTTTTTGTTGCTAATATTAATGACTTATCATTTTTATATGGTTTGAATGTTTTTAGTTTTTCCAATCCTTCATTTACATATTGTATTAAGTCAATGCTGTTTTGTTGAATATCACTGATGTCTTCTCTTTCAATGGCTTTAAATAAAAGCGATTCAGTAAAATTTACTTTAAAAAATATCAAAAACAAATGAGAATGATTTTCTAAAACATCATTGGATATTTTAATTTTTTTTGCCAATTCGCTAGTATCTTCCGTAATTTGTATGTTGTATTTATTGGCAAATATTTTTTGATTGGCATTTAATTTATCCACCTCATCATTAATTTTTGCATTGACCAAATCTCTAGTCAAAATATAAGCTTCCATAAAATCATAAGATTGTTCGGCAACTTCTTGCATATCGATAATTTTGTCGTATTCCGAATTAATTTGATTCTCCAATATTGACAAATAGACCAGTAATTGGTTTTTATATTCCACATCTCCATTGTATCCATCTTTCAGAGCTTCTATTTTTTTGGCAGCATTTTGAATGCTCTTTATCAATGATTTTCGATTAGCATCTATTCTTCTGGCGTTTTTTGTATGGGCCACTGTTGTGGTATATTTCCAAGTATTTCGAGAAATAATTTCGGATTCTTTGCCAATGTAATTCAAATAATCGAGAGGTGTTTTAAATTCTTGTGCGTTTGAAATTGTCACAAAAAATAAAAATAGAAATGAGTTTAGTAAAGTTTTCATATTTTTTTTTGTATTTTATTGTCGTCATTAAGGATATCTACTACTTTTTCGACAATGTAGCTTGAAACCTTATTTGTGGTGGTTTTAATGATTATTTTTTGACTAAACCATCGATAATATTTCCATTTTTTTATGAATCACCATCTTAATTATTTCATTGGAATCTGAAAAAATATTCTCCAATTTGATCTAAAGAGGAACAGTAAACCAAAAAATCTTCGCCTTTTTTGTTGGAAACTTTTATATTAATATCGTCATTTCAAATTTATTTGTTTTGGCTGCTAGAACCTTGAATAACTACGTCAACAAAAATTTCCTCTACTTCGTTGAGGGTAACATCCAGTCGCAACGAGAATCCGTTTTGGTTATACTTGAGAAGGTCATTCATCGAGTCATTACCGTTGTAATCGAGTATTTTAAGACGAAATTTCTAGATTGCTGATTTCTTTCTTACCAAAGGAAATCGATATATTTTAACAAAATCATCTATAAACGAACAATTGTTTTCAAAATGTTATTCAAGTGATTTATAGATTCAAAAAAATTAGATGAGTATGGGTTAATAGCCATATTACTTTTTATTCTTTCCAAAATTGAATTTTACTTTTTCAACTACTTGCACTTTTGGAGCAGGTTTTTTGAATGGTTTCTTTTTGCTGGTTGGTTTCGTTTTTGAAGGACTTTGGTCTCCTCTTGTTTTTTCTTCGTCTTTTGGTTTTGCCTTGTATTCAATTTTGTCTTTTTGTCCTTCTTTTGTAGGAATTTCAGCTTTATGTTTGGCTAAAACAGCAGTTGGATTCTTTGGATTATCTTTAGTTCCTCGCAAATGAATTACCAATCCGTTGAGGAAATTACGCAACACTTGGTCGCCACATTCCACATAATTGGGATGATTTTCGGCACGAAAAAAAGCACTCAATTCTGATTTTGAAATTCTAAAATCTACTAATTCAAGTATTTCAACTATTTGATCATCGCGTAACATCAGAGCAACACGCAGTTTTTTGAGTATATCGTTATTCGTCATATTTTTTATTTTTATTTCAAAGGTACGTTTTAAAAGCAATTGTGATTTAAAAAAAAATAAAATAAAACAGAAAGACAAACTGAATGATGAAAAAATAGAAGTGAGTAGATGGATTTTATATTTTGCAAAATGAAAAATATAAAATATAATAAACTCCGCAATTCTCAATAATTTTGAGGATTGCAGAGCAAAAACTGAATAAATTTCAAGTAATAACTATTTGTCGATAGAACCCAAAACTCGCTTCATAAAAGTATTCAAAGCTTCTTTTTTGTCCATTCCGTCTTTGGTCATTTTGTGCACTTCGAGAGCACCATACATATTGGAAATTAATTCGCCAATAACATCTAATTCTTCATCTTTTAGGGAAGAAACTTCGGTCAAAGCTTCTAGAACTTCAATAGTTTCAACAAGGTAATCTTGATCATTATCTTCAATAAATTGAGACAAATGTTTGATTATGGGTAGTTTCATTTGATAGGGTTATTTGTTTAACCGGTTAATCGGTTAACCGATTAAACAAATAACCAGTTAACCAGTTAACCATTTACTTCATTTCATTTACCAATTCTGCTAAAACTTCGGCTTTATTGGTTTGGGTTTCGTTGGTTAATTTTCCGTTTACAAAAGTGGCAAAAGTAGGCAAGTTGCTCACGTTTGCTAATTTTCTTGATTCTGGAGAATTTTCTGCATCAACCAAAACAAAAGTCAAGTTTTCATTTTCTGAAGCCAATTTTTTGAATTTTGGTTTCATAATTCGGCAGTTTCCACACCAAGACGCCGAAAACTGAACGATTACTTTATCGTATTTTGAAACTAAATCTTGTAGCGTATCTTCGTTTAATTCGATTAACATAGTTTTTAAATTTCAATGTCAATTTTCAATATCAAAAATCAATATTTAAGTTGCTTCAATTGAAATGTAAATATTTAATTTGAATATTAGTTATATAAAACAAAATTCAATTTTTTACATTAAAATTGCAATTGATTTTTGACATTGCAATTGAAATTATTGTTATTAATGAGTTCCTAAATATTCAGCAGTACTTTTTCTGTCGGCGTGCATGGCATCTTTTCCTTCTTCCCAATTGGCTGGACAAACTTCACCTTTGGTTTGAACGTGTGTGTAAGCATCTACCAAACGTAAATATTCGTTTACGTTACGACCCAATGGCATATCGTTTACACTTTCGTGGAATATTTTTCCCTCTTCGTCAATCAAATAAGTAGCTCTGTAAGTAACGTTTGAACCTACTAAAAGTTCTCCATCAAAAGTTTCGTCGTATTCCATTTCGATGTCTAAAATGCCCAATTCAGCAGCCAAATTTCTTGTGGTGTCTGCAAGGATTGGATAAGTCACCCCTTCTATTCCACCGTTGTTTTTTGGGGTGTTCAACCAAGCAAAATGCACTTCATTGGTATCGCAAGAGGCCCCAATTACGATTGTATTTCTTTTCTTGAATTCTCCCAACGCTGCTTGAAAAGCGTGCAATTCTGTTGGACATACGAAAGTAAAATCTTTTGGATACCAAAACAATAGTACTTTTTGATTGTTTTCTGTTGCTTCTTCAAGCGCATTGATTCTTAAGTTGTCTCCCATTTCTGAAATGGCGTCAACTGTAATATTTGGGAATTTTTTTCCTACTAATGACATTTTTTTATTTTTTAAAGTTAATATTTTATTTTACTGATGCAAAGATAATTCAAAAGGAAATTTTTGTAGTTGAATAGTAATTATATATTTTTATGTAATTATAGTTAATAATTATAACTATTTAATTTCGTATAGTATTTACTTATTTAAGCCATTAATAACAACAGGTAAACTTCCCCTGCATCTCGAATTTCGAAGCAATTGACGTGCAGCGCTTTCTTGAAATTCTCGAAAATCTTGATATACGTGGATAATTCCCAAGGTAGATTTTAAATTTGGAATTACTTGCAAAGCATAAGGATTTCCAAAAACGTATAAGACACATTTCTTAGTAGAAAATAATTCTGCTAAAAAATTCAATACAGAATCTTCTATATCAAAATTATTCCACGGTTTTGCTTTTGGTACAAAGAGTGAAATTAGGATGGTATCAAAATTACTTAATTTTTCTTTCATTTGTACAATTGCATCTTCATCTCCATTTTCGAGAGCAAATATTAGCGAAGGAAGAACGATATTTAATGATTTGAAAAAGATATTATCTGTATTTTTATACAAACTTAATTTGGCTAATTTGTCATTATTTTTTGCTTCAAATAAATATAAACTATTGTTGTTGTCTTTAATTTTGGTGGTACTTTTATCTGCAATTAGACGGTTTAAAATAGAAGTTGCCTCGAAATCAAACTCGCCTTCGGGGGCAAAATTTCCTTCTAAAATCCCAGCTTTTTGTTTGTATTTCATCAACCGATTGAAACTCTCTTCCACTCTTTCTGCTGAAGCATTTTTGAGAATTTCCTGAATCCCTTCGGCTACATTTTCGGCAAAACACAATATGTCATTTCCAGCATTGAAAGCTTCCCATTCGAGTTGTCCTTTTTTGTCATATAATTTTGAAACACTATGCATATTCAAAGCATCGGAAATAACCAAGCCATCAAAGCCCAATTGTTTTCGCAAAAGGTTTTCTATTACATTTTTTGATAAGGTGGCCGAAGTATTTTTTCCATCATTCAAAGCGGGAACGGCAAGATGTCCAATCATAATCGAATCGACATTGTTTTGGATACCTTTGATGAAAGGAACCAATTCGTTTTGCATCAATTCTTCCAAAGTTTCTTCGAGAATGGGCAATCCCAAATGCGAATCGACACTGGTGTTTCCGTGTCCAGGAAAATGTTTCAAACAGCCCAAAATGCCTACTTCTGTGAGACCTTTTAGATATTCAAGGGCAAAATTAGAAACTCTTACTTTGTCTTGTCCAAAGGAACGGTAACCAATTACGGGATTATTTGAGTTGCTATTAATGTCTGCCAAAGGGGCCAAATTGTAGTGAATTCCCGCTGCTTTCAAATCTAAACCTGTTCGTTTTCCAACTTCAAAAGCCAAATATTCGTATCGTTCTGGCAAAGCACCAAGTGAAATAGCATAAGGATATTGAGGTGTGTTTTCGACCCGCATTGCCAATCCCCATTCGGCGTCAATGCTCATCAATAGTGGTGTAGTGGCACATTTTTGGAAACGAGTAATGAGTTCTTTTAATCGTTCAAAACTGTTATCGTTGTGTTCAATTGCACTCTTAGATTCATAGTTGGTCGCTGCACTGGCTCGGCTATGAAAAAATGTCAAACCACCAATGTTATGGTCCTTAATTAAACGTTCTATTTCTTGAATATTTTCTTCGATGTCGTTGATAAAAACAGCTGGAAAAAAGAATTGTCCAATTTTTTGTTCTAATGTCATTGATTTAGAAATTTAAGCTTTGATGGTATTAAAATAAAAAATCTTTTTTCAAAAATCGAAGCACCATCAGAGTACTATTTTTGTAGGTTTAAAATTAGCACTATTTTTTAAATTTCTGTTTTATAATTAACATTAATTGCATCCAGCTAATAAAAAGTTAGTAAAACCCTCAACTGTGAGGGTATTACCAAATTTTTATTGGATTTTAATCCTTCACTCCTAGTTTGGTCAAAATATCGTCCATCAAACACCATTTGGTAATGGAAGATTGTAACAAATTTGCTCCGACAAAAGCCGTAAACCACAACCAATTTTGGTTGACATAAATTGCCAAAAGCAGGCTAATTAGGATAAAAGTTCCTGCAATGGCTCTAACGATTCTGTTTTTCATGTTTTTTATATTTTAGATTAATTGATTTAGCTACTGCATCTTTCGATGTTCAGCACTGCAACGTGAATGTTCGATTTTGAAACTTGTTCGGTATTAAATGCTGCAACCATATCAAAAAGCCCATCTACTTTATCTTCTTTGACAAAGGCATAGAATAAAACCGATTCTGTTTCTTGCATATTGGTAGCAAACCAATTGGCTTCTAAAGCATCTTCTGAGTTGTCCTTAAATCCTTTTACATCTTTGTATGAAAAGGATTTTACTTGAACTTTTTTAAGAATTTGTTTGATGTCTTTTTCAAATTCTCTGACTGCGGTTATTAGTAATAGTTTCATATTTTTTTGTTTAAAGGTTTAAGTTTGTTTAAAGTTGTTTGCACTGCTACTGAACAATGAAAAACTGATCACTGAATACTAATTTTTCTCCCATTTTTTTCTTTCCGTGATGTAATAGATAATTGGCACGACCAACAACGTCAAAACCGTAGAAACTGCCGCTCCAAACACCAATGAAATAGCCAATCCTTGAAAAATTGGATCAAACAAAATGATGGAAGCTCCAATAACCACCGCTCCTGTCGTCAATAAAATCGGTGTGGTTCTAACTGCTCCTGCTTCGATAATGGCTTGTTTCAAAGGAACGCCTTCGTTGAGTCGGATTTCGATAAAGTCGATTAGCAAAACCGAATTTCGCACCATAACTCCTGCCAAAGCAATCATTCCGATGAAAGAAGTCGCCGTAAAATAAGCGCTCAACAACCAGTGTCCAAACACAATCCCGATTAACGAAAGCGGAATCGCCATCATCATTACCATAGGCGTTTTAAAGTTTTGAAACCAACCCACAATCAGCATATAAATAATAACGATTACAACCAAAAATGCTACTCCCAAATCACGGAAAACTTCTAATGTAATTTGCCATTCGCCATCCCATTTTACCGTAAAATCGCTTTCGTCCGTAGGCTGTTCCATATATAATTCGTTGACTTTGTACCCTTTCGGAACATTCATTTTGGTTAGTTTCTCGTTCATTCCCAAAATGGCATACACGGGACTTTCCAGAGCTCCAGCCATATCGGCGGTTACATAAACCACGCGCTTTTGGTCTTTTCTGAAAATGGTTTTTTGTAAAGTATCTTGAACCACTTTCACCAAGTCACTCACTGGAATCATATTGCCTTGACTGCCTTTGATTTTCAAGCTTTGAATGTCTTGCAAACTCGTTTTATCTTTGTCGTCCAGCGATAGTACGATTCCAACATTGTCATTGGAGTTTTCGTCATACAAATTCGAAATGGGATATTCTTTCAACAAATAGGTCAAATTTCCGACCACTTGTTGTGGTGCAATTCCGTTGAGCATTGCTTTTTCTTTATCGACTTCTAGTTTGTATTCCGTTTGATTGTCCTCTACCATCCAATCGATATCGACAATATCCGTAGTGTTTTCCAAAATCGTTTTTACCTGATTAGCTACTTTGATTTGTTCCTTGTAATCTGGTCCATAAATTTCGGCAACCAAAGTGGATAAAACCGGTGGTCCTGGCGGAACTTCTATGATTTTCACATTCGCTCCATATTTTTTGGCAATCTTCTGAATATCAGGACGCATTAATTTTGCTATGTCGTGACTTTGCAAAGCACGGTCTTCTTTGTGCAACAAATTCACCTGAATATCCGCCATATTACTGCCACCACGCATATCGTAATGACGCACCAATCCGTTAAAAGTTATCGGTGCAGATGTACCAATGTAATTTTGGTAATTCACCACTTCGGGTTTGGTCGAAAGATATTGCGCAATTTCTTTGGTCACGGCTGTAGTGCGTTCCAATGTGGTTCCTTCGGGCATATCAATCACGACTTGGAATTCGTTTTTGTTGTCAAAAGGCAACATTTTCACGACTACCGATTTGGTAAAAAACATCAACACTGAACCAAACAATAAGACCACGGTCACAGCCAATAGGATTCTTCTTTTCGAATTGCTTTCCAATAATGGACGTTCCAATTTGTTATAGACTTTGTAAATCCAACTGGTTTCCATTCCTTCTTCGTGTTTGTGCTCTTGTTCCTCTTTTTCTTGCAATAAATGATACCCCAAATAAGGCGTGACGGTCAAAGCCACGAACAAAGACAACAACATCGCAATCGAAGCACCAATTGGCATCGGACTCATATATGGCCCCATCATTCCCGACACAAAAGCCATAGGCAGGATAGCCGCAATAACTGTAAACGTTGCCAAAATCGTTGGATTTCCTACTTCATTTATCGCATAAATAGCCGCTTGTTTGAAAGGCAGTCGCTTCATCTTGAAATGCCTATGCATATTTTCGGCAATGATAATACTGTCATCGACGACGATTCCCACCACGAATACTAGGGCAAAAAGAGTAATTCGATTTAGGGTATAACCCAATAAATAATAGGCAAACAAGGTTAACGCAAATGTCAACGGAACGGAGAAAAATACCACCAATCCGCCTCTCCACCCCATTGCCAAAATCACCAAAATGGTAACTGCGATAATTGCAATTCCTAAATGTAGCAACAATTCGCCCACTTTGTGTGAAGCGGTTTCGCCATAATTTCGAGTCACTTCAACGTGAACGTCATCGGGTATTAAATTTTTCTTTAAATGTTCGACTTTATCAATAATTTTATCCGAAATTTTCATTGCATCCGCCCCTTTCACTTTCCCGATAGAAATCGTTACGGCTGGATATTCAGACTTTGCAGTTTTGAATTTTTCATTGGTTTTGCCATATCCAAAAGACACATAACTTCTAGCTGTGGATGGTCCATCTTGAACCCTTGCCACTTGTTTTAAATATACTGGCATATTTTTGTTGACACCAACAACCAAGTTTTCCACATCTTCGACATTCGATAAAAATTGTCCTGTCGTAACCAAATATTCTTGATCATTTTGCACAAAACTACCCGATTGCGAACTGCCATTATTGGCTTGAATCATACCCATAATCCCCAAAGCATCCACACCGTTTTCGGCCATTTTATCCTTGTCCAAAATCACTTTCAGTTCGCGATTGCTACCCCCAATTTCTTTGGTAATTGCTACATCTTTGACCTTCTCAATTTCCGAAGTAACTTCTTCGGCTATTTGACGCAACTGAAAATCGTCTTGGGTTTCGCTCCAAAGTGTCAATCCCAGCATTGGCACATCGTCAATCGAACGGGTTTTTACCATTGGTTTGTACACGCCTTTCGGAAACATATCTTCGTGTTTTGCCAATTCGTCATACAATTTCACGTACGAACGCTCCACGTCTTGACCCACATAAAATTGGACAATCAACATCGCCTGACCGTTCATCGCCATCGTGTGTACGTGTTCCACGCCTTTGATGTTGGAAATAATTTTTTCCAATGGTTTCGCCACTCGGTTCTCCACTTCTGTTGGACTTGCACCTGGATAACCCACCATTACGTCGGCCATCGGAACATTAATTTGTGGTTCTTCTTCCCTTGGAATCAGAAACGAACTATACACGCCAATAATCATCAAAGCCACCATCAACAAAATGGTCAATTTCGAATTGATGAAAAAATGGGCTATTTTACCTGAAATACCTTCTTGCATTTTATTTTTTGTTTAAGGTTTAATTGTTTAAAAGTTTAATGTTGTTCCCTAAAACGGAGTACTATTTCATCATTATTTGAACACTATTTTTAGTAATGAACTCTACACGTCAGTTCGAGTGTTTTATTAAAAATGCGATAGCTTTTTTTAATAAAATGTATCGAGAACCCTTTTTTTGTGTGCTTCTCGATACTCCCGAAAGCTTTCGGGATTGAATAGTAAAGCTGTCGCATTACTATTCAAAATCACTCGAAGAGACGGAGCGATAATTACTGAATACTAACCAAAGCTCCGTTATACAACTTCCCTTCAGCCGAAACAATATATTGCTCATTAGCCGATAATCCAGATAACACTTCCACTTGAGTGCCAAAGTTTTTACCAACTCTCAACCATCTCAAAATGGCAACATTTCCTGTTCCAATGGTATAAATTCCGGTCAATTGTCCTTGTTTGACTAAAGCGGTTTCAGGAACTAAAACCCTGTCAGTTTGAACTTCTTGTGTTTTGTTTTCGATTGGAAACTGGACATTGACAAACATTCCTGATAAAACAGACGAATCCGTTTTGTCTAAATTGATTTTTACTAAATATTGTCCACCCGTGTTCGTTGCTGATGAACTCACTTCGCTCACTTTTCCGTTTAGTGTTGTGTTGGACGATTTTACCAAAACTTTCACGGTCATTCCTTTTTTGATGCTCGAAATATCATTTTCAGAAATCATTGCGGTTACTTGCAATCTCGTTGCGCCTTCTACGCTTACTAACGGCATTCCTGGGTTTGCCATATCGCCTTCTTTCACGAAAGTATTGGTCACCGCTCCAGAAAATGGAGCCGTTATATTCGAATACGAAAACTGGGAAATCACTTCGTTTCGCATTTGTTTGGCTCCTTCCAATCCGGCTTTCGCCATTTCGTAACGTGCTGTCATATCGTCCAATTCTTTTTGGGAGGCCGATTGTTGTTTGAATAAATTCACAAAACGATCGTAGTCTTTTTTGGCATTGTTGTAACCTGCTGTAGCTTGCAAAATACTCGCATCGACTTGGGCTTTTTTGGCTTGTAAATCGGTGTTGTTGATGCTGACCAACAATTGCCCCACTCCTACTTTTTGTCCTACTTTCACGTGAATTTTAGTCACATAACCCATCATTCGGGTACTCAAATTAGCCGAGTTTTCGGCCTCAATTTTTCCACTTGCCGTAACAAACGGACTGTTGTTGTTTTCAGAAACGCCGCTTACTTTTACAGCAATGGCTGGTTCTTTGGCGATTTGTTCTTTCTTGTCTCCTCCGCAAGAAGTCAATAAAACTGCGGAAATGGAAAGGATGGCTATTATTTTTTTACTCATTTTCATATTTTAGTGTCTTAATTGTTAAATTCTAAATCGTTTTTTTTAACCACATAGAAACATAGATTTATATAATTTTTAAAAGGCGTTTCACTTTATTAAAGTAAATCATAGCTATGTGAAGATTTCTTTTTTCTATTTGGTTTAAATTTTATTCTTTGCTATTTTATCTTAATACTTAATACTCTCGTCTTAATACTTAACTCGTCTTAATACTTAATACTCCAGTCTTAATACTCTTTACTTTGTCAAAAACTGTAAATATTCCTGTGTAAAATCATACTCGAAAACTGCTTGCAACAATTGTAATTCTTTCTGGAACATAAGGGTTTCTGTTTGCAATAAATCGGTGGTTTTTTCTAATCCTTGAGCGAAACGATTGCTTCTAATTCTATAAGCCTCTTGCGATTGTTCTAAGGCTAATTTTTCTAGATTCACTTTGTTTTCGGCATCTTTCAACTGACGATTCGTTTTGTTGAGTTCCAATTGACTTTGCGATTTATACTGTTGATTTTCCACAACCGCTTTTTGATATTCGGCTTTGGCTTTTTCCATTTTTCCAATAGATTTGTAACCGTCAAAAACCTTCCAAGACAATTGTGCTCCTACAAAATACCCTTGGGCATTGGTTCCAAAAAGGGTGTCGTCGTACAATTCATAACTTCCAAAAGCATTCAAAGTAGGCAGGAAATTCATCTTACTCGATTGATACATTTTAGCGTAAGCTTCCGAAGATTTATCCATTGCCAGAATATCTTTTCGGTTTCCCGAAAGTGTTGTGTTGTTGTTTGAAATTATAATGGTATTATCTAACTCTTCCAATGGTTTATAAACTTTATTTGTATTGTCTTCATTCAAAAGAAAAGCCAAATAATCGGAGGCGTTTTGCACATTACTTTTGGCGTATTGCAATTGGTTTTTGATTTCGTTGACACGAACTTGCACCGACAAAACATCCGTTTTTTGAAGGATTCCTTGCTTGAAATAATTTTCTATTAATTTCAAATTGGCATCGGCTGTGGCATTTGCTTTTTCTAAAACTTTTACAGCTTTGTAAGCCAATTGCAATTGCATAAAAGATTTGTTGACTTCCAAAGCCAAGTATTCTCCCATGCGTTCGGTTTGCAATTGAAAAGCTTCCATTTTAGACTTGGCGGCTTGTCGTCCGTACAATCCATCAAGGTTAATAAGCGGTTGCAAAACCTCAATTTTGGTGGCGTAGTTTTGGGTTACCGCTGGATCATTCAACAAAGCAGGATTAAAATCCGAAGCTGTTAAAACCTCCTGATTCAATTTCGAACCAAAAGCCATCAAGGGATTGGTGGTGGAAATCGCGGTGTGCGAAGCAGTAATACTCGGCAAAAACAAAGCATTGGATTGTCGATAATCGGCTTGTGCTGATTTGTAGGCTTGATTCGCAATCTGGAGTTGCAGGTTTTTGTCGTTGGCTTTTTGTCCAATCTCTTTTTTGGAAATGGTCAAAGTATCTTGCCCAAAACTTAAAGTTGAAATGGAAAGCATTCCAATGAATACTATTAAATTGATTTTCCTCATACTAATTGTTCTTGATTATGGGGCAAAGATATAGTGGCAAGTTTTTTAGTTCAGTAACAACTGTTACATTGATGGAAAAAATTCTATTTGTGGAAATAAAAAATCTTTTCAACTATTTTTTTGTATAAACAGTTTATAGTATATCTATCTCTGTTTAATTCAATTTAAAATTCATTTCCATAAGAATTATTTCTTAAATTTGTAAAAATAATAAAGATGGAAACAGCAATTTTACAACGAATTACAATAAAACCAGATGTTTGCAATGGCAAACCAACGGTAAGAGGAATGAGAATTACTGTAGAAACCATTTTACAGTTTTTATCTGCTGGAGATACTATAGAAGCTATATTAGAAGCTTATCCTTTTCTTGAAAAAGAAGACATCCAAGCCTGTATTGCTTTTGCTCTAAAAAATCTTTCGTCTTATAAAAATGACATTCAAATTGCCAGTTAACTATGATTTTTTCATTTTTAGTAGATGTAAATTTGCCGAAATATTTCAGTTTTTTTAATGAAAAAATGATTAAGTACTCAGCCTATATTTAAGACATCAAGACTTTAAAATACAGAGATACTCTTATTGATGCATTCGTTAAAACATTTAAAATGACCTTCATAAAAACCACCGAACAATCTTCAAAATACGAACATTTAGAAAAAATGTCGGTTCAAGAATTGTTATTCAACATCAATCAGGAAGACAAAACGGTGCCTTTTGCTGTCGAAAAAGCTTTGCCTCAAATTGAAGTTTTGGTTGCTGAAATTGTTGCCAAAATGAAACTCGGCGGACGATTGTTCTACATTGGCGCAGGAACATCTGGGCGCTTGGGCGTTGTGGATGCTTCGGAATGTCCGCCAACTTTTGGTGTGTCTTTCGATTTGGTCAACGGAATCATTGCTGGTGGCGACAAAGCCATTCGACGTGCCGTAGAAAATGCCGAAGACGATGCCAACCAAGCTTGGTTGGACTTGCAAGATCAAAATATCAACCAGAATGATGTCGTTATTGGAATTGCTGCTTCGGGAACAACGCCATATGTAATTGGAGGATTGCAAGCCTGCAACGAAAATAATATCATCACGGGAAGTATTTCGTGTAACGCAGGAAGTCCGCTTTCGCAAACGGCAAAATTCCCGATTGAAGTGATTGTAGGTCCTGAATTTGTTACAGGAAGTTCGAGAATGAAAGCCGGAACCGCACAAAAATTGGTCTTGAATATGATTTCGACAGCCACGATGATTCAACTCGGGAAAGTGAAAGGCAACAAAATGGTCGATATGCAATTGAGCAACAACAAACTCGTGGATCGCGGAGTGAAAATGATTATGGGAGAAATTCCTGTTTCTTATGAAAAAGCGTCTGAATTATTGGCTAAATATGGAAGTGTGAGGAAAGCAGTGAGCAGTTTTCAGTCGCAGTGAGCAGGTTGCAGGTTACAGGTTGCAGATTGCAGGTTGCAGATTGCAGGTTGCAGGTTGCAGGTTGCAAATTGCTGGTTGCAGGTTGCAAATTGCTGGTTGCAGATTGCAAATTGCTGGTTGCAGATTGCAGAAGGCAGTCCTGAAGCTTCGGGAGCAGTTAGCCGATTTTTCTAGTATGTCACAAACTTTAAACCTTAAACTTTAAACAAAATTCTATGTCAATAAATAAAGAACTTTTATCCAAATCCATAAAATATTTAGCTTGGGCTTTGCCTCTGCTTTTTATTGGTCCCTCCTTAATTTACAATGCATTGATGAACAAGCAAAATCTGTGGCATTATTTGGTTTTAGGAATTGGAATTGCGGCTTGTATTGGTGCGGTTTATTTGATGTTTTTGGGATTGAAAACAATGATGCGAAGTTTATTTAATGATTAATTTTATACATTTACTAAAAATTTAGCATTATGGATATTCAAGCCGAAATAAATTGGATACATCAAGAAGTTGACAAAGTAAAAGACCCTAGTTTTGTTGAAAAATTAAAACGTCTATTCATTTCCATAAATTCATCTTCAGAAACTTCAGATATTGATTATAATATTGATATTGAAAAAGCATTAGAAAGTATTAAGAATGGTCATTTTTACTCTGAAAATGAAGCTATAGAAATATCAAAAAAATGGGGAAGGAAATAAATTGGTCTTCTGATGCTTTAAATCAACTAGAAGATATTCATTTTTATATTCTTTTTGAAAGTAAATCAATTCAGATTGCAGATAAAGTAATTGATAAAATTTTTGATAGCACTAAAATCCTTAAAACCAATCCAGAAATTTACAAACCGGACTCAAAAAAGAAAAACAATGACGGAAGTTTTAGAGCTTACTTCATCTATGATTATATGATTTCTTACCAAATTACTGCGTATTACATCCACATTCTTAGAGTTAGACACTCCGCAAGGAAACCAAAAAAATTCTAATGGAAAACCTTTTAAACACATATAAAACCTTCGAAAAAGTCTCATTAATTGATAAAATAGTCAATAATCGGGAATTTGAAGATTGCATTTTCAGGAACTGTGATTTCTCGAACAGTAATTTCTGCAACAACACTTTTATGGATTGCGAATTTATCGATTGCAATTTGTCGATGGCACAATTAACTGGAACGAGTTTGAAAACGGTGCATTTCAAAGATTGTAAATTGCTTGGAATTCAATTCCATTTGTGCAACGATTTCTTATTTAGCGTAAGTTTTCAGGATTGTGTTTTGGATTATTCGTCTTTTGCCAACAAGAAAATGCCGAAAACAGTATTCAATACTTGCTCAATGAAAGAGGTTTCCTTTATTGGAACGAATCTCACGAATTCTAGTTTTGAAAATTGTAATTTGGATAACGCTATTTTCAATGACACCCAATTGGCAGGAGCCGATTTTAGAACAGCTTTTAATTATAAAATTGACCCCGAATTTAATCCAATGAAAAAAGCGAAATTTTCGACCCACGGCATTGTGGGACTTTTGGATAAATATGATATTAAAATTGAGTAAATCCTTATCCCCAGCCCAGTCATTGCGAAGAATGAAGCAATCTATAGGAGAAGGGAGCAGAAAAAAAATAAGTATGAAAAAAATAATCTATCTATTCCCACTACTGCTACTAATGTCCTGCTACAATGTGGAACGCAACTGCAAAGATTTTAAAACCGGGAAATTCAAATTTGAATATGAAGTCGATGGTGTCAAAAAAACTACGGTTTTTGAACGCAAAGACAGCATCGAAATTGAAACTTTTGAAGGCAAAACCGACACTTCGAGAATTCGATGGGTCAGCGATTGTGAATACATTTTGAAAAAAATTCACCCTAAGAATATGGCGGAAGAAAAAGCAATTTCGATGAAAATTTTGAGTACCTCAAAAAATTCCTATACTTTTGAATTCGGAATTGTGGGCAGCGACCAAAAACAACGGGGAACCGTTGAGAGGATTTCAGTTAGCAGGTAGCAGATGGCAGATTTCAGATAGAAGATTTCAGATAGCAGATTTCAGATAGCAGATTTCAGATAGCAGATTTCAGATAGTAGATTTCAGAAGCAGATTTCAGATGGCAGATTTCAGATGGCAGATTTCAGATGGCAGATTTCAGGAGTAAGATTCCCTCATACAGTTTAAACAACTTTAAACAACTTTAAACAATTTTAAACAACTTTAAACTTCAACCCCATAACCCATAACTTATAACTTACAAAAAATGGAAGTTTTTTTAAACCCAGACGCTTGGATTGCTTTATTAACATTGACATTTCTCGAAATTATTTTGGGAATAGACAACATCATTTTTATATCAATTGTTACAGGAAAATTGCCTCCAGAAAAAAGAAAAAAAGCCACAAAAATTGGAATGTTTTTGGCCATGTTTATGCGAATTATGCTTTTGTTTGGTATCAGTTTTTTAATCCAAATGAAAAAGCCATGGTTTTATATTGATTTTAGTTGGTTTTCGGCTGGAGTAACTGGGCAAAGTCTTATTCTCTTATTGGGAGGATTGTTTCTCATTTATAAAAGCACGAAGGAAATTCACGAAAAAGTGGATGAAAAAGGGGAAGAAGAAAAACAAATTGGTAAGGCGGCTTCCAAATCATTTCAAGGGGTGCTTTTGCAAATTATTATGATTGATTTGGTTTTCTCATTCGATAGTATTCTAACGGCAGTTGGGATGACAAACGGAGTCGAAGGAGCACTATATATTATGGTTACCGCTGTTATTATTTCGGTATTGATTATGATGCAATTTGCAGTTCCAGTTGGGAATTTTGTCAACAAACATCCGTCCATTCAAATTCTTGGATTATCGTTTTTAATCTTAATTGGATTTATGTTAATTACCGAAAGTGCTCATTTATCGAATGCATTAATCTTTGGCGGACACGTTACGCCAGTGCAAAAAGGCTATTTGTATTTTGCCATTTCTTTCTCGTTGTTTGTTGAGTTTTTGAATATGAAAGTCGATAAGAAAAAGAAGTGAAATTTAAAATCATAGAGTTGTCATTTAAACAATATTCCAATAATATTTTGAAATATTAAAGCGTTTTAAACATACTCCAGGATATAAAGGAAGAAACAAAATATAATCAGATTTATTGCTTAGGAAATTATACCAATAATATTTATAAAATAGTCCAAAAGTTTATGGTATAATGCCGATTACTTGTCCCGAAAATTCGGGATAGTATGAAAATAGTCCAATTTTATTGGACTTTATTGAAATACATAATCAGTATTACATATCATTAAACTCTCAATATAGAAAAATACTAAAAAAGCCACTTTTCAGTGGCTTTTTAGTTTTTAAAACAAAGTAATCTGTCCATCATCGTCAAGTTGAATGTCCTCATCATTCATTTCAATTTCGGTTTCGCCTGCCACTTCCAACTCCTCTGGAACAACTTCCTCTGGCTCTTCATAAGGCAAGGGTTCTAGCAAATTAACTTGTTTTAACTTGTCTGTAGTCAATTGATTACCAAGAGCTTTTAAACCTTTTATGGTGATAAAATTCTCGATATCTACCTTTTGATTTTCTTTTTGGACTCCTTTCACTTTCGTGAAAACCAATTCCGCCATCGGACGATAATCGGTGGAAACAATTTCTAACTGTGATTTGGGATGTTCCGTAATAAAGGTTTCTTCTTTTCCTTCGTTTTCTACTAAGAATCGTTTGATGTAATATCGTTCTTTTTCGCCATCATAATAAATAGCAGAAATGGGTTTCTTAGGATGCCATTTCTCCAAAATAACCATATCTTGGTCGAAATGTGTCGATAATTCTGGTGTAATCACTTTTAGTTTTCCTGTTTGAGAAATGACCAAAATCTTGTCATTGGGTCTGAATTCGCCCAACAATTCCCCTCTAGCATCTACATTCAATCGCTGAACCGTATCGTCAAACCAAATTTTTCTTGGTTTCAATGTCGAAATTCCTTTTTCCTTTATTTCAATTTTCTTGATGGGATATTTGGTTACCAAATTTCCCTTTGAAGCACGACCTTTTATCGCCATTTCGGCAAAATCTAAATCCCATTTCAGTTTTTTGATGGTGCCTATTTGACGTAATAAAATGGTAATTACTTCGGCTTCGCCATTGGGATTATGCGTGAAATATAACACTTGTGACCCTTTGGTTTCATTGGTCAAATCATAAAATTTATCTCTTGTAACTCCCGAAACATTAAATCTTTTGATATATGAAGGGCCTGATTTTCCGTCACGGTAAATCATATTATAAATGGTTCGTTTGTCGCTTTTGTCAAAAATTGCCACGTGAATAATGTCTTTACCCACGAATTTTTTTTCATCGACTTTGCAAATCATCATATTTCCATCGCGAAGAAAAACAATTACATCATCAATATCGGAACAATCGGTAACGTATTCGTCTTTCTTTAATCCTGTTCCAATGAAACCTTCTTCCCTATTGACATACAATTTCGTGTTTCGCAA
>Ga0316607_1000222_pt1 | contig 22595 bp, 22 predicted proteins | sample MIS2016062E_MG_FD_207674 | JGI IMG/M metagenome (GOLD analysis project Ga0316607, IMG submission 207674) | Microbial mat bacterial communities from Middle Island sinkhole, Lake Huron, Michigan, United States - MIS.2016.062E | ecosystem: Environmental > Aquatic > Freshwater > Lake > Sediment...
ATCTTCCTTCCAGGCGATCGTTCAAAGGATTTCGCAACTTATTTACATCGGGATAAAAACCTAAAATATGCAGCGATCGACCATTATGAACTGTACTGAGTTCGAGCCCAGGCACTATTTCTATATTATACAAGCCAGCGGCGGCGAAGGCTTCGTCCCAGCCGGAGATAGTATCATGATCCGTGACGGCTAAAGCCTGAACTCCTGACGCAGCAGCGGCGGCTACCAGTTCAGCAGGGGTGAGAGTACCGTCGGAATAAGTTGTGTGACAGTGAAGTTCTAGCATTTTGAAAAAGGAAGAGGGAAGAAGGAAGAGGGAAGTCCCATCGCCTGTGCCAGTTGGAGAATTGGCTAAATTCAGCCCAGGCTGGGAGTTGACGCGAAAGCACTCTTAAGTTATACACCATCGGCATTGGAGTGCGATCGGCTGTCACGGTTTCTTGACCGGGGAATGTGGAGGTTGAGATAGTGGCATTTTGCGATCGCCACCCGTCCTAAAAATTTCATAAATTAATAACATAACATTTAGGAAATATTTATGAAATCCACTTTTTGCTTCCCCGAAACCTCTATACAGTCTAACACAGTTAATTTCGATCGTAACGCTATTGACTCTTGTATTGCTGCGGCTTGGCTAGACTTAGTAGGAGGAGATTTTGATACTTTAGCAGGAGATGATTGGCTTCCTCTGTGCGGCGATATTGATGAAGGCGAAATTTACCGAGAATGGTTTTTGTGGCAAGACAGCGAAGTGACTCAAGAATGGGAAGCCTACGATCCAATTACTAATTATCGAGTCGTTGCATCTAGCCGAGAAATGCTGATTGCTAAAATTGACAAAATAGAAGATGGTAGACAAGTTTAAAATCAAGGGAGAAGATCAAATTTTGACCGAAAGCAAACGTAAAATCCGAGCGCTGTTAGAACCCTGACTTCCCCAAGAAGTCGGGGTTCTTAGTATTCTATTTTTTTATGGCTTTTTGCTTTTCCCGTTCTAATTTCCGCTGCTTCAAGGCTGAAAGGTTTTGTTTGATTAGGTCGATCGCAAATCCATTCCCCTGCTGTTGGTACAACTCGCTCGCACTGATTAAATTTGCCACCGCATCGTCGTCCGATCGCAAATTAGCACAAACTAAACCGCGATTGTGGTAAGCTTCCGCCAAAGTAGAAACAAATTGTAAGGCACTGCTAAATTTGTCTTTAGCTTTTCGATAATTCCCCGATTGATAAGCCTCAATTCCTTCTTGAAAATAAACCGAGGCTTTGCTACCAGCATCGGTAGCTGGAAATTCTGGCGAACTTAAAATTGGTTCTTTAAACAACACAGAAATGCTGCCCTTGCCGAAGTAAGCCCAAGTCATTGTTCCCAAGCCAATCCCCAACACGGCGACAACAATGACAGACAGGGCAATAAAATTTGTGAGTTCCATAAAAAAATACTTGTTGTGCGAGATGAGTTACAGCGAAAATATGAGATCATTTATATATAATAAGATAGTTTCTAATTTCTGCACCAAAAATCACCAATAATATGAGTTTCCTGTACAGCGCCGCCCTAGTTACGTTAGCAGACCTTAATAATGAAGTTCTCGTCAAATTTTACACAAAATTTCTTGACCTAGAACCGAATCCTTACATTCCGAATACTTATGCTGAATTTCAACTTCCGGGGTTAAGACTTGGCATATTCAAACCGAAAGCTTCCCACAAATCGGAATTTTCAGGTATCGGAAAAACTGGCATGAGTTTGTGTTTGGAAGTCAGCGACATCGAAATTGCGATCGCCCGAATTTGGACTTTAGGGTGTCCGCCACCCGGAGAAATTATTACAGCTTCTCACGGCCGCGAAATTTATGCTTTCGATCCCGCCGGCAACCGCTTAATTTTACATCAATCTCATTAGCCCTAAATAGAACGACCGAAAAACCCCGGTTTCTGGCGATCGTTATCAACCTCAAATCACACAATTAGGTTAAGAAACCGGGTTTTTGTCTCCCTGGATTTACCTATCTAATTAGTTCAGCAAAACTATAAAAACTGATAATTAACAACAGCACTGCTGTCAAATGAGTTATCTGAAATTGAGGCCGCGGGCCGAGGTATTCCCGCACCAAAATTGAAAAAGACGAGCCAATTATATAACTCAGAGACAGCACTAAGTATTGCCACTGCGCTGTCACACTCCAGATTCCCAATAACATCATCGCCAAAATCAACATCACCAACTCAAGAAAACGAGGAGGATTGTGCTGACTAGACAGAATCAAAGTATCCAACCAAAATTGCCAAGGTCTCATTTATTAGCGATCGAACTTTTGGATTTAGCCTTCTAGCTTAACTTATGATCGCCACTCACTTTGTTGCCGTAAACACCTTAAAACCTCTTCCGTCTCAACCTGCGGAAATTCCCCATAAAAGCGACTCACACTATAAAAAGGATCTGGGGTTTCCAAGACGATCGCGCGATCGCACATTTCCTCCAAAAATTCTAGCAAATCCTCCGGTGCAACGGGCACACAAATCCACAAAGCCGCCGGCTGCTGCGCCCGCAAAGCCTTCGCCGCCACAGCCATCGTCATCCCCGTCGCAATCCCATCATCCACCAAAATCGCCAAAGCCCCCGCAGCGCTGACATTTGGGCATCCCGGATCCAAATCTGCCAGTAGAGATTGGGCTTTATCTTGAGCCTGCTGGAGTCCTAGATTTTGAAAGCGAAAATTGCGCGGCTTTTGCTTTTGCCATATAACGTGCCCATCAGCAGTTACAGCCCCGAGGGCGTATTCTGGATTATCTGGACGAGTAATTTTCTTGGCCACAACCACATCCAAAGGACAACCCAACAAGCGGGCTATGGGCACTGCAATCGGCAAACCCCCCCGTGGTAAAGCATAAACAATCGGTTTAACAGCCTCTGGTGCGGTTAAATTCAATTTTTCGATCTCTGCGAAAACTGCTGCGGCGAGTCTTTCGCCAGCATCGGCGCGATTATCAAACAACGGGTTAGAGAACATATTCCTGCCTGTACGAGCTCTACCAAACAATTGTAGATTTGAGAGTAACAATTTGAGATTTTGCGATCGACTGCATCGCATACAAGCTTTTTGCCAATCTCAAATCACTCAACCCGATATACACTATAAATTATAGCATAAAAAAAATCTCCCTGATCATTAAATATATGTCCAGCGACTTGCAACTCAGCCTGTTTGACAACAGTCAAAATACCTCTTTCGTAACCGACTCAATACCGACAAATGTCAAAATTCCCATTCCTCCGGGCACCTATCAAAATATCCAGCAAATAACCGAACACTGCAACCGCTGTCACCGCTGCGAATTAGGCAACAGTCGCACTCACGCCGTCATCGGGCGCGGGAATCCTCAAGCAAAAATCTTGATTGTCGGAGAAGCGCCCGGACAAAACGAAGATGAAACCGGATTGCCCTTCGTTGGGCGATCGGGCAAACTTTTAGATAAGATTTTAGAATCCGTAGAATTGAGCACAGAAACCGACGTATTCATAGCCAACGTCATCAAATGTCGCCCACCCAACAACCGCCCTCCGACAGTCAAAGAAATAGAAGCCTGCAAACCATACTTACTCGAACAAATTCGCATATTAGACCCTAAAATTATTTTATTAACCGGTGCAACAGCCCTCAAAGGTTTGTTAAGCGACAAGCGACCAATTAGTAAAATTAGAGGTCAATGGATTGAATGGGAAAATCGTTTGTGTATGCCGATTTTTCACCCATCGTACTTGTTGCGAAACCCCTCCCGCGAGCCCGAAACTCCGAAATGGTTTATGTGGCAAGATATGCAAGTAATCAAGGCAAAATTGGATGAATTAAAAGAGCAATTGTAATATTTTTTTTCGTTATTTGTAGGGGCGGGTTTCACCAACAATCTCTGATTTTCACCCACAATCTCACAAACCCGCCCCCACCACTTCAGCGAGTTGCTCTTGGTAATTTAGGAGACTCTAAATCAGTAGGAGAGGGAGTTTCTGAGTTGAAAATTGACTATGGCCCAGGCTACCGCGTTTATTTTGGAGAAAGAGACTCAACTATTGTACTGCTTCTCTGCGGTGGAGATAAAAATACCAAGATCGAGATATTCGCAAAGCCAAAGAATACTGGATAGAATTTAGGAGTAGAAACGATTTTATTGGTTTGCTGAAGGCTTTAGGATTAAAGACAGAGATTGCAGTTAATCAAGGTGAGACTCCAGACGCATCAATGTTAGAATCCCCATCTCGCGTCGAGAGTTGTAAAGCTTAACATCACCGAAGACAACAGTTTTTAGCAGCAGCTAACCAAGCTTATATTACCCTACGCGATCGCCCATAAGCTTGGCAAGAAGAACTGGAAGAACCGGAAGCTTGGGATATCACTTTACAGGATAGTAAGCTATAATAAAGGTTATTTCCTAGACTATTTCAAAAACTATGGGTATGGTTTCAGTATCCAACAACCAACCAACCATCATCCGCACAGAGCGCGGACTGACAATTGCGGGTACACGCATCACCCTCTATGATGTGATGGACTACTTGACTGCTCAGTATCCCTCTAAGTTTATCCGTTGCTTATTTGACTTAACAGAAGATCAGATTAACACTGCTTTATCCTACATTGAGGCAAATCGTGCAGAAATTGAAGCAGAATATCAACTTGTTTTAAGGGAAGCTAAGGAAATTCAGCATTACTGGGAAGAGCGCAATCGAGAACATTATGCCCGCGTTGCAGCGATGCCACCAAAACCCGGTACAGAGGCTCTTTGGGCCAAACTTCGAGAGCAAAAAGCCAAACACGAACTAGAAGCATGAATTTTCTGATAGATCATAATCTGGGAGGTCATGCAGAGATTTTATTGGGCAATATAGCAAGTCAAGGCTGGTTAAATCTACTCTCAATTCGTTTTGTAACTTTCAAGCAGATGAATTTGTCGATCGATAGTAACGATCGAGTTGTTTGGAGACTTGCTCAAGAAAATCAGATGATTTTGCTTACAGCTAACCGCAGCATGAAGGGTGAAGACTCCCTAGAACAGGTGATCCGAGAAGAAAATACGGTGGATTCCTTGCCTGTGATTACGATTGGAGATGCCGATCGATTTTTAGGCGATCGAGTCTATCGAAATCGTTGTGTTGACCGCATTCTAGAAATCTTGCTGGATATCGAAACCTGGATGGGCGTTGGTCGTCTTTTTGTTCCGTAATCTTGTTGTTCCTTAATGTAGTTTAATCTATGGGGCGATTTGATTTCTTATTCAATTGGAGAGCAGATATGGATTTTTTATCTTGGATAGTGATTAATCTCAAATGGATTGTTTTGTTGTGTGTTTTTTGTTTTTTGTTTAGTATTGGGTACTTTCAGTATGCTGGTTTTTCTGGTTTTTTAGGGTTTGGGATTTGTGCGTTGCTTTGGTGGGGTTGGATGTCGATTGGTGAAGGATGAAAAATATAGCAGGCCGCAGAAACCGGGTTTCTGCGGGAACCTCAGATACCACCAAAAGTGCTGTATTTGCATTCATCGGCATTCATCTGGGGTTAAAAAAACATTCCTATTGTCAACCCAACTCTTCACAAATACGCGCAAAAGCCGCCACTGGATCGATCGCAGCAGTAATCGGGCGCCCAATCACCAGATAATCCGCACCAGCATTAATAGCAGCCTTTGGAGTCATCGATCGCCTTTGATCGCCCCCATCAGCCCATTTTGGACGCACCCCCGGACAAACCAACAGAAAATCATCCCCGCAACTCATCCGCAACTGTTCCACTTCCTGCGGAGAACAAACAGCACCAGCTAAACCAGTTTCCTTGGCCAACAATGCCATGTGCAAAGCATATTCTGGCAATTCTAAAGGTACTTTCAACTCAAAAGCTAACTGTCTGGAATTCAAACTCGTTAACAGCGTAATTGCAATCAATTTAGGACTCGGTTTATCCACAGCCGCCGCCCCTTCCTCCAAAGCAACCAATGCCGCTTTCAAAGCATCTTTACCACAAGTAGAATGAATAGTCAATAAATCCACATTATACTTAGCAGCAGCCCGACAAGCACCAGCAACAGTATTAGGGATGTCGTGAAATTTCAAATCCAGAAAAATCCGCTTTCCCCGCTGTTTTAAAATTTCCAAAATCCCCGGCCCGGAGCTCACAAATAGCTCTAAACCTACTTTCCAAAAAGATACATCGGGGAGTTTGTCCAAAAGCGCGATCGCATCTTCTTGACTCGCAACATCCAAAGCCACAATAATTTTATCTGCGATCGTAGTATCTTTCATAGTAAGAACTTCATAGTAGATTGGTGTCAAAACGTCAAACGTAGTCACAGACTGCTGTTTGGGGTTCGGGTCTAGATCCCCCCTAACCCCCCTTAAGAAGGGGGGGACAAGATTCTTCTCAAAGTCCCCCTTTTTAAGGGGGATTTAGGGGGATCTGGCCTCGGAGCAAAGCGAGATTTATCAAGGGTTATAGACTTAAGTTGACACCAATGGCGGTTAACAAATCCCAACTCAATCCACCAATCGCACAAACTTATTCTTCCCAACTTGCAAAACCTTACCTGCCAATTCAGCAGGTGATTCAAAAGTGAGGTTAACATCAGAAACTTTATCGCCCTCCAACTTCACCCCACCACCCTGCATCAACTTCCGGCCATCACCACTACTTTTGCAAAGTCCGCTAGCACTCAGAATATAAAACAACTTAGCAGGAAACTGTACACTTGCCAAAGAAAACTCTGGCACTGTATCAGCTTCGCCCGCAGCACCTTTAACCAGCGCCATTGCATCTAACTGAGCCCGATCGCCTGCTTCCGAACCATAATACTGACTGACAACATTCACAGCCAAAAGCTTCTGTTTTTCGCGCGGATTTTCCGGCAAAGCATCCAGAGGTAAATCTGTCAATAGTTCAAAATACTGGGCGATCGAACTATCAGCAATTTTCTCCAGCTTAGAATACATCGTCAGCGGGTCATCGGACAAACCGACATAATTATTCAAAGACTTCGACATCTTCTGCACCCCATCAGTCCCGATCAAAATCGGCATCAGCAAACCAAACTGCGGTTTCATCCCAAAATGTCGCTGCAAATCTCGTCCCACCGCAATATTAAACTTTTGGTCAGTTCCCCCCAACTCCACATCAGCCTCTAGGGCCACGGAATCGTAACCCTGCATTAGCGGATACAGAAACTCGTGCAGATAAATCGCTGTTCCTTGCTCCATGCGATGATCAAATCCCTCTTTAGCGAGCATCTGCTGCACGCTCATAGTGCCTAGCAGCTCCAAAATGTTCGCCAAGTCCAAACCGGACAACCACTCGGAATTATAGCGAATTTCTAGCCTGCCGGGGGTGTCAAAATCTAAAATTGGACGCACTTGGTCTAAATAAGTCCGGGCATTTTCAGCCACTTGTGCCGCTGTTAACTGGCTCCGCATCTCCGACTTCCCAGTCGGATCGCCAATTCTTGCGGTAAAATCGCCGATGAGCAATACTGCGGTGTGACCGGCATCCTGAAAAGCTCGCAGCTTGCGGACGCAAATGCTGTGGCCTAGGTGGATGTCAGTCCCTGTGGGGTCAATTCCTAACTTGATCCGCAAAGGTCGATCGCCTTTTGTCAGCAATTCGACCAAATTTTCGTCAGGGTTGCTAGAATCAGGTCGATCGGGAAAAATCTCACTGATGCCGCGGTAAATTCCAGAAAGGTTAGGAGAAATCATAGGGGTGCGATCGGAAACCATAATATTTTGCCAAAGTGCAGCAGAATTAGTTACACTCACTGGTTGACCCATAAAAAAATAACTCTCAAGCTACTATAATCCCAAAGCTTGCCTGTCAACATTTCTTGTGGCAGTTATTCCATCCCCCATCTCAAATCAAAAGTCTAAAACCCCAATCGACTGAGGAAGTGAAATCGACGTGTCAACCAACGCAGTCCACAAAAACACGGAAAACTCAGCTACCGTATTCGAGTTTGTTCAGTCAGTCAGTAAAGTGACCGCCGGAACCATACTCAGTATGACAATGCTTGCTAGTTCGGTAGTAGCTGGCGGACTGGTTGGCTTAGCGATCAGCTTCCGCAACTTGCCAGATGTTCGCATCTTGCAAACCTACTCTCCCACAGAAACTACTCACATTTACGACATCAACGGCAAGCCCCTGGCCAGCATCCACGACGAAGCGAATCGAGATGTCGTACCCCTTGACAAAATCTCCCCGAACCTGAAACGGGCCGTAATGGCGATCGAAGACAGCAGCTTTTTCACCCACAAAGGTATCAACCCAGGCGGGATAGCCAGAGCTCTCATAGTCAACCTAGAAAAAGGTAGAACCGTTGAAGGCGGCTCGACTATGACAATGCAGCTAGTCAAGAACTTATTTCTCTCTCCCAAGTCCAAAGTCAGCCGCAAAGTAGCTGAAGCGGTAATGTCTATCCGCTTGGAGCAAATTCTCAACAAAGACCAGATTCTGCAACTTTACCTGAATCAAATCTATTTGGGTCACAACTTATACGGCGTAGAGACGGCATCTCGCAGCTATTTCAACAAGTCAGCAGAAAATTTGACTTTGGCAGAAGCAGCCATGCTGGCCGGGTTAATTTCCGCCCCCGAAGAATACAGTCCTTTCGCCAATTACAAGTTATCTAAAGAGCGCCAGGAAATCGTTTTAACCCGGATGAAGGAGCTCAAATGGATTACGCCAGCCGAAGAGGCTACCGCACGCAAGCAAAAAATTAAGCTCGGCAAAATTACCTCCTTTGGAGGATCTCAAGTTCCCTACGTCACAGAAGCCGTAGTTCAAGAGTTGACTAGGCGTTTCGGGCGAGATGCAGTGCTCAAGGGAGGAATGCGCGTTCAAACAACCATCGACCTAAAAATGCAGCGGTTAGCCGAAGAAACCGTCAAAGCATGGCACGATCGGCTTTCTGGCCAAGGGCTGTTTTACGATCGCGACCAAGGTCAACTCGCCCTAGCAGCCGTCGATCCCCGCACCCACTTCGTCAAAGCAATGGTTGGGGGCGTCGATTACGAAAAGAGTCAGTTCAACCGCGCCATTCAAGCTCGACGCCAGCCCGGATCTTCTTTTAAGCCTTTTATCTACTACGCTGCCTTTGCTAGTGGCAAATACACCCCCGATTCCGTTGTCTACGACTCTCCTGTGGGCTATCGCGACGGCGACGGCTACTACTACCCTCAAAATTACGGTGGTGGCTTCTCCGGTGCCGTCAGCATTCGTAGAGCCTTGGAAGTATCCCTGAATATTCCCGCCATCAAGCTCGGCCAAGAAGTCGGATTAAATAAAGTCATTGAAATTTGCCGGATTCTCGGCATCAGGAGTCCGATGGAACCCGTAGTTTCTTTGCCTTTGGGTGCAGTTGACCTCACTCCTTTAGAAATGGCCGGGGCTTTTGCCACCTTCGCAAACAATGGCTGGCATTCTGACACCACCTTTATCGTGCAAGTAACTGACAGCAGCGGCAACGTTTTGCTCGACAACACGCCCAAACCCAAATTGGTACTCAATGCGTGGGCCGCCGCTTCTGTCAACAGCGCCCTGCAAGGCGTAGTTAACAACGGGACTGCAAGGGCAGCCCAAATTGGACGACCGGCTGCTGGAAAAACTGGTACAACTTCCTCAGAACGGGATATCTGGTTTGTGGGCTACGTCCCCCAGTTGTCAGTGGCTGTTTGGGTTGGCAACGACAATTACACACCGATGAGCTACGGTGCTACTGGCGGTACTCTTGTTGCCCCTATTTGGCGCGATTTTATGAGCCAAGCTTTGCAGGGAGTTCCTGTAGAAGATTTCAAACCTGCTTCAGCTTTTGAGCGGCCTTAATTCTTGGGCATGGGGCATGGGGCATGGGGCATTGGGCATGGGGCATTGGGCTACGAGTAGGGAATTCCGAATTACGAATTCCTAATTCCTAATTACGAGTAGGGAATTCCGAATTCCGAATTCCTAATTACGAGTGAATAATTCGTAATTCGTAATTCGTAATTCGTAATTCGTAATTCTTCCTTCTTCCTTCTTCCTTCTGAAACTAGGGTTGTTTTTCTAGTTCAGATTTCATGCGCTCCAGCGTTGAGTTCATTTGATCAAACATTTGCTGGGGCGTGATCCCAAATTGATTGAGCTGCGTTTTTAACTGTTCTACCGTCATCTGAGCCATGAAGTCCTCAGACAGCTCGAAACGCTTCATAAAAATACGATAACGATCCATCATTGATTCCATCTGATCGATGAACATTTTCTTGCCTTCGCGATCGAATTTGCCGTAACTGCTGCCTAGTTTGGTCAGGGATTGATAGTCCTCAAACAACAGCTTGGCTTCTTGTTGAACAATTTCTGAATCAAAAAATCCCATTGCTTTCCTAATTTTTTAATATTGAACTAATTTTCATCCGTGGCAGTCCCGCTGCTTATGAGACTATTTTATCAGTTGGCGGAGGAATGCCCTACCCTTCAAAGCGTAAAAATTAGTAGCAATGTCCGTACAGGATAATGCATGGGGCATGGGGCATTGGTCATTGGGCATTGGTCATTGGGCCTTTATAGCATTCTGACTGTTGACTGTTGACTGCTGACTGTTGACTGCTGACTGTTGACTACTAACCACGGCCAACGGCCAACGGCCAACGGCCAACGGCCAACTGCCAACTAATGACTAATGACTACTGACTACTGACTACTGACTACTGACTACTGACTTCTTCAAACCTTCCCGATGCGTTCTAGTGGCCAAAACCGGACTACAGCGCGGCCGATGATGTTCTTTTGGGGCAAAAATCCCCATCTGCTGGAGTCATTGCTGTTGTTGCGGTTGTCTCCCATCACGAAGTATTGATTTTCGGGGACACGATAAGGCCCCCACTGATATTTAGGAGGTTCGGCAATATATTTTTCGACCACGGGTTTGTCGTTGAGGTAGACTAGACCTTTTTTAACGGTGATGGTTTGACCCGGTAAGCCAATTATCCGCTTGATAAATGCTTGGTCTTGAGTAAAGCCTTGTTCTTGCAACTGTTCGGGGGGGGCAAATACTACGATGTCGCCCATTGCGGGGGGATGGATGTAGTATAAAACTTTTTCGACTACGACCCGATCGCCTATATGCAAAGTTGGTAACATAGAATCTGAGGGGATGAAGCGCGGTTCGGCGACAAATGCTCGAATCAGTATTGCTAAACCCAAAGCAATAATCACTATCTGAAGATTTTCTCGCTGCGACTTCCACGCTTTCTGCCACCAGGTTCTTGTGCTGAGCCCTTCGACTCCGGTTCCCCTGAGCGAAGTAGAAGTATCAGGCTTATTTTCTGTGACTTCTGTACTCAAATTATTGTTTTCAGATGTCATTTAATCCTCCCATTATTTTACTGTTTTATAGCAACCGCCCAGCCTGTCAGGACATTTTATATCAAATCCGCTCTGCATCATAATTATTCATCTCTCTCTGAGCTCCCTCTGCGTTCTCTGCGTTCTAGAAAGGTTAAATCATTCCGATGCAACCGGAATTGATATTAAACTACTAAAACCATTGCTATTGTTCCATTTTTACATCGATCTTCTTCCGACTTCCATCGGACTTCTTCCTTCTTCCTGCTTCTATATTCGATAAAAAAGGCAGAGAATTAAGATTCTCTACCTGTTTTATGTGATGATTTTGAGTTATTTACGACGGCGAGATTTGTTATTTCACAACTTTACTCGCTTTCGCACTTACTCAGCACCTTGAGGCAGCAATGCCCGCTTTTGACCTTGCAGCACCTTCACAATTCCATCCTCGCCCACATCCACAACAGCGATGTCGCCATCCTTGATGCGGCCAGAAAGGATTTCCTCAGCCAAACTGTCTTCCAACAACCGCATGATAGCGCGGCGCAGAGGTCTAGCTCCATAACTGGGGTTGTAGCCCTCTTCTACCAGTCGTTCCTTGAACTTTTCGGTAACTTCCAGAGTGATTCCCTGTTCCGTCAAGCGGCCGAAAACTTCCTTGAGCATGATGACAGCAATTTCCTTGACTTCTTCCTTATTCAACTGACGGAAGACGATAATTTCATCTAGTCGGTTGAGGAATTCTGGGCGGAAATAGTTTTTCAGTTCCTCATTAACCAAAGAGCGAATGCGGTTGTAAGTAGCATCGGCTTGGTTTTCGCTGAACTCGAAACCGAGGCCGCCGCCGCCTTTTTCAATCACCTTAGAACCGATGTTAGATGTCATAATCAGCAGCGTATTTTTGAAGTCTACGGTGCGACCTTTGGCATCGGTTAAGCGGCCGTCTTCCAATATTTGCAAGAGCATATTGAAGACATCGGGGTGAGCTTTTTCGATTTCGTCGAACAGCACCACAGTGTAAGGACGGCGGCGCACTGCTTCAGTCAGTTGGCCACCTTCGTTATAGCCGACATAGCCCGGAGGAGAACCGATGAGTTTCGAGACGGTGTGCCGTTCCATGTATTCGGACATATCCAGCCGAATCATCGCCTCTTCGGAACCGAAGAAATAGCCGGCTAGGGCTTTGGTAAGTTCGGTTTTGCCGACACCGGTGGGCCCGGAGAAGATGAAACTGGCGATCGGCCTGTTGGGGTTTTTCAGACCAACGCGGGCGCGACGGATGGCGCGGGAAACGGCTTTGACAGCTTCTTCTTGGCCGATCAAACGCTGGTGCAGGGTATCTTCCATGTGCAGCAGCTTTTCCGATTCAGATTCGGTCAGTTTGTTCACCGGGACTCCAGTCCAGCTTGCCACGATTTGAGCGATGTCTTCTTCGGTGACTACTGGGGAGGGGTCTGTTTCCCCGGTGCGGGCCTTGTCGGTTTTTTTGGCTTGGGAAATAGCGCGAATTTCGGCTTTGAGCGTCATTTCGCGATCGCGCAATTCTCCGGCCTTGTCAAAGTCTTGAGAACGCACCGCTTCGTCTTTATCTTTGAGGACTTTGCGTAGTTCTTTGTCAAGTTCCTTGGCTGCGGGGGGAAGTTGGGAATTGATCAAGCGGACTCTCGAACCTGCTTCGTCTACGAGGTCAATTGCTTTGTCTGGTAAGAAGCGATCGGAGATGTACCGGTGCGAGAGTTTAGCTGCGGCTTCCAGGGCCGTATCCAAGATTTTCAGCTTGTGGTGCTGTTCGTAGCGTTCCCGCAGGCCGAAGAGAATTTCGATCGTTTCGTCAACAGTGGGTTCTCCCACCATCACCGGTTGGAAGCGCCGTTCTAGGGCTGCGTCGCGCTCGATGTGCTTGCGATACTCATCGAGGGTGGTAGCGCCGATACACTGGAGATCGCCTCTTGCCAAAGCTGGCTTGAGAATGTTGGCTGCGTCGATCGCCCCTTCCGCCGCACCAGCACCGATCAAAGTGTGCACTTCGTCAATGACTAAAATCACGTTACCCGCCGTGCGGATTTCGTCCATGATTTTTTTGAGGCGTTCTTCAAATTCCCCCCGGTATTTTGTGCCGGCGACGAGCAAGCCGATGTCGAGGGTGACGACGCGCTTTTCTTCGAGAATGTCTGGGATGTCGTTGTTAGCGATGCGTTGGGCCAGACCTTCGGCGATCGCGGTTTTGCCAACTCCAGGTTCACCGATGAGCACCGGATTATTCTTGGTACGGCGACCGAGGATTTGGATGACCCGTTCGATTTCTTTTTGGCGTCCGACTACTGGGTCAAGCTTCCCATCCACCGCCATTTGAGTCAGGTTAGATCCGAACTCATCGAGGGTTGGGGTTTTGGTGCGAGCACCGCCGCCAGTGGCTGCGACTTCTGCGGTTTCTCCCAGCATCCGAATCACTTGGGTGCGGACTTTCGACAAGTCTACTCCCAGGTTTTCTAAGACTCTGGCCGCGACTCCTTCACCTTCGCGAATCAGGCCGAGCAGCAGGTGTTCGGTACCGATGTAGTTGTGTCCGAGTTGGCGAGCTTCTTCGAGGGACAGTTCTAGAACCCGCTTGGCGCGAGGGGTGAACGGAATTTCGACTGCTACGAAGCCGGAACCGCGCCCGATGATTTTTTCGACCTCAATCCGAGCATCTTTGAGGTTGACCCCCATTGATTTGAGGACTTTGGCTGCAACTCCGGTTCCTTCTCCGATCAGACCCAGGAGGATCTGTTCAGTCCCTACGAAGTTGTGACCCAGGCGGCGAGCTTCTTCCTGGGCCAACATGATTACTTTAATGGCTTTTTCTGTGAAGCGTTCAAACATGATTTATTCCCATCACCTGCTATGTGCCCGTTTTGAGGTCACGCTCGCACAACGAGCGTTTTTGTTTTTGTAGGGACACTCTCAACCGCTCTGCCGCACTGGAAAAGCGGTTGCAGATTCTAGGCTACTGTTGCAGGGTGGCTTTCAACTGGGAAGACCCCAATGGTGGCTGACCTACAACCTCCCCTAGACTGCAAGAAGATTGTTCTTCTCGGCCTGTGCCCAACCTACGACTATGTATTGAGGATTCTAGCACAATCTTTTTGGCTGTCATGCAGGTAAAAAAGTGGTGCTTACCGAAGTGTAGGGCGGGTTTTGTACAAAACTTATTGGTGAAAGGGGCGATCGCTCCTGCGTCAAGTAGTGTTGCTCAACTCCGAGGGTGGCGATCGGACTATACCGATCGCCATCTTTGACCTTGCTCAGTAGCAGAGTGCTTTTGGTCGTTAACTGGTTTCGTATATTGACACTCCTCGACCTGAAGGCACGAGGATTCTTGGTTCAATCAGTCGATTTGCTGGTTGATGCTGCCACCAACGAGTAGAGATCGGTCTGTCCCCAAGCGTTAATTTCGGTGTGCCCCACCGTATTTAAAGTGATTCCTGCACGGGCTTTCAATCCCTTAGCCAAAATGTTGATCGCGGCGTTAAGATCTCGATCTAATACCGCACCGCAGCCGCAAGCATGAGTTCTAATTGACAGCGATTTTTTAACAGTATTGCCACAGACTGAGCAATCTTGAGAAGTGTACTGAGGTGCGACAGCGATGACTGTTTTACCGTACACTTTCCCAAAGTATTGCAGCCATTGAGCAAACTGATTCCAAGCTGTGTCACTAATTGATTTGGCAAGGTGGTTCTTAACCATATTCTTCACCTGAAGCTCGACCTAGGCTACAAAATCGCTAGATTTTACCGCGCACAACGCCGTCTTTATGGCGAAGTCTTGGAGTTTCCCCGCTCGCGTAGTCGAATGGGCTGCCTGCTGACCCTCAAGTGTTTCCTTCCCAACTTGTTAATCGCTTTTTTACGATTGCTAGAACCTTTCTTCTTTCGAGAAACTCGTTTCTGCAACCTCTTCAACGCTTTTTCGCTTTTGCGAAGATGTCGAGGGTTGGGAACTGTGCTACCATCGCTGTCGGTATAAAAATGGTTTAATCCGACATCTATTCCAATAGCTTTACCAGTTGGAATAGATCCCTCCGTCCGCGACCCATTGATGCAAAACTGAGCGAAATAGCCGTCGGCACGCCGTACAACCCTAACTCGTTTAATCTCATCGGGCATAGAAATGCCAATCCCGACTACCAATTAATTTAAACGTCCCAGCAGCAAAACCGTCCTTAAAGGTGAGGCGTCTTTGATCGGCAGAAAGCGCCCATCCTGATGTCTTGTATTCTACGGAACGAGTGTGTTTTTTGAATACTGGGTAGCCTTTTTTTTCGGGTTTTTTAGCTTTACAATTAGCGAAAAAACGTAGGATAGCAAAAAGGGCATCGTTCAGCCGAGGCTTGACGTGCCATCGAGTTAAGTTTACCTGCCCTTTCAAACTCTTTTGCCATAATGGCGCATTGTTTGTAGAGGTGGGATAGTTTAACTCCTTGATTGTCGATCCAGTATTTAAGAGTTTTATTTCGGACAAATTGCGATGTGCGGATCATTTCGTCGATGACCCGGTATTGCTGTGTTTTGCCTTTCAACTTGAACTCTATTACTATCATGCAATTATGGTATCACATTGACAAATCACTACACCCATAAAAGATGCTTATTTCACAATTCTTTACGCTTTATGGTTGAAATTAAAGCCGTCCTTTTAGGACGGGGCTTTAGATCTTTTTTTTGGTAAGCGAATTATTTTAAATTCCTACAAGATAGCGGTAGAAATTGGTAGTATGTAATAAACAAAAAACCACCGTGTATGAGGAATTCCCATACATTAGACATCTCCAATAATTCTTGTGGAACAGGCAGGATGCCTGTTCAAAGCTGGCAATTCTTGCGATGTCTATTAGATGCGGACTCAACTTCCAACGCAAAGGGCTTCTTTCCCTACACAGTAGATTTGGGTGAATTCCAGAATTTACCGGGTTAAATGTATCTAGTCTGACTTGAAAATCTGAAACTTTAACGTTATAAAACAATCTAAGTCCTGTTGAAGGCGTAGTAAAGTAAATCATGAACACTAGAAACTTAGATGACCAGGTAGAAAGCACCGAAAATGGAGCGATCGAAGTTGCAGATAAATCCCAGGATGCAGCCGCAACTTCTGCGACTTCACAAACAGAATTAAATGCAGAAAAGCTAGGACTTGTCTACTTCATTCGGCATGGTGAAAGTACCAGTAACGAACGTAACATTTTTGCCGGAGTTCTGGATGTTGAGCTCACATCATTTGGCCGATTGCAAGCGCGTCAAGCAGGTGTTGACCTCAAGAAAAAAGGTACAAAATTTGACGCAGTATATGTCTCCCACATGAGACGCGCACGGCAAACCTGTGAAATCGCTCTTGCTTCCCCAGTTTTATCCGTGCTTTGGGGCGGTAATCTTGATCCGTCGGCTGTCTTGTCAAGAACGTTATCGATCGTTGCTCCCCTGGCGCTTCTGGCTACATTAAGGTTGCCAATTTAGCCATTAACGTTGACAAAAGGCAAGCTAAGCAAGGCAGAAGCTCAGGATGCTTATATCCTGCTTGTGAATCCCAACTTTTTCCTTTGGGCGGCTCTTTTCCTCGGAGTTAGTGCCACAATGCCGGAAGTGAAGTATGCTGTTTTTTGGGCAGCACTGGGATTTTTCTGCATTCCACTTGTCGAGCAGATATTGTTTATGACTTCATTCAGCAATGATATATTGAGAGAAACACTGCGTTCTTCGAGAATGGCAACAGAAGATGTTAAAAAGCTTTTCCTGCAATTGGATACTGATGGCAGTAAGTCGCTCGCTCGAACTGAGATTATGGATTTGTTAGGGCTAATCGAGGATATGACAACAGGGGAACGTAGCTCTGAAGAAGTCAGGAAATACATCACTGATTATCTGTTCAACATTCTTGACTCCGATAAAAATGGCAGTGTTGATTTAGCAGAGTTAGAAGAGTATGTATCAACCTATGGGTTGGTTGCCAACCTAAACGTTGCTCAAACATCAACTTTGACTCAAGTATGAAATCCTATTCAACCTTAAACAATGATGATGTCCGCTTATTTTTCCGACTGCTCTATGCAGGAATGCAAGAGTAAAGCTATTAGCTTGCGCCACGCAAAGTGTGGCGCAGGTGCTACTTTCAGGGGTGAAGATGACAATTGAACTGAAACCATCACAACAACAGATAGAGGAGATACCAGTTGCGATCGCGCCGCGAATCCAAGGAAGTATCGGACTAATTTCGTTATTTCTCGCAATCCTTGCCTTATCATTTGCCGCCATTTTCATCAGATTGAGCGAACGGGAACTGGGTCCAGTTGCGACAATATTCAATCGCTTCTGGGTAGCCGCTCTCATTTTAGGATTAGGGAATGCGATCAAGACATTGAGCGAAAGAAACTCCCACGACTCCTCCCTCCAAAAGCAGCATTACACAGTCAGCGATTTAGTCTTGTTGCTAGTAATGAGTTGTTTTTTCTCAGGCACATTAATTACCTGGGCTTGGTCACTAACTCTGACAAGTGTCGCCAACTCTAATCTGCTGCATAACGTCACCCCACTGTTCACAACTCTGATGGGATGGCTGTTTCTAAGTCAATGTTTTGAGGGCAGATTTCTGGTTGGCATGGTAATCGCCATCAGCGGCTCAATCCTAATTGGAATAAGCGATTTGCAGGTAGCGAGCGATCACTTCACAGGTGACTCGCTTGCCATGCTATCTGCTGTCTTTTCTGCCGCCAATCTGCTATGTGTTGAAAAACTTCGCGCCAAGTTTTCAGCAACAACCATACTCTTTTGGTGTTCCTGCTTCGGGGCATTGTTAACTTTTCCGATCATTCTGCTCACAGAAAATGTACTTTTTCCCTATTCCTGGGCTGGGTGGTTGGCAATAGTTGCCCAAGCCTTGGTATGCCAAGTTTTGGGTCAAAGTCTTCAGGCTCATAACCTCAAAAGATTTTCCTCCGGGTTCGTTGCCGTGTGCTTGTTGCTCGATCCGGTGATTACTGCTATACTTGCGTGGATCATCTTTTCTGAAAAGTTAACTCCTCTGAACTTGTTGGCATTTTCTGTAGTTTTGACAGGCATATACCTGGCAAAGTCTAGCCAAGGAGCCGACAAAGTAATCACTTTTGAAAGTTAAAAGTCAAAAAATATTTCTGCTTTTTTCCTTGTTTAAGTGACGGGGGTCTTTTTTGGTGGCGGGAGGAATTGCGGGACTACTTGACAGGATCATTTTTATCAGAAAATTGGGCGGAGCGTTAAAACCCTCCGGTGGTTGAGCCCTCCGTCGAAACCCTGCGTCAAAATTTATCGAAAAAAGCGATTTGGGAAGAAACCGGGTTTTTTGCGTAATTCCTGTGATATATTTAGTTTTAGCCAACTTTCCGCACCATCCACTGTCACAATGGAAACACCAAGAATTATCTTAGATGAATTGCAACAGGTCTTCACCAAAATTGCTGGAGAAGACAAGCAAATTGATCGGACAGAATTTAAAAAAGCTTTAGGGCTGAAAGACGAATATTTTGCTGACAGACTCTTTTCCATATTTGATACCGATAGCAGCGGCGATATCAAAATAGAAGAATTTTTGACAACTGTAGAAAACCTAGTTTTTGCAACTACAGAAGAGAAACTTCAATTTGCTTATCAATTACATGATATTAACGGGGATGATTGCATTGAAAAAGCAGAAATTGCTCACTTAATTACTGCCAGCCTCAATGAAAATAATCTCAATTTTAAGCCGGAACAAATTAACGATTTAGTCGATATATTGTTCCTAGAAGCTGACAGCGACAACAGCGGAGAAATTTCTTTTGCAGAATTTAAAGGTTTAATCGGTAAATTTCCAGATTTAATTGAAGCAATGACAGTTAGCCCTATTAGCTGGCTCAGACCTCACAAGCAAAACTCTCAAACAGTTGCTTCTCCAGAAAAAAAGCGGACAAAAAAGGCTTACATCAAGCATTATATTGAAAACAATTGGGTCAAAATTGCTTTTTTAGCCCTCTATGTTGCTGTTAATCTGTTTCTTTTCTTCGGGGCCGTTGATCGATATGCAGATTTAGGAGCAAATGTATATGTTCAAATTGCCAGAGGTTGCGGTGCAACGCTTAACTTCAATGGGGCGTTAATTCTTATCCCCATGATGCGGCATTTTATGACTTTGCTTCGCAAAAGTAGCCTTAACGACTATTTACCCATAGATGAAAGCATCGAGTTTCACAAGTTGGTAGGTCAAGTCATGTTCGCGTTGGCAATTGTGCATACGATCGCGCATTTCCTCAATTACACCATATTACCAGTTCCCTTTACCGAAAGTCTTTTTGAGACAAAAGCTGGTTTATCGGGATTTTTATTACTGCTAGTTTTCGCAATTATGTGGGTGACGGCGCAAGATCCAATCCGCAAAGGAGGGCAATTTGCGCTTTTCTATCTAGCTCACATGGGGTACGGTTTGTGGTTTATTCTCGCGTTAATTCACGGCCCAGTTTTTTGGCAGTGGGTGTTATTCCCTGTGCTGGGATTCGCGATCGAATTAGTGATCCGATGGCGGACAACAAAAGATGCAACATTTGTAGTTAATGCCTCTTTACTTCCTTCTAAAGTTTTAGGTTTAGAAGTTCAACGTCCAGCATCTTTCAACTATCAACCAGGGGACTATTTATTTATTAAATGTCCCACCATTTCAAACTTTGAATGGCATCCATTTACAATTAGCAGCGCCCCGGAAACACCAGATGTTTTATCTTTACATATACGCGCAGCAGGTAGTTGGACTGGTAAGTTATATCAACTTTTTCGAGAGCAAAGGGAAGAATGGATACGTTCAGATAGTTCTCAACCTGAGCAGAGAGTTCCGGTTTATTTAGATGGGCCCTATGGTACACCAAGTACAGATATTTTTGAATCTAAATATGCTGTGTTAATCGGTGCTGGTATTGGTGTGACTCCCTTTGCTTCTATCCTGAAAAGTATTTTGTACCGCAATCAACATCATTCTTCTAACATAAATTTGGAGAAAGTACATTTTTACTGGCTAAATCGAGAACAAAAAGCCTTTGAATGGTTTGTTGAACTGTTATCACAAATCGAAGTCGAAGACACTAACAAACTCTTTGATATCAACTTATATCTCACAGGCGCACAGCAACAGTCAGATATGAAGTCTAGCACCCTATTTGTGGCAATGGATTTGTTGCATTCTCGGACAAAAGTTGATTTGATTACAGGTTTAAAGAGTCGGACAAAAACTGGTCGTCCAGATTGGGATGAGATTTTCCGTGACTTAGCAAGACAACACGAACCCAATAAAGTTGACGTATTTTTCTGTGGACCCCCTGGACTTTCAACACAGTTGAAAAGTCTCTGCACAAAATACGGATTTGGCTATAGAAAAGAAAATTTCTAGCCCAAATACCTCTTAACTATGGTATGTGAAATTTGAGACACGAACTCTAATTTCTCCTGAAATCTACCCTAACAGACTCAAGATCATGAAAGAACCTAAGATCCAACCGCAAAAACCCATTCAAGTCGCCATTAAAGACTTGCAAAAAAGTCATTCTCATCCTTCCAGTTGGCGAAAAAAGTTTTTCGATACCCTCAAGGAAAAATACCCTAATTTTCACATTTTCTACGTGTTTTTCAACATCATTGCTATCTGGACTGGCTCTGCCAGTATATTCGCAGCATGGGCTGATGGAGTAAATGTGTTAGCAGCACCCGCCCCTGAATTTTCTCTAGCAGGTCTTCGGCGCTATCTTGCTTTATTAGTCATTGGCCTGATCATGCTTCTCTTAGATGATCTATCTTTGAAGGAATTGCTATTAGGAAGCAAAACTCCTTCAGAAAAACCTTTCGAGGATATGAATTTTAGGGAGAAAGTATTTCATGTCTTCAAAACTAAGTATCCCAACTTGTCTACTATCTACACTCTCATCGCCATCATTTTATGCTGGTGCGGTATGCTTGGTTTCTTTGGTAAAATTCCGATGCAACCATTTTTACTGGCAGTAATATCAGTGTTTGGTGGTTTCTTCTTGCTTTATATTGACGATATGAAGCTGGATGAATTGGGCTAAACTATCCTTAACCCACTTTCATCACTCTACACAGAGGAAAATCTGAAACCTTTAGGATAGCTGGATTTTAAAATTAGGGAATTATTTTTTTGATTCCCACTTTGATGAAAGAGGGTTAATTTACTATCTGTTATGGTCTTTTCAGCTAGTGTTAATCGGTGCTATATTGTTCAAGTGTTTGTAAATTAGGAAAAATATCACAATGAAATTAGACAAATTAGCTCTGGCGCAAAATATGGCTTTCCTGATATCTATTCCGCCGCAAAGCAATTTAGCTAAATTACTGGCTTTTTGTTTGGCAACAAAGGTTAGAAAAAATACGAGCGGAACAGAAATCTTAAGGATAACCTGTGAGCTAATGGAAGACCCATCTAAATTGCCTTATTGGACGCAAGACGTGATGGGACTCGATTTAGATTACACTACTGAGGAGTGGAAAGCTTTAGGAGAAATGGGCATCAAGGATGCAGAGGGCTTTATGGCTACCCTGTGGCAAGAATTGGAAAATTTGAGTTTGTAATTGCTTTTTTGAAAATCACCGTACAGGGATTTGAAGATTTCATAAGTTCTGTAAGAGTGTTCCCAAAAAATAAAATGCCCTGTCATGCTGAACGGAGTGAAGCATCTTGGATATTTTCCACTACACTGCGTTTCGCTCAAAATGACAATTCTGGATAATTTTTTATTGGGAATACTCTAAACAGTATTCATCATCTCTATAAAATATCAAAATCCCTGTCTAAAAACTTCAACCATTCTTTGAACTCCCAGAAAAATTATGTCTTTAAATGTTGAACTTTTAGAGCAAAGTTTCGATAAAGTTAAACCTCGCGCTAATGAATTTGCAGCCAGTTTCTACGAGAATCTTTTTAAAGCTCACCCAGAAGTGAAACCGCTATTTGCCAATACTGATATGGGAAATCAAGAGAAAAAGCTGTTAAATTCCCTGGTTTTGGTAGTAGAAAATCTCCGCAACCCAGAAGCTTTGGGGCCGGTTCTCAATGCTCTAGGAGGTAGACACGTCGGCTATGGAGCTATTCCCAAATATTATGGGCCAGTGGGGGAAGCTTTGCTGTTAACATTTGAGCAGTATCTCCTTGAAGATTGGACTCCTGAAGTCAAAAAAGCTTGGCTAAATGCTTATAGAGCAAT
>Ga0316607_1000223_pt1 | contig 22571 bp, 22 predicted proteins | sample MIS2016062E_MG_FD_207674 | JGI IMG/M metagenome (GOLD analysis project Ga0316607, IMG submission 207674) | Microbial mat bacterial communities from Middle Island sinkhole, Lake Huron, Michigan, United States - MIS.2016.062E | ecosystem: Environmental > Aquatic > Freshwater > Lake > Sediment...
GACCTTCTCGCCAAACTAACTTACGATTAACATACTCAAGAAGCCAGTGGTAACCAATGTCTCTGAATTTACGTACGTTAATGTGGTTATTGCGTATAGCATCAAAGCTACTAAGAACTTCATTGTCTTTTGTCAATGAATGATGAATAATAACACATTCTGGTTTGTTAACTGCTGCCATTGTGAGTCCTCCTTATTATTTAAGTATAATAAATGTTATGACCGCGGTAGCTACTGCAATAATGATAGCGCCTATACCGCCGATAAGCCATTTTTTAAGACTATCTACAGCCTTGTACATCTCTAATGCTGGCTCTAGTTTATGGTCTTCAAACGCCTTTTCTTGTTTTCTTAACTTGTCCACTACGGCGTCAAGTCCTTTCTTATGTTCCAAATTAGATGCCTGTAGTTGGTCATATAATTTAAGCACTGTATCTTTGGTTTCCATGTTGTCTTTTATGTCCGTAATATCGTTCTCGTGTTTATCTGTTGCTCGCACCACGTGATTGACCTCTTGTGTTAGCGCTTTTATCTCACCAACAAGCTCTGCCACATTAACGTTCCCCTTAGCGATATTATCATTACTTTCTTTCATTACTACTGTGAAGTTTTTAATAAGACCTATAAGCTCATTAATTCGCTCTTGTGCATTATCGGCCTTGTTATTAGCTTCTGTGATACGTCGTTCGTGTTCTCGCATCATATCTGGATCATTACATTCGCCTCCCATTTTAAACCTCCTTATGCATAATTATCGTACTCTATTCCTGGTATTAAAACGGTTGTTAATGTAGCACTTGTATAAATGTCTGTCGTCGATATTATTACTGGGAATATATTATTTACTTGTGATAATAGAAAACTTGGTCCGGCACCATAATTAGCAGGTGTATATCCTCCTAAGAATTCCCAACTTTGAAATTGGGAATTATGTCCATAAAAGTCGCAATTACCCTTGCAATATAAGGATATAGATGAACCGTTAACGGCTATATAATAAGGATAATCCGAACGATGAAGATGCGTTGAATGGACTACGTCTGTTGGATCATCATATATGACTTGATATGGTTTACTGGCTATCCCCGGAAGATTCGGCCAATCCTGCCAAGTTGGCGTTCGAGGCGTCTGAACGGATACCATGACTCCTTCAGAAAAGGACGTAACGGAACCATCTAAATATTCAGAAAATATCTTATAGTAGTAAAGCGTGTTACCAAGAGTGTTTGTATCCGAATATGCTTGGTTGGGGCCTTCATATAAAAGATCCGCATTTAAACTACACCATGCCTGATTTTTATACATTAAATTTGTGGTGCTTCTAAAAAGTTTTATTCCTTGGAATACTGCTGCCATTTTGACCTCCTTTAACCAGTTACTGTCCACCCTTTAGCTGTAGCTATTGTTCTATTACATGTTGCTGCTCCTAATGTACCGGTCATATTTACTGTTTTCCCAGTTACGACAGGTAATCTAGTGAATAAATCATTTAGGTCATCTGCCGTCATAGAGTCATATTGAATAAATACTTGAGGAGATGATCCTAAAAATAAACTTGCGGCATTAAATGTCACGTTTCGGAACTTAGATATATAAGTAGCGGAGGTAGCCGAACTAACGTTTATTGCTGATAATTTAGCTGATGGAAGATTTAAATACTCTAGTTTTTGGGTTTTATAAAAAGCCATTGATCCGTTAACGCTAGTGGCGTTTAATCCAACTAAGTCTGCAATAAAAGATTTTAATGCGTAACACTCATTGCAAACTGAACCAATATCGCTAACAAGCCTTCCACCACTAATAGTTATATTTGGAAGACTGTGGCACCCATAAAAAGCACTACTTAAAAAGGTTACTTTTGGTATATCACCTATGAGAATATCATGCCTAATATTTTGACAATTTTGCATAAACGACTGCATCGTAGTGGCCTCTGAAAAAACCGGAGAAAATAAGAATTTTACGAGATTTATGCAACCGTGTACCACTGATTGAAGCGTTGTTGAATTTATTAGAGAATCTCTTAGATTAACGGTTTTTAAGTAATAATTGTCTTGCATAAAGAACGATGCATTATTTATATTGGAAAATCCTAATAAATCAACCTCCTCTACCTTACAAGCATTTAACATTCCAGTACAGTTTTTAGAAACGGTGCTGTTTGGTAATATTACTTTCCGTAAGCTAGACTGAAAAAACATATTCGAGAAGTTAGTGCAGAGAATAAAGCTAGATATATCGACGATATTTATGGCCCAACATGCATAAAATAAACTTGCAGCCGTTGTCAGTTTTGGAAGGTTTAGCTTGACATATTTTAAATCACGACATTGATAAAAAGCCTCAGTAGCCGACCATATGGCATTATCAGATGATATATCAACCATTTTTAAAAACTGCGCAGCCTTAAACGTTAAATTCATAGTCGTTGCCGCTGGAGCAGATATTATCTTGAAAAATTCGAGCATATCATATGACGATCCATTACTGTTTATCAACATATTAAGGAAATTTATAGTTGGATGGTTTATAACAATACCTATTAGAGCGCCCCAATTAGGGTCCATTGTTAGCGGATATTCTTGTCCTGGTGGATTAAATCTAAGGTCTAAAACATTTCCAGTAATAGATATTTTAAAAGTAGTATAGTCAAGATCACATGGTTTCCCGGAGCCTTTTATATACTTATGGTAACCGGTAACACCATTTGAAAAACTTTCAATAGTGCCATCTCCCCAGTCAACGGTAAAGACGCCGCTCGACACGGTTGAATATATTTTACACTCACATGTTTTAGCGTCAGAGAATAATGCTTGGACCGTATTTGGCGGGCATGCCATTATATCCTCCCAGTCAGGATTAGGTATATACCAATCTTCAACAGGAGGACTACCGCCTTCAATAAAGACCGTTAATTGATCAACTGGTACCCAGTCGTGAAGATATTGATCGTATCTCTTCATCGTACCCATTAATTAACCTCCTCTATAGCTATCCATAGATCTCCATGTTGTGGTGTGCTTGGAGCTGTTCCACTAATAGCAATATTTCGTAATCCATAAGAGCCAGTATTTCCTCTTTGAACTATCCCGTCCTCACCTAATTCAATTTCTATTGGTTCATTATTATTACGTACGTATCCTTGAATCCACCCATTAGTGTCCTTAAGATTGTACGCACGACCACGATTATCGACACCTAACCCAGCGCCATACCACGTTCTAACAGTGTATATTCCATTTACTAATTCCATACTTTCTACCTTTTTAAGTAGTTTCTTATAGGTATAAACTATAACTGGAATACCAGTGTCATTAGTTGTCATACCACCCTGTAATAGAGTATTATCTACCCAGAATAACTTAGTACCGTCCTTATTAGTATACTGTGTTGTATTTCCTCCAGATGTCGTATTTGTCCAAGTAATATCAGCTCTATGCCAATAAATTGGAGTACCAACAACGTTTGTAGGATTTGAGTCATTTTCTACAGTAGCAGTCCATGTCTCACTAGCATCTTCATATATTCTTTGATAATTGACGTCGGCTAAACTAGCGGTAAGATCAATATCTTTTAATAGATAATTCGTTATCATTTTCCATGAGGTATCTAGTTCCGATACGGATAAGTTAGCGATTCTACCATACTCAGCATATAGATTATTTACAATAATGGTATTAGAAATAACGATGTCTATCTCCGCTTTTAAAGCTTCAATGACATAGGCGCTTAACACGCCATCAAATACTAATATTGTTTCATTAGTTACGGAGTCGTAATCATAATATAATCTATCCATCCAATTATTACCAGTACCATCGCCCGTTTGAAATTTCATACCATCGCTACGAAAATATGCACGTGCCATTTTATCGTTACGTACAGCCTCAAATCCAAACTCTGGACCAATTCTTGTGCCGTTGTATAGTCGATCTTTTATAACAGTACTTAATTGAGTCCGATATAATGTTTCAGCTAAACCATTATTATATGTTGCAAATTGTAACGTCGTCTCGCTTTCATTATACGGGTTAACAGAAATACTTACTAATCGTAGAGCTTCAGAGATTCCAAGATCACTATTTATAAGTATAATATTATCGCCTAATTCATACTTGTCTCCTGGTAAATACATTGGTCGACATGTATAACTTACAAGAGGATTCCCATTTTGATCTCTTTTGCGCTTATCAACTATCTTTGAGATAAGATTTACGTTCTTACCAGTAATAGTTGGTATAGGATCAATAGAGCCTCTGTGACTAAGGATCGACACATCGAATTGAGAAAATACCACCTCGCCACTTATGAAAGCCACAAATTCCATCAACAATTGTCGTCGAGACTTTGGTTCTTGGGCTGAATAAACCGTGTATTCAGTACTTTCTACATAACCAAAAGTGAAAGGTGTGCCCTCTAAGATCTTAGTGAGTATATAACTTGGAGTGCCCATCTCAGTAAAGAATTCAACATTATATTGTGGGTCATTCAACCTATAACTTATATGTTCTGCTTGAATTTCAATTGTGTGGTCATTACTCTCGTTGACTTCTTTTTTTATATAGGCTATATCAAAATAATCATTGTTAACCTCTAATATGCTGTCTTCGGTTATAAGAAGGCTTAATTTTGAATTTAGATTAGCTTCTAATTCTAAAGTATTTATTCCGTTAATACTCTCTTCTCTTGCTGCGGAATCGACTAATTGAATAACTCCTTGCCTTTTTAAACTAGCGTCTAAAATAAATATCATAATATCACCTCCTATATCCACATCTCAATGTAATTAATATACACCTGCACATCTACATCATCTCCACCAACAGCTAATACATTAAATCCGGGCTCTATTTGTAAAAATTTATCGACATCCCCGGATAAGTCGCTGAATATGTTGTTTCCATCCATTGTTACTTCCATGGCGACATTGTCAATAATAACACTACTTCCTGTAGATACTTTAGAAATCTCGAGATATCGATTGTTCATGTCTAGCCATAATGAGGTCCATTCTCCGGAAATGGTTATTTTGAATCTGCTGCCAATAGGACTTGTATTATTTATCTCATACGTTCCATCGTAGTTAAAATCGAACATGCCTTCTTCTACAACTCCGAAGTTTAGATTTTTATAGTTACCATAGGCGAATGGTTGACAATCGAAAACTATATTAGCACTTCCTGACTCCCATAAACTCTCCAAATCAATCTCAGACGTTACCTTCGCTAAATAGTATTTATCATCTTCGTCGTGGAGTTGCAGTTCTCGCCAACCCTTAGCGCTCAACCAAGAGGCTATACTTCTAGCTCTAGTTCTTAGTTCATAATAATCTTCACCAATGTATGTTACTTTTATAGTAATAGTTCGCATTTCGTAAGCTGAGATATCTGAGTCAAAAACCCCAGATACCCCAACTACATCTTTTCTACTAATTTTTCTTTGTGGTAATAGTGGTCTCTTTACACTTTTACAGACAAGGCCAAAGGAGCTGCTTTCAACTCCGTCAAAACTAAAACTACCTATCATCATTGCGCAAACACTCCTTTAGCATTATTGTATTTGTTTATAAGATTATCTAATCCACGATTTACTTTTGTAATATCCGCATCACTTCGAACCTGATTTACTACGCTAATTGTTATAGGCGTACGATTGTTAGTGATAGTTGTCGCTTGCTGCTGCTCGGTGATGCCTTGAGCTCTAGCGGCCATACTAGCGTTTATAGACGCGCTAGCATTTAAAGGAACTGTTGTACCATTAAGCATTGTTTGTAATGCTTTACTTCCATTTTGAACATTTGTTAGGTCAAGAACGGGAGTAATAGTTGGATTTAATTCCATATCTCCTGAGATAAATTGGCCAACGGTGGTTAAGGCTTTACTCAAGGCACTTACTGCTTGAACTCCAACATCTGTACTCTGCGCAGAAACTTGTCCGCTATAAGCATTGAGACCGTTAATGAATCCTAGATCCGCATTCATTCCAAGTTTCTCAAACTCCTTAGATGGTGATTTGCAACCTAGAGCTTTGTTTGCTGCAAATAGAGCAGACTTAGCAATAGAAGCAGACGTCTTAATTAACTCTTCAGTTCGTAGTTTCATACCGGAAATGATCCCTAGTATCATATTACTTCCTGTAGTATCCCAACCAGCGCTCTCAAAAGCTACTTTTGTTTTATCCGTAATGATCTTAACTTCCTTGTCAATATTTACGCCCATAGCTTTTATTGTATCGACACTTTCTTTACTCATAGTATCGAAATTTGTAGATACTACCTTATTGAGATTCCTTAATTCGGTCTCCCATATTTCAGTAGTAATAGCTAATTCTTCAGCCGTAGAGTCGTTATATGCTTGTATTTGAGCTTCCATATCGGTTCGCATTCCAACAAGTTCTATTTCTGCTTGTGATCTTGCTTCTTCATGTTTGGATTTCCATAACTCCACATATATCCATAATTGACCGTCAGTCATGTTATTTAAAGCTTTTATTTCAGATATTGCTTTTGGCCCCATATCAGTTAATTCCGTAAGAAGCGCATCATCAATACCTTTACTTTTCAAAGATGCAATACTAGCTTTCCAGTCCTTAAGTTCACTAACCTGATCTCTCAGATTGTCGGTTAGGACTGAACCATTAGCATTCATCTTCTCCTCGACTTTGTCAAATAAACCATACGATGAATACAAAGCATCTGCTCTGCTGGTTACCGCATTTTCATACTCCGCTGTAACTGCTTCAACATCGGCGATCAATTGTTCGTTGATCTTTTTTGTATTCTCATAATACTCATTGTCGAGTTCTTCTTGTTTAGCAATTATATCTTTCTTTAGACGATAAACTTCTCTGTCGGCCTCTTTGCGCTTTTCTGTTCCTTTCGCATATCGTCCTTGGATTCTTTGCCATGCTTCTAATTCCTCAACCAAGGAAAGTTCGCCATAGTAAAGTCGTTCGTCTATCCAGTCTTTTGAGTGTTTGAATTTTGCATCGTCTATTTCATTACTAAGTCTGTATTGTTCCTTAGCAAGCTTAATACGATCCTCAGCTGTTAAACTAGGATTATTTCCTAATTTATTCCACTCGGCCAACTCTTGTTGAAGATTTAACTTATTATAATACTTCATTTCGTTTATCCACTCAGATGTCTTATCAAATAAACTTTTTCCAACATCGTCAGCGGCTTTTATAGCGGTGCTTTTTGACGAATTAATTCCGTCAGCTAATCCTGTACCAACAGCTTCTCCAGATTTATTACCAGCTGCTTCCATTTTGAGAGCATCTATGTTATCTAGAACATGGTTACCCATATCGGCAGATTCATCGGCTGGTAAGTATGAGAACTTCTTAACGCCGTTCGCCATACCTTTATCAACCATCTCGCCAATCCAAGCAAACATCTCTGATGGAGAATTAATGTCTAGAACTTCTTTCATAGCGGTTAATGCACCCTTACCGACATTCTTAACTCCGTCAGTAACGTCCTTCATACCACCAGTAATACCCTTTAGGAAGCCTTTAACGACGTTTGTGCCTGCTTCATTGAAGTCGTCGGCAAATCCTGCAATCGCATCGAGTGCACTCCATACAAGGTCTACAAATGCTTGTTTTACATCTGGTATAAAGTCTGTAAATAGGTATACTAAACCTTCCATAATTTTTGTTCCGACTTCTTCAAGATCAATGCCAAAGAAACTAAACGCGTCTACGATTAGATGGAATATTGATTCAAATAAGTGCATAAATGCTGCTATAAGATCAGGCCCTCTAAGTTCTAAAGTCGCTGCTAATCCTTCGATAAACTGAATCATTAAATTAACTGCCGAGTCTATGATAGCTGGCAATTTAGCTGCTATACCATCTATAAAAGCTAATATAACAGATATACCCGCAATTGTAACGGCCTCAGTTTTAGATGCTAGTCCGGTTAAGAAACCTAACATTATACTAATCGCCGCATCAATTAATGCACCTTGTTTCTCGTTAATTATCACGAGTAGTTTTAGTAGCATGTCGAGCATCTTATCTAATACTTGTGGTGTAGTAGTGCTTATAACGGTCGCAAACCCTAATATAAGAGCCTCAGCAACTTTCATAAACACTGGTATACCTTCTCCCATTATTCGTACAAATTCAATTATACCAGTCGCAAAAGACTGCATCGCTAATGGAATGAGGTCTATAATAGTTAGTATTACTGCGCTAATTGCGGCTATTCCAACTGTACCAATAGTAGCTAAAGATAGAAGGCCTGCTGCAAACGCAGCCGCTCCTATTCCGGCGGCCATCATACTTAAGGATAGACCGGCAATAAGGACTGTTGCGCCTAATAATACAGGGAGAACTGGTCCTAATGCGAAACCTACAATTATTAAACCGCCAAATAAAGCGGTTAATACAAGTAAACCTTGTTTAATAACTTCAACGTCCATTGTGCCTAAGGTCTGTAAGGTCCCTGATAACATTTGTAAAGCTTTCGCTAATACAATAAGGCCGACTGCTTTAAGTAATAAATCTGCGGGCATAACTCTCATACCAAGACCTATTACTACTAAGGCACTACCCATGCCAAATAAACCAGATATCAATGTTTTAAAAGGTATAGTTGCAAATTGTGTTATTACGTCATTAAATAATAATAGAGCCTTCGCTAATATGGCTACGCCAATACCAGTCGTTATCATACTATTATTTTTACTTGCGAGATAAGCAAAACCGCCTAAAGCCCCTAATAATATTCCAACTCCAAGCAAACCTTTTCCCATAACGGTTAAATCCATAACGCCAAATATAGCAACAGCTCCAGCTAATATAAGAATACCCTTAGCTAAAGCAGTCATTCCTAGACCTCCAGAAACGCCAAATTTATCGACCTTTCCAAATCTTAAGAATAACAACAGACCTCCTATTATAATACCAACACCTATGATACCTTTTGCTAATTCATCTAGGGGCGTTGTTCCAAGATCTTGTACTACATTTATGATCTTAGCCATCGCATAAGCAAATGCAATAAGTCCTATTGATGCTTTTATAATATTATCTTCGACCCTGGATATTAAAATAGCAGATACTGACATTGCAATCATAAGTGATCCAACAGCTCTTGTAGTCTCTCCTATTTTATCAACATCTAGGCTAGCTAAATTTGCCGCCGCTTTTGTCAATATAACCATTGATATACTTAGTGCTAATAGGGTTAATGTAATACTTCCTATATTACTCAACGAACCATCTTTCGAAATTTTAGTAAAAATACCTGCAGCGCCAAATAGTTCGAGAAATAGTAATCCCATTATCGTTAAGCCTGCTCCAAGTTTTTCCGCATTAAGCAGTGATAGAACTACTAATGATAAAGTTAGTAACCCAATAGCCGACGCAATTTTAATTAAGGTTCCAGCTTTTAATTGTTGTTGATAAGCATCTAAGCTTTCCTTTACACCATCCAAAACAGCGGTTATACTTTTTAGAAAGTCTGGTCCTTTGGTTAAAAACTTCGTGAACACTGCGGTTAGTTTAACTAATATTATCATAAATCCTGATATAATACCGGCGTTAAATATTTCTTTTAAAGGTCCCATATCGAGACCGTCAAAACTATTACCGATAGCATTCTTAATTGTGCTAAAAGCAAGACCTATCTTCTTTCCAATATTACCTATAAACTTTGCAAAATTTCCTACCGATGTAACACCTTTATCGAACGATGCTTCTAGTTTTCCACCAATACTTGCTATTGGGGCTAAAGCAGTTAATGCTTTATCTTTAAACTCGGTCATTCCTGATAAATCAACAGTTCCAAACCCATCAAAAGATTTTAATATTGATGAAATAGCATTATACGCGTATACCGCCATGCCTCCAATGAACCCAAAAAAGTTCTTAAAGGTATTAAAAATAGTGGTAATTGCTTTAGTAAATGCATCACTCTCTTTTAAATATAGATTTAATCCAATAAAAAAGAAAGCAATGTTTTGTAGAAAATCAAGTATCCCTAAATCGATACCTGAGAATGATGAGAATAAGCCAGTAAAGGCTTTCCATATACTAGTTACTACTTGTGCGCCTATACCAAGGATAGAAAATAATCCGCCGAATATATTCCGAAGTTTATCTGCATCAGCTTCTGTAACTCGGAACATTTCTGTTAATTTCAATATACCTTTTGAAATATCGACAAGTTTTTGACCAGTTAATGGTGGAAATATGTTTTTAAATGCGCTGGTTATTGGTTCTATAATATTTTGTAAACTCGTAAAAGCATTTTTTAAAGAATCTATAATGGCTTGTCTTCCACCCATAGTATTCCAAAACTCTAAGGCATTATTGCGAGCATCCATCGATGGTTTAACTAATGCTGAAAAACCATCTTTTATAGAAGTAAACATTTTTGTAGATTGATCTTTATTACCTATTATCTTTTCCCAAGAAACAGCCCAACCAGATTGCATTGTTTCGGCAAGAACTATCATTAATTTAGTAAAGGTTGTTACTTCACCAGCAGAAGCAGTCATTGCCTCATCTAGTGCGTACATTTCGGTTACTGCTGAAAATACGCCTTTAGTTAACCAATCATTTTTTAATGTATCTCGGAAAGATACGACTCCACTTTCTAATTCCTCAAGAGTTTTAGTATCGATCGTGCCCATGGATTTAGCCATCGCAATCAAATCGTTCTTAAATTTCACAGTTGCTAATCCGGCAGTATCCATAGAACTCCAGTCCAAAGATTTTACAGTCTCGGACATCTGAGATACTTGATATAGGGCTCCTTGAAGTCGTGTATTATCAACACCTGCTTCTGCGGCTAAGTTAGCTAAACCTTGAACAATGCTTACTGAGGTATCTAATTCGCCAGATTTAGCAGCAAATTTTCCAACCATGTCGCTCATCTGAGCAAAGTTATATACGGTATTATCCGAATACTCATTCAACTGTGCCAACGCTTTATTGACATCATCTAATGTCGTTCCATTAGCTTTAGTATTAGATAAGATCGTTTTTATAGCATTCATCTTAGTTTCGTATTCGCTCAATCCAGTTTTTATAGGATCGATAGTTAATGCCGCCGCCATTTTCTTACCTTGGTCCACTACACTATTTGTTAAATTCTGAAGTGCTGTTATTCCAATGATACTCATATTGCTAAACTTTGAAGATATGTTTTCGAGACTTGCTGCTATTGCGTCCAATGAGAATTTCTTGATATATGCATCTAAATTAGACAAACCTTTTACTGCATTATCTAGTTTTAAACCCTTGTCAAGATCATCCAGTGTTTTTATTGTTTGTTGCACATTTTGTTCAAATTGCTTGTTGTCAAACTCCATTTTAACAATTTTATTATCTATCATTTTCCAACAACCTCCTTCCATATAGTGTATGACATATCATTAAAAAGCGAATGTAGTGCGGGATTTATATAATCTAAACCTTGCACATAACCTCCGTTATTTGTCGCATGACCATATTGTATAAGTATAGCTACAGGGACATCATCTACTATGTGATCATTAGTCCATGTAAGTCGATAACCCTTACTGGTTTTTGTTATCTCATAACCCCAAGAATTTGCAGTTTCGCCTGAGTTAACCGGCGTATGCGCAGCCAAAGCTTCTACTCCTAAAGCTCCGTATTTATTTAATAAGGACATGGTTTCATGGTTAGATGCTCGATTAAGAAATGATCTTGCATTATTAAAATTTCCAGAACTACTAATTCGAAACATCATCTTTCTCCTTATCCTGTAGTATTCAACTTAGCCCTTCGTTCCTCATTTAAACGTTTATTGTTCTCAAGTATTTCTCGCTTATTCATTTTCTTTTTAGGAGAATTCTTAAGGTTGCATAAACTTATGAAGGTTAATAATCTATTAAGATGCCATTTTTGGCATTCGAATGGAATGTTAAGAGATGTCATCCAATAATATATCAACTCCGAAGTTATAGTTTCTTTATTATTGTTTTTACCACTTTGATTTATTATTGTTGCCGACATTGGATCATCTATATAAGCTCGAATATCTTTAATATTCTCTGCGGTTAACATCTTGTATCCTATATCGTCGAAATTTTTAGAGACTGTCATACAACGAATATAATCAAGAGTCTCCTCATTAGTTTTCTCAACCTTACTCATGAAGGCTTTCTTCCATTTTGATTCCCATTTGGAAATTGAGACTAGCGAATGTTCGAGTATCAACGTCTGCGATTTACTATACACAAATTCTTCTAATTCCGCATCATAAGATTCGGTTCCTTCTATGATAACTGTTAGCATTTGCTAGTCTCCTTTCATCTATTGTTTCTTAGCACCTTTTGAAGGTAATCCATTAATAAATTCAGCAGCGGCAACGTCGTTAAAGGCTAGTTCCATAAAGATGGAGCTATAGGCTTCCGTTTGAGTAAACGCGTCGACCACATCTTGTGTTTTTATGAATCTTCTTCCATCAGGAGATTTTTCGCCATAGGATAATATTACAATGTCTTTAAATATTTTAATTAGGGCATTAGAGTCTTGTGCTGCGATGATCTTCTCTATCGCCTTCTTCAATCCACCAGCATGCGAAAGCTCTAATTCAGCTAACTCAGTCTCTGTTAAATTAAAGTAAAAATCCTCGGTTCTTTCTTTTCCGTCAAAATCATTATATGTAACTGTTTTCTTAATCATTGTGGGTTTCTCCTTCCAATATGGTTTATTAAAAGAGGGCGATATTATACGTACCACCCTCTAGTGAATTAATTATGCTAATAGAGCTAATAGATCTGCTGGAGAAGGAAGATTCGCTGGGTTAGATGCATCGCCGAATAATTCCGCCTCAATTAGAGCTAATTTAGGAGCAGTTACAGTTCTAGAGTCAATTACAATCGTTGATGTAGGTTTGAAACCTTCAACAGTAACAGGTGTAGAACTTATCTCCCATGAGAAAGCAATTGCTTCTGGTGAATCACTAGAAGATTGATATTGTTTCTCTGATGGACTTGCTTTACATCCATAAATGATGTGAAGTTTGTAGCCTAGATCATCATCAATGTCATTTCCGATGTTAGTCTTGTAGCATAAACCAAAAGACTTACGACCTTGTTGCCCAAGAGATACACCAGGCGCTAAATCGGCAGAGCCGTCACACGCTTCGAATTCTTTTGGATAAGTATACGCCTCAAGAGTTGCTTTGAACTCCTCTGGTGAGATAAGATCTAGATATTTTAAATTGTCCGCGTATATCGGATTTGATTCAGCCCCTTCTGGACTTTCTGATAAACTGATTAAACCATTCCATGGAACGCCCAAAGGATAAGTTCCTGTTGCGTCCATTACATATAATACGCCATTGGATACACCAGTCTCATAAAGACGTGCTCCAGCTTGATCCCAAATAAGTTTTGCCATTGTTTGTGTTCCTCCTTAAAAGTATAGTTCGAATATTTCGTGAACAAGGTTATTTTTATTAAAACTTCTTACCCACTTAGCGAGTAAGTGTTCCATTAGATATGGGCGTATAGTCTTATTAGTCCCATTATGAATAATCGTCACTTGATACCCTATTTTTTGCTTATAAAGCATATTACTAGCATACTTTGTATTGATAGCTGTTATGTTATAAACAATTGCAGGGTATTTCATTTCGATGTTCGCTGGTGGTTGATAATAAACCTTTGTTACGCCTGGGATAGCCTCTAAAATTGTTTGTAATGCTGCTTGGTTACCCATTATAAAAACCTCCTATTGATATGATTTGTCTAGGGGGTTCTATGTCGATTTTGGATATCTTCCATTTTGAACCTAAATACTCAACATACTTCATGTTAGGAAAGTTAAGAGATGCATACGCGTCGACAATAATACTTATCCGCATTGTAATGTTTAAATCATCATTAAGGTTCGCGGTTTCTTGGTATTTCTTGCCGACATTCTGTAATACATCTCCTGAGTATTTCTTTGTAGTTATCCTTGGAGTCCATACGCCTGGTTCCGTTTCGACAGTCTCAGAGAATCCAATGTTGCCATAAAATTTAGCCACGCGCATTACCTCCTATCGGTCACTAAGCTTGTTCGATTTCAACAACGATCGCTGATTTTGGTTTTGTTAACGCACCAGACATACGAGTTTCAATCAAATATTTGTATTGGTTGAAGTCGATATCGAAGTCATCAAACATACCAATTTCGCCACCTTTGTCAGCGCCAACATTGTAGTCTTTAAGGTTAACGATAATACCAACTAAGTTATAAGTCTTAGTAAGTACATCACGGGTGATACCTTCCATAACTTCAACTTCAACGATCTTAGCAACGCGTAAGTCTTCAGCTATTTCCGCAACGCTCTTGTAAATTCTACGGCCAGTAGTGTCTTTAAGTAACAACATATCTGTTACAAAGTCAGTAGTTGTGTAGAATGTTGGAGTTCCGGAACCTTTGTAAAGTTTACGAGAAGCGATAATAGCTTCAACGATAGCTGTAGTAGTTGAAGCAACAGCTAATTGTAATTTAACAGCATAAAGATCAGCATCGGTGTAGATAGGACGAATATTCTCTTCTTTGATCTTATCATCAGAAGCAACAGAACGACCATCACCAATAAGAATAGCTCTTGCAACTTCCTCGTCAAGCATAATTCTCATTTCAGCTTTTAACCAGCTAACAACATTTAAATCAGTGATGTCAAGAATATCATCGCGATCTAATTTTTGTTTCTTGTAAACAGTTGTAGGAGTTGTCACGCGCTTAAGTAAACCAAAGACTTCTTCAATCTTCTCATTACCAGTAACATAACCTTTAGCTCTTGCTTCTGTTGCAGTAATATCCGCATGAACGGTTTTAATTCTTGAGAATGGTGAATGATGAGTGTCAGTAAGAACACTTGCAACCCAACCCATTCGGCGACTAATAAAGTCTGGTTCGCCATTAAGTAATTTTGCATCTGGGAATAAGTAGTCGATGTTATCGATACCATATGTACCAGCATGAGCTAAGAATGAGTCAGCAAAAGAACCCGTCTTTTGTGCATCGTCAACGATTGCTTTAATTTGAGCGTGAGTTAAAGTATTTTTAGCTACCGCTACTTCAGTTTTGTCAAATACATTACGTTTCATTATTTTAGTTCCTCCTTCAGTGGAATGCTCTAACGAGTCATTATTTTGTGGGTCTGTTTCGGCCGAATGGCTCATTGATTCCTCAATTGCGTAGCCAATCATTGCATAAACTGCGGTTTTTTGTTGTTCAGATAGGGTATCAAATACCTCTTGTAAAGACATGTCTTCATTTGCTGCATGAGAAACAGTATCGTCCGCTGCATCTGCAGAATGAGTTAAAGCTTCGCTTATTAAGAAATCTACAACTTCTCGTTGCTCGTCATTCAATGTATCGAGAACGTCTTCTATTGTAGAATCATCGGAATGCTCTAAATCGTCATCAGATTCTAAATTTATACCGTTATAAATAACCGCTTCGTCTTCAACGATTTCGTATTGGCCATTTCCATGACTAATATTTAAGTTGTCGATCATAGCGCCTGGGTTTGCTCCGGCTAAAACTAAACTAACTTCGTTAATAAAGCCGTGTACAACATCCATAGTTTTTTGAACTAATTGATTCGCATAGATTGAAAGTGCATCAACGTCTCCATTATGAACTAGTTCTCGAGCATTTTGCCCAGATTCAGTATCATTGAATTTACCGTAGACATACACGCCATCCTCTCTATTTTCTAAAATCGCATGTCCTAAAACATTTGATGGTGTATCGTGTTTGTGCTGCCACACTAGAGGAACCTTAGTTCCATCTTGATGTTTGAACGCATCTTGTCGAATTGTTCGTCCGTCTGTACAACGAATATCATTCTTCGTTGCATATCCTCCGAAATCATATTTCATTTGTAGTACTCCCTTCGATAGTTTTTTGCTGGGTTGGTTCTGCGGTTTCATTTTGGTTAAGGTTCTTATTACTAAGTGCCTCTGCCTTAGGGTCTGTTGAAGGTTTATATCCGATGATAGCCCTCATATCATTAGATGATAAAATTGCATTCCTTGTAAGCTTATCTCCAAGTTCGGCTACTTGACTTACGGGGACATATTTGAACGGATCTCTAAAATAACGAACCGCTTGTCCTTGAGTTCTGGCTGTTTTTGTTATGAATTTTCTATCAAACTCTGTGGTAATAGCTTTAACTATTGGTATGATAGATCGGTTGAAGTAATTTAACATTGTCGGCTCGTCAGCGGTGCCATTAAATATACTCTCGGTTAAACCTAATTGATTATAGACAACTGCCGTCAAATATGTAACCTGCGCCATTAGATTATTTTCAGCTGGCCTATTTAATTGAGTTACTTTTTCAGTACCATCAATATACGCTATTCCATATTTACTTCCAGACAGCTGCATTTCAATATTTTTTCGACGCTCATCTGCCTGCGCTTGTCTTGCTGGCGTTTTTACAATATAAGGTAGCTGGACTATTAAGTCTAGCTTTCCGGAGCTACTTTGCTCATCAACTGCATCCAGTAGTTGAAGTTTATTTATTAATCGTTTCAACATTGAGTTTGGCTCATTCATTACGGCAAACATAGGATTCTCAATTATAGCAACCATACTTTTAGGAAGTGTAACATCGTCTTTCAAACCGGTTTTTTCATTATACAAGCGAACTGTAACTGCGGTTGGATACCACTCGACTATCTTACCTACTCTTAACGTATTTATTTCATAAGCGGTTGATACCGTAGGATCGATCGTGGTGTCTACAGGAACAACCGCAACAACGCCCTCATCAAATAACGACATTGCTATATCTTGTATAAGGGCTAATCCTGTTTGATCGATATTGGCTTCCACGCTAAGGGCGTTATTTAGACCTGATTTAATATCGCCTGTATAACGATTATTAGCGTCTACTTTAACGTGTCGAATATCGATAGCCGATACATCTAACGCCAATTGGTTGTAGATAGATATAACTATTGATTTTTCGGAACCAACATAATAGCGTTGTCTATCTGGTCGATATGACGTAGGGGCTCCTTGATTGGTTCTGTATCGTTCCGTGGGGTCTTTATTAGTTGTGAAGGCATTCCATGCATGCCTTATACGATCATTAACACTCATGGATTACTCTCCTTTCATACCGTCAATAACTGATTTTCCAAGATTAACTACTGCTGGCTCTATCTCAGACATACGTTTTTTAACTTTTTCAGCTAATTTAGTATTCGCATAGATTTTCTTTTTGATACTAACCGCGCTTCTTGTTGCTCGAATATTCTTACGATTAGCGCGAGAAAGTCTTTTAGATAATTGTCTAGCCCTCTTTAATTCTTTATCAGAGTACTCAAATCCGGCTTTTGCTTGGAATTTTTGTAGTTTATGTTGGTATTTGGCCACTTTTAAGTTAGTTTTACCAACTCTTACTTCTGATTTGTCAGACTGTTTTTTAAGACGTTCACCCCTAGCTGCAATAGCCTCGGGTGTTTTCTTATGACCCCATTTCATACCGGGTACTCCAAAATGTTGTAGAAATTCTGTGGTGTCCATAGGCATCCTTTCTATAATAAATCTAATTTTACATCCATAATAGAAGTCCTTATTTCCGATAATTTCTTAGTTTGTATTTGACTTCTTTCTATAAAATCTTTAGCCAATTTTACTTTCTCTGGATTTTTTTTAAATTTAAATATTAAATTGTTAACAGTTTCCCCTTTAGTGGAGTTGATGAACCTATTAAGTTTTGCGATACGTTTGTTTGTTTTATACGTGACGCGTCTAGTACTTCTACTTAAGTTTCTAAACGTATCCGCATTAACTCTTCGGCTACCACGATCGAAACTAACGACTGCTTTGTCTACTTTTCTAGCGATTCTGTCAGTCCTTTTTCCACTTCGTAGAACACCCCACTTCATACCTGGTACGCCATAGTGTTGTAAAAATTCTGTTGTGTCCATAGGCATCCTTTCTATTGGAAGTACTACTTACCAATTATTATTAGAACTATATCTATTAGCTGTATTAGCCCATTTAGTGTGTTTATTTGTAGCCGTTTTCTGAGTATAGCTACCAACAGTTTTTGTCTTTATTCTATCAATAGTGTTTGCGCCATCAAACAGTATTAAAGGATTGACGCCCTCTCGTCCCCATCCATTTAGACCTCCAACACCAGCTTCATCAACCATGGCATCATAACCTTTCGTTTTGAGTTTTGCTATAATGGCATCTTTGAACTCTTTATTTGTGCCAAGTGTCTTAGTTGATGTCGCCATTAATTCTATTGGTGTCCATTTTCCATAGTTTTTAAGAAGACCCGAGGATATTTCTTTACCTATTTTAGATTTTTCTTTATTATACTCTTTTTCAAAATTAGACATAGAAACGCCATCAAGACGATTAAATATAGATTCTTGATAAGAGAATGTATTTACCATTGCTTTTCCATAACTATCAAATACTTTTTTAGCCATTTTTTTATCGGTCATTATTTCTTTGACAGTCATACTAAGCTCGTTTCGTGAAGGGATATTGATATCTTTCTTTAAGGTATAAGTATGCTCATAGGGTTTTCCATTCGTAGACGTGGTTGATTGGTTCACTATGGTTTTAGCATAATTACTTCTATATAGATCTCTGTCTGGCGATAAATATGTCACGTACTTAGGTCCATCCGTCGTTTCATTTTTATTGGCAGATACACGATACATGGTTGTTCCTTTTGATATCTTTTGTCGACCTGTGAATTCAGGACCTCTTCTGACGCCCCACTTCATACCCAGAACACCATAATGCATTAAGACGTCGTCCATGTTTCAACTCCTTTATTCGTAGGTTTCTTTATTTAATTTGTAAGCGACCCATGCGTCAAGCATTGCTGATACCGGGTCTATCTTTTGGGCATATCGTTTCTTTAAAAGTTTTCTATTACCATTAGTATCTTCCATGGTTATGGCATTACCCATAGCAAATGTCATAAGAACTTGGTCAAACACTATCATGCGCTCTTCAGCCAAAGTTTTTAATTCACCTAATGGCACAGATTCTGTTCTAGATCCTTGTATAACTTTTTCTATGGCAAATGGTCCATTTTCTAGTGTCCATCGCTCAACAAATTCTTTAGCATTATAAGGGTCGAAGCCAAAGCTCCGAACATCATATTCGCTTCTCTGAATGAATTCGTCTAACTCATCATATACTTCCATCATATCCAATATGGTACATTCTAAAACAATTAGACTACCTTCTTCTATGAATTCGTTATACTTGAGACGCATAGCGGGCGGAAGTTTAAATAATGTCAATGAGGAAATGTAACATCTAGTTTTAATACCGATCTTACCGGTAGATAAAGGGAACAAGAATATAAACGCACAGAAGTCATCGCCCTGTGATAAGTCCGCACCAAGTCCGCAAGGTAATCCCCAGAATTCAACAGGTCTATGTACTAATGTCTCCTCATAAGTGAAGAAATATGTATACCCTTCCATAGGTATACCAAATCTTTTCGCAATTATATCGTTTCTAGTTGCGGGCGCATTCTCGGCACGTTCGACGTCTAGGTGATATGTCTCATAGGATACAGTTTTACCTAAATTAGGAGCCGCCTTAACCCACATTGCAGGATCATTTATTTCATTAATATTATCGAGCTTATAATAGAATATTGAGGTATGTGGAGCAATATAATCGCCTCTTAATATATCTAATAACTCCATCTTAATTGTATCACCACTTGCGTTACGAACGGTTCCCTCTGAACTAACAGCTACTATTAAATAGTCATCTAATTTAGATGCTCCTTGCTCAATAGCGCCAATGGGGTCTTCACGCGTATCGCCAGATAACCATTCATCTACTGATGATATTTTAGGTCTAAGTCCTTGAAGTTTATTAATACTCATCGGACGAATCTCTAATAGAGAACCCGTTAGGAAATTCTCAATACCTTTTTTAGTAGACGACAATTTAACACGATTAGCTTTGGAGCCGGTAGTGTTTTGAATAGAACCCTCAGTTAAGAATTTAAACAAAGGTCCCCTCGCTCGAGTTATAGATGTTCTTATAGGGGATAGAACCTCTTCTGCTTGCTTCATCGTAGGGGCTGTTGTAATTTGATGGGTAGTGCTTGTATCTACTGTTAAAAAATAATTCTGTAGACACGACACGTAGATTGACTTTGCTGATCCACGCGCTACGATTAAATATTGTTTTTTAATTAAACGTTTTAATACGGTTTTCTGAACATACCTACCACCGTGGTGATCAGGATTAGGCTCATAAACACTTCTTTGTTCATAATAGTACCAACCGAATATTTGCTCTGCCCACAATTTAAATGTGTCTAATAAATGTAAATCGCCACCATCGGTCAGGGTTAATTCATTCTCGCAAAATTTGACAAAACCTTCGATCGCATTCTCATCATAGTATATTCCTGGGTTAGCTATTAAATCATCTATGCGATTCATCTCCATAGAAATTTCTCTACATACGGGTATCTCTTGATTTAATACCTGCTGGCGGAATTGACCATAATACTTAGGGACTGCGGTATTGGATAGCGACATATTTTAACCCGTCAACCAAAATCGAGAATCAATAACTGAATTGTTACTTGACGATCGACGAGGTTCGACAACTTCTGTCCACTCGACATCTATAATGTCATCTACGAAAGACTTTCCTTTGTTTACTTTTGACGAGTGGTCGGTAGAACTTTTAGTCGAGGTGGTGGACGACTTTTGTTTAGGACTAGAATTATTTTGGGTGGTACTATTTACTTTTTTCCAGTAGTATCTTTAGCTTTTGTTGCGTTAACTGCTCCGCCAATCATTTTCGTCATAACGGCAGCCGTTTGTGCAGTTAATACTTTCTTAGTAGCATCTGTTAATATCTGCTCTACGAATTTTCTACCCATACTTTTCTGAGGTGCAGTAAGGGCACTTAACTGCTGCTCCATTTGGATACGCGCGATTGTTTTTCGTAACTCATCATCGCTCATATCTTTTATAGATTTCTTAGCGGTAGCAACAGGTTTAGCATCATCTAGTTTTTTACTTTGTGTCTTAATGCTGAGAGACTCTGATTTTATTGAATTCTTTACTCTACTTTTCTCAAGCTTAGCATCTGCGGTAAGTTTAACTATTTCACTTTTTGCTTTTGCATTAGCTAATTTAACTTTTGCTCGATCTAATTGCGCCTTACGTCGATTAGAGATTGCGGTAGAGATGGATGATAAGCCTCTCCTGACGCCCCACTTCATCCCTGGGACGCCGTAATGTTCTAGAAATTCTGTTGTTAATTGGTCATTCATACAGTACTACTCCTTCCGACTTCGACTTGAGAATTGAGTCTCCATTCTAACCTGTCGAGAATTCGTTCCATTGCCTCAAGCGCAAAAGATGTTCCCGGAGGATCGAATAGTAATTTTGTTTTTAAGTGTACATATGTTTTTACTGACGCAACGTCTTTGTACTCTCCGATCAAATCGGTCCATGTTTCACCTTCGCCAGTAATCATAAATCCCGTATCAGGTCCTATCCCTATTTGGTTAAGTTCCATTAACGCTGTGTTGATACCTATGATAATATTTTCATCATAAAAGTTTTCACTATTATCTTCTAAGAGTTTTCTAATAGTTAAAAGTATACTTTCCTCCATAATGTAACCACCTCCTATTTCCAGGGAATCGTATCGTTAGGTCTTCTAATTACAACTTGTCTACTTCCTAAATATTCGTCATTGCTATAGTGGATAGCCTTGTGGGTTAAATCGCACGTCGTTATTAAATTATCGAGATCAAAAATTTTTGGCGAATTATACTCGAGATCCTCAGGCGTTAAAGGCTCTATGTGGTGTACCAATAAAAGTCTATTTATTGGATCGACACCTAGATCAAGTCCTCCATCTCTAAGTATTACTTTGTCTCGAGTTTCTCGCCAGTCTCTTGAGGTGTAAAGCATTTGATTTAAGTACCTATCAAAACCGAATGTTGCGTTACCAACAATTCCCGATAAACGTAAATACCTAAATCTTTCGTCAAAAGTTTTTAATCTTGAGAGTTCTCTATAAGTCCTCTTCATCAGTATCGCCTCGCCCACTATACGTCTTCATTGCATTGAGAGCTTCTAAATACATGGCCTCAACTTTCTTCTGACTTTCAATACTTGAAATTTTAACTTTTATAAGTTCATTCTCTTGTTCAATTCTAATTCTCTCAAGTCGATCCCTTTCGGATCCAGCTTTTAAGAAATGTGTTAATACTTGTGATGATGCGGTTCCTTTTAAAATCTGATCCGCGGCAAGATCGTATGCGGCAGCAATGACTTGCTCTTCTCGAGCTTTAGGAGTTGTTGCTGGGGCCTGACGTTTACCATTTGTATGAACCATTGTACCATAACCTTTCGTTAGAAATTTACCTATTGGTTACATCTTTCAAGGGCGCCTAACAATATAAAGGAGAATAATATTATAGGCAAGTATATAGTCTTAAACTTGAAAGGAGAACAGGAGCCACCACACCTGTTTGTAAGTGTTAAACCATGCGGCGCCCCTGAAAGACGTAGCCAAAAGGTCCCCCCGGGGAAAAATTTAGG
>Ga0316607_1000225_pt1 | contig 22449 bp, 18 predicted proteins | sample MIS2016062E_MG_FD_207674 | JGI IMG/M metagenome (GOLD analysis project Ga0316607, IMG submission 207674) | Microbial mat bacterial communities from Middle Island sinkhole, Lake Huron, Michigan, United States - MIS.2016.062E | ecosystem: Environmental > Aquatic > Freshwater > Lake > Sediment...
AACCGGGACAGGCGATTATTGCTCTCGGTCATTGCCACATGAGCGGTGGCCAGACTTCGGCAGATTCCGAGCGGCGACTGGTAATCGGCGGGGCTGAAGCATTGCCGGTGGAGATTTTCGATCCGGTTATCGCTTATGCCGCCCTCGGTCATTTGCACCGCGCCCAAAAGGTTGGGGGTCAATCATGGGTGCGCTATTCCGGCAGTCCCTTGCCGATGTCGTTTACCGAAATTCATTACCCACATCAGGTGATCCGCATTGATCTGGAGGGTGAATCGCTGGCCGAAATTGCCCCACTCCCGGTACCGCGTTTTGTCGAGCTGTTGCGAATCCCCGCCGATCCCGCGCCCATTGATGTGGTACTGGAATTACTGGGGAAATTGACTCTGCCCGATGCACCCTTGAATGCCCGGCCCTATCTGGAAGTGCAGGTATTATTGACCGGGCCGGAGCCGGGATTGGCCGCCAAAATTGATGCGGCACTCGATGGCAAGCCGGTGCGGCGGGCCAAAATCAAGTCATTTAATCCGCAGGCACAGGCTGAACGTGGAACCGCCCCGCCCTCGCTGGATGATCTGGGTCGGCTGCAACCTGATGATATTTTCCGCAAACTGCATCGCAGCCGCTTTGGCGGCGAGCCGACGGCGGAACTGCTGGCCGTGTTTACCGAACTGGTGCGGGAAGCGGACACGGAGGTTGCCCCATGAAAATCCTCGCTATTCGCGGCAGGAATCTGGCCTCACTGGCTGGCGAGTTCGCCATTGATTTTCGGCAAGAACCGCTGGCGTCCGCTGGCCTGTTCGCTATTTCCGGGCCGACCGGATCGGGCAAAAGCACCTTGCTCGATGCGCTCTGTCTGGCGCTGTACAACAATACGCCCCGGCTGGTTAAAGCGGGTGTTCAAGGGCCGTTGCCTGATGGCGGCGAGCGCACCGTCACCCCGCGCAACCCGGCCAATGTGTTGCGCCGGGGGGTGGGCGAAGGCTTCGCCGAGGTCGATTTTGTCGGCAATGACGGCGATGAATATCGCGCCCGCTGGATCGCCCGTCGCGCGGGTGGTCGGCCCAGCGGCGATTTGCAACAGGTCAAAGTCAGCCTGATCCGGTTGAGCGATAACCAGCCGGTCGGCGGGGTTCGCACGGAAACGCTCGACGAAATCAAACAGCGGATCGGCCTGTCGTTTGAGCAATTCACCCGCGCCGTGCTGCTGGCCCAGAACGAGTTTGCCGCATTTCTAAAAACCGATGAAAACGACCGGGCGGTGCTGCTGCAAACGCTGACCGGACTGGATGCGTGCACCGGGATTTCGATTCGCGCCTTTGACCGGGCCAAGAAGGAACAGCAGGCGTTGCAAACCTTGACGAGCCAGCTTGCCGGTCAAATCCCGCTCGCCGCCGAACTTCGCGCTCAACGCGAACAGGAGCGCGATGCTGCCCAAGCGGAAGCCGCGCAATGGGAACAGCGCAAGACTGAACTGGATGCGCATTATCGGTGGCATGAAGCGTGGCAAAAGCTGAAACAGGCTGAACAGCAGGCGCTGGATATCGTTCAACAAACCCGCACGGCTCAGGATAACGCCGCTTCTCGGCTGGCTTGTTTTGCTCAGGTCGAAGCGGTGCAAGAGGCCCGGCCATTGCTGATCAAGGTCGATGATGCCGCTGCGGACATCATCAAAATCCGTCAGGCGGTCAGCGATGCGGAACACCGATTCAATGCCGCCCAGCACATCCGGCAGCAAGCTGATGACGCTTTGGCAACCGCGCAACAGCGAATGACCGCCGCCGAGCAGGCCAGAACCGCCGCTAATCCCGATCTGGATCGGGCCAAGGCGCTTGAGGCGGAAATCAGAACCCTTGCGCCCAGTCACGCCGCCGCGCTGAAAACCCGCAATGAAACCCGTGATGCGGAAATGACCGCGCAGCAAACCCTGAGCGGTAAACAGGCTCAACAACAGCAAATGAACGAGACGCTGCAAACGGTTCAGGACTGGCTGGCCGCACACGAAACAGGGCGGGTTTTGGCAGAAAATTGGCCGCGCTGGGAGGTGCTGTTTAATGACGCGGCCACGGCCCAAACCCGTTTGGGTGAAATTGAACGGATTCTTGGCACTCATCGCCAGGATCAACAGAAGAAACAGCACATCCAGCAACAAGCCACCGTTGCTTTTGCCCAGGCTGAAGCTGCGGTTCAGATAGCGGAAACCCGGTTGCAAACGGCAATTCTGGAATTAGCCGGTTTTAATACTGAGGAACTAGCCGCACAACGAAGCACGGCTGAAACCCGGCGTAATCGACTGGAAAGTGCTGAAAAATTATGGACGGTATTAGTCAATTCCCGGACTCTTGTGGAGAAACTGGATCATGAAATGGAGAGTATTCAGCGGCAGATGATCCAGACTGAAGCGGAATTAACGCAACTGCTTACCGCCAAGCCTATGATGACTGCCCGCCTGGAACAAGCCGAAAAGGCGCTGAACATTGCTGAAGCGGCTTGTGCCAGAAATGTTGAAACCTTGCGGGAACATCTGGAGTCCGGATCACCCTGCCCGGTCTGTGGTGCGACTGAACATCCTTATTCGACCGGCGATGCGCCCTCCCGCGCTTTGCTGGTTGTATTCAAAAATGAAGTGGCACAATGCCGGCAAACTCTGGAGACTTTGGTTAAACAGGAAGTTGCACAACAAACCACATTGAACAGCAGTCGGTGCCGGTTGGCGGACATTGCCAAAGAGCGGGAACCTTTGATCATAGCCATTGATCGTGATACTGCGGCCTGGAATCAGCAACCGGTTGTGGTGGAATTGACTGAGGTAGCGGATGCGGATCGGCTAGACTGGTTTTCCGCCCAAATCCGGCAATTGCAGCATCAGCTTGAAACCCGGGTTAAGCAAGAAAATGCCCAGCGCCAGGCCGTTAAAATCAGGGATCAGGCACAAGCGGATCATCATCAGGCGCAACAGCAGTACTTCATAACACGGGATGGTTTAGGTGCTGCACAGACTGCGCTGGATCAACTGATTGCTGCGGTTAAAGTCACTACGGATCGACACCGGGAAGCCGCGCAACAACGGGATGATCGGCTCATGGCGCTTAATCCGGCATTTCCAGGTTCAGACTGGCGGCAAGCGTGGGAAAAAAATTCAGACGCTTTTTATCGGCAACAGCAACAGCGAGCCAAGGAATGGAATCAGCAGCATAAACAGGCTGAGGAATGCCAAACCAAGCTCAGTAATCTTGCCATTGAGATTAACAGCCTGACCGAAAAATTTGCTGAAAAAACTGCACAACGAGTACACGCCGCTGACCATTTTGCAACCCTTGATCGCACTCTCCAGGCTAAACACGAGCAAAGAAAAAGCTTGTTTAACGGGCGTCCGGTCGCGGAGGTAGAAAGCGCGTTCGAGCAAGCGATTGTCAACGCCAGAACACGGCTTCAGCAACAAGAACAGGCTGTGCAGAAAGCGCGAGACGATCATACTCAGGCCACAACGGCATTAACCGTGGTCAAGCAGGCTCTCGTCGAAGTTCAGCAAGCAGCGAATCAAGCGGGCAGCCGCCTTGACGACTGGATAGCCATTTTTAATACCCATCATCCAGAACAACTGCTGGATTCAAGCCAGCTTCGTGCCTGGTTGAGCCATGAGAACGACTGGCTGAAACAGGAGCGTAGTTCATTACAAAAACTTGCGGATGATGTACAAAAATCTACGGCGACACATCAGGAACGTCAGTCGCAACGCGAGAAGCACGAGCAACAACGAACCAGTCTTGATTCAATAGAGACGGTGCAAACGGCGCAACAACAGATCAGCGCAGCATTAACCGCAGCAATGAGTCGATATAATGAAGCCGATCTTGATCTCCGCCGTGATGATGAACGTCGGAAAGAAACAGCAGCTTTACAGGTCGCTATTGCCAAACAGACGGCAACGACTGAAATCTGGGAGAAGCTGAACAGCCTGATTGGCGCGTCTGATGGTAAGAAATTCCGCAATTACGCCCAGCAATTTACGCTGGAAGTCTTGCTCGGTTACGCCAACCATCATTTAGCTAATCTCTCCCGCCGCTATCGACTGGAGCGGGTTGCGGAAAGCCTGGCGTTGATGGTCATCGATCAGGATATGGGTGATGAATGCCGTTCGGTGCATTCACTGTCGGGCGGTGAATCGTTTCTAGTGTCACTAGCGTTAGCGCTGGGCCTCGCTTCATTGTCTTCCAATCGCATCCGGGTGGAATCACTGTTCATTGATGAAGGTTTCGGCAGTCTCGACGCCGACACGTTGCGGGTGGCGATGGACGCGCTCGATCAGTTGCAAGCCCAAGGGCGCAAAGTGGGCGTGATCTCCCATGTTCAGGAAATGACTGAACGGATCGGGGTGCAGATTCAGGTGCAGCGCCAGTCTGGAGGGCAAAGCCGGGTCGCCCTTTTTTCATCCTGAAAACGGGTATTTGATTCAGCCCCTGATTCATCCGGTCCTGCGCTGCGCCGGTCGGTATTGCCGAGGATTGCGTAACGCGATTGACATCAAGATTTACCATAATGAAATCACCGTGCCCCGATTGCCAACCGCACGGGGTGATTTCGCCCTGCCGCACTTGAGCGATCTGCATTTGGACATGGATTAGCGGACTCCGCCACGCACCCAAGAGCATCGATCGATGAATGCCAAGCACATTTTGATTGTGGAAGACGAGCAGCCGATCCGGGAAATGGTCGCGTTTGCGTTGACCAATGCCGGTTACGATGCCCGCGAAGCCGCTGATGCCCGTCAGGCGCAGGTCCGCATCGCCGAACGCCTGCCTGATCTGGTGTTGCTCGACTGGATGCTGCCCGGCATCAGCGGCATCGACTACGCCCGCCGGCTGAAAAAGGATGAACTGACCCGTGACTTGCCGATCATCATGCTGACTGCCCGCGCCGAAGAAGAAGACACCGTGCAGGGACTGGAAAGCGGTGCTGATGATTACATGACCAAACCGTTTTCGCCCCGCGAACTGGTCGCCCGGATTCGGGCGGTCTTGCGGCGTGGCGGGCCAGCGGGAGAAGACGAAATGCTGCGCGCCAATGGCCTGTCCCTGGATCTAGCCAGTCACCGGGTCAGCGCCGGTGAGACTCTGCTGGAGATGGGGCCGACTGAATACCGGCTGTTGGAGTTTTTCATGGCCCACCCGGAGCGGGTCTACAGCCGGGGACAGCTACTGGATCGAGTGTGGGGCAGCAATGTGTATGTTGAGGAACGGACGGTTGATGTCCACATCCGCCGGCTCCGCAAGGCCCTGGAGCCACACGGACACGATGCGCTGATCCAGACCGTGCGTGGTGCCGGCTACCGCTTTTCGACCCGGGTCTGACGTGTCCGGCACATGGCGAATCGTGTGGCGGCAATTGACGCTGCTGTTTCTGGCAGCGGCGTTGCTGGGCGGGATCACCGGCTACCTGTTGCCCTGTTTACTGTTGGCCGCGCTAGGCGCGCTGGGCGGGCAACTATGGCGATTATATCGGCTGGATCAGTGGCTGAACGGCGACCGGGATGCGGTACCGCCGCCCGCTGGGCCGATCTGGGATGGCATTCAGGCGCACATCGCCCGGTTGAGCCGGCAAAGCCGCAAGCGCAAGCGTAAACTCAGCCGGTTATTAGAACAGTTCCAACAGGCTATCGCCGCGTTGCCGGATGCTGCCGTGCTGTTGACCGAGGACGACAAACTGTTGTGGTGTAATGACCGATCCCGGCCATTGTTAGGACTGGCGGTAGGCCGGGATCATGGCCTGCCGATTACTCACCTGTTGCGCCATCCCGATTTTGTGGCGTTTTTGAACCAACGCCGCAACGGCGACAGCGTCGAATTTCCCTCACCGGTGGATGACGCGCTCGTACTCAGCGCCCGAATCGCCCCCTACGGCAAGAAACAGCGGCTGTTGCTGGCGACCGATATTTCCCGGGTGCGGCGGCTGGAGCAGATGCGGCGCGAGTTTGTCACCAACGTCTCCCATGAGCTGCGAACCCCGCTCACGGTGATTGCTGGCTATCTGGAAACCCTGCTGGACAGCGACGACCCGGCACTGGAAGTCTGGGAACAGCCGTTGCGGCGAATGCAGCAACAATCCGGGCGAATGCTGCACCTGATTGAAGACCTGCTGTTGCTGGCCCGGCTGGAATCGCAAAAAGAGCGCTTACCCCTCAAGCCGGTGGCCGTACCGGCGCTGCTCGCCGATATTGCCGAAGATGCAGCGGCTCTTAGCGGCGATCAGGGGCATCAGATCAGCGTGGTAGCCGATCCGGGGTTATGGCTGCTGGGTTGCGAGAAGGAATTGCACAGCGCCTTTGCCAATCTGACGATCAACGCGGTGCGCTATACCCCGGCGGGCGGGCAGATCGAGCTGCGCTGGTTTGCGGACAGCAAGGGCCTGCATCTGGCGGTGGCCGATCATGGTGAAGGGATTGCCCCGCAGCATCTGCCGCGCCTGACCGAACGGTTTTACCGGATCAACCGGGATCGATCCCGCAGCAGTGGCGGTACCGGACTGGGCCTGTCCATCGTCAAGCATATTCTGAATAACCACGGTGGCCAGTTGCGGATTGAGAGCCAGTTAGGCGTGGGCAGCCTCTTTACCTGCGATTTTCCCGCTGAACTGCGGGTGGTGGCAGAATGCAGTGAACCGGAATCCCGGTGATAGATCGGCACGAGTCAAGTTGAGGAAACATGATGAAATTGTTATTAGTGCGCCACGGTATTGCCGAGGAAGCAGAAACCTTTATCACCGGCGGTGGCTGCGACGGTCAGCGGCCATTGACCGACATCGGGCGCAAAAAGATGCGTAAGGGTGCCAACCGGCTGCGTTCACAGATCCGGCAAATTGACTTACTGGCGTGCAGCCCGCTGTTACGCGCCCGCGAGACCGCTGAGATCATTGCCCAGGTTTTCGGCAACGCGCCGATCATCGAGCGCCCGGAACTGGACTTCGGCTATCCGCCGGAAGCGGTCGCGGCGTGGCTGGCGCAATGTCAGGTCAAGGGGCTGGTGACGGTCGTCGGCCATGAGCCGCAATTGAGTTTGCTGACTGGCCTGTTGCTGGCGGATGTCGCGCAACCGCTGCTGATTTTCCGCAAGGGCGGCATGGCACTGATCGAATTCAGCGGTCCGGTTGAAGCCGGTGCCGGGACGTTGGCATGGGCCTTGACGCCGGGGCAGTTGCGTAGCCTTAAACAGGATTAAGGCAACGGCATGGTCCACGGAAGACACGGAAGACACGGAAAAGAAAAGAAGAAGGAAAGAAGAAGAAGAAGGAAAGAAAGAAGAAGGAAAAAGTCTGGTTCAAGCATCCTTAACCTTTAACTCTCAACCCGTAGCTTCCTGAATATGCCCGCTGAAGTCGCCGCCGCCATTGACCTGGGTTCCAACAGCTTCCACATGATCGTGGCTCGTATTAACAACGGCCAGATTCAGGTGCTGGATCGGCTGCGGGAGATGGTGCAACTGGCTACGGGGCTGGATAGTCGTAATCGGCTGTCTGAAGCATCGCAGCAACGGGCACTGGACTGTCTGGCGCGGTTCGGCCAGCGTCTGCGTCATATCCCGCCGACCCAACTTCGCATCGTCGGCACCAATACCTTGCGGCTGGCCCGCAACAGCGCCGAATTTCTGGCCCGAGCCGAGGCGGTACTGGGCCATACCGTTGAAATTATTAGCGGTCCCGAAGAAGCCCGGTTGATTTATCTGGGGGTGATGCACAGTGTGGCGGCGGTTCCCGGTCGGCGGCTGGTGGTCGATATTGGCGGCGGCAGTACTGAGTTGATTATCGGCGAGCAGTTTGAGCCGCTGCATCTGACCAGTCTGAAAATGGGCTGCGTCAGTATCAGCCGCGCCTGCTTCGATGATGGCCGCATCACCGAGGCCCGGCTTCATAAGGCGGAGTTGACCGTACAACTGCGCCTGGAGCCGATTGGCGAGGAGTATCGGGATTTAGGCTGGCAGGTGGTGACCGGCGCGTCCGGCACCATCAAGGCCATTCAGGACGTGATAGCCCGTGAAGGCTGGAGCCGTGAAGGAATTACCCTGGAAGCGCTGCGACGGTTGCGCGGCGCGTTGCTGGAGACCGGTCAGTGCGCGGCGCTGGCGGCCCGCTGGCAACTGGAACCGGCCCGCGCCAAGGTGTTTGCCGGTGGTTTCGCGGTATTGCATGGTCTGTGCGAAACCTTGGGCATCGTGCGTCTGGAAGTCTCCGATGGCGCACTGCGCGAAGGGGTGATTTATGACCTGAAGGGCCGCATCCGCCATGAAGATGTGCGGGATCGCACCATTGCCGCAATTACCCAGCGTTACGGTCTGGACGATGCCCAGGCGCAGCGAGTACTGGGCACGGTCCGGGAATTACTGCATCAGGTACATATCGCCTGGAATCTGGAAGCGGACGAGTTCGCGCATCTGTTGATTTGGGCCGCCCGGCTCCATGAAATCGGCTTGTTGCTATCCCATCAGGATTACCACAAGCACGGCGCTTATATTCTGGAACACGCTATTTTGCCGGGGTTCTCACGCAGCGATCAGACCTTGCTGGCGGCTTTGGTGCGCCGGCATCGTCGTTCATTCCCCGCTGATGCTTTTGCACATTTACCCAAGGAGTGGATACAACCGATCCAGCGGTTAGCGGTGTTGTTGCGGTTGGCGGTCATGCTGCATCGCAGCCGCAGTCGGCAGCCCTTGCCGATACTGACGTTGCGGGTGAATGGTCAACGGCTGGAGTTGCGGTTTCCTGACGGCTGGCTGATCGCTCACCCCCTGACTGGCGCTGATCTGGAAAACGAAGCGCGTTACTTGCGAAAGTCTGGATTCCGTCTGGAGTTCGGCTAAGATTTCCTTCTTTTCCTTCTTTTCCTTCTTTTCCTTCTTTTCCTTCTTTTCCTTCTTTTCCTTCTTTTCCTTCTTTTTCCGTGCCTTCCGTGTCTTCCGTGGAAAATTCCTTTCCTGAATCAGCGGTTCAAAAACGGCTGCATCAGCAATCCATCCAGCCGGGTTGCCCGTCCGTCGCGGAAATACTCCAGTCCAATCGTCATTCCCGTGTGCCCGTCGTGCGGCTGATCCCGGTAAGTGCCGAACAGCCGGTCCCACCACGGCAGGTTAAAGCCGAAATTGCTGTCGGTTTCTTCCACCCGCACGGAATGATGAACCCGGTGCATATCCGGAGTGACCACGATCCAGCGTAGCCCGCGATCCAGCCACTTGGGCAAAGCCACATTGCCATGATTGAACATCGCGGCGGCATTCAGGATCACTTCAAACAGCACTACCGCCGCTGGCGGCACGCCCAGCGCCACCACTACCGCCAGCTTGATCAGCATCGACAAAACGATTTCCAGCGGGTGAAAGCGCAGGGCGGTGGTCGCGTCGAAATCCAGATCAGTATGGTGCATCCGGTGCAGCCGCCACAGGATCGAAACCCGATGAAACAGCACATGCTGACCATAGATCGTCAAATCCAGCAGCAGTAGCGACCCGATCAGTGCCAGCCAGGACGGCGCATGAAGCCAATGCCACAATCCCCAGCCCTGCGCCTCCGCTGCGCTGGCTACGCCGACTGCCAGCACCGGAAACGTCAGCCGCAGCACCAGGCTATCGATGATGACAATCCCCAGGTTAGCCGGCCAGCGCCGGGCACGGGGCAGGCTCAGAACCCGGCGGGGCCGTCGCCATTCCCACCCGATCATAACCAGCAGAACCGCGCAAAAGCAGCCCAGCCGGATCGAAGATTCGTAGTGCAGCAGCAGATCACTCGTCATTTACACCACCCAGATCAGTGCCAACGGCAGGGTCAGCAGCGCCAGTGCCGTTTCTACCGTGATAATGGCGGCCATTAGCGCCGCATCGCCGCCCAGTTGCCGGGCCAGAATATAGGCAGTGGACGCCCCCGGCAGCGCGGCAAACGTCACCAGCACTGCGGTTTCCAGCCGCCCCGGATTCACCAGCCCGCACAGGATTCCCGCCAGCGCCGGCAAGGCCAGCAGTTTCAGACCGCTGACCGTCGCCAGTAGACCGGGTCGGGTTAAACCCTCGATCCGCAAGCCCGCCCCCACCGCCAGCAGACCCAGCGGCAGCGCCGCCCGCGCCAGAATTTCCAGCACCGCCGCCGCTCCCCACGGCAGGCCGATCCCGCTCAGGTTTAACCCAATTCCGGCCAGACAGGCCAGAATCAGTGGATTACCAATCAAGCCGCGCACCACCCCGCCGACCGTCGCCTTGCCGCCGGCGTGCAGGTTCAGCACCAGCACGCACAGCACGTTGATCGTCGGGATCATGATCGCCATCACCAGGGCCGCTACCGCGCCGGCTTCGGGGTTGAAAATCGCCAGGGCCACCGCCAGCCCAACATAGGTGTTAAAGCGGATCGCACCCTGATAGATCGAGGTAAACCCCGGCCCATCGACCTTGAACCAGGGGCGCAGCAGATAAACCAGCGCGGTCATGGTCAACAGCAGGGTGATGATCACCGCCGCTACCGGCAATACCGCGTAATCACCGATCCGGGACAGTGCCAGTCGCTGAATCAGCAAGGCCGGGAACAGGATGAAATAAGTGAACCGTTCCGCCGCCGGCCAGAAGCCATCGCCGGGAAAACCGGCCCGCCGCAGGCCGAAACCGATCAGAATCAGCGTAAAAATGGGGCCGAGCGCACCCAGAATGAGGGGAAGATTAGTCATGCGGGCGGTACGCAAAATCGCTCGATCAACCCGCGCAGTAATTTCAGCGTGGGCGGAATCATCGCTAACTGCAAAAATTCGTCCGGTTGATGGGCGCATTCGACCCTGCCGGGACCCAGAATCACCGTGTCCATTCCCAACGCATTCAGATACGGCCCCTCAGTACCAAAACCGACCGATCCGGCCGGCACTCCGGTCAATTGCTCGGTCGCTTGCACAATCGCCGCCGTTGCCGGCGTCTCCATCGCCTCGATCCCGGCAAACAGCGGTAAACAACTTAGCTTCAACTCGCTATCCGCCAGCAATTGGCCCAACCGCCGGTGCAATTCTTCGCGCAAATCCGCCAGCGCCATGCCCGGCAAGGGCCGAAGATCAAGGTGCAATTCGCAGTCCGCACAAATCCGGTTCGGGTTGTCGCCGCCGTGAATATGCCCCAGATTCAGGGTCGGAACTTCGATTTCAAACAACGGATTGCGGTAACGGGTCTGCAACTCCGCTCGCCAGCGCAGCAACTCGCCCATGACCCGGTGCATTCCCTCCAGCGCGTTAACCCCCAGCGCCGGATTGCTGGAATGCCCGGAACGCCCTTCCAGCCGGATCGCTTCCATCAAAATGCCCTTGTGCATCCGCACCGGCTTGAGGCCGGTCGGTTCGCCGATCAGCGCATGACGCCCCAAGGGTTGCTTTGCCGCAGCCAGCGCCCGCGCCCCGGCCATGCTGCTTTCCTCATCCGCCGTCGCCAGAATCACCAGGGGCTGACGCAGATCGCTGGCCCGAAACGCTTGGGCGGCAGCCAGGGCGAGCGCCAGAAATGCCTTCATGTCAGCGGTTCCGAGTCCGTATATCCGCTCATCGGCAATCTCGCCGGCAAAGGGATCGTGCTGCCAGCGCCCGGCGTCGAACGGCACGGTATCGGTATGCCCGGCCAGCACCAGCCCGCCCGGCCCCGCCCCTAACGTCGCGATCAGGTTAGCCTTGTCCGGCTGTTCTGGTAGCGGCGCGATCCGGATGGTGAACCCAGCCGATTCCAGCCAGTCCGCCAGCAGATCGATCACCGGGCGATTGCTTTGATCCAAGTGCGGCGACACGCTGCTGATTGAAGGAATGGCGATCAGACGGCGAATGCGCTCCACCAAGTGGGCGGGAGAAGTTGGCATGATATTTTCACTAGCGATAGCGGCGATTACTGCATGATAATGACAATCCAACCGCCTGATCCGACAATCCTCTCGCCATGCTCCGCTGCGCTACCCTGGACGACATTCCGGCTCTGCTGGTTGTCGAAACCCAGTGCTTTACGACGGATCGTCTGTCCCGCCGCAGCTTCCGCCACCTGCTGACCCGTGGCAACGCCATAATCCTGCTCGATGAGCAGGACGGGCGGATGCGCGGTTATGTGTTGCTGCTGTTTTCGCGCAGCGCATCGCTGGCCCGGCTGTATTCGATTGCCGTTCATCCTGATTTTGCCCGGCGCGGGGTCGGCGACCGGCTGTTGACCAGTGCCGAAACCACTGCCCTGGAACGTGACTGTGTATCGATGCGGCTGGAAATTCGCCGCGACAATCCCGCCTCGCTGGCGCTGTTTCGTCGCCACGGTTATCGCCAGTTCAAGGAAGTAGTGGATTATTACCAGGACCACATGACCGCGCTGCGGTTTGAAAAACGGCTGGTCCCGCATCGGCAAACCGAACTGGTTACCGTCCCTTATTACCAACAGACCCTTGATTTTACCTGCGGCCCGGCGGCGTTGATGATGGCGATGAAAGCGCTGGACCCGGCGCTGGACCTGAATCGTACCCTGGAACTGCGGTTGTGGCGCGAGGCTACGACGATTTTCATGACTTCCGGTCACGGCGGCTGTGGCCCTTACGGTCTGGCCTTGTCAGCATATCGGCGCGGTTTTGATCTGGAAATTCATGTCAATGAAGACGGCATTTTTCTGGTTGATTCTGTCCGCAGTCCGGAGAAAAAAGAAGTGATGCGTCTAGTGCAGGAAGACTGGATCGAAGAGTTGCGTCACCTGCCGGTTTTGTTGCAGCGGGGTAGTTTGAGCGTGGATGAGTTGCGACAAAAGAATGAGGCGGGTGGCATTCCGGTCGTGCTGATCAGTTCTTACCGTATTTATGGCGAACGCTTCCCGCATTGGGTGGTCGTGACTGGTTTTGATGATCACTACGTTTACGTTCACGACCCGCTGGTCAATGTTGACCAAGGTGCCACGATTGCCGATTCGGTAAATCTGCCGATTCCGCACCGGGAATTTCAACGCATGGCCCGTTATGGCAAGGCCGCCCAGAAAGCCGTGCTGATTCTGTACCGTTCTTGCCGCCGGCCCGAACTGGTCCCACCATCACTGTTTTAATTTTTTTAACGTTGCTTAACTTTCACGGCGTCAGGAGCGCCGATTCAAGCCGATGGCTGATCACATTATCTTGGTGGAAAATCCCACTGACTGGAAAGCTCATTTTCCCAATTTGCCGGTTGTCGCTGCAAAAGATTATCTGGGTAAACCGGAATACTCCTCTGCTGGGCGTAATCTGCGGGTACTCAATCTTTGTCGTAGCTATCGCTATCTCAGCGTCGGCTATTACTGTTCACTGCTGGCCGAGGCCCGTCGTCATCGGGTAGTTCCTAGTGTTCGCACCCTCAATGATCTGAGCCGCAAGTCTATTTATAGCCTCGATACCGAAGATCTTGACGATCAGGTGCAGCAGGTCTTGGGAAAACCCCGGCCTGGTTTTACTGCGACGGCCTTTGATCTGGATATTTACTTCGGGCAATGTCCGGTCAGAGAAATGCAGGAACTAGCCCGGCAGTTGTTTGACGCCTTCCGCTCACCACTACTGCGGGTAGAATTTAAACTGCAAGACCAATGGCGGATCGCTACATTAAAAGCCCTGCATTTGCATTCATTATCAGCCGAACAGGAAGAGATGTTCATGACGGCGCTGACGACCTATCTCAACCGGCGCTGGCGTCAACCCCGGACCCGCAGTAACTACCGTTACGATCTGGCGATTTTGCATAATTCCAGAGAAGCGCTGCCGCCCTCTAATCCCAAAGCACTGCAACAATTCATTAAGGCGGGTCGGGAAGGCGGAGTCAATGTTGAGTTAATCGAGAAAAAGGATTACGGACGGCTGGCGGAATTTGATGCACTGTTTATCCGGGAAACGACCGGGGTTGATCATTACACCTACCAGTTTGCCAAAAAGGCCGAAAGCGAAGGTATGGTAGTGATCGACGATCCGGACTCTATTCTCAAATGTACCAATAAAGTTTACCTCGACGAGTTACTCCGCACTAACCGCATCAGGACCCCCAAAACGGTGATTGTCCGTCGTGATAATCTGGATCGGTTAGATAGTGAAATTGCCTATCCGATTGTGCTAAAAATTCCTGATGGTTCATTCTCACGAGGGGTGTTCAAGGTCAATGATCGAGTTGAACTGCTTGAGCAAGCTGGCAAATTGTTCAAGTCGTCAGACTTAGTATTGGCGCAGGAGTTTCTTTACACTGAATTTGACTGGCGGGTTGGCATTCTTAACAAAACCCCACTGTTCGTTTGTCAGTACTTCATGTCAAAGGAACACTGGCAAATTTATAACCATCAAACCGGGCAGACACCAGGGGTTCGTGAGGGAGATTCCAAAACCTTTCGAGTTGAGGATGCCCCGGAAATCGTGATTAAAACGGCATTGAAAGCGGCGGGATTGATCGGTAGCGGTTTTTACGGTGTGGATTTGAAGCAGACGGTCAAGGGGGTAGTCGTCATTGAGATCAACGACAATCCTAATGTCGATCAAGGCGTTGAGGACAGTGCGCTGAAAGAGGATTTATACCGCCGGATTGTTGAGGATTTTGTCTGGAGGCTGGATCGGAAGCGCGGGAAATAAGGTTAAAAGATAATGTCCACGGAAGACACGGAAGACACGGAAGACACAGAAAAAAGAAAAAAGAAAAAAGAAAAAAGAAAAAAGACACAGAAAAGAGAAAAGAAAAAATAAAAAAACAAAGGTTAAAATTAGTGTTTTTTTAGGACTCTTTCTGTTCTTTCTTCTTCCGTGTTTTCCGTGTTTTCCGTGGATGATGGTTTATGGTGATCGGCGTCCGTATACCGTCGCTAGATAAATCCCCAGCGCAATGAACGCAATGCCTGTGCCATGAAATTCGTATAGTCGTTCACCCAGGAAGATCATCGACAGCACTGCGCCAAATGCTGGCATTAAATGCAAAAATTGGCCGGTGCGATTGGCGCCAAGTTCTGCGACCGCCCGGTTCCAGAAGAGGTAAGCCAGGATTGATGGAAAGAGCGCCAGGTATAAAATGCTGCCTGCTGTTGTGGCGTTAACTGCGAAAACTTGACCATGCGCCAAATCCAAGCCATATAACGGTGCCAGGATCACGGTGCCAATCAGCATCGTTGCCGCCTGAAAATTAAGTGGTCTGAGTTCGGCAGGTCGCCAACGCAGACCTACCGAGTACAACGCCCAACTGAACACTGCCGCCAGAATCCATAAGTCTCCGACATTAAACTGTCGAGCTAACAGGGTTTCCCAATGTCCCCGGCTAATAATCACTAGCACTCCGGTCAGTGAGATCATGATACCCAGCATCTGCCAACCAGTCACAGTCTGGCGTAACAGCAAAAATGAAATCGCTACAATCAGCACAGGGGTCACTGACAGCATGATCACGGCGTTAGTCGCAGTAGTGGTTTGCAGTCCGATGTAGACAAAGGTGTTGAAATTGACGACGCCAAGAATACTCAGGATCAGCAGCAGTCCCCACTGTCTTGGTCGTAGTAACGGCGCTTGATCGCGTAGCGAAGTCCAGACCAAGGGCAGTAGAATCACCAGCGCTACTGCCCATCGCCAAAATGACAGTGTAAATGGCGTAAAGACGGTATGCACTGCCCGTCCCAAGACAAAATTGCCGGACCAGAACAACGTCGTCAGCACCAATAGCAGGTAAGGGGATGGATGCCAGGTAGTCAGGAGTTTGATCATGCATTTAAGGTGAGTGGATGAATTGACATGAATAGGTGGTGTGGACGTTAAATACGGTTTCGCCGCAGCCATAAGTGCAGCCCGGTCGCAGCTAGAATCAGCGTAAACAGCATAAACGCAACTGCTGAGGCATAGCCGATATTCCACCAGCGGAAGCCTTCTTCGTACATCAATAACACCATGCTAAAAGTGCGATTGGCTGGTCCACCTTGAGTCATGATATACGGCTCGGCAAAAACCTGGAAGTAACCAATCACGGTCATCAGCCCTACCAATAGAAAGGTTGCTCCTAATAAGGGCAGGGTGATATAGCGAAATTGCTGCCAGATACTCGCCCCATCAATTCGCGCTGCTTCGTAAAGAGTAGCGGGGATATTTTGCAGGCCAGCAATGAAAATAATCATGTTGAAGCCAAAATTTTTCCAGATTGCCATCAGAATCAGTGCGGGCATCGCCCAGTCCGGGTCACCAAGCCAGTCTATCGGTTCTATGCCCAGCAGACTTAATCCGTAATTGATTAAGCCATAACGGGGATGATAGAGATAACGCCATACTACGGCTACTGCTACCAGAGTAGTTACTACGGGTAGAAACAACAGGGTGCGGAACAGGTCAGGAAAGCGGGTCAGGGAAGAGTTAACCATTAAGGCTGCGCCGAGTGAAACCGCTATTGATAATGGCCCACCAATGATTACAAAATAACCGGTGTTGGCAAGGGCAGTCCAGAACAGTGGGCTTTGTAGCAGTTGCAGATAATTGTTCAGGCCGATCCAGCGCAGCCGGTTTAAATCGCCCAACGCATAAATATCAAAATCAGTAAAACTCAAGAGCAGTGCTGCACTGACTGGCAGGAAGAAAAATAGGGTAATCAATAACAGCGCTGGGGCTAGAAAAGCCCAGGCACTTAAAGCCATTCGCCGTTCGGTACCGCTCATGGCGTCATCCCCCGCCCGATCAGCCAGCGCCGCTTTTCCAGAATGCGATCCACGTCCTGATTAAGCGCTGCTAGTGCTTCGTCTACACTTAACTGTTTACGCACTGCCCGTTCTGCATAATAGGCAATCCGTTGGGCAATTCGCTCCCATTCGGGAATCAGCGGCGTTGCTTGAACCCGCCGCAATTGTTTCTGGAATGCCTGAAGCCGTGGATTATCGGCCAGCACCGGATCAGTCCAAGCTGACTGGCGGGCTGGCAGATCGCCGGTCAATTGATAAAACCGCGCCTGTTGTTCCGGTTCGGCCAAAAACGCTAATAGCTTCCAGGCCGCTTCCTGCCGAGGAGAAGTCCGGCTGATTGCCAGGCTGGCCCCGCCCGCCAGTGACCATCCGACACTCATCTTCACCGCGGAATCTTCTCCTGTCGATGAGCATGTGGCGGTAGGGTTAAAAGCGGGCAATGGTGCGATATTCCATTGGTTTTGCATCACCGCCGGTAATCGTCGGCCAAATTCGCCAATATTCCACGGCCCACTGACGTAGATGGCAAAGGCACCATCAGCGAACTCCTGATAAAGATTGGCCATCTGGTTATTGTTCACGGGTGGAGCCAGTTCTTGATCGAACAGGTTTAAATAAAACGCAAATGCTTGGCGAAAACGTGGATTTTCGAAATCACCGTATTGATTCCGGTCTCGCAGCAGAGTTGCACCGCATTGCAGGGCTAGAATTACCGGTAATTGCCATTCATTGATCGGCAGCAGAATGGCGTAGTGTTGACCGTTGTCGCGCTTTTTTAATGCCGCCATTGCCTGTAACCACTCATTCCAGGTTGTTGGCGGCGCACTAAAACCGACGGTAGCCAGCAGATCAGTCCGGTAGAAAAAGAGTCGGGTATCGACATACCAGGGCAGTGCGTAATATTGCCCATTTAACCGATTAGTAGCCAGAATGCCGGGGAAATAATCGGTCAGCGCCGCTGCTGGCCAGGTTTGTAGCCGGGCATCGAGGGGTTCGATGGCCCGTAAGGCGACGAATTCGGGAATCCAAGTGTTGCCCAATTGGAACAGGTCCGGCATTGCACCGCCAGCATAGGCGGTCAACAGCTTTTCGTGCGCGGCGCTCCAGGGCAAGGACTGCACCCGCACTCGCAAACCAGGATAACGACGCTCAAACTCGGGTAGCAGTGTTTGTACCCTTTCGCCTTCCTGACCCATGGCCCAAAATTCAATGGTCGTGGTCCGCTCGCTGCCAGCGTCACAACCTACTAGCCCGATCAGCGCAAAAAGAAGGATAAAAATCCAGCAACCGGACATCCTGGGCCATTTGATGCGGAGGGTGCCGGGTTGATAGCGGAATTCACAGTTTAGCCAAGATCCGAATGGATTTTGGTGACGACTTCCCGCAAATAGAGGGCTGCATTTAGTGCGCTTTCTTGACATACCCAAAGTCCTAGTTGCTCAAAACCGCCTATTTCCTGGGTATGCGCCAAAAACTCCAGGTACAGCCCGGCGCCTGGCCCATTGTTAACGGTCATGTTAAATGCCGGTTCCCGTCCTAATAATGGCATAATCTGCAATAAGGCGCGAATCGCATCCTGAATGCCTTGTGTTACTTCCCGCAGTTCAATGGTCGTTAATTCGTGCAGATATTGGCGATGATGGTCTTTAACCAAGAGGATCATGTCATAAGGTCGCCGCATAAAATAAGGGACGATCAATATCACTGCGCCATAATCCCAAATGGTCAATTCTGCCGGATTTTCTCGCAACAGATAGTCACTGAAATACTCCTGGTGCCGCTGTGAAAAACACCAGTTGTTATAAAAACGGCGGGGCATGATGTTGCTGTACCCGATTTGTTGATGCCCATGCGCCAGTGAACCTCCGGCCAGTTGACCATGATTTTTGATCATTGAAACAAAGCCATGAGTCGGTTTGCGCGGTGGCGGCGTTTCTGACGGGGGCATCAGTCCTTCGGACTCATACAGCAATTTATGTTCAAGCGCCGCTAGTCGTTGCAACACAATAAACCCGTCGTCTAATGACAGGGTGTGCCAGTCCTGGTGGTGTTGTGATGAAGTCCATTGCAGAAAATGGAAGCCATAGGATCGTCGTCCAATGTGAGTGGGATCAGGATAAAGGGGCTGTAGACGACATTCTTCCAGGATGTTTTGTAATGGATAGATGATCGGAAACAGATTCTTGTTGATGAATGTAGCACCCTGACTTAGCCGGGCTACGTCAATAATGCCGGTGGTCTTGCCTTGACAAATAACGCAGGGTTTTTCCACAGCGGCCGAGGCGGGATCCGGTGGAGTAGTTGTCGAGTCATGTGGTCGGCGGGATCGGGTTGAATTGTAGACAATCAGTTCGCCGTCACGGGGATCAATCTGACAGATAGAATCCGGCAGAAACGGAATCATCTGCTGTTCGGCATGAAATAGTTCGTGCAGTTGCTGCATGGATAATTGTTCAACCGATTCCGCTTGCACCAAAGCTTGCAGTTGTTCCCAATCGAGCTGTTGAGTCATACCTATTCCTTAATTTTTCAGAGAATACCGGGTTCAGCGCCCGGACCAGGGTCGCCATATTCACCGAAATTGGCCGCTGCGCCTCATGTGCCGATCCCTTGGAGCCATATCGTAGTCTCTTGGCAGCAGGGTCAGGCTGACCCGTGTTTTGATCCGATCCCTGACTTAAACCCGACCGATGCTCCAGGGGGGATTGAAAACCGTCCAATTTGTCTCCATAAAGACCGGTCGATAGCGAATGTTCAAGCAACCTGATGATCCTTGAGGTGCCTTATGCCGATTTACGAATACCGTTGCCAGTCCTGCGATCACGAACTGGAAGTCTTGCAGAAGCTCAGTGATCCGGAATTGCGCGAATGCCCAAGCTGTGGGCGTCCGGAGCTGAAAAAGCTGATTTCGGCAGTTGGATTCCGGCTCAAGGGCAGCGGCTGGTACGAAACCGACTTCAAACGCGGGAATCAGAAGAATCTTGCCAAGAGCGAAACCGCCGGATCCAGCGATAGCTCATCCGGTGGAGCCTGCGATAACACTGGCGGGTGTGGCACCTGTCCAGCACCAGCGGTGTGAAGGAGGCCATAACCGGACTCGAAAAACGCGCCATAGACCAGAGGTTATGGCGCGCAGCTGGGATTTAGCGTGATGTTTTTAATGGAAAACCGGGGTACGGGCTTCGTGATGCCGACGATGGTAATGCTCAGTGGTTCCGGTGATGAATTCTGCGCCGCAGGTTTGGCAGCAATAGGTATAGACGGCGTAGGTCAATTCGGGTTTGTGCCAGACAAACGGTGCTCGACCAAATTCGACGGGTTCAACCTGTTCAACGTGGCTACTGGCGCAACTAGGACACTTGACCGTGTTTTCCGGGCGAGAAGCCGCCCGCTGCTCAGTCTGATCATGTTGGATTTGAGGACTGGGATTCATCAGGATTCTCCGCAAGAAACCGTTGTATCAACCATAGAAAAATAGTCTACGAGTGACTTCCTGCTTCACCGTGGTCGGTTTCACCCAGGTTGTTATACCAACGCACCATCGGCCTTCATCATCCCCGCGAATGCGGGAATCCAGGCAGCCACTAGACCGGCAAGGTCGATGGGGTCAGCCGCAGCGCACCCTGTCGGAGTCTACCTTCTGGCTTCACCGACCGGCGCTGAGTGTACCATAAAAAACCCATAATGTCTTATCAAAAAGCAAAAACCATTTAATTTGCAAGGATGACTGAATCCCGGTCTGACCCGGCTAGCGTTCTTCTAGGCCGCCTGCTTGAGTAGTGGAAAAGGGCAAAATCCCCCCGCCGCCAGCGCGGCTTCCCCTTTTGACAAAGGGGGGTTAGGGGGGATTTTCCAGCCAACCGTGACCACAACTGATTTAGGAAACCGGTGCCTTCTGGCGTATGGGTTCTTTGTCGCCTCAAGGCCTACCGTTCACCCTTTATCCCGTGCCAAAGCCGGATTCATACCGGTAGGTGGCAGCACTGCCCGTATCAGACCTTGTCAGGTCACTCAACCACTCGCCGCCAGGGTTTGGCGGCTTTTTTCAGCGCGACGGCGCTGTGTTCGGCCCGCTGTGGACAAGCAGGTAGACATTGGGCCAGGAACGCCAGCGCCGTTTCCCGCAATGTCGCGCTGCGCTGGGTGGGATGAGCCAGGGCCGGGTCGCTTAAAGTGGCCGCCGCCCACGGGTAGATCGGATCGCGATCAAAGCCAATCCCCAGCACATAGGTCAGGGTGATGTAATTCATCATGCCCGGTTCGGTGACGAAACCCTGGCGCTTGGCCGCTTCATAACCGGAACGCACCAGTGCCCGCAGCGGCTCATCGCCGAGCGCCTGATACTTCTCCGGGGACAGCATTTGTAGCAGCAACAGCAACCGGTGGCCGAAACTGGGTGCCGCTGGCAGTCCATCGAACACCTGCGGCTGGCGCAACCGGTCCAGAGTTTGCTGCAACAGGCCGTTGTCCGACCCGGCGGTCTGATCCAGAAACGTCATCGCCTCGCCATACACCCGCTCGATCCAGGCGTCCGGGCTTTCCGGGGGTGCCTTTTTCGGCGGGGGTGGATCGGCGCTGTTCTCGGCTGCCGGTTCGGTCGGGGCATCGTCCGCCGTCGGCATAACCGGTTCCGGGACTGCGGCCCACGGCAATTGTGGATCCTGGTCAAACAGGCTGCCGAGCATGAACATCAGCGCCAGATAAAGATAAACACCGCGTTCGGTTTGCAGGTTGCGGCTTTCGGCCCGTTGCAAGCCGTAGCGAATCACCCGGCCCAGTTGCTTCTCGCCCAAGGTGGTCGCATGGACCGGGAAAAAAGTGTGCAGGTGTTTAAGCAGACCGTCCTCAAAACGCTGAACTGTAGTTTTCTCGAAGGCTTTCAACTGTGATTTACGGATGATCAGCATGATCGATGTGCTCCTCGGTGCGGTTATGGCAACGGCAGGCGGTCGTGACCCAGTTCGCCGCCCGCGACCCAGAACCGCAGCAATGCACCATCCTCGTCCTCGCACAACAGGCGGGAGATCGGGCCGAAGACCGTCCGTAGTTCCTTGGCCGTGCAGGTCGGCAGATAGATCCGCAGCACCCGGGGATCGTAATAGCGAAAACGGAGCGGCTCGTAATCGGGGCCGTAAACCTGGGTCAGGCTGCACAAATGCTCACGGATCGGCCGCCAGTCGGTGCGACTGACGGCAAAGATGCCCCAATGGTTTCCCCAGCCGTTCTGGAGCAGCCAGGTGGTGAACGGCGATCCGCGCTCCAGCATGATTTGGTAAGGGGCGGCGTCCGCCATGTCCGGAATCAGGTCGCCGCGATACAAGCACACCGGCTCGATCTGGCATTCTTGGGCCTTGGCCAGCAAGCCGGGGACAGCGGCACCATCCAGCACCGCATAAACATGGGCTTCGGGATCGGCAAACAGGGCTTTGGTCAGGGTGTCGAGCAAGGAATCAGGCATGGTGGCTTCCTGATATAGCCGTGGCAGGAACGGATTGCCGGGCGGTCAACCGCGCAGCTTGTCCGGTGTCATCCCGGCGGAAAACCGGCGTTACCTCCGGTTTTGCGATCATGTGGCCTCCTGTGCTTCCTGATCCGGGCTGGCAGGCTGCTGATCGTCTTTTTTACTCGGCTCCGGTTGGGGATCCAAAAACGGTTTGCCATCCTCGCTGGCGTTTCGGGCGGACTCAGCCTGCTGTCTTTGCTGTTGCCGTTCCTGATCTTCCTCCTCTTCCGGTTCGCGTTCTTGTTGCGGTTCCTGTGGTTGATCGCGTTCTTGTTGCGGTTCCTGTGG
>Ga0316607_1000226_pt1 | contig 22404 bp, 21 predicted proteins | sample MIS2016062E_MG_FD_207674 | JGI IMG/M metagenome (GOLD analysis project Ga0316607, IMG submission 207674) | Microbial mat bacterial communities from Middle Island sinkhole, Lake Huron, Michigan, United States - MIS.2016.062E | ecosystem: Environmental > Aquatic > Freshwater > Lake > Sediment...
CTAAAACACCTGATTTCAATGACAAAAGGGGACTTGTAAGAAGATGGATCGATCGCAAGATCAAAACCGAATAATTGAATATTTGCGGATTAAGCCAATTAGTCACAGTCAAATTTACACTTCCCAAATTGCGATACCATATCCTCAGCGGGGGGAAATTCCTCGCGCTCGCCGCGAAGCTCTCAGGAGAAGTCTAATCGAACAAGGTAGCAACTTGATTCCTTTAATTGTACGCCGGACTGAAGCTTACAGCAACGAAGAAGAATACGAAGTTGTCTGTGGCGCTGATTGCTGTATGGTTGCTAAAGAACTCGGCCTTGAACAAATGTGGGCTTGGGTATTTGAAATGAGCGATGAGGAAGTAGTTGCTGCTCAAGCAGAAATGGAACTTTTAGCTCCACAGCCGACTCAAACAACTGCCCAAATTGAGACTCTACTGCAACAATTTGAGCGCTCATTTCAAAAAAAGGTAGAGAGTCTAACAAAACAAATAGAACAATCTGTTAAAAAAAATGAAGACCTGCTCAAAAAACAAGTAAAATTTCTAACTGAGCAGAAGTTCGAGGGTGACAAAATAGAACAGATTAAGGGTCCGATCGCAAAACTTGAACAAACATTTAATGAAAAGGTAGATAAATTGGCTAAAACAATTGAGCAATCTGGCAGCGATATTCCTCCGACATCTGCGGTTATTTATGAGATGAATGTTGAAGGTGCGTTAACACAGTTGGATGAATTGGAGAAATTGCTGTCAATCAAATTAGAACGCACAGTCGCAATAATTAATCAGTTCGTTGCGGACACAATCAAAGACGTAGAATCCGACCTGGAAAATCAAATTGCAACAGTCCGCAGCCAACTAGGAGCCGTTGCCAATAACTCAGGAATACAGCCAGAGACTAAGCTGAAAAAGAAGTCGAAGACACAGCCAAAAAAGCAGTTTTCGCCACAGTTACCGCAGTTGCAATCCCTGCCGGAAGACTACGACAGTCTTTCGCTGAGACGCTTAAAGGCGATCGGCAAAGAGCGGAAATTGCGTGGCTACGCACGGATGAAACGACCGGAAATTCTGGAGGCTCTCAAATCAACTGACGGTAAATAAAGTTAGCAAAATACCCAGATACCCGACAACTTCTGCGAAGTCGGGTATCTAACACCGATCTTAAAACATTGCTAAAATAGAAGTACAACCTCTGACACCAAACTAAGCCGCCATGTCCGTCATCCCAGAATTAGCGACTTCCCAAGACATCCCAGAACGTGTTATCTTTCCGAAAGGCGATTTATACAGTGATGAACCTCCCTTGGAAACTGAACTGCATCTGCGACAAATAATTTTACTCCTCCAATGCCTAGATTGGCTGTGGCGAGATAGAAATGACTTCTATGTTGCCGGCAATCTCACGATTTATTACAGTCAGAATCAACGTAAATCGGCCGACTTTCGAGGCCCAGACTTTTTTGTGGTACTGGGAACCGATCGCAAACCTCGGAAAAGTTGGGTAGTCTGGGAAGAAGATGGAAAATACCCTAATGTGATTGTAGAAATGCTGTCACCGACAACGGCTAATACCGATCGCGAATTTAAGAAAAAACTCTATCAAGACACATTTCGTACCCCAGACTATTTTTGGTTCGATCCCTATACTTTAGAGTTGGCTGGGTTTCATTTGGTGAAGGGGAAATACGAAGCGATTCAACCGAATTCTCAAGGATATTTGTGGAGTCAACAGCTTGAGTTGTATTTGGGAATTCATCAGAATAAACTGCGATTTTTTACCGATTCTGGAGAGTTGGTTCCTACTCCTGAAGAGGTGGCTGATTCAGAATGTCGGCAGAAAGAATTTGCTCAGCAACGAGCGGCAAGAGAAATGCAACGAGCAGATTCAGAATGTCAGCAGAAAGAATTTGCTCAACAACGAGCAGATTCCGAACGTCAGCAGAAAGAATTTGCTCAACAACGAGCAGATTCCGAACGTCAGCAAAAAGAATTGGCTCAACAACTAGCCGATCGCCTTGCTGCTAAATTGCGAGAATTAAATATTGATCCTGATACAATTTAGCGATCGCCCTTTTTATTCAATCTGGCTTTATTTAAGCTAGTTTAGGCGATCGCATATCCCGCTGTCGAACGTGATACGGATGAAACCCTAAAACTATCTTGTCTTTAGGCACTTCTAATTCTACAAGTTCTGTGGAAATTCCCGTTTCTATGCCATGTTTAATCCAAATTTTGCCTTCAATAAATTCCCCAGAATACGTGAATTCTTTGAGACCCTTCCCAGCCTGAGTGCATCAGTAAAAATTGGATTGTTCGCGGTCAACAACGCTGTTTTTCCCTGGTTCGTAACTGTTAGGAATCCTGGCATAACTATCTAAGACATTCTGAAGAATTTGGCGATAGTCATCTAGTCTATCCATCTGACGTTATCACCTTTGACGAATCAAAAACAATTAAATCGCATTTCAATACCAATTAAGGATAGTATTTTTGATATAGTCCGAGCACACAGGAGTCGTGACAGTTTACAAAAATCTACCGATCGAGATGACCAATCCTATCTACCCCGGCATTACACTCAGCAACCACTACCGCATTGTCCGCGAATTGGGACAAGGCGGCTTCGGGCGCACCTACCTTGCAGAAGATGCTCACCGATTTAACGAACCCTGCGTTTTAAAAGAATTTGCGCCTCAAGTACAGGGGAGTTACGCATTGCAAAAATCCGAAGAATTGTTCGAGCGGGAAGCGGGAGTGCTCTACAAGCTGAAACACAACCAAATCCCCAACTTCCGCGAACTGTTTCGGGTGAATATTAGCGATCGAGGCTACCTATTTCTCGTCCAAGACTACATACCAGGCCAAACCTACCGCTTTCTGCTGGACGCCCGCAAGCGTCAGGGTTTGCACTTCATAGAAGCAGAAATCAATCAACTGCTGATCCAGATTTTGCCAGTGCTGGAATACACACACTCTTTGGGGGTGATCCACCGCGACATATCCCCAGATAACCTGATTCTGCGATCGTCAGACGGGATGCCGGTACTAATCGACTTCGGCGGGGTAAAACAAGTTGCCGCCACCGCAGAGTCTCTTTTCGTTGAGACTAACGGCACTCCCGCCCCCGCGACTCGCATCGGTAAACTCGGCTACGCCCCCGTCGAACAGATGCAGATGGGGATCGTTTATCCCCACAGCGATTTGTACGCTCTGGCGGCAACGGTTTTAGTATTGCTGACGGGGAAGGAACCCCATCAGTTGATCGACAGCCATACCCTAAATTGGAATTGGCGATCGCAATGTTCAGTGTCTCCAAATTTGGCCCTGGTGTTGGGTAAAATGCTCGCTCACGGGCCGAGCGAGCGCTTTTCCTCAGCCCGCGAGGTTTTGCTCGCTCTCTCTGGCAATCCGCGTTTAGTGCCTCACCAGCAGCCATCTTTTCCTGCTTCAACACCGGAATTTCCAGCCACACAGCCGCCGCCAGAGTTGCAGCCGATGACTGTGCCCGCCCCGAAACTGCCTGGAATTCCGGTGTCAATGGCTAATATTCGCAGTCAGGAAAAGTTGCCGGCTTGGAAAATGGTTTTGCTGGTGGTGGCGGTGTTATCAAGTATGGGGGGAGTTGGCTGGTTTGCGGGTAATTTTTTGTTAAATCTTCAGTCTCAAGTGCAGAAAACTCCCCAGTCTACGCGCCCGAAACAGCAACAAGAAGATGCTTTGCGCGATCGCTTTCAACGACTAGAAATAGACGATCGATTTTATAATGGTTACATCAGCCTTGTAGACGAGACTTTCTATGCCAAATACCCGGAATTGGGAGGAAGGCTGTTAAAAGAAGGAGATAGCGATCGCGAATGGCGAGAAAGATGGCAAAAAATCGGTGACGAGTTACTTGACAAATTAGAAAAAATCAGCAGTAACGCTAGAAAGAAGTTGGGAAGTTACGACACCACGGATATCAATCGCTGGAAAACTGAGGTTAACAAGATCAATTTGAGCAGTCGGGCGCTGTATGATTTGGCTGATGCTAAGTTTTTTTATCTGTTTCCAACACAGCCACGCGATCGTAATATCATTGGTTTGGCGATCGGACAAATTTGGCAAGCAATTACAGCCGACGCCTTGGAAGCCTTGGAAGCAGGAGCAACTATCGAAAGCGTTGAATTTGAAAACCGAGCTTCTAGTAAAACCCTCAAAGGCAATCTCAAACCCGGAGAAGGGAAAGCTTACATTGCGAGACTCGCTCAAAATCAAACTCTGCGGGTAAATTTGCAAGCTCCCCGTAAATCTACTCTCCTCTCAATTTATACTCCGGGGCGGACAAAGGCCGCGCGAGCTTTGCTGCAAGATGCAGAAGGACTTAGTTGGTCAGGATTGCTAGATGATTCCGGTTATTATGAATTTGTAGTAGTTTCTCAGGCATCTGAGCCTATTTCCTATGAGTTGAATCTGGTGGCGGAATAACTGCTATAGGGCTGACACCAAAAAACCCGGTTTCTGCCTCAATATTTATCGAAAAAACGACGATTTTTGGAAGAAACCGGGTTTTTGGCATCCAGGATTGTGCTATTGACGTTGAAGAAAACCCAGGCAATAATAGGTAATAGTAATCATGTGAGTTTTCAGGTTCAAAAAAGAATATGCTGAGATTCGCGATCGTAGCTTTAGTGACATTAGAATTAGTATTGCTGACAGCACTAGGTATACACCCAGCCGCTGCGACAGTCAGCAACCCCCAATTTTACGCTTGGAACTTTGCCTCTGTAGGCAGCAGCGAACTTGTGTGTAAAAAAATGGTAGTCGCACCCCAAGACTTAGTTATTCCCTCATCGCCTATGCAGGCTGTTAATATCAGTTCAGCTATTGTAGATGAAAAGTTTTGTGCTAATTCAACTAAGCCTGTGAAATAAGACTGTTAATCAGTTTTTTGCCACTAGCAATAGAGTAAGATTAAATGAACCGCGAAGGCACGCGGACGCGAAGGAAGAGAAAGAAGAAGATGCAGTTCTGACTTCGCGCTCTTCGCGTCTTCGCGGTTCGTTCAAATAATTAAAAAGCGCTATAATGATTGATATCAAATCTGTTGGTAACGTAGTGTAGCGAAGCATCGAGCGAGATCCTTCGCTACGCTCAGGATGACAGAATATGGCGGCTGACGCACCCTACAAGCTACAAGCGATCAATCCAAATTCAAAACACAATAAGGATAATTAGTTGTCACACAAACCACCGGCCCCAAATTCGTCCCCCGCAAATTTGCACGTTCCAAATCAGCCTGACGGAAATCCCTCGCCGCATCTATATTTGTCCCGCTCAATTGAGCTTGAGTCAGCCTAGTATTAGACAAAATAGCATTCTGCAAATTCGTATCGCGCACATCCGCAAAAGACAAATCCGCCCCAGTTAAATTCGCTCGACTTAAATTCACTCGAAAAAGTAGCGATCGCCTCAAATCCGCCTTCGACAAATTAGCATTCAGCAAATAAGATTCACCCAAATTAGCCGAAAAAAGTTTAGCACCACGCAAATCAGCCATCGTCATATTTGCCCTACTCAAAAAAGCATTAGACAAATTCGCACTTCGCAGATTAGCACTCTCCAAATCAGCACCATACAAATCAGCGTTGACTAAATTAGCATTCGACAAATTAGCATCAGTTAAATCCGCTTGTATCAAATTAGATTCATAGAGATTTGCACCGCTTAAATCAGCCCCTTTCAACTTAGCTCTGTACAAGCTAGCCTTGAACAAATCAGCATTTCTCAAATCGCAGCCCTCGCACTCCTTAGTTTCCAGCAATTGCCTAACATGAGCAGCATTTTGAGCTTGAACAGGAGCTGAATACCAAAACAAAGCTAAACTTGCCGTTACAGTTGCCAAGATTTTAAATTTCACAAACAAACCTCACAGCCACTTCAAATAAATTATACTAACAAACTCTCGACTTTAAACCCATTTCCTCCCCTCTTTTCTCTGACTCTGCGTTCTCTGCGCCCTCTGTGGTAAATCCCCAAAAAACCTATTCGCAGCCAAAGATTTAGACTAACAGGACTTACGCAGTCTAGACGCTGTTGCAAAGCTTTGAGATTCTTCGTTTCACTCAGAATGACAGAATTACCTCTAAATGCGTAAGTCCTGACTAACTTAAAGCAAGGCGGGCAAAGCCCACCCTACTTAACTTAATTAAGCCTCATCTAAAGCAGCAACACCAGGCAATTCCTTACCTTCCAGCAGCTCCAAACTAGCACCGCCACCAGTAGAAATGTGGCTCATTTCTGCGCCTAAATTCAACTGTTCTACAGCCGCCACCGAGTCACCACCACCGATAATTGTGGTAGTACCAGTTTTAGTAAGTCCAGCCAAAGAATGAGCGATACCTTCAGTACCCGCAGCAAACTTCTCCATCTCAAACACACCCATCGGTCCGTTCCAGATTACTGTTTTGCAATCAGCCAAAGCATCTTGAAAAGTTTTCACTGAATCCGGGCCAATATCCAAACCCATCCAACCGTCGGGAATGTTCTCAACGGAGACAGTTTGAGTATTAGCATCAGCAGCAAACTTGTCAGCAACTATCACATCAGTAGGTAACAGAAAAGCAACTCCCCGTTCCTTCGCTTTAGCTTCCAAAGACTTCGCCAATTCTAGTTTGTCATCTTCCACTAAAGACTTACCAACGTTCAAGCCGCGAGCCTTGTAGAATGTGAAAACCATGCCACCGCCTAACAGCAATTTGTCGCACTTCTCCAACAGTTTTTCAATGACTCCAATCTTGCTAGAAACCTTGGAACCGCCGATAATTGCAGCTAAAGGACGCTGAGGATTGTCGATCGCACTACCAAGATACTGCAATTCCTTCTCCATCAAAAACCCAGCCACAGAAGGACTCAGATACTTAGTCACACCCTCAGTAGAAGCGTGAGCCCGGTGAGCAGTACCAAAAGCATCATTGACATACAAATCGGCCACAGAAGCTAACTGCTTAGCAAATTCCGGGTCATTTGCTTCCTCTTCTGGGTGAAAGCGGACATTTTCCAGCAAAATCACATCGCCATCTTGCATCGCCGCGACTGTAGCAGCAACTTCTTCGCCGATACAGTCATCAGTTTTTTTGACTTCTTTACCCAACAATTCCGACAGCCGCTTAGCAACAGGCGTCAAGCGCAACTTCTCTGTCACGCCATTGGGACGCCCGAAGTGGCTGCACAAAATGACCTTAGCACCCTTGGAGGCTAAATCTTGAATTGTCGGCAGAGCAGCCCGGATGCGAGTATCATCGGTGATATTGCCGTTGTCGAGCGGCACGTTAAAGTCCGCCCGCACGAGTACCCGTTTCCCCGATAAGTCCGATGCCGATAAATTTGCTACAGTTTTTTTGGCCACAGGATTAACCTCCTAATATGTGTGTGTTTTTGTCTAATTCCGTTGAAATGGCGGCACAGGTCGCTTGCACCCCAGCCTCGGACGCATTTAACCGCGCCCGTACAAAAAACGGAAAATGAAACAAGCTGCACTGATTGGTTCAACGTAAACATTTTATCGGAGTCCGTGCCCGGGAGATATGCGCTATGTTCAAGACTGTCTTATTTCCTGTAGATCAAAGCCGAGAAGCCCGCGAAGCTGCCGAAAAGGTTGTCAATATTGTGAAAACCTACAGTTCTCGTTTAGTGATTCTGTCGGTAGTCGAACCCCCAGCCGAGGGTGGCGACTCCCCGCCGCGAGAAGTGATGGCTTCCCCGGAAGCAGTCGCCAAATTGCTGTCTGAGGCCCATGCGATGTTTTCCCAGCAGGGAATTGAAGCTGAAATCATTGAACGGGAAGGCAAACCTGCTTTCACGATTTGCGATGTGGCTGACGAAATTGGGGCTGATTTGATTGTGATGGGCTGTCGGGGGATGGGTTTAACTGATGATGGGGCGTCTGAAAGCGTTACCAGTCGGGTGATCAACCTATCTCCTTGTGCAGTTTTGATAGTGCCTTAAGGAAGGAAGAAGGAAGACGGCTTCCCTCTTCCTTCTTCTCTCTTCCTGATTCCTGATTCCTTCCTATTATGAAAATTCAATGGTATCCCGGTCACATTGCCAAAGCTGAACGGGCCTTAAAAGAACAACTAAAGCGGGTAGATGTGGTGCTCGAAGTCCGAGATGCCCGCATTCCTTTGGCTACTTACCATCCCCAAATGCCGATTTGGGTGGGCAGTAAGGCTAAAGTATTAGTGATTAACCGCATGGACATGATTCCGCCTCAATTACGCGCTCTGTGGGAACAATCGTTTGAGTCACAGGGGGAAACTGCTTATTTTACTAATGCCGAACACGGGCAAGGGGTGGATGATGTGGCGGCGGCTGTGCAGGATGCTGGGGTGCAACTAAATCAAAGAAGGTTCGATCGAGGTATGCTTCCTCGTCCAGTCAGGGCTGTGGTGATTGGTTTTCCGAATGTGGGAAAATCTGCTTTGATTAATCGGTTGTTAGGGCGCCGAGTAGTAGATAGTGCCCGCAGAGCTGGAGTGACTCGATCGCTCAGATGGATTCGTATTTCTTCAGAAATTGAGTTGTTAGATGCCCCCGGAGTGATCCCAACCCGAATTAGCAATCTCGAAAATGCCATAAAATTAGCCGTTTGCGAAGATATTGGCGAAGCAGCTTACGACAATCAGGTAGTAGCAGCGGCTATGGTAGATTTGCTCACAGGGCTGCAAGCTAATGATGAAAGTTTGGTGTCAGTATCTGGTTTCAAATCGAGGTATAAATTAGATCCTGCATCTACCAATGGTGAGGATTATTTGCACGAGGTAGCAAAAGACAGGTATAAAGGAGATGTCGAACGAACGGCGCGGCAAATGTTAAATGATTTTAGAACTGGTGTGTTGGGTCAGCTTGGTTTGGAGTTGCCGCCGACTTGATAAGAATCCCGGGAGATTTTGTCTGCTGAATTCGAGTCTTATAAAAGTCTTGAAAATTCAACAGCGGTGATGTGTATGAATGAACTGAATCTGGAACTACAAATTAATGGAATCATCGAAAAAACCGTGCCTGTTGAGGGCGACGAATTTATTATCGGTAGATTGCTAGAATGCGATTTGCAACTACCTTTTTCTGACATTTCCCGGAACCACACCCGCTTATTTAAAATAGCTTCAGGGGATTGGCTAGTTGAGGATATGGGCAGTACCAATGGGACGCTACTGAACAACAGTCCCCTTAACCACCCTCACTTAGTCAATCAGGGCGATGTCATTTATTTGGGACACCAGATCAATCTGATTGTGGTTTTGCCCGATCGCTCCGACCCCCAACTTCCCGAAATCGGCACCATGCCCGAAGGAGTTACCATCCTCGGCAAAGCAAAAGAACTGCAAAAACAGTGGATAGAACCACACACAAAAATTGAAAAAAACTACGAACAAGCTATCTCGCGTTTAAAATATTTAGTCGATATCGCTAAATATTTGAACACGGCTGAATCCATCGAAGCAATCTTCGATCAAGTCCAGCAAATAGTGTTCCGCGATATCAAAAACATTGAACGTTTAGCACTCTTAATAGACTTCCAAAATAACGGCGAACTGGAAGTAGTTAAAACCGCAGCCAAACCCACCGCTAAAAATAAATATATCCCCGCTGACGGCAGTTGGATCGGCCGCACTATTTGCCGCAAAGTATTGGATGAACAAGTTGCTCTCAAAACTGCCGACGCTCAGTTTGACGAACAGTTTGACGACAATATGAGCATGATCGACAAAGGAATTCGCACGGCAATTGCTGTTCCTCTCTGGGATGAAAATACAGTTTTTGGAGTGCTTTACGGCGACGCTCAATTAACTTCTAGAGAGTGGTATCAGGGAGGAGATGGAGACCTCAGCTTTTTTTCAGCTTTAGGAAATATCGTCGCTTCCAGCGTGCAGCGGTGGCTGCTGACACAGAAACTCCGCAATGAAGAAACTATGCGGCAAAGATTGGAACGCTATCACTCTCCCGCTGTTGTCCAGCATTTAATGAATACGGGGACTTTAATTAACCACCGCCTACCGCCTGTGGAACGCGAAATCAGCATTTTGTTTGCAGATATTGTTGGTTTTACTGCGATGTCGGAACGGTTGAGTCCTACAGAAATAGCCCAGTTGCTCAACAATTTTTTTGAGGAAATGCTGCAAGAAGTTTTTGGGGAAGGAGGAACCTTAGATAAGTTTATTGGAGATTGTATTATGGCATTTTTTGGAGCGCCGGAACCTCAGCCGGATCATGCCGATCGCGCGGTGGCGACAGCTTTGGGAATGCTAAATCGTCTGGATGAACTCAATGCAAATAATAGTTTGGGCGAACGGCTGCAACTGCGGATTTCTATTAACAGCGGCAAGGCGATAATTGGCGATGTCGGCAGTTCTAAAAGAGTTGATTATACTGTGTTGGGTTCGACAATTAATCTGGCTGCTAGGATGGAGGGAATTTGTCTACCTGGGGAATGCGTGGTTAGCGAAGCTACTTACAAGTTGCTGCGATTACCCCAAAGTTTTGAGCCGATGGGAGATTTCCGTTTTAAAGGAATTGATAGACCGATCGCAGTCTACCATACCAACAGAAATCAAAGGTAATTGGCCAAACAGGGAATTGGCCAAACAGGGAATTGGCCAAACAGGGCATGGGCCAAACAGGGCATGGGCCAAACAGGGCATGGGGCATTGGTAACAACAGTCAACAGTCAACAGTCACCTGACGATGCCACTGAATTTGGAATCAAATCCTCATAAAATTAATCAGGAAGGGTATTGAATAGGGATTTTTTGATGGTAAGCATTTTCACTTCATCTCCTATTTTTACTATTTTTCCTGATGCTCGATCGGGAACTCGCGTGTTAATGCTCAGTTGGTAAAAGTGATTTAAAGACCATCGTCTTGCGGAATCAGGCATTGTTTCATTCCGCTTGGCTGTGCATACCTTTTGAAAATTGGGATAAACTTCTCTGGAAAAATAATTGCTCGTCGATCCGATCCACTGCTGGCTGGGATTAATGGCTTCAAATATTACTTTCCCTATTTCAAAGCGAACAACCTCATCATTTGCTGCAAAAAGTTGGTCTTCCCAAAACGGCGGGACGTCTCCAATTTCAATATTAGCTCGCAGGTGCTGTCGCATCTCGTTAACGCAAACTCTCGGAAACCAAGATGCAACTTCTGCAATTGTTTCGGTACTGATGATAGTTGGCCCCGGTGCTGCGGGAGCGTCGGGAAAGCCAGTTAGCAAGTTCTCAACTAACTTGACCGGAAAACCGAAGTAGCTGCTCAACCAAGATTCTATTCTACTGCGTTCTCGATCGATGTGAAAAAAATTTTCTTGTTCAGTGCCTTGAATTTTGAGACCGACGATGCGATTGGTGAGATCAAAGGAGAAACGCAGAAAATGGGTTCCGTTGTGACGCTTCCCGTTAACCAATTCACCTTGCGTGTCACAGATAGCAAAGGAGCGATCGCCCTCTAAAGCACCGCTGCTAAGAATAGCTGCTTGACTGACAGCTATGCCGTCAAGGGATTTGACCGGATAGATCTGAATACTGGCGACGTAAGGCATTTTGATGGATTAATAAAAATTATTGTTAGACTCTAATTATAGCTTTTATTTGATCTTTAGGTGGCGATATTTTATAATTATTAATGATTCTTTTTAATTGGGGAGAGACTGCTTGTCAAGAAACCCTAAAAAAATCAGTCAAAATATATTGTAGATATTATGCTAAGAATGTTTAAGTGCTTAAACAGAGTTCTCAACAGTCAGCACCCCGCGCTCTTTGCGACGGGGCTTCGTGCCTCACCAAAGCGTGATAGTTGACCAGCCTAAGTGCCTGTGTACTACGTTTTTTGAGTCATGACACCCTGCGGATGCGTAGCTAGTCCCCGGCTCTGTCGTTAGTGGTTAAACATCTTTATCGGGTTAAGGAAGTGCTGCTAACCTAACAAGCTCTTAAAACCTTGGCGAAGCTAACTTTACCCTAGAAATAGGTGTTAGGAGACAACCAGATCTCCACAGAGGGGCAACCATACCCCTCTACCCCGAAAGGGGAAATGTAAAGCCGTCCTAGAAGGACGGAGTTTCTACCCATTTTTCTGATGACCGACCCAAAAAAAACAGGCAGGATGTCCAGGCGGAATTTAATCTTGATGGCAGGTGCAGGGACACTGATGGCAAGTATTGCACCGGGACTCTTAAAAGTTGAAGCTGCAAATGCTTCAGAAACCTCAAACATCACTCCCGACGCCGCACTCCAGAAATTGATGGACGGGAATCGGCGGTACATTCAGCAAAAACGCACATTTCCCGACCAAAGCCGATCGCGCATTTTAGAATTAGCAAAGGGTCAACATCCGTTTGCGATCGTCCTGGGCTGTTCTGATTCGCGGGTGGCTCCCGAAATTCTTTTCGACCAAGGATTGGGGGATTTATTTGAGATCCGAGTAGCTGGAAACGTCCTCGACAATGTGGTGATCGGCAGCATAGAATATGCCGCAGCAGAATTAGGCGTTCCGCTCCTAGTAATCCTGGGTCACGAACGCTGCGGTGCTGTGAAAGCAGCTTTGGATGGCAAACCGGTTCCGGGCCACATTGGCAGTTTGGTGGCGGCGATTAAACCGGCAGTTTATGCCACCAAAGGTCAACCGGGCGATGCCTGGGATAATGCAGTCAGAGCTAATGTGAAAATGAGCGTAAATAAGTTAAAAGCTTTGTCTCCTATTTTAGCTAAAGCAGTCAAAGCGGGCACACTTAAAGTTGTTGGGGCGCGCTACGATATAGACAGTGGCGAAGTCGAGGTGATTTCTTGATTTGATTTGTTAAATCAAGCCCATTTCTCGCAATCCGCGGCGCAGGCGTTCTGCTTCAAAAGGACGGCGCTGTTCGTGAAGAGCGATCGCCCTTTTGAATTCTGCTAAACTCTCAGGCATTTTGCCAATTTTCAGCAAAGCTACTGCCAAATTTTGATGAGCTTCGGCTTGTTCGGGATCGATTTTAATCGCTTGTCGGTAATAGGCGATCGCATCTGCCAAATTCCCAGAGGCTTTCAGCGTCAGTCCCAAATTGTAGTGACCGATTGCAAAATTGGGATCAATTTTTAAAGCTGCTTTGTAAGCCATTTCAGCAGTTGTCAAATCTCCTTCATCCTTGAGCAAATTTCCCAAATTATTGTAAGCACCCAACTTGAGCGCTGGCAAAACATTGGTATTAATTGCCGCTTGATAGTGTTCCTTGGCTTTAACAAATTGCTGCTGTTGGCGGTAAGCAATTCCCAAATGATAGTTGAGTTCGTAAACAATAGAATCATCAATGGGGACAGCCGTCAAGCCCTTAGTTAATAAATTAATTCCCCGCTGAACTTGCCCGCTTTCGACGTACAAAGCGCCTAATTTGCTACAAGCATAGGCATCGCTTGGATAATAGGTGATATATCGTTCCATCGCAGCTTGAGCTTTTTGGAATTTACTTTTAGTGGCGATCGCATCTTTGTGATAACCAGAGTGCCAAATCGCCACATCCGGGAGAGCAGCTATTTTCCACTCAGGTTCCCTCTGCAAAATCTCAGCCACGCTGTCGTCTACCATTGCGTGATAAGGTCGAGAAAAGCGGATGTCGTGGCGATTGCGAAACAAGCGCGACACGAGGGAATAGGGAGATTGAGAAGCACCGACTTCTTGACGGATGAGATTGATTAGCAACGCGCGATCGCTCTTAATTCCCTGCTTAATTTGAGGTACAATCTGCGGTACCAGCACCTCATCGGCATCCAACACCAAAATCCAGTCACCCGTAGCGTACTTCAGACACTCATTGCGCGCTGCTGCGAAGTCATCGCACCATTCAAAGCGATAAACCCTCGCCCCAAATTCTTGTGCAATTTCACGAGTGCGATCGCCCGAACCGGTATCCAGCACCACCATTTCATCAACAACACCCTTAACACTAGCCAAAGTCCGCGGCAGTGTTGCTTCTTCATTCTTCACAATCATGCACAAAGTCAGATTCATCGGGCGCAAACTTTCCTATTTTCAAAGAATTATTTTGACACTCCCCAGCCTAAAGGCGTGGGGATTCTTGGTTCAATCAGTCGGCTTACCTGTTGATGTCACCACCAACGAGTAGAGGTCGGTCTGTCCCCAAGCGTTAATTTCGGTGTGCCCCACCGTATTTAGATTAACTCCTGTTTGCTTCAATCCTTTTGCCAAAATGTTGCGAGCAGCATTGTGATCTCGATCTAATATTGTACCGCAACCACAAACATGAGTCCTAACCGACAGCGTTTTCTTAACACTATTGCCACAGGTTGAGCAATCTTGAGAAGTATATTGAGGAGCAACAGCAACTACTGTTTTACCGTACACTTTTCCAAAGTATTGCAAATAATGATCAAGTCTGCGACCACGCTGCATCGCTAATTGATTTAGCAAGTTTGTGATTTTTGACCATATTCCGCACCGGGCGGTTTTCGTAGGCTACAAAATCGCTAGATTTCACCACGCACAACGCCGTCTTAATGGCGAAGTCTTGGAGTTTACCCTGAGCGTAGTCGAATGGGCTGTCTACTGACTTTCAGGTGTTTCCTTCCTAACTTATTGATTGCTTTTTTGCGATTACCAGAACCTTTCTTTTTCCTGGAAACTCTTTTCTGTAATCGCTTTAAAGCTTTTTCATTTTTACGGAGATAGCGAGGGTTGGGAACTGTTTTTCCGGCACTATCTGTGTAGAAATGGTTTAAACCTACATCTATTCCAATAGCTTTACCTGTAGGAAGTAATTCCTCTGTTCGTTCCACGTCGATACAAAACTGAGCGTAGTAGCCATCGGCACGACGGATTACTCTGATTCGTTTGATTTCACCAGGTGCATAGAAGTGCAAATCTCGACTACCAAGTAGCCTAAATGTTCCAGCGGCAAAATCATCCGTGAAAGTTAAACATCTTTTGTCGGCAGAAAGCTTCCAACCTGAAGTCTTATATTCTACGGAACGAGTCTGCTTTTTGAATTGCGGATATCCCTTTTTCCCTGGCTTCTTAGTTTTACAATTTGAGAAAAAACGTTGAATAGCAAAAATGGCGCGTTGGGCCATCGCTTGACGTGCCATTGAGTTAAGTTTTCCTGCCCATTCAAACTCTTTGGCCATGATGGCGCATTGTTTGTATAGATCGACCAACTTAACTCCTTGATGATCAATCCAATATCTAAGAGTTTTGTTTCGGACAAATTGAGCTGTGCGGATCATTTCGTCTATGACCCGATATTGCTGCGCTTTGCCCTTTAACTTAAACTCTAGTACAATCATGCTATTATTCTATCGTTTTTACAGAGCATTGTATTCGCAAAGTGCATATATTTAAGAATTGTTTACACTTTATAGAAATTAAAGTCGTCCTAGAAGGACGGGGCTTTATACCCATGTTTTTCGGTAAAAGAGAAAAAGCCCAGAAAAAAATTCTTCCTTTGCCACTTTCCCTTGAACCTTCTGCATCAGTGTTTTCAGCATAAGTGCCTTTCTGCGGTACAAAGGTCTGATTAACTCTTTTGACAGATTAAAAGACTTCATACTTTTGAAGATTTCCTAGAGATTTTACCACTTTAGGTTCCTCCCTATGATAGAGGCGATCGGTCGATCTCCGTTGTTATTCTTAAAAGATCAGACAAGGAACGAGAAAAGTTAAGTTGTCAGGAGAAAGAGACATGGGCGGTATTATTGCTTGGATTGTTTTAGGACTCATTGCAGGTGCGATCGCCAAAGCAATTTATCCAGGGCATCAAGGAGGCGGTTTCCTCGCAACCACAGGTTTAGGAATTGTTGGCGCGTTTGTGGGAGGTTATCTAGGTCAAGTCTTGCTGGGAAAGAGCACCGGAGCTGCTATCGGAGCATTAACCATCCCCAGTATTGCTTTTGCTGTTGTCGGCGCGATCATTGTACTTTTCGTCTGGGGATTGTTGACTCAGCGTGCCGTATAAGAAATATTGCCAATTCTGAGTCGATGATTTTAACAATCCTCCAGGCAGAATACTGGAGGATTGTTGTTTGAATAAGAATTTACCACTAAGTGAGCCCATCTAAAGAAATAGAATACCCAGATCCCCGCAGGCTTAAAGTGCTGCGGGGATCTAAGAGCTATAGCCGAGTCTCGATCCCCCCTAGCCCCCCTTCCCAAGGGGGGGAGAATAAGGGACACGGCTCTTGGAGTGTCCCTACTGCATTTCATAAACCTGGGGGTGCTAACTGAATCCAGATTGGACACCTATTGACATTCCTCCTGAAATGGGTAACATTAAGATGTATCCTCAAGAGTGATCGACTTAATGGACAAGCAATCAAAAGCGACCATATCAATTAGTGAAGCAGCAAAAGAGCTTGGCGTGTCAACTAAAACGTTAAGGCGTTGGACAGATGCAGGAAAAATCAAATATGAACGCTCAGTCAGCAATCAGCGTAGATTTTATTTAGCCGACATCAAACGCCTGATGCCACGCGATTTAAAGCAGTTAGACGAAAGAATTACTGTTAATTACGCTCGCGTTTCTAGTCACGACCAAAAAGCTGACTTAGTGCGTCAAGTACAAATGCTAGAAGCTTTTTCGGGTTCTAATGGCTGGCAATTTGAAACAATTCAAGACCTTGGCAGTGGGTTGAACTACAACAAAAAAGGATTAAAACAACTGCTAAAACGAATAATGGCGGGGGACATTGGACGACTGGTGATCACCCACAAAGACAGGCTTTTGAGATTTGGCTCTGAACTTGTTTTTGCAATGTGCGAAGAGTTTAATACGGAAGTAGTTATCGTCAATAAATCTATTGAAGAAACAACTTTTGAGATGGAGTTGGCGACAGACATGATTGAGTTGATTACTGTATTTTCGGCTCGATTGTACGGCGCAAAAAGCCACAAGAACAAGCGACTGATTGATGGTGTAGCCAAAGCGGTGGAGGAATCCAAATAATGTTACTCAGTTTCAAGACGGAATTAAAACCTAACAACAAGCAGGTGACTAGATTTCGGCAGCATTGCGGAGTAGCAAGACACGCTGACAACTGGGCGAATTCAATCATCCTTGAAACATTAACAATCAGGGAGACGGATAAAAGCGTAAATATCCCTTCTGCAATTGATCTACACAAACGTTTAGTAGCGGAAGTCAAGCCTCTGTATCCCTGGTATTATGAGTCTGACAAAGCAAGCCCACAGCAGGCTCTAATTGAATTGAGGATAGCTTGGGATAGATGCTTCAAAAAGATATCTAAACAACCTAGATTCAAGAAAAAAGGTGTGTCAGGTGACTCTTTTTATCTAGAGCAAGGAACCAAAGCAAAGCCAGGAATCAATAACGACGGCAAGCGCATCAAGTTACCTAAGATTGGTTGGGTTAGGCTGCACGAACCATTACCCATTATGGCGTTCCATAACTGCGTAATCAGCCGAAAAGCTGACCGATGGTTCATTGCTTTTAAGTGTGAAATTGAGCAACCCGCAACTCCACCTGACCTCAAGATTGTTGGTGTCGATATCGGTATCAAAGAATTAGCTGTTTGTTCTAATGGTCAAACTTTTGCTAATCCCAAGGCTGATCGTCGGATGAGCCGTAAAATGAAACGTCTACAACGGCGTGTCAGCAAACGAGTCAAAGGTTCTAATAACCGCAAGAAAGTAGTCTCGAAACTAGCCAAACTGCACCTAAAGGTATCGAACATCCGAAAAGATGCTATTCATAAGTTGACAACTTATCTCGCCAAAAACCACAGCGAGGTCAAGATTGAAGACTTACACATAAAGGCGTTTTTGAAGAATCATAAATTAGCTGGTGCGATCGCTGACTGTGGAATGTACGAATTCAAGCGTCAACTTGAATATAAGACCCAAAAGTTCGGCTCAGAATTGACGCTTATAGATCGATTCTTTCCTAGTAGTCAAATCTGCTCAAATTGTTGCAATCATCGGCACAAAATGCCCTTAAAGGTTCGAGTTTTTGAATGCCCCAACTGTGGAAACATTCAAAATCGCGACCTAAACGCTGCGAAAAATATAGAACGTTGGTTTGAAGGAATATTTATTCCAGAGTCCTGAGCTATGCGTTGGATCAGAATTGGCGGTGAGTTCCACCGTGTCAGCCTGTGGAGTAGACAAACCCGATAGCAGTCATGCTGTCGCTACCGTGAAACAGGAAATTAACACCAAAAGCACTTATGTCCAGCTAAGTCTAGACCTGGGTAACTATGGGTAAGTTTAATGGAACGGTTCTCCACATTAATCAATCCGTAAATTGAAAGGCAAGCGAACGTAAACTCCCTGGGGATCGTTCATGGACTTGACAACAGCCAATTCCGACTGTATTTTCTTAACCTCTGCCGTCAGCGGGTCGAGTTTGGTGGCTGGTTTAGAAACGCGAACACCTGAAATTCTTTCCAAAATTCGCTCTTCCAAACTGCGGCGTTTCGGATATTCTTCTAATTGCCAATCATCGCCTAGTTTAGCTTGCTTCGCCGCCTCTTTGACAGCATCTTCAAAACCGCCAATTTCATCGACCAAACCCAACTGTTTCGCGGCGGCACCAGACCAAACCCGGCCTTGAGCAATTTCTTGCACCTTGTTTTTAGGCAGTTTGCGAGAGTCGGCGACTTTAGTAATAAATCGATCGTAAATGCGATCGACTATCCTCTGAATATTAGCCAATTCTTGAGGATTTTTCGGGCGAGAAATCGTGTTAGTATCGGCATAGAGGCCGGTTTTCACAATGTCCCAACTCAGCCCGTTGTTAGCAGCCAACTTTTCCACGTTGAAGAGCATTCCAAAAACGCCGATCGAACCAGTAATCGTATTCGCTTCAGCAAAAATTTTGCTAGAACCCATCGAAATCCAATAGCCGCCGGAAGCTGCTAAATTGCCCATCGAAACGATAACTGGTTTCTTCTGGCTCGTGAGCAGGACTTCCCGTCCAATTACTTCAGATGCCGTTACGCTGCCTCCGGGACTGTTGACGCGCAAAACCACGGCTTTTACGTCGTTATCTTCTCGGATTTTCCGCAATTCTTGAGCAATGCGATCGCCTCCTACTTGATTCGCTCCTCCTTCGCCGTCTACAATTTCTCCCTCGGCGTAAAGCACAGCAATCTGCTTTTTATTGTCCCCGCGATTTGAGTTTTTATTCTCAGCAATTCTCGCGTAATTTTTCAAACTAATTTGTTTAAAAGATTTGTTTTCTCCATCGGTTCCTGTTAGTTTCTTAAGTTCTGTCGCAATTTCGTCAAAGTACACAACTCGATCAACTAACTTGCTTTTGAGAGCTTCGTCAGCCATCAAGGTTCCGCCATTATCTGCGATCGCTTGCAGTTGGGGAACAGTCACTTTGCGGTTGGGCCCGACAGTTTTTAGATATTCGCCCCAAAGATCTCCCAGTAACTTTTGAGTTTGCTGGCGATTTTCGGGACTCATTTTTGTGAGCAAAAACGGTTCAACGGCTGACTTATATTTGCCAACGCGAGTGACTTGCACTCCCACGCCGTATTTCTCCAAAGCACCAGTTAAAAACATGGATTGGCTACTAAAACCGTTGAGTTCCAAAGCGCCGAAAGGATTGACTGCAATGGTATTAGCAACGGAACCGAGGTAATAATCTCGCTCATTCCAGTCCATCTGGTAAGCAAAAATGGGTTTTTTGGCATCTCGGAAACCCTGCAATGCCGATCGAACTTCTTTGAGGTTGGCCCACCCGCTGCTCCCAGAATCCGAGCTACCTTCGAGATAAATACCAACTATTTTCGGATCTTTTTTAGCAGATGCGATCGCATCTAAAACACTACGCAGAGTCACGGTATCCGAACCCTCATCAGAAAGCACTTCTTCAATCGCCGCGCCGGTGTTGCGACTAGGTTTGCTGTCAGTGATATTCAGAGAAAGATCTAATACCAATACAGACTTATCTTTAACTTGCGGGCCCGAATCTTTAGACGACGAAGCCACAGCAATTAGCAGTACCATGCCCCCCAATCCTAGGCTACCGAGCAACACCAATCCTAGGAGGCTTCCCAGCAAACTTGCAAACGTATATTTTAGGAAATCTTTCATTAGATAATTAGATAATGGGTAATTGGGAATTGGGCCTTGGGCCTTGGGTATTGGTAATTGGTAATTGGTAATTGGTAATTGGTAATTGGTAGCAACTAACAACTAACAACTAACCACTAACAACTAACAACTAACCACTAACCACTGCCAACAGTCCACTGTCAACAGTCAACAGTTAACAGTCAACAGTCAACAGTTAACAGTCAACCTACTTCTATCTTAACCTTTCCAAAACCCCAGAATGTTGTAACTCATACAAGTTAGCGCAGCCAGTACAAAACATCACTGTGGCAATCTCTGCAATTAAAACCTCAACTAGGAGCTCTAAGGCTGATTCCGATTCCGCTGCTGCTTGCAAAAACGGCCTCGCCAGCCCCGCCAGATCCGCGCCAAGGGCGAGGGCCTTCGCTGCATCCAACCCATTCTGCAAGCCTCCAGAAGCAATCAGAGGAACATCCGGCGAGGCGGCGCGGGTACTGACAATACACTCGGCTGTGGGTATTCCCCAATCAGCAAAAGTAGCACCCAACCTGCGCTGCTTGCCATCGAGGGCACGCTCTCCTTCTATTTTCGCCCAAGAAGTGCCTCCAGCTCCGGCAACATCGATCGCAGCTACCCCTGCTGCGAGCAATTTTTTTGCCATCGCTCCTGAAATACCGTTGCCGACTTCTTTAGCAATTACTGGTACTGGTAATTTTTCGCACAATTTTGCAATTTGATCGAGCAGTCCCTTAAAGTTAGTATCACCTTCAGTTTGAACGCACTCTTGCAGAGGATTTAAGTGTAAAATCAGGGCATCTGCTTCCAGAATATCCACAATTTTTTGGCACTGTTCCAAACCATAATTATAGTTTAACTGAACTGCACCGATGTTAGCAAATAACAGAATATCAGGAGCGCGGCGGCGGACTGCAAAGGTATCGGCGAGTTGAGGGTTTTCGACGGCGATGCGCTGGGAACCGACACCCATTGCAATTTTGTATTTTTGAGCAACATCGGCGAGCAGGTAATTGATAGTCTGGGCTAATTCAGTGCCACCAGTCATGGAGGAAATTAGCAGCGGCGCAGCTAGTTTTTTGTCAAGAAAAGTTGAGGTTAAATCAACGTCGTTGCGATCGATTTCTGGCAAACAGCAGTGAGCAAAACGATAGCGTTCAAGTCCGCTGGTAGTTTCGCGGAATTGTACATCTTCTTCGATGCAGAGCCGTAGGTGGTCTGCTTTGCGGGTTTCGATTGGGGAGGGGGGGGTTAGTGGCGAGTTCACAGTGGCAATTTGGGGAAAGAGTTTTGAGTTGGGAATATAGCAATTTTATCTCATTTTTGAGATATTTTTTTTAATGAACCGCAGAGAGCGCAGAGGGCGCAGAGGAGAATAAAAGAGAGATGTTCGCAAATGCTGCAAGGGTTGCTGTATTATCCAGGAATAGTCATTGGCACGCCATTATCTGAAGGTTTCAATTTTAGTAAAAAAGGAACTGCTTTTCGCACCCAGGCATTGATTGATGTGTAACTTGCCGCCTCTTTTCCGAAAGAAATTTCCAGCATATCCGTGTGAATTATGCCCGGATTTAGAGGAATCGCCGCCATACCTCCGGGCAATTCTTGAGCTAGGGCTCTCGTAAGTCCTTCTATGGCCCACTTAGAAGCGCAATAGGCAGCCACTTCCGGCGAAGTTGACCTGCCCCAACCAGAACTAAAATTGACAACAATACCGCTTTTTCTAGCAATCATAGCGGGGACAAAGTGGCGAATTACATTAGCCGTCCCCTTAATATTAACATCAATTACTTGCGAAAAATCTTCGCTGCTGACCTCCCAAAGTGGTGCTAAATTATTGACGACAGCAGCATTGTTAATTAGCAAGTCTGGAGGCGAGTAATTTGCCAGCAATTCTTGCGCCCAAGCTTTGACTTGAGCGTCACTTGCTACATCCAAACAAGTAAAATTGTGGGGAAAACTATATTTTTGTCTGAGTTTGTCCACAGCTTCGAGAGAACGGGCGCACCCCAAAACTGTATGTCCCAATTCAATAAATTTTTCGGTCATAGCAAGACCGAGACCCCGACTTACACCGGTAATTACAATTAATTTTGTCATGATGTTGAAATTTGGGAATTAATAGTCCTGGACGCACAGACGCTGTTTGTAGGGTGCGCACTGCGCACATTACGACTCAAGATATTGTCAAATAAAACTTACGCACAGACGCTGTTTGTAGGGTGCGCACTGCGCACATTACGACTCAAGATATTGTCAAATAAAACTTACGCACAGACGCTGTTTGTAGGGTGCGCACTGCGCACATTACGACTCAAGATATTGTC
>Ga0316607_1000227_pt1 | contig 22350 bp, 23 predicted proteins | sample MIS2016062E_MG_FD_207674 | JGI IMG/M metagenome (GOLD analysis project Ga0316607, IMG submission 207674) | Microbial mat bacterial communities from Middle Island sinkhole, Lake Huron, Michigan, United States - MIS.2016.062E | ecosystem: Environmental > Aquatic > Freshwater > Lake > Sediment...
TTCAAGGAGCTGTCGTCATGCGCCATCGCAAAGCCGGTCGCAAGCTAAACCGCACCAGCAGCCATCGTAAAGCCATGCTGCGTAATATGGCTGCATCGCTGTTTACCTACGAATTGATCCAGACCACGCTGCCCAAGGCTAAGGAATTGCGCCAGGTTGCTGAGCCGCTGATCACCCTGTCTAAACAGGACAGCGTGGCGCATCGACGGTTAGCATTTGACCGGTTGCGGGATCGAGTGGTAGTGACCAAACTTTTTAATCAGTTAGGACCGCGCTACCAGTCGCGACCGGGTGGTTACCTGCGGATTCTGAAATGCGGGTTCCGCGCTGGCGACAATGCGCCAATGGCCTATGTCGAACTGGTGGATCGCCCGGCGGCAGCCGAATAAAACCATGCAGGTTGCGAAAAAACCGGGTACATCCCGGTTTTTTTTGTGATGGTCCTGTTGAGTTCAGGTCAAGGCGTGGGTTGTGGTTTGCAGCAGATCCCACAGATCGAAGATTCGGGCCACATAAGCATCATGCAGACGATAACCATCGCCTTGCCCGGTCAGTTCCTGTTCGAGCGTATCCAGCAGTTTCAGTAACTTGCGCTCGTGCAATCCGAGGGCTTGCTGGATCGGATCCGTGATTGCGCCAGCGAGGGCGCTGAGTGCGCCGATCCCGGCGATCAGACCTCCAGTAGTCGCAACCAGCAGTCCGGTCGAAGCCGCGGTAGGAAACAGACCGTAATATAACGAACCGAGTGTCGATCCGAGGGTAAAGTTGGCTATCGCCAGTTGATTGGCGATAGCCGTTGCCGTCGCGCTGCCCATTGCCATTGCTCCAGGCGTAAATTGCCTGAAGGCCGTGGCTCCGGCGGCCAGACTGAGCAGAGCACCGGATAAATCCGCAGCGGCTGTGCGGCTGTTGGTGTAGGTACCCAAGTAATTTTCAAGCTGCAGACGGAAGTTCTGCTGATGTGAAAGCTGGTCGAGTTGTAGTAGTCCCGGGATCAATAACTGTTGGATAACCGGATGCGTCAAAATCTGTTCCAGCAGTGCGTCTTTGGTGCAGCAACGCCCGCCTTGTGCGAGGGGCAGCTCTAGTAATTCACAGTAAATGAGCCACTCGATTTCCCTCTCGACATCGGTTTTGAACCCGCTCGGCAGGCTATCGAGTTGCCGGGCCAAAGTATTAAACCCCAGTTTGCGCCCAATCACCGCGCTGCCCTGCGCCAACAGGCGCGGGACCGCCCACAACACGTTCGCTGGGGTTCGCAACAAATCCTTACCCAGGGCGCGTCGATTGATCCGCCATGCGCCGCGCCGCCGGAAATGCCGTGCGGTGAACGGAGCCACTAGGGCGCGGCGTTCAGTAAGGTAATGGCGTGTCGCATCGCTGACTGCAGCGTGCACCCCAAAATCCGGTTCCATTGCTGAATATATGCGGATTAACCAGCGACGGCTTCACGAAGTTGCTGGCTCAGCCCCTGAATCACCAGCAAACTGTGGCGGGCTTCACTCATGCCCGAGTAGGGGCCGAAGCATTCACCAAAGACTTTGAACCACCACCCACCATGTTCAAACCAGACAAAGGGGTGATGAAATTTATAGCGGGTGCGCATGGGATTTTAACCTCTTCTCATGATCTAACCGGGGTACGCTCGCTGTCTGGCCCAATCTGCCTAGCGAAATGGCGTTTTTCGGTGTGGTGCCGTCGCCGATAGTCTTAGCGATGACGCTAAACCGGACTGAGTGCTCGTCTGAAAAAGCCTGACAGTCCATCGATCGCCGAGATCAATTTTAGTGGATGGATCGAGACCTTTCCGGGCTAAGCCATACCGTCCGCCGTTCTGACGACGATAAGGACACCATAGCTGAATTATTGTTGCAGTGCAGAATAAATTACCGGTTCGAAGATCAAACCGGTTGAAACCGGTCTCGACTAAAGGCAACAAACGGTGAGTTAGATCACCTGTAGCAGCAGTTTGCCAATATGACGGTTTGATTCCATCAGTGCCTGGGCGGTAGCGGCTTCGGACAGGGGAAAAACCCGATCAATAAGGGGCCGGATAGTGCCGTTGGCGAGCAACGGCCAGACTGTTTGTTGCAGGGCAGCGGCGATGGGGGCTTTGTGTTCAACCGGGCGTGAACGCAGGGTTGAGCCGGTGACGGTCAGTCGCTTCATCATCACCGGGGCCAGATTCAGTTCCATTTTGGCCCCGCGCAAAAAAGCGATGAACACCAACCGACCTTCGACGGCCAAGGCGCTTAGATTGCGCTGGACGTAGTCGCCGCCGACCATGTCCAGGATGACATTTACGCCCTGGTTACCGGTAACGCTCTTGATCACCTGAACAAAATCCTCGTTGCGGTAGTTGATGACTCGCTCTGCGCCCAAATCGAGGCAAGGTTGCACCTTGCGGTCATCACCGACGGTAGCGAAGACCCGCGAACCCAGCGCCCGAGCCAATTGAATGGCGGTAACGCCAATCCCGGACGCACCGCCGTGAACCAGCAGGGTTTCGCCGGGTTGCAGTCGCGCCCGGTCGAACACATTGCTCCAGACCGTGAAGAAGGTTTCGGGCAATGCGGCGGCTTGTTGCAGGGTCAGCCCGGCGGGAACCGGCAGGCATTGTGGAGCAGGCACGGTGCAATATTCGGCATAGCCGCCACCGGTCAGCAGGGCGCAGACTTCGTCACCGGTTTGCCAGATCTCGACGCCTTGGCCCAAGGCGACCACGGTCCCGGCCACTTCCAGTCCGGGAATATCGGAGGCACCCGGCGGCGGCGGATAACCCCCTTGGCGTTGCAGGCAATCGGGGCGATTGACACCAGCGGCGGCAACCTTGATCAGCACCTCGCCAGGTGCGGGGGACGGAACCGGACGGCGAGCGGCAACCAGTTGTTCTGGGCCGCCGGGTCCAATGATTTCAATGACCGTCATCGTCTCAGGCAGATTCGGTGGCATGATTCAATCTCGCTGTGAGTTCAGGAACACTTGGAATCGCCGCAATTCAGGCAAGTTAGGCAACCATCCATGACGATGACGGCTTTGGTTTGGCATTTGCCGCACAGCGTGGCTTCCGGCGGAAAGGTACTGGCGGCGGCGTCTTCGACCGCTTTCATGCCCAGTTCGTATTTCCGGCGTTGCGCCTCGATTAGCTGGCGCTGATGTTCATCCGGGCCATCTTCCTTAAACAGGCCGATGGAGCGCATGTGCGACTCGATCACGTCGCCGATTTCGGCAACCAGCGACGGCATATATTTGCCGCCTTTTTTAAAATAGCCGCCCTTAGGATCGAACACCGAGCGCATTTCCTCGACCAGGAAGGTCACGTCGCCACCCTTGCGGAAAACTGCAGAGATAATCCGGGTCAGGGCGACAATCCATTGAAAATGCTCCATTGCCTTGGAATTGATGAAAATCTCAAAGGGGCGGCGAATTTCGTGTTCGGTACCGGGATTGAGCACGACGTCGTTGATCGTGATATAGAGCGCGTGATCCGATAGCGGAGTTTTCACCTTGTAGGTTGCGCCGGGCAACACATCAGGCCGTTCCAGACTTTCATGCATTTGCTGCACAGTCGGAGCGGGGTTTTCAATCACGGGCAACGTGCCGGCAGGCTTGACGACACTGTAGGCGACGATCTTCTTATCGATGCGAGTAGCCATATCCTGCCTCCAGAGCCGGGCGATCACCACTTGCCATAGTAACCTTCTTTCAGGGCGTCAAATAGATTAGCGGCGGTATGGGTTTCACCGTCATATTCAATTTCCTCGTTACCCGATGCCTCGATTTCCGAACCATCTTCCAGCACAAACCGGTAGCGGGTGTTGGCCAGATCCTGCTCCTTGACCAGTACACCCTGAAACGCCGCCGGGTTGAAACGGAAGGTGGTGCAGCCCTTGAGGCCCTGCTCGTAGGCGTAAAAATAGATGTTCTTGAAGTCCTCGTAGGGAAAATCGGGCGGGACGTTGGCCGTTTTCGAAATGCTGGAGTCAATCCATTTCTGTGCCGCAGCCTGAATATCAACGTGCTGGCAGGGCGTTACATCGTCGGCGGTAATAAAAATTTCCGGCAGGCGTTCTTCATCCACTTTGGCATTGGGTATCGCCTGTGGATTAATCAGATGCCGGTAGGCCAGCAGTTCAAAGGAAAATACATCCACCTTGTCCTTGGATTTCTTGCCGGGGCGGATGATGTTGCGACAGTAGTGATGAGCAAAACTGGGCTCAATGCCATTGCTGGCGTTGTTAGCGATGGACAGAGCGATGGTGCCGGTCGGGGCAATGGAGGTGTGATGGGTAAAACGGGCACCGACTTCAGCCAGTTTTGCCACCAAATCCGCATCGACTTCGGCGATCCGCTGCATATAGCGGCTATAGCGGGCGTGTAACACCTTGCCTTTGACCCGGTCGCCTTCCTGAATCCCGTCTCTGACCAGTTCCGGGCGTTGATGCAGCATCGCGGCCGTGATGGTGAAGTCCTGTTCCAAAATCGGAGCCGGGCCTTTCTCCAGCGCCAGTTCCAGGGCGGTGCGCCAACCGGTCAGCGCCAGTTCGCGGGTGACTTGTTCCGTGAACGCCAGTGATTCCGGCGAGCCGTACTTCATGCCCAGCAGGGTCAGGGTAGAACCCAGTCCCAGATAACCCATGCCATGCCGGCGTTTACTCAGGATTTCCCTGCGTTGTAGCTCCAGCGGTAGGCCGTTGATTTCCACCACGTTATCCAGCATCCGGGTAAAAATGGCGACCACTTCCCGATAGGTATCCCAATCGAAACCGGCTTGGACAGTCAATGGATCCTGGACCAACAGGGTGAGGTTGATTGAGCCAAGCAGACATGATCCATAAGGGGGCAGCATCTGTTCGCCACAAGGATTGCTGGCCCGGATATTTTCGCAAAACCAGTTGTTATTCATCGTATTGACCTCATCGATCAGGATGAAGCCGGGTTCAGCGTAATCATAGGTGGAGGCCATGATGACATCCCACAATCGTCGGGCGCGGATTTTCCGATAAACCCTGCAAGCGACCTGCCCGGTCTCATTGACGATCAAGCCCGCCGTAATCGGCCATTCACGCCAGACTATCTGCTCTGGATCGTCCAGATCGATCCGATCCTGATTAACCTCCTTAGCTAACAGCGGAAAAGCCAGCAGCCAGTCAGCATCCTGCCGGACGGCTTCCATGAATTCGCGGGTAATCAGCAAGGACAGGTTGAATTGTCGCAACCGGCCTGCTTCACGCTTGGCGCGGATAAACTCCATGACATCTGGGTGACCGATGTCGAAGGTTCCCATTTGGGCGCCCCGCCGTCCGCCCGCTGATGAGACGGTGAAACACATCTTGTCGTAAATATCCATGAACGACAGCGGCCCGGAGGTGTAGGCACCGGCCCCGGAAACGTAAGCGCCACGCGGACGGAGAGTGGAAAATTCATAGCCGATGCCGCAACCCGCCTTCAGGGTCAAACCCGCTTCATGCACTTTGCCCAGGATATCGTCCATCGAATCCTGAATCGTGCCGGATACCGTGCAGTTGATGGTAGACGTCGCCGGTTTGTGGTCCCAGGCACCGGCATTGGAAACGATACGCCCCGCTGGAATGGCACCATGTCGTAGCGCCCACAGGAATTTTTCGTACCAGTATTCCCGCAATTCCGGGGTGGTTTCCACCTCGGCCACCGCCCGCGCTACCCGCTGGCAGGTTCCATCCATCGTTTCATCAATAGGCCGCCCATCTTTGGCTTTGAGCCGGTATTTCTGATCCCAGATGTCCCAGGAGGCCGGTTGCATCGGTACATCAGCGGCGGTGATCGGACGGTCGGCAAGCTGCAAATGCGCGGTTTTCATGATCCGTGCGGTCTCCGGGAAAGCGTGTTGAAGAAAGGCGGGGTTTGAAGTAGTGGCGGAACAGATGGGGTGAGTCGCACCCGCCGGGTCGCGGATTCTAGCGGAAATCAGCGGCCGTTCCCATAGGTCGTGGAACAGGAGTCAGGAAAGCCATAACAGAATAATACATTGAAATAATTAACTAATATCTTGTTTCGACGGGCAATCAATTGGCGTGAAAAGAAGGAGGAGCGTGGTTAACGGAAACTTGGTTGTCAAAGGACTGGAAGCGGTGGTATAACCGGCTAAAATTCATTGGGTGTGTCCACTCATGGGCATAAAAAACCGAGGGAGAAACCATGAAGATCTTGTATGCCGCTCCTCTCATCCTACTCTGCCTGGGATTGGGGGCTTGTATGTCCCAGGTGCCGGTGACTACGACCTATCCGGTAACGTTTCAAAAGAAAATGCAGGCGGCCGGGCATTGGGACGTCTTGACGGCTGACGTGGCCAAACGGTTGCATGGTGCGTTGTTGGGTTCCGGTGAGCAGCAGGGGCGTCCGGTCGCCCTGTACGTTCAGCGTCCGAAGTATGACAGTGATTTTGGCACCGCCTTTCATGACTTGTTGATCACCCACCTGATGGAACGGGGGTTCGTGGTCAGCGAGAATCCAGCCAGCGGCTTGCCGTTGACCTACAGCATCCAGGTGGTCTCGCACAAGGATCGCGGCTTTATCCGCCCGACTCCGGGGCTGTTCACTGCGCTGGCGGGCAGCGTCTATGTGTTGCGTAGCGCGGCCGACCACAGCGCCACGTCCGCCGTCATGCTCGGCGCAGTGGCTCTGGATGTTGTTTCCGGTTTCATTACCGATAACCCGAACAGCGAGATCATCGTCACCACCTCGGTGATGAGCAACGATCGTTACGCCGCCCGCCTGCGGGACATTTACTATATCAGCGACAATAATGTCGATCAGTACATCGCCAAGGGGTCGACGCCGACCCCGGTCACTACCCGCATTGTGGAGGTAGTAGGGCCATGATTGAAAACCTGATCTTGCGTGGGGTGGCCGCGGCGTTAGTGGCAGTCAGTCTGGGGGGGGTAGGCTGTGCTTCCTCAGTGGATGATGTGCCGGTCCGGCCGATCATTCGTGACGCCGATCTGATCGAGAAGAACTACGGGGCTGGCGACGCCCTGCTGATGAAGACTTCCTGGCTCAAGGAGCGGCGTGAACCGCTGCTGGCCGCGACCTTCGTCGATATTAATAATCTGGAAACGTCATCCGGCCTCGGCCGGGTGATTGGTGAACAACTGGGTTCACGTTTCGCGCAGCAGGGTTTTACGGTTATTGAGATCAAGATGCGTAACAACATCTTTGTTCGGGAAGGATCCGGCGAGTTTGCCTTATCGCGGTCGGTCAAGGAAATCAGTCAGTCGCATAATGCGGCAGCGGTGATCGCCGGTACCTATGCGGTCGGGCGGCAATCGGTATTCGTTAACGCCCGCCTGATTCGAGCTACCGACAATCTGGTGTTGGCGTCGTATGATTATGTATTGCCCATGGGGCCAGATGCCAAGGCGCTACTCGCTGAATAGCCGCGGTCCGGTTTGCTGCCCTGTCTTTGATTTTGACAACGCCCTTCCTCCTTGCCGAGGAAGGGCGTTGTCGTTGTGGGGTCACACGGTTTGCACTGGAACCAGGCCCAGTCGTTCCGCAATCGCCAGCGTCGGTCCGGCCAGATTCATCGTATAAAAATGCAATCCCGGAGCGCCACCGTTCAGCAAACGCTGGCACAAGGCACTCACCACATCCAGGCCAAAGGCACGGATCGCCGCCCGGTCATCGCCCAGGCTTTCCAGTTGTTTTCGGACCCAACGGGGGATTTCCGCGCCACAAGTATCAGAGAACCGCGCCAGTTGGGTAAAGTTGGTGATCGGCATGATGCCGGGAACAACCGGAATGACGATGCCGATTTTGGCGCATTGATCGACAAAGCGAAAATAAGCATCCGGGTTGTAGAAATACTGGGTAATGGCGCTGTTGGCTCCGGCTTCGACCTTGCGCTTGAAGTTGACCAGATCCTGTTCCGGGCTAGGTGCTTGCGGGTGATATTCGGGATAGGCGGCAACTTCAATATGAAAGTAGTCACCATATTCTGCCCGGATAAAACCGACCAGTTCATTGGCATAACGGAACTGGCCGGAGTCACGCATTCCTGAGGGCATATCGCCGCGCAGGGCGACAAGGCGGCCGATCCCGTGCGTCTGGTAGTGGTTCAGCAGTTCACGGACGCTGTCCTGTGTCGAGGCGATACAGGTCAGATGTGGGGCGGCGGGTATGCCGCTGCTGTGGGCCTGGGTGTCGAGTACGACCTCCACGGTACGGTCGCGGGTGGAACCGCCAGCCCCATAAGTGACCGAAAAATAGGCGGGACGCATCGCCAGCAATTGCTCGCGAACGGCTTGGAGCTTGACAACACCTTCCACCGTGACCGGGGGAAAAAATTCGCAACTGAACGTTTGAGGCCAATCGGTCTGGGACATGAGTTTGAGCCGGTTCCTGAGTCATGAGGGGTACGGATTTTTCCATCGGTCGCAAAGGGTGAGTGCAGCATTTGTGTCTACCGGGATAACCGCAAGCAGCGATCAACCGTTACCCGACTCGATGATCCCGGTGTCCCGATAGGCCCTTGGCGCTAGGTTTTGGCGCGACGACTGACCATGAACGTGGCGACCCCTTCCACCACGATTTTATCGGCCACCGTGCAAATCGTGGTCATCACCACCCGCCGCCGTTCCTGGTTGATCTCCTGAATCGTACAAGTGGCGGTTACGGTGTCACCGATCCGCACCGGGGCTTTGAAGCGCAACTGCTGATCGACGTAGATACAGCCTGGCCCCGGTAAGCGGGTGCCGGCTACGCAGGAAATCAGCCCGGCGCAAAACATGCCGTGCGTGATCCGGCCCTTGAACTGGGTCTGGGCGGCAAAAACTTCATTGCAATGCACCGGGTTGTTGTCTCCAGTCAGCCCGGCGAACATCACCACATCGGTCTCGGTGACGGTCTTGGCGTGCGAGGCACTCATGCCCACGCTCAGGTCTTCCAGATAGTAGCCGTGGATGCTGTCGTTATAGCCTTCATGATTCGAGTACATACGTTGCTCCGATGGGGTCAAGGAAACGGGGTTTTGGGTCGAATTACATTTAATCCAGGGACTGAATTTCAGTAGCCAATAAAGGCATTGCATCGCTAACCGGGACTAAATACCATAACTTAACAGGGTTTAAACCCGTTAGGTTCGTTCCAAAACGGGTTCATTTCATGACCTGAACAATGCCAAACGAAGGTGAATGATGAAAATTCTAGTCGCCGTAAAACGGGTCGTTGACTACAACGTCAAGGTTCGGGCGAAAGCCGACGGTTCCGGCGTGGAAACCGCCAACGTCAAGATGTCGATGAATCCATTCGACGAAATCGCCATTGAAGAAGCGGTACGGTTGCAGGAGGCTGGCAAGGCCAAGGAAATTGTCGCGGTATCGCTAGGTGTGGCCGCCTGTCAGGACACGATTCGCACCGCGCTGGCGATGGGTGCTGACCGGGGCATTCTGGTGGAAACCGATGCTGAACTGCAACCGCTGGCGGTCGCCAAGCTGCTTAAAGCCGTGGTCGACAAGGAACAGCCTGATTTGATCATTCTCGGCAAGCAGGCGATTGATGACGACGCCAACCAGACCGGCCAGATGCTGGCGGCGTTGCTGGGCTGGTCGCAAGGCACCTTTGCCTCGAAGGTCGAGATCGGCGCGGGTGAAATCAATGTCACCCGTGAAGTCGATGGCGGGTTGGAAACCATTGCGATCAAGCTGCCGGCCGTGGTCACCAGTGACCTGCGCTTGAACGAGCCGCGTTTCGTCAAGCTACCCAACATCATGAAAGCCAAGAAGAAGCCGCTGGCGGTGCTGAAGCCGGCAGAACTGGGGGTGGATGTTACGCCCCGGTTGGTCACGCTCAAGGTGCAGGAACCGCCCAAGCGTCAGGCGGGGATCAAGGTCGATACCGTCGCCATTCTGGTCGACAAACTCCGCAACGAAGCGCACGTTATCTAAGCCGCGAGTACCCAAACCATGAGCATTCTGGTCATTGCCGAACACGACAACGCCGTCCTCAAGGCGGCGACGCTAAACACGATCACTGCCGCTTCACAACTGGGCAGCGATATTGCCATTCTGGTCGCCGGTCACGGCTGCGGCGCAGTTGCCGAAGCCGCTGCCCAGGTTGTTGGAGTCAAGAAGGTGCTGGTGGCTGACGCCCCGCACTACGCCAACCAGCTCGCCGAAAACGTCGCAGCGCTGGTGGTGAGTCTGGCTGGCGGCTACAGCCACATTCTGGCTCCGGCCACCGCCGCCGGGAAAAATACCCTGCCCCGGGTCGCGGCGCTGCTGGATGTGGCGCAGATTTCCGACGTGATCAAGGTCGAGAGTGCCGATACCTTCGTCCGCCCGATCTACGCTGGCAACGTGCTGGCGACGGTGCAATCGAAGGACGCGATCAAGGTGATGACGGTGCGCGGCACCGCGTTTCCCGCCGCCACAGCCACCGGTGGCGACGCTACGATTGAAGCGGTCGCGGCGGCGGCAGATGCTGGCGTATCCCGCTTCGTCAGTCAGCAACTCACCCAGTCGGATCGCCCGGAACTGACCGCGGCCCGGATCATCATTTCCGGCGGGCGCGGGATGGGCAACGGCGACAATTTCAAGCTGCTGGAGGACATAGCCGACAAGCTCAATGCTGCGGTCGGTGCGTCCCGTGCAGCGGTAGACGCCGGTTTCGTCCCTAATGATTATCAGGTCGGCCAGACCGGCAAGGTGGTCGCCCCCGATCTTTATATCGCGGTTGGCATTTCCGGGGCGATTCAGCATCTGGCCGGGATGAAGGACAGCAAGGTGATCGTGGCGATCAACAAGGATGAGGAAGCGCCGATTTTCCAGGTCGCTGACTACGGGCTGGTAGCGGATCTATTTACCGCCGTCCCCGAATTATCCAGGGAACTGGATCAACTTAAAGCCGCTGGCTAACCCGTTTATTCCTCAGCTTGATCAGCGCCGTCGTTCGCGGCGGCGCTTGTGGCCTCTATCCCGCATTGCCATCCCGAACCCGATTCTTCCGAATCCCATTACTCAGGAGGCGTCCATGACCGCCTATACCGCCCCAACCCGCGACATGCAGTTTGTAATTGAAGAATTAGCTGGCTTGCCCGAAGTCGCTGCACTACCCGGTTTTGCCGAGCAGGAGATTGGCCCGGAACTGGTCGAAGCCGTGCTGGAAGAAGCGGCGAAACTGGCGGCTGAAGTGCTGGCGCCGCTGAATCATTCCGGTGATGTCGAGGGGGCGCGGCTGGTTCCCGGCCAGGGCGTGATCCCGGCCGACGGTTTCGCTGAGGCGTATCGCAGTTTCATCGCCGGGGGCTGGAACGGGGTCAGTTCCCCGGCGGAATACGGCGGTCAGGGTTTGCCGGAACTGATGAATACCGCCGCGCAGGAAATGTGGAACTCAGCCAACATGGCGTTTGCGCTGTGTCCGCTGCTGAATGCCGGCGCGATTGAAGCGATCAGCCAGGCCGGTTCCGCCGCGCAGCAGGCGTTGTATCTGCCCAGAATGGTCAGCGGCGAATGGACCGGCACCATGAACCTGACCGAATCGCAGGCCGGTTCCGACCTGTCAGCGGTGCGAACCCGGGCAGTGCCGGAGGGCGATCATTACCGCATTTTCGGCCAGAAGATCTTCATCACTTGGGGTGAACACAACATGACCGCCAACACCATTCATCTGGTGCTGGCGCGTACCCCGAACGCCCCGGAAGGGGTCAAAGGCATTTCGCTGTTCATCGTGCCCAAGTTTCTGGTCAACCCGGATGGTTCGCTGGGCGCTCGCAATGACGTTCATGCGGTCTCGCTGGAACATAAGTTGGGGATTCACGCCAGCCCGACCTGCGTGATGGCGTTTGGCGATGAGGGCGGCGCGGTCGGTGAGCTGGTCGGGCAGGAAAATCAGGGCCTGGCCTATATGTTCATCATGATGAACGCGGCTCGATTCAAGGTCGGTTTGCAAGGACTGGCGATTGGCGAGCGGGCCTATCAGGCGGCGCGTGAATTTGCCAAGGATCGGGTGCAGGGCCGGCCGATTGGAGCGCGTAGCGGTGACCGGGTGTCAATCATTCATCATCCCGACGTGCGGCGGATGTTGTTGAGCATGAAGGCCCAGAATGAGGCGATGCGGATTCTGGCCTATGTGGTCGCAGCGCATTCCGACATGGCCCATGACCATCCCGATCCGGCGGTGCGGCAGCGACATCAGGCGCGGGTCGATGTGCTGATTCCAATCGTCAAGGGCTGGTGTACCGAGATCGGCATCGAAGTCGCCTCACTTGGGGTACAAGTGCATGGTGGGATGGGTTTTATTGAGGAAACCGGCGCGTGTCAGCATCTGCGCGACTCGCGGATCACCACGATTTACGAAGGCACCACCGGGATTCAGGCCGCTGATCTAGCCGGGCGCAAGCTGAACATGGACCAAGGTGCCGCAATGCAGGCGCTGATCGCGGATATGGAAACGACGGTAGGCGAACTGGGGCAGGGGGCCGGCGATGATTTAGCGATCATCCGGGCGGCGCTGGCCGATGGGGTGAAGGCGCTGACCGGCGCAACCGAGTGGATTTTGACCAGCCGCGATCCCAACGCAGTGATGGCGGTCTCGGTGGATTATCTGATGCTGGCGGGCTACGTCTGCGGCGGCTGGCAGATGGCCCGGGCGGCATTGGCCGCACAGCGCAAACTGGCAACTGGCACCGACCCGGTGTTCCATGAGGGCAAGCTCATTACCGCCCGTTACTACGCGGAGCATATTTTGCCCAAGTCTGGGGCGTTGCTGCGGTCGGTGCAAAGCGGCGGCGTTTCAATCCTGGCGATGACCGAAGAGCAGTTTTAGCGACGGTAGCGGAAAATCCCTCTCCGGTCCTATGGGGAGGGATCGTTTGCTGATTTGCAGTTCAGGCTTTACGCAGCAGAAAACAGAACCGTCCACCGTCTTCACGCACTTCCAGCAGGGTATGGCCCAACTGTCGGCTCAGGGTTTCAACGTCCTGGACCGAATCCGGATCGGTCGCGATCATTCGCAGCACCTGACCGCTACGCAGGCCCGCCAGGGCTTTCTTGGCCTTGAGCATCGGCAAGGGACACTGGAGTCCCGAAGTGTCCAACTCAGCATCAATAGGGATCATAAACCGGCGAGGATGTCTGGAGAAAAGACGCCATTCAACCATGCGGGATCGGGCAGCGCAAATGCCGGAACCGCCGGCCCGCTCGCCAGTCTGACTGGATTATCCTCGCCGGTCTGTGGAATTCCATGTCTTACCGTCTGCTTCCCCTCAGTCTCAGCTTGATGCTGGCGCTAACCCCCGTGGTCCCAACGGTGGCGCAAATGATCCGATTGCCTGAGATGGGCGATGCATCCCAGGTTGATTTTGGCCCCGATGAGGAACAGAAACTCGGTCTCGAAACCATGCGGAAGCTGCGTGAACGGGATTTGATGCTGGACGATGTCCAGTTGACCGAATACCTCAACTCCATCGGCCAGAGCATCGTCACCTACGCTGACCAAAACGGCGTTCCCTACACGTTTTTCATGGTTCGCAATGCGGACATTAACGCTTTTGCCCTGCCGTACAACTTTGTTGGTGTCAATGTCGGCTTGTTGCTGGCGACCGTGCGTGAAGACGAACTAGCGGGAGTGCTGGCGCATGAAATCGCCCATGTCTCGCAGCGGCACATCATTCGCGCCATCGCAGATTCCAAGCGGATGACCCTGCCGCTGGCGGCGGCGATGCTGGCTGGAGCAGCCCTGGCGTCAGCCAGCAAACAAGGCGGGCAAGCGGCGCTGATGGGATCGCTGGCGGCCAGTGCCCAGCGTCAAATCAGCTTCACCCGCGCCAATGAGCAGGAGGCGGATCGGATTGGCATGCAACTGCTCGCCAAAGCCGGTTTTGATCCGAAGGGCATGAGCGATTTCTTCGCCAAGCTGGAGCGTCAAAACAGCGGCGAGGCGCGCAACCAGATTCCGGAAATGTTGCTGACCCATCCGCGCCCGGAAAACCGGGCGGCCGATACCCAGGATCGGGTCGAGATTCCGCCGTTGCGGCGCAACGTCCCCCGCGACCGCAAGGCTTATGAACTGGCCAAAGCCCGGTCGTTGGTGTTGGCGACCGATGACAACCGGACCCTGATTCGCCATCTGGAAACCGTGCAGGCTAAAGGCGGTTCGGCCAACGATACGGCGGATCGCTATGCCTATGCGCTGGCGCTGCGCCAGGCGGGCCGTTACGACGAGGCACAACAGCAGATGACCCGCCTGCTCAGGAGTGATCCGGACCGGCTAGGGTTTCGCCTTGATGCTGCCGAGATCGCACTGGCCAAAGGCGACCAGGCTCAAGCGTGGCGGTTATTCGAGGACGCTCGCCAGTTGTATCCCGATGATTTCACCTTGGCGATGAGTTACGGGCGAGCGCTGGCTGCTCAAGGCGACCCGAAACTGGCGCTACAGTTGTTGCAACCGCACCTGCGCCGCCGAGTTACCGATCCGGCACTATATGCGGCCTATGCTCAGGCGGCACAACGCGCCGGCGATCTGGCGGCGACTCATGCGACGATGGCCGAATACCATTATCTGAATGGTGAATTGTTGCCCGCCATTGAGCAATTGGAACTGGGCCTGAAAAATCCGGGCCTGTCCCCCAATCAGGAAGCCCAGTTACGCGCCCGCCTCAAGCAGTTCAAGGCCGAAGCGGGTGTTCTGGACCCGGCGCTTTCTAAACGGACCACGCCCTGAGCGGATGCCGTCGATCCGGTTTACAGCAGCTATACTCAAATGGCTGCCCAGTTCCCACTCTCAGGATGCTGTCTTTCTATGGCTGATCGCGCTGATGCTTCCACTGCTGGTTTCGATGCGCGCCTGCTGCTCAGGCAGGCCCGCGCCTATCTGGCCTTCGGCGAACAGATCCGCCAGTTTACTGACCGGTTCCAGGACTCTCTTGATCAGGAGGTGGACTGGAAAACAGCCCTGCGCCGGCAGTTCGAGCAGTTCAAGGACGCCATCGCCCAGTCTGCCGATGCGCCGGGCGTCAATCCCGATCTGGCCCGGTTATCCGCCATGATGGTGGATGCCTGGCAGCAGGCGGCCTTGACGCTGGATCTGCCCACGCCGAGCCGGATGCCGATGGACCGGAACTCGGCGGCCTGGCGGGCCTGCCAGCGAACCCAGCATGAATATCTTGACCTGTTGCAGCAGGCCGCCGGGCAGGCGCTGGACCTGATGGAGCAACGCTTGCAGGGCCGTGCCGCCGCCGGACAGACGATCAGCAGCCTGCGCGAGTTGTACAACCTGTGGGTGGAATGCAACGAGGAAACCTACGGGCAAATGCTGCACAGCGTCGAATATAGCGAACTCAGTGGCCGGTTGCTCAATGCGCTGCTGGTCTGCTACCCGCGCTCCGAGGCTGCGCCATGATTCGTTTTAGTCCGGATCACATCGCCGCAGAGCTGCGGAGTTTCACCGACAAGCTGGCTCTGGGCGCTAAAACCTTGGGCGAGTTGGGCGAAATTGAAACCGGGGTGTCGCCCCGTGATCCGGTCTACCAGGAAGACAAGCTGATTCTGTACCGCTACCAGCCCCGGGCGGCGGAACCGCATCCAGTCCCGTTATTGATCGTCTACGCGCTGGTCAACCGGCCCTACATGATGGATTTGCAGGAAGACCGCTCGCTGATTCGCGGCTTGCTGGACGCTGGCATCGATGTCTATCTGATCGACTGGGGTTATCCCGACGCCGATGACCGGCATCTCAACCTTGCGGATTACGTTCACCGCTACCTTGGGCATTGTGTCGATCATCTGCGCGAACAACGGCAACTGGCAGCGATCAATCTGCTCGGCGTCTGTCAGGGCGGGGTGCTGAGCCTGTGCTTTGCTGCGCTATATCCGAAGAAGATCCGTAATCTGGTGACGATGGTGACGCCAGTCGATTTTCATACCCCGGACAATCTACTAACCCACCTGATCCGGCATATCGACATTGATTTACTGGTCGATTCGCTGGGCAATCTGCCCGGTCAGATGCTGAACTTCGCGTTTGTCTCGCTCAGTCCATTCCGGCTGGCCGGCCAGAAATATGTCGATGTGGTGGATATTCTCGATGATGCCCAGGCGCTGAAGAATTTTCTGCGGATGGAACAATGGATTTTCGACAGCCCTGACCAAGCCGGCGAGGCGTTCCGGCAGTTCGCCAAGGATTTTTTCCAGCAGAACAAGCTGGTCAACAACGAGGTCATCATCGGTGGACGGCGGGTTGATTTGCACAAAGTCACGATGCCGCTGCTGAATGTCTACGCCAGTCAGGATCACCTGGTCCCGCCGGCGGCGTCCAAAGCCCTTGCCGGGTGTTGCGGGAGCGGGGATTACTCGGAACTGTGTTTCCGAGGCGGCCACATCGGGATTTACGTCAGCGGCCGCGCCCAGCAGGAAGTGCCACCGGCGATTGCTGCCTGGTTACTGGCGCACCTGGATGAGCCGAAAAAGAAAGGACGGAAAACCGCCCAGCGTCAAATCAGGAATCCCTGACTTTGCGACCTTTGCGCTCGCGTTCGACCACTGGAGCTGGCGGATCGGGTGAGGGAGAAAAGATTGGACCAGGATCGCTGCCTGTTGCGGATTTCTGCTGAAACTGCTCGTTGACGCTTTTCCATAACGACAAATTATGTTCGACCAGTTCGGTCATCATCGTCAGCGGATTCTTGCCGATCAGGGTCCGCATCTGTTCGCGGAACAGGTGTTGCTGATCGACGAAAGCTTGCAGGCTCTTCTCCAGATAGTTGCCCATCATCCCTTGCAGCGTGTCGCCATAGAACCGGATGATATGAGCCAGCACTTCGCTGGTGAAGATCGGATTACCCTGTTCTTCCTGCTCACTGATGATTTGCAACAGAATTCCACGGGTAATATCGGTGTTGGTGCGGGCATCAATGACATGGAACGCGGCCCGCTCCAGCACCAGCACCTTGACATCCTCTAACGTGATGTAGCTGCTGATCGCTGTATCGTACAGCCGACGGTTCGGGTATTTCTTGATGACGCGCGGTTCGCTCATGGTGGGCATTAAAAAAGCAACGCGACGCCGCCGATATGCAACAGGCAGCGCCGCGTGTTCAGGACTTAGTGGTAGTAAAGACCGCCGTTGACAGTGATGTCTTCGCCGGTGATGAAGCCGGCATCTTCAGCGGACAGGAAAGCGACGGTGCGGGCGATTTCTGACGGCTCGCCCAGGCGGCCCGCCGGAATGCCGGCGATGACCTTGGCCAGCACGTCTTCACGAATAGCCCGTACCATCTCGGTGCCGATGTAGCCCGGCGAGATGGAGTTGACGGTTACGCCCTTCTTGACGCATTCCTGGGCCAGCGCCTTGTTAAAGCCGTAGATCGCGGCCTTGGTAGCGGAGTAGTTGGTCTGACCGGCCTGGCCGCGCAAACCATTCACCGACGAGATGTTGACGATCCGGCCCCAGCCCCGTCCGGTCATCCCCTCATAGACCTGCTTGGTCATGTTGAAGACGCTGTACAGATTGGTCTTGATGACGGCATCCCACTGATCCGGGGTCATCTTGTGGAACATGGAGTCACGGGTAATGCCGGCATTGTTGACCAGGATTTCAATCGGGCCGACTTCCGCTTCGATCTTCTTGCACACTTCGGCGCAGGACTCAAAGCTGGTGACGTCCGCCAGATAGACCGGAATTTCAAACCCTTCAGCGGCACGGTCGGCCTTCCACTTGTCGACGGCTTCCGGCTTGAGGCCGTTGTAATCCACCGCAACGACCCGCCGACCCTGCTCAGTCAGCGCCTTGCACATGGCGGTGCCCAGCCCGCCGATGCCACCCGTAACGACTGCAACTCGAGACATTAGAAACTCCTCATTTGGTTATTTGTTGATGAACTAATCACGTTCGACGGCCAGAGCTACGCCCTGACCGCCGCCGATACACAGGGTCGCCAGACCCTTTTTGGCGTCGCGGCGAGCCATTTCATGGAGCAGGGTCACCAGAATCCGGCAGCCGGAAGCGCCGATGGGGTGACCGAGCGCAATAGCACCGCCGTTGACATTGACTTTGTCGGCATCCCAGCCCATTTCACGGTTGACGCAAATCGCCTGGGCGGCAAACGCCTCATTGGCTTCGATCAGGTCCAGTTGATTAACCGTCCAGCCAGCTTTTTTCAGGCAGGCACGGGAGGCAGGGATTGGGCCAGACCCCATAATTTTTGGGTCAACGCCCGCCTTGGCATAGGCGGCAATGCGGGCCAGCGGCTTCAGGCCCAGATCGCGGGCGACGCTGGCAGCCATAACCAGCACGGCGGCGGCCCCGTCGTTGATGCCGGAAGCGTTGCCAGCAGTGACACTGCCATCCTGCCTGAAGGCCGGCCGCAGCTTGCCCAGACTTTCGGCAGTAGTGCCAGCGCGGGGAAATTCATCAGTGGCGAAGATCAGCGGGGCACCTTTGCGCTGGGGGATCGGTACCGGGGTGATTTCATCCTTGAACCGCCCGGCCTCAATGGCGGCAATCGCCTTGGTCTGGGAAGCGGCGGCGAAGGCGTCCTGCTCTTCGCGGGCGATGCCCCATTGGGCGGCGATGTTTTCGGCGGTAATGCCCATGTGATAGTGGTTGATAGCGCAATGCAAACCTTCACTGAGCATCGAATCCGCCAGGCGGGCATCGCCCATCGTGGTACCGCGCCGTGAGCCAAGCAGCAGGTGTGGCGACAGGCTCATGTTTTCCTGACCACCGGCGATCACGATCCGGTTATCGCCGTCGCGGATCGACTGACAAGCGAGATGCACCGCTTTCAGACCACTGCCGCAGACCTTGTTGATATTCAGGCAGGGAACTTCAATCGGCAGACCGGCATTGAGCGCGGCAGTGCGGGCGGGATTCTGGCCGGTGCCCGCAGTCAGCACCTGACCAAGAATGACTTCATCAATCTGCGCTGGATCGACGCTGGTTTTTTGCAGCAAATCCTGGATGATTCCGGCACCGAGAACATTGGCGGGAATAGCCGACAGGGAACCCATGAAATTGCCGATTGCAGTACGGGCGGCGGCGACGATCACTACGTCTTCCATCGGGACTCACCTCTTGTGACGAATACCGTTCTTGATTTGGATGGGACGCCGTGCATCGCAACAGGCGCCAAGACACGGGGCAGGGGGACCGGCGGGAAAGACTGACCCAGACCACCTCTCCGGGAACCGGGAAAGCTCACCGCAAAGTAAGGCGGACATTATTGAAGTTTGCCCTGATTCTTGTCAACCAACTCTGCAGTTGCTGCGGGGTAATCGCACGGTGTGGGCGGTGACAGTGGTTAAGATGGATAGGGTCACAAATTGACATTCATCGTGTTATGGAACCAATCAATGGCTACTAACGGTGATCCGTCCGGTTAGCCTGTCGAACGGTTGGAATTAAAATTCCTGATGGTCCAGTGTGCGGGGTTGAGCGGGATTTGCATACTGGCGTTGAAAGACTACCCTCCTGGCTTGGGCGGGAACGTCCGGCTACGGATCGATGCCGCAGCGGTGGGCTGAAAAATCCCCCCTGACCCCCCCTTTTATAAGGGGGTGAAGCCGCGTTAGCGGCGGGGGGATTTTGCCTTTCCCACAACTCAGGTCAGATTTCTATATCACAGAGCGCGATGGCCCTGCGCTGTGGCCTTTTTCCTCGCTGTATTCATTCGCCGACGAGCCATGCCCGCATAATGCAGTCCGCACTGATTACCGACCATCTGCCCGCCTTGTTATCGCTGGCGTGGCTGCTGTGGATCGTGCTGCTCGGCATCGGGCTGATTCTGGAGCGGCGTTCCCCGGCAGCAACTTTGGCCTGGCTGCTGGCGTTGCTGTTCATGCCCTACTTTGGTTTTCTGGTGTATCTGCTGATTGGGCCACGGCGGCTGTATCGCCGCCGGTTGCGCTATAGCCGCGCCCGCGAGCGCCTGATTCAATCCACCGATCCGCTGCGGCGCACCGCTACCGCCGCTGGTTTTCCCAGCACTGGTCTGGAACGACAACTGGCGACTTTGCTGGAACGCACCCATCAGGGAACGCCGACCACCGCCCGCACCGTGACCTTGCTGGAAACCGGCGATGCATGTTACGCCGCACTGGAAACGGCCATTGCCGCCGCGGTTCATCACGTTCATCTGGAATATTACCTGTGGCAACCGGATCGCACCGGAACCCGGCTGCGCGATCAGCTCATCGCCAAAGCTGAAGCTGGCGTACAGGTGCGGTTGCTGCTGGATGCGATTGGCTCCGACCGAATTAATCACCGGTTTCTGCAACCGCTGCACGCCGCTGGCGGCGAAACCGCCTGGTTCAATCCCCTCAGCCTGCGCCGGCTGCGGCCTAACGCCATCAACTTCCGCACTCACCGCAAAATTGTCATTTGTGACGGGCGGTTCGGTTTCACCGGCGGCATCAACATCTGCGATCAGCACAGTAGCCAATGCAGCGGCGCAGACGCCTGGCGCGACACCCATGTGCAGATTGAGGGCGAACCGGTGCATCGGCTGCAATTCATTTTTCTCGAAGACTGGTCTTTTGCGACCCATCACGCACCGTTTGAGCCAGCGTTCTTTCCGCCGTTTCCCGAACCGGCGACCGGTTCGTGGTTGCAGATCGTCGAATCCGGTCCTGACAATAGCCGTCAGGCCATTGCCCGATTGTATTTCGCCGCGATTGCCGGCGCGCAACAGCGGATTGCGCTGGCGACCCCGTATTTTGTACCCAGTGAAGCGTTGACTGCGGCGCTGATCACGGCGGCCTTGCGCGGGGTCGAGGTGCGGATTCTGACCCCGGAACACAGCGACTCTCGCTTGGTGACCGCCGCCGCCCGGAGTTATTACGATGAATTGACCAGCGCTGGCGTTCACATTCACCAATACGGTCCGGCGATGCTCCATGCCAAACTGCTGGTCATTGATGACCGGGTGGCCATGGTCGGCAGCGCCAATTTTGATAATCGCAGTCTGGCCTTGAATTTTGAGGTTATGGCGGTGCTTTATGATGTCGGACTGGCCAGGCAACTTACCCACAGCTTTGACGCTGATTTGAGTTCCGCCCACCGCTATGTCAGGCCAGGTCGGCGGGCTACGTTTGGCCAGCGGTTCAGCGAATCCGCTGCCCGACTGCTGTCCCCCCTGCTGTAAAACAGGCAATTCCACTCAACCCAGAGGACATCGTATGAAAATTAAAGTGGTCCACGCCTACGCTAACGACGTAGAAACTCTGTTTGGCCTGTTTCACGATCCTGAATTTATGAAAGCCAAATATGTCGGTATTGGCGGGCGAAATATCGAGATGCTGGAATGCGCCGGGAGTGCGGGTAGCTATACCGTCAAGGTCAAGCGGGAAGTCCCCGCTGATGTGCCGGGGTTACTCAAGAAATTCCTGAATCCGTGGAATACAGTGGTGCAAAACGAGCGTTGGGAAGGCCAGTCCGGTGGCCCCTGGCGTTGTGTGCTGGACATTGATATCGCCGGCGTGCCGGTCAGTATGAAAGGGATGATGGAATTACGCACTGAGGGCAGCGGCTGTGTTAATGAAGTCCAACTGGAGGTCAAGTGCGGGATTCCGCTGATTGGCGGCAAGCTGGCTGATTTTGTCGGCAGCGATGCCGAAAAAGCCACTCAGGCGGAGTATGAGTTTATTCGCGATCATTTGGCGAAAAAATAACCTGGCTTGGGCAACAGCGCGGAGAACGCCATGTGGGAATCATCAGGCAAAATCGAGTTACCCCGTCGGGAAGCGGCACTGCCGGGACGAACGATACCTATGCCGGTTTCCACCCGGCACTACGTCAATGATCATGTTTTGCCACCGCCCTTTCCTACTGAAATGGCGGTGGCATGGTTTGGACTGGGCTGTTTCTGGGGTGCGGAACGAAAGTTCTGGACGCAGTCCGGGGTCTACAGCACCGCCGCCGGTTATGCGGGCGGAATGACGCCGAATCCAACTTATGAGGAAGTATGCAGTGGTCGCACCGGTCATGCCGAGGTGGTACAGGTGGTGTTTGATCCGGCGGTGGTGAGTTATCGGCAATTGCTCACGGTTTTCTGGGAAGCGCACGATCCAACGCAGGGAATGCGTCAGGGCAATGATGTCGGTACTCAATACCGTTCCGCGATCTACGCCAGCGACAATGCACAACTCACCGCCGCCGAGCACAGCCGCACGATTTATCAGCAGGCGCTGACCGCTGCCGGTTATGGCACCATCACCACCGAGATTACCACTGCGCCGCCGTTTTATTACGCCGAGGACTATCACCAGCAGTATCTGGCTAAAAATCCCGGCGGCTATTGCGGGTTGGGTGGAATGGGCGTTCTTTGTCCGGTGCCCGGTTAAAACATCGAGCCGCTGGAGTAGCAAGACCGCATTCCCG
>Ga0316607_1000228_pt1 | contig 22193 bp, 19 predicted proteins | sample MIS2016062E_MG_FD_207674 | JGI IMG/M metagenome (GOLD analysis project Ga0316607, IMG submission 207674) | Microbial mat bacterial communities from Middle Island sinkhole, Lake Huron, Michigan, United States - MIS.2016.062E | ecosystem: Environmental > Aquatic > Freshwater > Lake > Sediment...
CTGTGCCGCTTAATATGTGGGTTTGGCAGCGCGTGGGGCCTTTTAAGGTTACAAAAAAGCAAACCAACATTACTTTAGCTCGACCTTATGCAGGTGATCAAGCTGCTTTTCGAGCTTTGTTTGTTGATTCACTGATTTTAACTGTTTCACCAACGTTTAATCCAAATATCAATGCAGCTTGGGAAGAAAAAGTGCAACAAAACTTGGAAAACAATGAACCTGAAGGCTCTTTGAGTTATAATTTAGCGCCAGGTGATTATCGTTGCTGGGTAAGGGGAACTGAAAAGCAGAAATTGGTTGATGGATTAGGCAATGAAGGACTAAAATCAAACGAAGTTCAGGTTCTCGTGAAAGCTAAACCTTAGGCTGTTTGCTTAAAACCCAATTCAGCCAAAATTGCCCGTGCCTCTTCAGCTTCGTTCCAGGGGATTTTGGTGGTGGCATATTCAATGCTTCCTTCGTGACCTTTGCCCAAAAGAAGCACCAGATCCCCAGCTTGGGCTTGGGCAAAAGCGGAACAAAGCGCTTCTCTGCGGTCTGGGATAATGAGATAACCTTTACCCAGCTTTTTGCCTGCCTGCTCTGCACCCGCCGCAATTTCCTGCAAAATCTTCAGGCTGTCCTCGCCTCGTGGGTCTTCATCGGTTAAAATCAGCAAATCACAAAACTTAGCGGCGATTTGGCCTTGAATGGGACGCTTTGCTCGATCTCGCTCGCCTGCGCTGCCGAAAACAGCGATCATGCGGCCTTTGGTCAACGGGCGCAACATTTGCATTACTTGGGTAAACGAATCGGGGTTGTGGGCGTAATCTACCAGCACGCCAAAAGGTTGACCTTGCTCAATATATTCCATCCGCCCTTGTACCCCTTTTACCTTTTCTAAGGCTGCAATTGCTTGGTCTAAAGGGACATTTTGGGTCAAGGCAACTGAAAGCGCAGCTAAAGCATTCAAGACATTGAACGGGCCTGGCAATTGCAAATTCAAAGAACTTGTGCCCCAAGGCGTTGTAACGCGCAATTTGGTTTTATTAGGCGCTAATTCTAAGTCAAAAGCTCGCAGATCAGCAGGTGCATGGATTGCGTAAGTTAGACGCTGGGCATTCGCAGGAGCAGTTGCCAAAAACAGTTGATGAAAAGGATCATCAGCATTGACAATTGCAAATTTCTTCTTTTTGAAAGCTAAAGAAGATGAGGATTCTTCGCCCAGCATAGCGAAAAGGCGGGTTTTCGCTTGCCGATATGCTTCCAATGTGCCATGATAATCTAAATGCTCATGCGTAACATTGGTGAAAACCGCAACATCAAAGGCGCATTTAGCTAGGCGATCCCAATCTGCCGCCAGCGCGTGGGAAGAAGCCTCAAGCACGGCATAAGTGCAATTGGCCGTGACCATTTTGCTTAATAAGGACTGAACTTCGAGGGCTTCGGGGGTGCTTTGGCGCAGCTGATTGGGCAAAAACTGGTCGCCGATTTTGAGATTGACCGTGCTAATCAAGCCTGTCGAATGGCCGCCACCTTCCAAAGCCGCACTTACGAGCGTCGTTGTGGTCGTTTTGCCCTTCGTACCCGTCACGCCGACCATGCCCAGCGCTTGTGCTGGATAGTGGTAAAATGCAGCCGCAAGCGGAGCCAGCGCGACGCGGCTATCGGGGACAACAAGCTGCGTTAAGTTTTCCGCTGCAAAGGGCGGTTTGGCTAACTGGTTCCAGAATCGGGCATCCACCACGATAGCAGAGGCTCCCGCCGCAACCGCTTGGGCAAGATAGTTGTGCCCGTCAGTATGCGAACCTTTAATCGCCACAAAAAGACTGCCAGGCTGCACGCGCCGCGAGTCGTAGGCAATTGAGGTTATAATTTGGTTTGTTGGCCCGCAGACTTGGGCCTTAGGTAGCGCAAAAAGCAAATCATGACAGAGCAACGGCTATTCCCCCAAATCCAAACTTAGCGAAACTGGTGCTAGAATAGCAGGTCAGGCGGGGAGTGTCAATGCTCAAACAGTTTGGAATTCTTTTGGAAAAGTGTTATCATAGCCCACAATCTACAAAAAGGGGATTTTACACATGCTTATGCCAGAAAGTATCCTTCGAGATCGCTACGTAATCGAGACCTTACTGAGGCAAGAGGAACGGCAGGCTATCTGCCAGGCCCACGATAAGCAACTTAACACAAGGGTAATGCTGCGCGAGGTGAGCAGCCTTGAGGCCCATCAACTGCGGCAGTTTGAGCAAAAAGCCTTGCTTTTGGCCAAACTTGACCATCCTGCGCTCCAGGCGGTAACTGATTTTTTCAGTGAGGGGCAAAATTGTTATGTGGCAAGCGCCGCTAAACCAGGCCAAGACCTCGCAACCTATCTCACCCAGCAGCCCCAAGGCTTCGTGACGGAGGTGGAGGCTGTGCGAATTATTCTGCCTATTCTTGACGCTTTGGAATATTTGCACCGCCAAGAACCGCCGTTGATTCACCGAGATCTCAAGCCGAGCAATATTTGGCTGACCGAAGATGGCCAGATTTGTTTGCTAAATTGTAGTTTGGCCCCAGCTTATGACCCTGTTTCGCCTATGCCCGTGGCCGCACGGGGCATTAATCCAGGTTTTTCGCCGCTGGAGCAATATGGGGCCGGGCGCATTGACTCACGAGCCGATTTGTATGCGCTGGGCGCGACTTTCTACGTGTTGCTGGGCGGGCGCGGGCGGCTGCTTGAGGCTCCAGATCGGGTGAATAGTGAGGCTTTAACATCCCTTCAGCGCTTTAATCCTTCCGTATCGCCGCAACTGGAGCGCATTATCGGGCGATTGCTGGCGCTGCGGCCCCAAGATCGCTATCAAAATGTCAAGACGCTGCGCCGCGATTTGCAGCAGCCGCGCCAGCCAGCACAGCCAATTCAGCCTAAACTGCCACCTGTTGTGTCCACGCCCGTGACCGTTCCGCTTCCTAAGGCTGCTTCTGATTCTCCTTCGGCGCTTGAGCCAGCCAAGATACCTACTCTACTTTTGTCAGAAACTGAAACCGAGGGTTCAGTAAGCTCAGGCGCTGCTGCGCCAGAGAAAGGAACCGACGAGGCTACAGTTTCGGCTGCTGGCGAGGCTACGGATTCGGCTACTGAGCTTTCGTTGCCTTCGGCAAGCGCAGAAGCCACTTCAGAGGCCGCTGCGGCAGAAGAGAAAGATTCGGCAAGCGCAGAATCCGCTGCGGACCTTGCCCCGCCGTCTAAGCCAGGGAAATTGACCACGTTTATGTTGGTTATTGTGGCCCTGCTTGTGGTTGGCTTGGCCGTCTATGGGATGTATATGGCTTGGACAGAGGCCAAAATCCCTGTTGAGCCTAAGAGTTTTATTGATCCCATGGTTTTGCTCGTCTATCTCTAGGCTTTTCACTGGTTTGCGCTCCCTCATCCTTCAGAAATGCAGGGTGGGGGAGCAGCCAAATCGTATTTTTGCTTTTGTGCTAAGAGTACTTTGCCTGACCTCCGTTAGCCGCGAAATCCTCGGTGAGGTTGGCCTTTTCAGCAAGGTTCCCACCGATCTCAAAAGAGCTTTAGCAGCTTTGGCAAAGTGGTAAAACCTATTTCAGCCAGCGAACAACAGTTGCAATCTACCCAAAAACTGTTATACTATGCTCTATCGTTTTTAGAGATAACGATAGGAGGCAGATATGGCAGCACGACGGCAAATGCGGCTGGGGGTTTTGGTTTTTGTCCTTTGCACTTTGGCTTTGCCAGGTGTGAAGGGGAAGGCACAGGTGGCAATATCACCTATCATCATCAATGAGTTTCGTCGTGATGGACAATTTACGAATTCTGAGTACATAGAGTTTTTACTCACATCCGACCAGACGGCCACCCAACTGGAGACCTTTTATTGGGGTGATTCTACTGATCCTCCAGATGCAAAATACGGAAAGTACCAATTCAAAGGACTATCAAATATTGCCACTAATTTCAAAGCGGGAACAATTATAGTGGTTGGGGGCACAACTGCTATTTCTAATCAAGATACAAGCTATAATCCAATACCAAGTGGCACAGATGATGATTGGAATATCATGTTAAAGATCGGTAGTTCTTTTATTAGTTCATCTGGGAATAGCGGAGACTTTGCTGTTTCTGATCTGGTTTGGGTTGATACAAGCAATTCTGAGACTACTTCCCTCGATTCAATTGCCTGGCCAACCACCGTTTCGGGAGCATTTGGAACGGCAGCTAAAGTAAAGATTGATGCGCCAAGCAATGGGGGAAACGTCGAGTTTACGGGCAATGGTTCTGAACTCAACCAGGTTGCAGCCTATTCCTTCAATAGTACGGGGTCAATTGGTAGCCCAAATGGGGGTAATAACACTACTTATATCATGAGCCTACGCAACCCTGCCCCCACCGTCTCCAGCACTTCTCCCGTCAACAACACCGCCGATATATCTGCTAACGCCAACCTTGAAATCACATTTAGCGAGGATGTTACTGTTTCAGATGGTTGGTTTAACATTACTTGCGATAATACAACCTACGCAGCAACCGTTTCTAACACAAACCCTAGTCATTATACTCTTACGCCAGCTACAAAACTTCCTTACGGCAAGAGTTGTACGGTCACGATAGATAAGGATAATATTGCAGACCGTGATGGTACAGCGGAAAATATGCCTGCTGACTATAGCTTTAGCTTCAATGTGATTGCGAACAAAGTGCCGACCATATCTGATAGAAGCAAAAGTGGTACAGAGGATTCAACGATTACTTTTGCTGAAACTGATTTTAGTGGAGGATTCAGTGATGGCGATAATGATAGCCTCACGAAAGTGAAAATTACTGCACTACCAACAAGTGGAAAATTGCAATTGAACGGAACGGATCTTGCTAAAGACGTTGAAATCCTGGCTGTTAATCTCGGAAAGCTAACTTATATCCCGCAGGCCGATTTCAATGGCCCAGATAGCTTTAGTTGGAATGGGAGCGATGGGACAGACTTTGCGGCAAATGCGGGTTTGATGAATATCACAATTGCTTCCATCAATGATGCGCCTTCCTTTTCGAAGGGAAGTGATCAAGAAGTTGATGAGAATGCAGAAACCCAGGAGATTGAGAAATGGGCCACAGCTATTTCGCCTGGCCCTCCCGACGAAGCAAACCAGACCTTGACCTTTGAGGTTACAAATGATAAGAGTGAGTTGTTTGCTGACCAGCCTGCGCTTGATGCTGCGGGGAAGCTAACGTACACTCCCAAAGCGAACGTAAGCGGAACGGCCAAGGTAACGGTAGTGTTGAATGATGATGGCGGGATAGCAGATGGGGGAAAGAATACTTCAGCCGCGCAGGTTTTTGAAATTACGATTATCCCTGCGCCTACTGCTACCCCGACCCCCACTAACACTGCAACTGCTACCCCTTCTGATACCCCGACCTCTACTTCTACCCCAACCTTTACTCCTTCTGCGACTAATACTTCAGATCCTTTGCCTAAAATTACGCAACCTTCTGCACCTTTTACTCCTTCACCACTATCCTTAGATACCCCAACCGCGATTCTTGCCAATAAGCTTACCACAACTGTGCAAATTTCACCGACTAAGACTTATCTTCCTCCTGAAGAAACGATTTTGCCAGAACCTTCTGATCTTCCCTTAGCAACCTTGACAGATGATCTTCCTCTTCCTCCTGAAGAAACCGTTTCTCCAGAACCTTCTGACCTTCCCTTGGCAACCTTGACAGATGATTTTCCTCTTCCTCCTGAAGAAACGGTTTTGCCAGAACCTTCTGACCTTCCCTTGGCAACCTTGACAGCTACTTCTCTTCCTACAGCAGAAACGATTTTGCCAAGTCCAATTAACAAACCTAAAGTAACTCATTCCCCAACCTCTTCTCCTTCGTCTTCCCCTTCTTCTACCGCAAGCCCCTTTCCAACGCTTTCCCCTACCTTTCAGCCTAAACCGCAAGTTGAAACTGAAACCTTATCTGCTCAATACTTACCCTTTGTTTTCAAAGGGGCAAATGAAAGTGGCGCAACGGAGGAAAGGGGTCAACCTGATCTGATTGGAAGCTTTACCATTGAGCCAAAGAAGCAGCTTTATCAGGCCAGGGAGCCAATTACGTTTACAGTTGTGATTACAAATCTTGGAACTGTAGCTACTACCAATGGTTTTTGGGCCGACCTTTATCTCGACCCTTCTGAAATCCCAAGCGTGAACAAGCGTTGGGATAAGGTTTGTGGGCCAAAAACATGCTTTGGCATCGCTTGGCAAATCACAACTTCTCTTGCTCCAGGCGCAAGTCTTACCCTTACTTCACAAAGCGCAAACTATGACCTGACGCAATCCTTTTGGCCTGGTTGGTTTGCTGAAGGGACAAGGGACCTTTACCTTTTGGTAGATAGTTGGAATCTTGCTACCGCGACGGGCGGGATCGCTGAGGGAGCGGGCGAAGGAAATAACCTCTTTCATTTTGAAGAATTAAAAGTAGAGGAAGTAGACCCTTAACATGAAAATCCCACGCATTGCCTATTGTTCACCCATCAACCCTGCACCCACGGGTATCTCAGATTATAGCGAAGAACTACTCCCCTACTTAGGGCAGTATGCCGACCTTACCCTTTACCTTGAGGAAGGTCTAAAGCCAAGCAACCCTTTCCTCTCCCAAAGCCTTGAGCTTCGCTCCCTTAACCGTTTGCCCAGCGACCAGAAGCAGCGGCCCTTTGATGCCATCCTTTATCACATGGGCAATAGCCCCGCTCATGCGGGGATCTGGCGCACGGCCCAACAAGTACCAGGCGTGGTCGTTCTCCACGATTTTGTCCTGCATCATTTTATACTTTGGTACGCAGCAAATGTGCATCATAATGTACAAAGTTATGTCCAAGAGATGAAAGAACGCTATGGCGAGGCAGGGAATCATACTGCCCAGCTAATGATCCGAGGACGCTTCACAAATAGCGCTTTTGATTTCCCTTGCTGCGAAACCGTAGTCGCGGCGGCCAAGGCCCTTATCGTTCATAGTCAGTATGTACAGCGCCAAATCAGCAGCATGCGGCCAGATATTCCTAATGCAGTTATTCCAATGGGTGTACCATTATCCCCCCTTTTGGATCGCCATTTAGCCCGCGAAATTTTAGATTTACCGCAAGATGCTCTCGTTTTAGCAAGTTTTGGTCACATCAATGCCTACAAAAGGTTAGATCCAACATTGCGAGCAATTGCTCAATTGCAGGCGAACTGGCCCAACTTACGCTATATTTTAGTGGGAAGCGTCTCGCCAAACTACGATGCAAAGGGTTTGATAGCGCGGATGGGGCTAGAAAAGGTTGTGCAAATGACGGGCTATGTAACCCGGCCCGTCTTTGAAAGCTATATAGCCGCCGCCGATATTTGCCTAAATTTGCGCCACCCCACGGCGGGGGAGACCAGTGCCAGCCTTCTGCGCCTCCTTGGGGCTGGCTGCCCGACCTTAGTCAGTGCAACGGGGGCCTTTACGGAGCTTCCCCCCAACGTTGCTGCTCAAGTTGACCTTGACGCAACTGAAAGTGAGCTTATTGCTACTTATTGCGATGTTCTGACCAAGTATCCTTCGCTTGCCAAGGAGCTTGGGAAGCAAGCCCGAAACTATGTTGCTCAAAACCATAACCTTGACCAAGCTGCTTTAGGTTACATCCGTTTCCTAGCGCAAGTTTATCGCTGGGATAAGATCACGCGCTTTCGCCCAGAACCCCTTTGGTCTTTGGAAGAAACTTTTTTACCCCTTCCCTTCAAACAAAAAGAAGTGCATGGTAAAGAACTTTGCTTCTCCCCCTTCATTCCCTCAATTGCCCAAGCTCTTGTTGACCTTGGGGTTACAGAAAAAGACGAGCTTATTTTGCAGACCATTGCCCAGCGGTTAGCGGATTTTCAATGAAGGTTCTCCCGCTCACTTTTTTTGCCCGTGATACTTCTACCGTAGCCCATGAACTTTTGGGGAAGGTTTTAGTCCGCGAATTGGAAGGGTTCCAGTTACGGGGCATGATTGTTGAAGCTGAAGCTTATATCGGCCAAAACGATACTGCTTGTCATGCCAGGCGGGGGCGCACGAAGCGTAATGCCCCTATGTTTGGCCCTCCAGGGCAGACCTACCTTTACTACATCTACGGGATGCACTGGATGCTGAACCTTGTCACGGAGCGGGAAGGGTTTCCCGCTGCCGTCTTACTTAGGGCCCTTGAGCCATTGGAAGGGCAAGACAAGATGCGAACTTTGCGGACTTCAAAGCGCGGGAAGGTTTTGCAAGATCGAGAACTTACGAATGGGCCAGCGCGTTTAACGCAAGCTTTGGCTCTTGACAAGACTTTCAATGCTTTTGATCTAACTCGTGGGGAAGGTTTGTGGCTAGAAGAAGGTTTTCCCTTTCCCGCTGAAGCGATTCAAACGGGCCCTCGTATAGGTATTGGCTATGCGGACCTCGCAGACCAAATTACACCATGGCGTTTTTGGCTGCGCGCTAACCCCTTTGTTTCGCGGTAAAATCCTAATTTGCAACTTTTCGTATTTGTGGTAGAATATGGCTAGGATTCCGCTGTGCTTTTTGAAGGTTCTTTACCTTTTAGCTAGAAAGTAACAAGACACAATGGCCCGTAATTACGCTGAGCATTTCAATTACATTCGCGGCATGATGGGGAAAATGGGGAAAGAAATCCCTGGAACGATGGGCGGCATTGGGCAATTGCATAAAGGAGCCTTGGAAAAAGGGGCCCTTGAAGCGAAAATGAAGGAATTGATCGCCGTCGGGATTGCCATTGCTGTTCGGTGTGAAGGTTGTATGACCTTCCACATTATGGGGGCGGTGCAAGCGGGTGCAACCCGTGAGGAAGTTGTAGAAGCGATTGGGGTCGGAATTATGATGGCTGGGGGGCCAGGAGTAGTTGCGGCTGCTGAAGCTTTTGAGATTTTAGAGCAGACCTTGGCTGCGAAACCAGCCTAAAAGGTAACGCTTCTTACTCCTTGGGGAGCGACTTTAGACTCCTTTGAATTAGTCGCTCCCCTTTAGCTTAACTTCTTTGCTCAAGCATAAGCATGCAGAAAACAGAAGGTCATTGAAGGTCAAGGATGCTAAAGAACTTCTCTCTTCTTAAACTGCTTCTCTTCTTTCTCTTGCTTCTCCTTCTCTTAGGCTGCGGCCAAACTAAAGAAACCTCATCTTCGCCAGAAACCTCATCTTCGCCTACTTCTAATTCTTTGCTTCCTAATTCGCTCCCCAGCATAACGCCCCCTTCTCCTGCCAAGTCAATCAATTCGTCGAGTGAGGGAATTGAAATCCCTGCGGAGGGAGAAGTTACAACGCTCCCCCTTCATATTTTGGCGCGGGTGGAAAAGGCAGGGCAAAAGGTCACGGCTCAGTTGCGGTTGAAGGATGGGGCAATGCTTGCCCGAACCTTTACCCTTCTGCCAGGAGAAGATGGGCGGGGACTTCTGGCAGCGAACCTTGCTTGGGAGAAAGATCATCCTTCCCAGACTAAAATGGAAGCGGGAACGCTTGAGCTTCAGAATGAAGTAGGTAGTGTTTTAGCCAAACGGTCAGTCTTACTTCTAGGGTCAAGCGATGAAGTAACCAAAATTAAGGTCTATTGGGTGGTGGGCGAGACCGTGCAACCTGAAGAGCAGCTTATCCCTAAAACCCAGCGGGTCGGTGCAGCGGCGCTGAATGCTCTCCTTTGGGGGCCCACGCCTCCCTTGCCTGGTGCTACCGCAAAGGTGAAGACGGCCCTTCCTACGCCCGCCGAGGTTCTCAGTTTTCCCAACCGCAAGCCCGCTTGGGGAGCGCGGGTGCAACTGTTAAACCTTAAAATTGTCAATGGCGTAGCTACCGCCGATTTTTCCAAAGAAATGCAAGCTTATGGGGGGGGTTCAACTCGCGTAAAATTGATTCGGGAGCAGATTACCAAGACGCTTCAACAGTTTCCAACGGTGAAAGAGGTCGTTATCGCTGTAGAGGGAAAGACAGAAGGGGTTTTACAACCGTGAGCTTGTGCTTCAAGAGCAAAAGCATTGAAGGATAAAATTCTATGTCGCTAGATTCTGTGCATTCGCATACTTTGCCGAATGGTTTATTGGTGCTTACAAAAGAGGCCCATAGTGCGCCAATAGCGACTTGCTGGGTTTGGTATCGCGTCGGCTCCCGCAACGAGCGCAGTGGTTTGACGGGCATTAGCCATTGGGTAGAACACATGCTTTTCAATGGCACGCCGACCTTTCCCAAAGGCTATCTTGACCGCGTAATTGCTCGCAATGGGGGCACTTTTAATGGGTTTACGTGGCTTGATTATACCGCTTACTTTGAAACTTTGCCCGCCGAACGCCTTGAATTGGGGCTGCAAATCGAGTCAGATCGCATGGTCAATGCGCTTTTTCTGCCCGAAGAGGTCGAGCGCGAGCGAACAGTGGTGATTTCTGAATTGGAAGGCTATGAAAATCAACCTGAAAATTGGCTTAGTGAAGCTGTAGTGGCGACAGCATTTGTTGCCCATCCCTATCATAACCCTGTGATTGGCTATAAAAGCGATCTTTTAGCCATTACTCGTGATGATCTTTATCTTCATTATCAAACCTATTATAAGCCAAACAACGCAGTCTTAGTCTTGGTAGGGGATTTCGAGACGGATGCTGTGTTACAAAAGGTTGAACACTATTTTGCTGATTTGCCGCCAGGTCTCCCTTTGCCGCCGTTTTATGCGGTTGAGCCTGAGCCGCAGGGCGAAAAACGAGTAACGATTCGGCGGCCTGGCGCAGCCGAACACGTGCAAATCGCCTATCTTGCGCCCGATTGCCGCCATGCCGATTTTGCGCCCCTCGTGATTTTGGATGCTGTTTTGAGTGGCGCAAGACCGCTGACCTTCTCTGGCGGCGGGACTCAAACTAATCGCAGTGCGCGACTTTATCAGGCGCTGGTCGAGACCCAATTAGCGAATTATGCTGTTAGTAGCTATCGTCCTTCGCGGGACCCCTTTATTTTTGAGCTAGATGCGCTTGTTCGCACGGAGCATAAGGCTTCAGAAATTGAAACTGCTCTTTTGCACGAGATTGAAAAAATCCAAAACGATGGCATTAAGGTCGAAGAATTAGCGAAAGTGGATAAACAGCTTAGGGCCCAAATCGCTTATAGCTATGAGCGCGTTACCAATCAGGCTCTTTTGTTGGGTACGTGGGAAGTTTTAGCAAGTTTCAAGCGAGTAGATACTCTTTTTGACGAATTAGCGGCGGTTAAGCCTGAAGATGTCCAGCGCGTGGCTCAAACCTACCTTACGGAGATGCGGCGGGTGGTTGGGCATTTTATTCCAACGAAAAGCAGCCTTGGATAGGCTTTGAATAGCGATTGATAAGAGGTTTTTATGCTCATTTCAGCGCAAACAACGATCTGTTCGGGGCACGGGATTGCTTCAGCCAGAAGACATGTCTTATCCAATGGAATGATAGCCCTTATTTTGCCGAATCCCAATAGCCCAACCATAGCGATTCAGGGTGAAATAGCGATTGGGGCAGTGAATGAACCAGCAGAAAAAGCAGGTTTAGGGGTTTTAACAGCCGCAATGTTGATTCGCGGGACTGCAAAACACACTTTTATGGAGCTTGTCAGCCAAACTGAAGAGCGCGGATGTAGTGTAAGTGCTAGTGGGGGGCTGCATGGCACAGGTTTTGGCGCAAAAGCTCTCAAAGAAGACTTCAATTTGGTCTTAGAAATCCTCGCAGAAATGCTTATGCAGCCAATATTTCCAGAGAAAGAATTGGAAAAGCTGCGCGGCCAGTTCCTTATGAGTTTGCGCGAAAGTGAGCAGGAAACACGAGTGCGCGTGGTGCGGGCTGTACGGCAAGTCCTTTATCCTGCTGAACATCCTTATAGTCGCCCAGCCTACGGCACAATTGAAACTATCCAAAAGCTAGAGCGGGCTGATTTAGTTGCTTTTCACCAAACTTATAATCCTGCTTTAACCACAATTGCGCTGGTTGGCGATCTTGATCCCGAAGCCACACTTGCGACCTTAGAGCAAATTTTTGGCTCTTGGCAAGCGACGACGCAGTATGTAACGCAAGAATTACCACCTGTACCGCCTCTCACGACGATTAGCCGTCAGGATATTCCAATGGAAGGGAAAGTTCAAGCCGATCTTCTTTGGGCAGTCCACGGTTTGGCCCGTAATTCCCCCGATTATTACCCTGCGTTGGTGGGCAATATGATTTTAGGGCGCATTGGAATGGGCGGAAGACTAAGTGAAAACGTGCGGCAAAAGCAAGGAATGGCTTATTACGTCTTTAGCGGGCTGGAAGCAGATAAAGGGGCTGGCCCCTGGACGGCTATGGCGGGCGTAAATCCGCAAAATATTGAGCGAGCTATTCAAGCTATTCTGCATGAAATTGAGCTTTTCAAACGCGAAGGCCCGACTGACGAGGAAATCTCTGATACTAAATCTTATTTGACAGGGATTTCAGTTCTGGGATTAGAGACAAATGGTGGTCTTGCAAGCTCCCTACTGGCAATTGAAAGTTTTGGACTTGGTTTAGACTATATTGTGCGCTATCCTGAGATTATCAATGCCATTACAAAGGAAGAGATTAAAGCGATTGCGTGCAAATATCTTTCTACTGAAAACTATGTCCTGGCCGTGGCGGGGCCACCGAATCCTTAGTCCGATTTTGGGGTCGCGGAAGGCTCAACCTCCCTCCCTCTCCGCTTAACCAGTGCATCGTTGACTGAGCTTGTCGAAGTCAACACTTAGGATAAAAATCCTCAAATCGTTGACTGAGCTTGCCTAAGTCAACACTTAGGGTAAAAATCCTCGAATCGTTGACTGAGCTTGTCGAAGTCAACACTTAGGGTAAAAATCCTCGAATCGTTGACTGAGCTTGTCGAAGTCAACACTTAGGATAAAAATCTTCATTCATAATTTGCTCAAAAGAGTAGGGGCAAGTAGGGGGAAAAGTATCTTTTCGCAACCCAGTCTCTTTTTCTGCGCTAGAAAGAGCAAGATTGTAGGCTTTAATCAGTTTCTCATCAAATGAATGAGTAAAACTTGGGCTATCTTCGAGGATTAAGCGGATTCGCAAACGCTGTTCAGCAAGCGTGTTTTTCCAACTACGAGACTGCTTTTCGGCCTGAAATTGCCATTTGAGCAAATGGGCCAATAGCACTGCTAAACGACTTATCAATTCGCGTTTTTCGCCGCGCCCCATGCTTTCTAGCTCCTCTGCAACGTTTTCAGTATCAAGTTCGGTAAACTTCTTCTCGCGGATAAGTTCTGCCGTGTGCATTAGCCAGCGATAAAAATCTTTTTCGTAAGTTAGATTATCGCTCATTAGGTTTTCTTTCTAGGGATTAAAGGCACAAGCTGCTACGGGCGCATTTAAAACCACAACTTGCTTGAATTCAAGCAAACTCAAAAACTGTTCCATCGTGCGTCGCCCATCCTCAGTTGCCCGCGCCATAACCCCTTTTTCGCAAGCCACCTCTAAAATTTTGCGCTCCGCCGCCTGGCGAGCTTGTGTTTCCAAGTCTTTATCCCCCGCTGCCAAAATTCCCTTTTTGCGATCATAAACTCGCGTTTGGCTATTATCTAAGCTTACACTCAATATCTTCACAGGAGGCAAGCGAAATGTTAGTGTTTCATGCTCTACGGTTACATTTTCTGGCCCTAAATTACTCAAATCAAGGCCAGCGACCACCGTTCCGTGAGCAATAAGGAGCAAACGATCTCCGAATAAGAGGCTTTCAAAGTTATTATCTTGCGAACCCGCTTCGATAATCTTCTCAATCTCATAAGAAGTCGTTTCTAAACGCTGAAGCCGCCGAACTCGCTCTAAAATAGCCACAGCATCAGCGCGAATTGGGATTTGGGTTGGCAAAGGTGGATTCGGTGCGATTTTTGCGGGAAGCTGCGAGATAAAACCTCCTAAAGCATTGTTCAGGAAATTAGAATCGTTCCTAGAGACCAGCGTTAGAATAAAAAGCGCAATTATACCACTTAGCGCAAGGAGAAAGAGTTTTTGAAAGCAACCCATCCCCTTTCTCAAATCAGGAGGATCGGCAGCCAAAGCCTCAAGCGCATAATTATCGGCAGGGTAGGGCGCAATAAATTCTTCTTCACTGTAGTATTCTATCGAATCGTCTACTTCATCGCCACGGGCTTTCCGCAAACGCCGTTCCATAAGCGTTTCCCGTTCACGGGCGGAGGAATTATTCTTGCGATGATGAAGGGGCATAAAGTTTTCTTTCCTTTTCAAACAAGTTTTGTGCCTATATGCGCGGCTACAGCCCCGAAACCAAGCAATTTATAATGAACATGTTGCCAACCAGCTTCTTGCATAAGCGTTGCAAGCAGATCGGGATGAGGAAAAGCTCGCGCAGATTGGGGCAAATAGGTATAGGCACGGTGATCCTTGCTCAAAAAACCCCCAATAAAAGGGACAATTTGTTCAAAATAGATTTGATGCCCCAAGCGGAAAAGCGGATTGCGCGGGCGAGCAACTTCCAAACAGCCGATTACGCCCCCAGGCTTCGCCACGCGCCACATTTCTCGAAAAGCCGCTTTTATATCGGTAACGTTTCGCATCACGAAGGCCGTCGTGATTACATCAAAAGATTCGGCGGGAAAAGGGAGAAAAAGCGCGTCCCCCCCCACAAACGTCGTTTGTTTTTGGGTCTCAGCGAGTTTGGTTAGGCCTTGTTGCATCATGGGGAGACAGAAATCTAGCCCAAGCGCTTGACCTTCGGGCAGCCAGGGAGCTAAAAGGGGTAAAAAGTCGCCCGTTCCCGTGCCAACATCGAGCGCAAAACCCTTGCACGGCGGAGCTACCGTCTCTACAATATATTTCCGCCAGCCTTGATCCATCCCAAACGTCATTGTGCGGTTGACCAGATCGTAGGTTTGAGCGATATTCGCAAACATCTGCTGCACATAAGCCGCTTTTTCGGCGGGCGCAGGTAAAACACTCATTCGTTACCTCTAAAAATGATTGAGATCATGGTAAGCAATTCTATTTTGGGAGTAATTCTTCCTCATTTAGCCAGATTCAGAATCTCCATTTCCTGGTAAAAACCTTAGCTTAGAACTTCGACTTGCCTTACTTGGCGGGCCATTGGGCGGTCAAAAACCGTAGGGCGACGAAAGTTTGTTCCAGGAAGGGTTACAACCGCGACAGTGTTGCCGAGCAGATCAAAGAACTCAACGCTGTAACCAATTTCCTTTCCTGGAACAACGTGCAATTCAACAACTGTGCCAACATCGCCCGCTTTGAGACCTTCAGCAGGCAAATCACAAGCTAAAATCACGGTTTCAAAAAGTGAATCGGTCATTTTAGGCTCTTTGAGGCTGCAAAGATCTGATCTTTCGCAAACATCTGCACCGCGACCTTTGCGGTTTCAAAGAACGCAAAGGTCGCAGCAAGTTCAATTATTCCCGCACCTGATAGATTTGGCGAATTTCAGCGAGGGAGGTGGCCGTTTTGAGGGCTTTCTGAAGGGCCTTCAGCGTATCTACCTGCGTAATTTGGGCGATTTCGGGCCAAAGGGCCAACCCTGCGGCCCCAAATTTGAGTTCTAAACCCAACTCAATTGCGCTGTGTAACCCTTGCACTAGCCCCTCTTCCAATCCATGTTCCCGCCCTTCTTCCCGCCCTTCTTCCCGACCCTTTATCAAAAATTCCTCTTGTAGGTGCTGGATAAGAGGTGTGTTCCCCATTACCGCCATCAATTCTTCCACTGTGAGCAAGGGCAAGATCATGCGCGGTAACGCTTCCCCATACTTCAAAATATCTTCTTTCGTTAGGGCTCGCATTATTTTTTCTCCTACGACTATATCCCACAACCGCAGCAGACCAAGAATTAACCACTGAACCTCTCTTTTCATTTTCGCCTGATGATTGCGGGCGAAAACTTCTAGCGCTGCTTTCTTAGCCTGCTGTTGGTGGGCAAAAAGTTTGAAAAAAGCATTGTGGGCGGCATCATCCAACTCGCTTAACACTATCAGATGGGTTCGAGCTAAGAAGATGTTTGTGCTACCATAGACCCCTGGGTGCAGGGGCTTGGTGTAGCCAAGCATTTCCCGTGTTTTCCGCTGCGGTTGATGGGCACTGACTAAAAAACTCTGGATATCTCGCTCTTCCAGGTGTTGAGAACGCCGAAAGAACTCTTCATAGCCGATTAAAGCTTTTGCGGCACGGATTGAAATCGATTCAGTGTATTTGAACTCAAGAAGAATGTAAGGAGAATTACTTTGCCGAATTCCATCAGGCAGATAGACTAATTGTTCCGTTGTCCAAGGAGTATTTGGCTTCAAATTCTGGATCAGCAGAATATCAATCTCAGGCGGGGTACTACTGACATCGACATTAGCTTGCACCAAAATCCCTGTCGGGCCAATGACCCACTCCAGCAAGAGGGCGAATAGCTCATGCCAGCGGGTGAGTTTTGTTAGATTCTGCATAGATCTATTGTAGCATAAATTCTTCCAGCACCTGCACCTGGAATCTTCATTCATTGAAACCCAAAAAACGATTGAGATCAGGGGGATAAAGGAAAGCCTCTACTAAGTTACCCTTTCATAGCCTTGAGAGCTTTTTCTAGGTTCTGTTGATAACTTTTAACGTGAGGTTTAAGCCTAACAGCTTCCTTAAAAGCCTCAATCGCTTCTGCATACATCTTTTGCTGATAGAAAACATCCCCCAATAGGTTGCGGTACTTTGCATTACTAGGTTTAAGCCTAACAGCTTCCTTATAAGCCGCAGCTGCTTCTGCATATTTCTTTTGCCTAGATAAAGCATCTCCTAAGTTGTTGTGGTACTCTGCGTGGTACTCTGCATTGTTAGGGTTAAGCCTAACAGCTTCCTTATAAGCCGCAACTGCTTCTGCATATTTCTTTTGCCCATAGAAAGCCATTCCTAAGCCGTTGTGGGAAAATTCATTGTTAGGTTCAAGCCTAATAGCTTCCTTATAAGCCGCAGCCGCTTCTGCATATTTCCTTTGCTTAGAGAAAGCCCTTCCTAAGCGGTTGTGGTAAAATGTATTGCTAGGGTCGAGCCTAACAGCTTCCTTAAAAGCCGCAGTTGCTTCTGGATATTTCTTTTGCCTAGATAAAGCCAATCCTAAGTTAAAGTGGTACTCTGCATTGTGAGGTTCAAGCCTAACAGCTTCCTTATAAGCCGCAGCTGCTTCTGCATACATATTGTGCAAAAATAAAGCTACATCTCCTTTGTATGCATAGAAACCCGCTTTGTGTGCATAGAAACCCGCGCTGTTAGGGTCGATCACAACCCTTTTGCTCTGCCCAGGGAATGTGGCAGGGACTCCTTGTACCACTGAAATCTCTGTTGGATTGGGCGGATTCTTCTCCATTCCTTTGATTTGCCTAAGAATCTCCCGCATTACAGTAGCACTGGCAAAGCGATCTTTGGCTTCCAGCGCTAAAGCTCTCATCACAAAGGTATCTATTTCAGGATGCACTCCTGGAGCTTTAAGTGGGTCAGGACGACCTCTGGCGACTTGGCTGTCGCGCACATTTGCATCTGGGCTTGGCGGAGACCCCGTTAAGAGCTGATAAAGGGTTGCACCAGCGGCGAAGAGATCACTACGGGCATCAGTTCCAGTCGCCATAATCTGCTCTAAAGGAGCGTAAGAGTGCGTGTAGGCGGGCAAACTCTTCCCGCTTGACATTTGGCTATAGGCAGGTGTACCTTTGGCCAAGCCAAAGTCAAGGAGGTTGATTTGACCGTCGACTAACTTCAAGTTTAGCGGCTTAATGTCGCGGTGGATAATGGGGGAAGCGCGGCTGTGGAGGAACTCTAAGGTAGCCAATAACTGATCCAACAGTTCGATGGCCTCGTCGGGGGGAAAAGGTTTATTCCTTTGCACGAGTAGCTCGTCTAAATTTGGGCCAGAGACGAAATCCATGATCAAAAATTGCCCATCTTCTTCCGTGAAGTAGTCAGTCACTCTGGGAATAGAGGGATGCTTTAAGATAGCAAGTAACCGCGCCTCGCGTTCAAAGGTCGCTCGCAGTTGGGAATTGTGAAAGGAAAGGGCTTGTTTAATAGCAACTTCACTTTTAAACCGTTGGTCGGTAGCTTCATAGACCCGTCCCATCCCACCTTGAGCAATAACCCGCTTAATGAGGTAACGGTCTTTGAAAAGCGTGTTTGGTATAAGCGTCACAGTGATCTCCTTTATAGTTATCGTGAGGCCTAAGCTGCTGACGTATCCAAATCTGTTTGCTTGGGGAGCGGTGCTTTAGATGAAAACTCTAGCGAGCAGACCTTTTCACTCGCTTCTTCGCCACTAATGGTAATAAGGTCGCCCTCCTTTAACAGGGTTGCTTGGGTGATTCGGTTCCCATTGACGAAAGTACCTTTGGCACTGCCTAAATCTTCAATCGTAACGTTACCTAAAGATCGCGTTATCTGGGCATGAACCCTACTTGCGCGGGTGTACTTAGCGGGAATCTCAATGTCGCATTGGCCACTATCGCGGCCCATCTTTTCTACGTCGCGCTTGAGACCAAAGTGCGTCTGAAGCTCACCCTCCTCTTTGAGCAGAAGGTAGGCGTAAGCTTCCCCCGTGGGCATCAGGGAGTCGATCTCAGTCCAGGGAATTGCCTGAAAGGTGTTGCTAACAAGTTGCTCAACCTGCTGGGCTGTCAACCGATAAGGTTGGTAGGGGTAAGTATCACTTAGCCCAAAGCGCAAAGCTACAACCCATTCGGGGATTTCGGCGGGCGCGAGGATATTGAAAGCTTCCCAGGGCCTTGGTCTTACGATATGGTTTTTTTGGAAAGCCTCAAAATTGGCTCGCGGATTGGTAAAACAGACCGCCGTGTTGATTCGATATTTTTCCCAAACCCTACTTTTCCTAACCAAAAGATCCCGAATAGTGCTGGCATAATTTTGGACTTGTTCGTGAGGGTTACGGGCGTTATTTCCAGCTTTTATCGGCTTCGGCCCAGCATACCAATCTTCTCTGTCCTGCGTGATAAGGCCAAAGTAGTCTTTTAATTCAATTACGCCTAAACCATGCTCCGTGATAAGCAGCAGATCAGCATCGGGTTTGTTGAGATTAGCAATAACAGCGTAAAGTTCAGGCAGATGATTGAACTTTTCATAGAGGTCTTTGATAAGCTCAATGACGGGTCGAGCTTCATGACTAAAATCAGGCCCACGCTCGCGGCCTTGCATATCTTTGCCAACGTAATACTTGACAGGCATCTTGTCCCCCTTGCAAGCAACTCGAAAACGCTTCGAATGATTGTAACACTTTCTAGGTAAAAGTACAAAAAAAGCTAGTAAACCCTGCCGCCGACTGGCGCGGGGAGGCTGGGGAGCAGAAGCGAGAGCCCCCCTTCGGCAGCGGGAACCCCAAGGACTAAGACTTCCGACATAAAGCCCGCGATGTTTTTCGGCGGGAAATTGACTACCGCAACAACGGACCTTCCCACCATCTCCTCTAGCGAATAGTTAGTTTTGGCTTGCAAGCTCGACCATTTAAGCCCGATTTCGGGCCCAAAGTCGATTTGCACTTTGTAAGAAGGGTTGCGGGCCCGCAGAAAATCCTCGACATGAACGATCTTGCCAACGCGCATCTCAACCTTTAAGAAGTCATCGTAAGTAATCATGATCGTTAGGCTCCTTTAATTTTGACAAAAAGCTCACTTTGCCAGACAGTTTGCAGCCGTTTCCTGCATAGCCGTCGCCGTATTTTGGGCATCGAGGGAAGAGGTAAGGAAAGCGGGAAGGTGAGCATTGATGCCCGCTAAAGCACACCGTAGCCCCTTCGTGGGGGGCAAACCAATACTACTTTCAGCCTGAGCCACCGCCGCCGTCAGCGACGGGTCACCCGCAAGTTGGGGGGAAGCTAAGGCCGCTCGCAGCGCAGGCAAACGGCCAAGGGCTTGAGCAAGCCTAAGCTGGATTGCGGGTGAAGCAAGGTATTGCGTAAAATTCACTACCGCAGCCTGTTTCCCTTGCGGGATATTGCGCTGATAGAGCAAATAGCTTCCCCCTACTGCTGACCCCGCGAGCCGACCCGTACTTACGGCCAACGGTAAAGGTGCAATCCCAACCTGGATGGTCGGGGAAAAGCTAAGATAACTTTGGCGGGCCCAATCTCCATCAAGGGCCATTGCAACCTTCCCACTTGCAAAAAGGTTGCGCCCTTCAGCAAGAGTCTGGGTTTCAGGGGGGGCTGCTAAGTAGAGTTCGTGCAATAAGTTGAGAGCTTGCACCATTTGGGGCGTATCCAAGGTTGGTTGCAGACCGTCGGGGGAAGTTGGCAACCCACCGAAACCATTAAGCCAAGCCAGCAGCCAGCGAGCTTCAAACCAAGCTGCCACAAGACCATTAGGTTGCCCTTCCCTTTCAGCCCGTGATGTAACGATTAACTCGTCCGTGGTTTGGGGAGGGGTGCTAACAAGGGCCCGATTGAAGTAAAGGAACAAAAAGTCTTGAACGGTAAGCGGGAGGCCCCAAAGTTGGCCGTTGAAGGTTGCACCCGTAAGGGCTGCGGACAGAAAACCTGTCGTTCCTTCGGGCAAGTTAAGGGGCTGAAGTTGCTCATCAAAGAGTAAACCTGCAAGATCGTTCTGATTGCCCCAAATTAGGTCAGGCAAATTCGCTCCCGCCAGCTTGGCCGCCAGTAAGTCGGTGCGGAGCGTATCCGCTTTCCTGTTAAGAACTTGCACCTTCAGCGGTGCTTGCCCATTGTACTCCTCTACTAAGGCCCGAATGGTTGCCAAGGCTTGTTCCTGCTCACTTGTCCAAAGGATAAGGCTTTCAGGCGTAGGTGAGGGAGGAATGGGCGTGGCCGTGGGGGGCGGAGTGGGAGTAGAACTTGGAAGGGGCGTAGCTGTAGGTGGAAGTGACGTAAGGGAAGGTTCTAGGGAAGGTGAGGGAAGCGTCGCAGGTATGCCAGAAGGAGCTTTGGTAGAAGCTAAACCTGGTTGCCAATCTTGGGGAAGTTGGCAGGCCGAAAGGTGGACAAGGATGAAGGTAAGAAGCAAGAAAAGGCCTTGCGAAGCCCAGGCCTTTGAAAAGTTCTTCAAATACACAAAGGTTCTCTCTCGCTGACCTAAGTCAGGCAATAGGTCATGCTGTTAAAATTCCTCTAAAATGGAACGAAGGAGAGCTTTATCCTTCTTCTGATAAGGGCCAACGACGGCGAGGTGCAGGGAATCACGGCGGAGCAACCTTTGGGCAACCCGCAAAACATCTTCTTGCGTTACCGCTTCGATCTCTTCAACCACCCGCTCCACAGGGACAACTTCCCCATAGTGCAGAAGGTGTGAACCATTGCGGGAAGCTACTGACCAAGTATCTTCAAGCGAGATTAACATCCCTCCCTTGACCTGATCCTTAACCCGCTTTAGCTCCTCAACCGTAACCCCTTTACTTGCAACATTGGCTAAAATCTGCAAGATCAACCTTAGACTATCCCTAAGTGCATTAGTCCTGACCCCCCCATAGATCACCCACATCCCACTATCAACTAATTCATTTTGATAGGAACCGATCTCATAAGCTAGACCACGTTCTTCCCGCACCTCTTGAAAAAGGCGAGAAGATGTTCCCCCCCCCACAATAACGTTTAGCACCTGAGCAGCCCGACGGTCAGGGTCACTGTAAGAGAGGGCGGGAAATCCTAAGCAAAATTGACCTTGCTCAGTTTCCTTTGGAAGCAAGACTACTTCTGGCCCAGGCCTCGCAGGTTTAGTGGGTAAGGGAGGGAGAGGATCGTGAGCAGGATGGCCCGTAAAAGCAACCTTTATCGCTTCAATTACTTGGGCAGGATCAATGTTGCCAGCGACAGAGATTACGAGGTCTTTCTGGCTGTAATGTTGTTGCCAAAAATCTACTACGTCTTGGCGAGTAAGAGCGCTGACCGTCTCAATACTTCCTGCAATATCGCGGCCCAAAGGTTGAGCGCCCCATAAACTTTCGTGCAACAGAAGGTGGGCTATTTCATCGGGAGAATCCTGGTAACTGCGAATCTCTTCGCAGATCACCTGCTGTTCCTTGGCCATTTCAGCAGCTTCAAAAAGAGGATAGCGAACCATCTCAGTCAAAAGACTAATGGCTCGGTCAACGTAAAGGTCTGCTACTTTACTCCAATAGATAGTTGATTCATGGGAAGTAGAGGCTTCTAAAATCCCCCCAACTCCCTCGATCATATCCGAGATCAGTTTCGGATTGGGGAAACTTTGTGTCCCCTTAAA
>Ga0316607_1000229_pt1 | contig 22175 bp, 17 predicted proteins | sample MIS2016062E_MG_FD_207674 | JGI IMG/M metagenome (GOLD analysis project Ga0316607, IMG submission 207674) | Microbial mat bacterial communities from Middle Island sinkhole, Lake Huron, Michigan, United States - MIS.2016.062E | ecosystem: Environmental > Aquatic > Freshwater > Lake > Sediment...
TCGCCAATTTCCAGATAAACAACATCTGAATTCGTGCGATTGACTAAATGATGCCCATCTGCATCACCAGCCGGAAAACCAGCCACCATGCCCGGTTTTAGCACTTGCTCTCCCGAATTCGTGACCAAAGAAACATCCCCTTCCAGAACATAGATCAACTCATCTTGACAAGTATGCCAATGTCTGAGAGCAGAACAACTTCCCGGTGCAAGCCGCACTAAATTTACGCCAAAATTCTTCAATCCCGCAGCATCGCCCAATCTTTTTTTGACTCTTCCCGAAACAGCAGATTTGAATTGCTGAGGATAATTCGATCCGATACTATTCGGCACATTTTCAGGATTGATAATCATGGTTAAATTACCTTATTTACAGTCAAAATTTAAAACCGGAAAAGGTTTCGCTGCTTCCATCTGCGCCGCCAAAGCAATTAAAGTTGCTTCCGCCGCTGGCCGGCCGATAATTTGAATTCCCACCGGCAAACCATGAGAATCTAAAATCGCAGGAAGTGCGATCGCCGGTTGGCCACTAGCATTAAACGGTGGACAAGGAGCAATCCAATTCACAATATTAGCCAAAGTTTCCTCACAACTCAAATCCGCCCACTCACCAATCCGAATTGGCGAGTGCATATAAGTCGGCAAAACTAACAGGTCAAAATTCTGAAAAAATCCCACAATCCGCCGCGAAATCACCTGCATTTGATTCACAGCCCGCAAATACTCCCCAGCCGAAATAGTTCTTTCCAACAGCCAGCGATTCATCGGTTCCAAAGCCGGGCCTGGAATGCCGCTTGCGCTCGCCCCAGACTGCCAAATTGCCGTAAACGGCTCGATCAAACCTGTAAAATCCGGGCATCCAGGTTCTACATCGTGACCCAAATCAGTCAGTAATTTTACGGTATCGAGTACCGCTTGCTGACACACAGGTGACGCCTCGCCCACAGGGAAAACAGCGGTAGAAAAGGCAATGCGCAGCTTGCCCAACTTTTGACTTGCAGCCTCTAAAAACGTGGGATTTGGATCTGGGAGCCAGTAGGGATCGCCGGTTGTGTAGCCTGACATTACATCTAAAAGTGCAGCCGCATCGGCCACTGTGCGAGCGATCGGGCCGTTGGCAGAAATGCCGCTCAGATAATCTCCCACAGGGGCCCAGGAAACGCGCCCCCGCGAGGGTTTAATGCCCACTAAACCGCAGCAGGATGCCGGACCTCGAATTGAACCGCCGCCGTCTGAACCCTGGGCGATCGCGCATAAACCCGCCGCTACAGCCGCAGCAGAGCCGCCGCTGGAACCTCCGGGTGTGTAATCTGGGTTCCAGGGATTGCGCGCCGGTGGGAAACCTTCTGGTTCGGTGTAAGGTAAAGAGCCAATCTGAGCAGTTGCGGTTTTGCCTAGAATAATAAATCCGGCTGCTTTGATCCGTGTTACCACTGATTCGTCATAGGCCGAAATATTGCCAACCATTGCCTGAACGCCATAGGTACAGGGAACGTCGGTGACTGGCGTCATGTCTTTAATGGCGATCGGCACTCCGAAAAAAGGCGGCAATTCTGGCAGCTTGTTGGGCCCGGCTAGTTGCTCTGTTTGGGATTTAGCCAGGGCGATCGCCCGATCGGCTGTCACGGTAAAATAACTACCAAGCTGAGGGTTTAGTCGATCGATCCGTTCCAAGTACAGATTCACAAGTTCGATCGGCGACACCTCAAGAGTGCGGATCGACTTCGCCAATTCCAGAGCCGGAGTCAAAGCCCAATCAACAGAATTCATTTGATCCAATTCCTTAAAATAGAAATAGCGGTAACAATTTATACTTTATGAGCCGTGAAAACTCTGAACCTAAAAAAAATCTCAAGAGACGTAGAAAATCCATTACTTATCCTATATTGATGGCGATCGCATTGGGCAAAGGGAAGAATATTCCCGTTGAGGTGCAGCAGTTTGACTCGCTCTTGAGATAGACTAATTTCAACAGTTAAGCTTTTGTGCAAGACACTCACAATCGCGTTCAGCATTCCCAGACTTCCACAAATCATCCGATCGAGTCCGCCTGCTCGCCAACTTTAAGGTAGCGCATATGACACAACAGCCACCGCCAGCTCCCCGCCCCCCCGCACCCGGTGCTCCCCCACCCCCAGGTATGCCCCGCCCTCCAGCTCCAGGCATTCCCAGAGCAGCAGGAGCGCCACCAGCACCACCAGCGGCTCCCCCCGCACCAGCGGCTCCCCCCGCGCCATCAGCTCCCCCCGCACCACCGGCGACTGCACCACCTGCCCCCCAATCGGCCGCGCCCAAAGACTCAAGCTCAGGAAACAACGGAAACCCGACTTTGAGAGATCTCGTCCTGCGAGCCAAAGAAGAAAGCATTTCTGACTTGCACCTGGGAGTAAATGAGATCCCCCGCTTCCGCAAACGCGGTGAGATTACCGATGCCGGTTATCCAACGACTGATTTAGATATGTTTATGAGTTGGCTGCGGGAGTGCATGACTGATGATGAAATTGCCTACTTCCAGAAAAACCTAGACTTTGACGGCGCTTTCGACTTTGGTTTCGTCCGCATTCGGATCAGCGCCTTTGACTCTTTAGCCGGCCCTGCTATGGTATTGCGGCTGATCCCGGCCGAAATTTTGACAATGGAGCAATTGAAGCTACCGGAGGTGTTTCGGAAAATATGTGGCTATCACAAAGGTCTAATTTTGGTGACAGGGCCGACGGGTTCCGGTAAGTCCACCACAATGGCCGCCATGATTGACTACATCAACAAGAATAATTCTCACCACATCATCACGATCGAAGACCCTGTAGAATTTGTACACACCAGTAAAAAATCTTTGATCAAGCACCGGGAAGTGGGCCGACACACCCTCAAGTTTGTCAACGCCCTGAAAGGGGCCCTGCGACAAGATCCAGACATGATGCTAGTAGGGGAAATTCGCGACCGAGAAACAGTGGAAATCGCCCTGAAAGCTGCCCAAACGGGTCACTTGGTAGCGGGGACGCTGCACACCAACAGCGCTGTCAAAACCCTGAACCGGATTCTGGATATGTTCAATTCAGAAGAGCAACCGGCTCTACGGGTTTCGATGGCTGAATCTCTATTGGCAATCATCGCTCAAATGCTGTGCAAAACCACAGATGGCAAGCGGGCTGCCTTCCACGACGTTATGATCAATACTGATGTGGTTAAGGAATACATCATGAAGGGGCAGAATGAGGAAATTAACCAAATCATGATCAAGGATACTTATGAGGGTATGACGACGATGAATAAGTCTCTCTACGGGCTATATCAAGAAGGTCGCATCACCGAAGAGATTTGCATCGAACAGTCGCCCTATCCGAACGAAATGGCCCAAATGCTTCGAGGTCGAGTTTAAAAATCGAGAATTAACAGTTAACTGTTAATTGTTAACTGTTAATTGTTAATTGTTATTGGTGTACTTCATTGAAAGCCGATCGCCCAACCTTGCCCAAATTTTTCAAAGGCATTGCTCTGTTTACACCAGGGGGAGATTTAATCTACTGCATAGATGATCGCAAGCAAACTCGGTGGCACTTGCAATTGTGCGTAGCCCTACAGGAAATACTGGGCTTGTCGGAACCGCCGCATTTTTTGATACCTTGCTATACGGCAACCGTTGACTGCTGGCTCGATCCGCGCGATCATCAGTTGCGAGTTTCAGCAGAAGCCTACCCCCCGGTGCTGCGCCATCAAACGCTGCTGAATGCGGTTTTTGACAAGGGCGATTTGGTGTGGCACCTCCTCCGTGAAGAAATGTGCGAGCCGATGGCGATCGCTACCTATTACGAGCAATTCCCCCAACTTTGGGAAAATCACGACTTAGTTGTACAGTTTCCGATCGCCCAATCTCGATCGACTCAACAGTTTCCTGAGACAACTCCACCCCCGTCGCGCTTCCCGTCGCCGCCGCCGCCAACCAAGAGCTTGCACTCAAGTGCATCCGGTGTAGACGCACTTGAGACTCAAGGGTACGTTTTACGGCTGTTTGTTTCCGGCAGCAACCCCAACACTGAACACACTCTGGTGACTGTACATCAGTTATTAGAGCAATCCCTCAATCATCCCTACACTTTAAAAGTGATAGATGTTTTCAAACATCCCGAACAAGCCGAAAAAGATCAGATTTCTGCAACTCCTACGTTGATTAAAGTTTGGCCGAAACCAGTGCGGCGAATTGTAGGCGAATTAAACGATGCTGAAAAAATTAGGCGGCTGCTGAGTTCTTCGGAATTTTAGGTTTTCGCCATGATCATGAAGAACAGGAGAAATAGCAAAAAAGTCGATCGCCTCAATCAGGAATACAAACATCAAGAGCACACAAACCGGGGAAATCCAAAGTTGTGACTGTCAGCGTATCTAACTCAACTCGCCGAATTACATGATTGTTCGTATCAGCAATAAACAAATGAGGTCCGATCGCACTCAATCCTGAAGGTTCAAAAAATCGAGCATTGATACCTTTACCATCAAGATGACCCGCAGTGCCATCTCCAATCATAGTTCTCGACATACCGCCCCGGTGGTCGATCCGCTTAATTTTGTGATTATAAGTATCAGCAACCCAAAGGTAATTTTGAGCATATTCTACACCCAAACAGTGCTGCAACCTTACCTCCTCAGCGCGACCATCTCGATCGCCAAAACCAAACAATTCGCCGCTACCGCAGACAGTTCGCACTTGTGGATCTTCATCAATGCCGATCGCCCGAATCGAACTAATCTCGCTATCAGCAACAAACAACTCCGATCGATCCGTAGCGAGGCCACTAGGCTGAGAAAAAGCAGATTCTGCCAGATTCCCATCAACACAGGATTCTCGGCCATTACCCGCATAAACCCCAATAATTCCAGTATCTAACTGCATTTCCCAAATTTGATGCGATCCCGCCATTGCCATAAAAAGTCTATTTCCAACTCTTTCCAAATCCCAAGGCGAATTTAATTTCGTTTCTAAACCCTTGCCGCTGTCATGGACAATTTCGTGACTTTGTTCACCATTACCAGCAATAGTTTCTACCCTTTGAGTTACAAAGTCAATCTTTCTCAGAGCATGATTTTCAGTATCAGCAACATAGAGAATTTGACTGTCTGCATCAAAACTCATGCCTTGAGGTGCAAAAAACTCAGCCTCTGCAAAATCACCATCAGTTAAACCCGGTTTCCCCGTACCAATAACGTGCAGAACTTCTCCTTCAGTAGTGCTAACAACTATGCGGTTGTGTCCAGAATCAGCAATAAACAAGCAAGAACCAACTAAACTTTGTATGACTGAGTTAGCAGGCCCTGGTTCTACAAGTTCCTCTACAGATTCACTGTCCTCGGTCATTTCGCCCAAAAGAGCGACCTGTTGGTGAAGCTGTTTCGCCTCAGTTGCAGTAATCGCAAATGCCAGCACTTTACCAGGAAAAGCCAGCGGTGTTGATAGAGGTTTGCGCTCTTTTTCTAAGCTAAAACTGAGTGATTCAAACTTCACAGCACCTTGTTCTTTGTGTTCAGCAATTAACTTGCAAACTAACTCATCAAGTGCATCTCTATTGCCTTCGCCGGAAACGTAACCGATGACATAACTTTCAGGATCAATCACCATTAAAGTCGGCCAAGCGCGAACAGCATAACTTTGCCAAATTGTCATGTCACTGTCTACGATTACGGGATGCTCGATATCGTAGCGGAGGATAGCTTGGCGGATGTTTTCTACTTCTTTTTCATTGTCAAATTTGGCCGAGTGAACGCCGATAACCGTGAGGGAATCTGGGTATTTTTGTTCGAGGTATTTTAAGTCTGGGAGGACGTGCAAGCAGTTGATGCAGCAGTATGTCCAGAAGTCAAGGAGGACGACGCGGCCTTTGAGGGATGCGATGGATAGGGGTTTCTCGGTGTTTAGCCAGGGGTAGTTGGCTGGGAATTCTGGTGCTCTGACGCGGGGCATGGTATCTCCTTGGTAGGGCCTGAATAATTTTTACACTTCTTTAATTTAGCGAGAAGTTTGGCTGGATGGGGAAAAGCTGGTTATATCGTTTCCGGTTGCATCGGAATGATTTAACCGCAGAGGGCGCAGAGAACACAGAGGGAGATAAGAGAGAGATGAATAATTGCGATGAAGAGTGGATTTGATATTAAATCTGGGCTTTTGGGCACAGGTATGATGGCTGTGCGACAAGAGGGGGGCGAGGAAGGATAGCGAATTCGTCCACTTCCAGGCTCTGTCAGGAAACGCCTAAAATATCTCATATTCGATTTATCCTCAGTCACTCAAAGGCGGCAGCTACCAATGTATACTTAATGTCGTATCCCGAATTTTTCTGTACTTCTGATACACACATTCTGTCAGAACAGGAGCTCAAAATGGCAAAAGCCCCAAAAATACCACTGGAACCAGAGATTACACATGAACAAAGAGAAGCGGCAGAAGCAGAAATTCGGGAAAAGCAAAAAACTGTTGACTATGACACAAAAGAATATCCAGTGGAAGTGCTTGTCCAGAAATATAGAGATGGGCTAGAAGAAGACACCAGTGAGTTGTATATACCAGACTATCAGCGAGATATGATTTGGGAAGAAACTCGGCAGTCAAAGTTTATTGAATCTATTTTTCTAGGACTACCCATACCCTATATTTTTGTGGCTGATTTACGACCAAAGCAAGAAGATGATGAGGATGATTTAGCTCGGTTAGAAATTGTTGATGGAACCCAACGTATCCGTACTTTAGACAGATTTCTTAATAACGACCTAACTCTATGTAGATTAGAAAAACTCAAGAATCTCAACAACTTTAAATTCAGCGATTTCCCCCTAGCAAGACAGAGACGTTTCAACCGTACTACCATTCGTATGATTGTGCTGAGTGATAAAGCTGATGAAGAAACCCGACGGGATATGTTTGAACGCATCAATACAGGTAGCGTTCAACTAAATGATATGGAGAAGCGTAGAGGCATATCTCCTGGTCCGTTTGTCGATCTTCTTGAAGAACTCGCCAAAAATCCCAAATTTATTAAACTATGCCCCATATCAGAGCCACTTGTCCGCAAACGTGAACCCGAAGAATTTGTCTTACGCTTTTTTGCGTATTTAAACAACTATCATAATTTTGACAGACAGGTTAATGTATTTCTTAATGAATACCTAGAAAAACACAACCATCCTGAAATTGACCAAGATGGTATGCGATCGGAATTTCACAAAATGTTAGACTTTGTTGAAAAATACTTTCCCAATGGATTTAGTAAAACAAAAGGTCATGTCAAAACACCTCGAATTCGATTTGAGGCAATTTCTGTAGGTGTTGCACTTGCCTTGAGGGAAAAGAGCGATTTTGAACCAAAATCAATGAAGTGGCTTGACTCACCAGAATTCAAGGAATATACTACCTCAGATGCAAGCAACTCCAGACCTAAAGTAATTAAGCGTATTGAATATGTTCGCGATCAACTTTTACGTTAATTATGCAAACAATCCAAACAGTTTTTGAAGAGTTCCATACTCGTGTGCAAGAAGTCAATCAATATTTTGTATTTCTGGAGGGGCTTATCCAAGAAACAACAAAATTAGCTATGTCAGGAGATCAGGGGGAGCAAAAAATTACACCGATTGGTTCAAATTTGTCATATATTCTCACAGCTAACGCTTTTTTACTTCTTTATAATCTTGTTGAATCAACTATGCGGAATGCTATAGTAGCTATATGGGCTGAAATTGGGAGTAAAAAAATTTCTTTTGACTTTCTGAGAACCGAGATTAAAGAAATAGTGATTCAGGACTTCAAAAAACGATCACATAATCATGTTGTTCACTCTAAGCTCAAAGATATTTCTCTTGATATTATGACTGCTGAGTTAAATATTGAAAAATTATTTTCAGGTAGTGTAAATCGAGAGGAGATTACCAAAACAGCCAGAGAATATGGATTTTCTTTTAAGACTGACTACTCCACAACAAAACATGGGGAACATTTAGAGGAGATCCGGGACAATCGGAACAGTTTAGCACATGGCAATGAATCATTTGCAAAAATTGGAAAAGATGCGAGTTTTGAGAATTTGCTCAAGCTGAAGGAAGAGGTAATAGAGTACCTTCAGCAAATATTACAAAACATTCAAGAATATTTGGAAAATGAAGAATATTTAGATAAATCTACTTTAGGCCCGCCTTAACTAAACTGTTCAATATGATTTAGTATACTATGAGCAATTACTTGACCAAGTTTGACAGGCACAGCATTGCCAATTAATCGCCCTACTAGATCGATCCCCACTGGTTCATCAGGCGGTAAAAACTGATATGCTGGTGGAAAAGTTTGTAATAAAGCCGCTTCTCTAAGAGAGATAGCCCTATCTTGTTCGGGATGACCAAACCGACCATTACCAAAACCAAAACACTGCGTAGTGATAGTTGGGCTAGGTTTATCCCATTCCATTCTACCATAGACTCCTGGATAGGTTTTACCACTCTTTTTTAGGTGGCATTTTGCAATTAAGTCTTGAGGCCAATCTCGCCAAGTTCCTCCAGGTTTGGAAACACGAATACGGCGCACATTTAGATCCGAAAGTTGACTACATCTATGTAGTTGATCTATTTTAGAGGATTGACCTGCTGAAAGAGGTTCAAGGTGTTCAATAGTTTGTCGTACTGTTTTGTATACTTCTGGCTGATGTGTCGCTGGAATTAAATTAATTTCGCCAAATTTTGAAGCAAGTAAGACTAATCGCTTTCGAGATTGAGGGATTCCATAATCTAGACAGTTAACTTCATAAGACTCAAAGCAATAGTTTAATTTTTTCAACTGGGTGATAAACTCCTGAAAAACTGAATGATGTTTTAACAGAAGTACATTTTCCATTGAAATAATATCTGGTTCGCATTCTTCAATCAGACGAGCAAAATCTTGTAAGAGCTTCCACTTGGACTGTTGATCGTTATAACGTCTTGAATAACTTGAAAAGGGCTGACAAGGGGCGCATCCTGCTAATACTTTAATACTGCTTCCAGAAAAATGTTCTGCTAAAGCAGAACCGCTGACATTTTCCACATCTTGCAATACGAATTTTGCTTGATTGTTGTGTTCATAAGGAAACTTACAAGCGGGATCGATATCATATCCAGCTTTGACGGTCAGACCTGCTTGTTCAAACCCATGCGTTAGTCCTCCAGCACCACAAAATAAATCTACTGTAGAGATGCTTCTAGTCATTAACTCCCTCTTGTTAGGATATCCGACCCAACAAGGTAGTCTAGCGTATTTGACTACGAACTACAAGACAGCGAGTTAGCACATTACTTTTACTGATTGTACCTCATGCGGTTGAAAACCGCTGTATACCCGACTGGCAAATATACCGGGCGATTAGAAATCGCACAGTTTACGGGGACACAGACAAAACCCGCCTGCGCGGTTTCAACCAGATTTGTTTGTATAGGCGCGGTTTCAACCAGCTTCTATTTTTCCTAACAACAACCGCCGCCATTATAATGCCAAGTCGAATCAGTAATCAACACCTGATCCGGTATCAATCCCCCCAACTTCCCAGCAGTTTTATCGCAGACCGCCGCCGGCACGCCCCGCTGTAAAACGTGACCCGCCCCGTCATCAAATAGCTCTTCCATCCCCCTATAAATCGCCGTCTTGCCAGTGAAAATGCAAGCTCCATCATCGGGGACATCCACTTTGAAAGACACCGAATCAAGGCTTTCTAACAGCAAATCCGCCTCCAATTGATAATGGTGTTTGTCCAGCAGCCGATAGGGCCTTCTCGCCCGCACTTCCACTTGGCCAAAACCTACGTCTACAAGGTGCTGAACGTATTCTGCGTATGTCAGAGCACCCGACAAACACAACGCCCGCAAGCGTTCGTCTTGCTTCAAATGTTGCGGAATTGTCCGAGTTGCGATCGGATCGCTCATTAATAATCTACCACCTGGTTTTAACACTCGATAGGTTTCTGTTAATGCCTTAGTTAAATCCGCAGGTTCAAAGATGTTAAATAAACAGTTTTGTGCTACCACATCGACAGAAGCATCCGGCACCGGCAACGCAAAAGCATCGCCTTCTCTAAGTTCCACAAAATTAGCATCAAACCAATCATTTTCTCGATCGGCAATTTGCAAATTCCGTGCCGCTGCTTCTCGCATTGCTGGAACCGGATCGACGGCAATAACTGCTCCTTTTTTGCGGGAGAAATAGGCAAATTGCAGTGCTTCTAAACCGCCACCAACGCCTACATAAAGCACTACTGGATTGCCTACGAGTTCGGCGGCGTGGACGGTTGTGCCACAGCCGTAATTCATCTCTTGCATTTGTTCGGGGATTTTTAATCCGGGCAGTTGCAGGGGGTTGCTTTGGACGCAGCAAAGGCCGATTTGGGGACTTTCTGCTACTTCGCTGTAGAATTTGGCGGCTGTTTCGAGGTAGGTCATTTTTGATTGTCCTGATTTTTGATTTTTGACCGCAGATGTAGGCAGATTTACGCTGATGAACGCAGATGAATACGGAAAGTTTTTGTTAGGTGGCAAGTTCGACTTTCTGTTCGGATTTTGGCTGATTTTCTGGTGCGGAAATGGTTGTTTCTGGGACGGTTAATTCTGTGGTTGGTTTGCTGGGAGTTTCAGATTTTACTGGGTTTTTGTCTGTTGTTTCTGCTGGTGTTGGCTGTAAGTTGGGAGAGGGCGTTTTCGGTTCTTTAAGTTGATTTACAAACCTACTGAATCGATTCAGAAGTTCGCCTGTTTTTTGTTTGACTGTTTGTAAAATTGCTGGTGGTTTTGGTTCGCTTATTTTAATCTGTTCAACAACTTTCGGGGTGGCTGGTGTTGCTGTTGGTTTGGGTTCGGTTACTTGCATTTCCTCGACAACTTTCGGGGTTTCTGGTTCTGGTGTTGCTGTTGGTTTGGGTTCGGTTACTTGCATTTCCTCGACAACTTTCGGGGTTTCTGGTTCTGGTGTTTCTGTTGGTTTGGGTTCGGTTACTTGCATTTCCTCGACAACTTTCGGGGTTTCTGGTTCTGGTGTTTCTGTCGGTTTGGGTTCGGTTACTTGAATCGTCTTGACTTCAGGAGCAACTTTTTGATTTTGACTGGGTTTAGCAACTGGAGTTTCTGGAACCGCAGGAGATGGGTTGACAATTGGTGTTTCTAATGCTGGTGTCGGTTTTGGTTCGGGGGTTGGTTTTGGCTTGGGTGCTTCGTAGGTGCGATCGACTATACCGCGTGTTTCTGCTACTGTTAGTTCACCCCGCACTAATTTAGAAAGGGTATCTTCGCCAAGCGGTTGGTAATTTATCAGTCTGACTGTATTATTAAAGGCGTTTTTGACTAAATTTCCTCGTTCGTCGATCAATTCTAGCTGTACCCAGTTTTTCCCTGGCTTGAATCCTTTAAGATATATAGGTTGCCATTGGTCGATCGCAAAACTTTGACCGTTGACTGTGGCTCGAATTTTCCAATCGAGTATTTCATCTTGGGAGTTTTCTTGAGCGGCTAGATGCAGGGGAGCATTTGTCAAGTAAAAGTCCAGCATGATGGGTTCCGCCCCGTAGGTGTCTTGGGGCTGATTGTAGGTGAGCTGGGGTAAAGTTCGATCGGGATTGTTGTCTTGAGTTTTCGTAAAAATGTGAAAGGTGGTTTGGGCGTAAGCACCATCGTTTTTAAAGCTTTCTTCCCAAGGGCGCGAAGCCAAAACTCCCAGGGTGTGGGTTCCAGGTTCTAAGTCTGAGAGCTCTAAAGGCTCGCTGGTATCGTAAACTGCCTTGTAAGGTTGGTTGTCTAAAAAAACTTGCAGGTGCGGGCCTAAACCCAAGTTGGCATCTTTGAAAATCGGCAAGTCTTTAACTTGGAGCCGCACTGATATATCTGTATCCTGAACCACTTCGTCAGGTTTTGGCTCCAAAATACTAACTTGAGGCTGGTAGATTTCCAGAGTCTGACGCAGTTGTTGAATGGCTTCTGGGGGAGAAACCTCTGAGATTCTTTTTACCTGGGTGGGAGCCTCCGCGCTCTTGTTGCTAGATTTGGAGAATTCAGGATTACCTGAGCCACAACCTGCTAAACCTAAAACCAATACTGCCGCTGCGAACACTGTCAGCAGCCGTCGCGCAGCCGTCCTGAGCCAATTGATGCCAATCACGCAACTATACTCCTACAAGCTTTCTCCTAGGGCACTATAGCCCAAAACTGAATTATTAATTGGGAATTGCCGATCGAGAATTTGGGAGAGCCTGACCCCCGGAGTGCTGAATCGCCGACCACTAATTCGATCCTATGCATAACTCCCTCCTTCGTCTATGGGAAACATCTCTATATAAATCACCATTCCTCCATACCTGATCTTTGAGTTTTGTAAACTTAATGGCAATACCCCTTGACTTTTGCGATGGACTATGGAACATCAAGTCATTCACACATCAGGAAGTTCCGCTTTTTTAAGTATTGTTAACAAGTGATTTATGCTGCCATAGCAAGTTTATAATCCATAAAACAGCCTCTCCAAGAGTAGCGAAAGCTCCCCCAAAAAAAGGATGCGATCGACAGAGCGCAAATTGTGAGAGCAGTGGACAGTACCTAGGGACACTGGGAAACTGGCTTCCTAAAGGAAGCAAAACGCTTGGGGAGATGCAGCACCTGCGTCTAACTCTTCAAAGGAGTTAAGTGCAAGCTGTGTCGGTGAACCGAGAATCCCCGGCTCAAAAGCCCGGGGAGTGTCACGAACAGTATCAGTTCTCGTTCCTTGTCTTACCGAGAGGAGAGTCTTCATGACCATTAGTCCTCCAGAGCGAGAGGTAAAAGTTAGAGTAGTAGTCGATAAAGATCCGGTTCCAACCTCCTTCGAGAAGTGGTCAAAACCAGGACATTTCGATCGCTCTCTAGCTAAGGGGCCAAAAACCACCACTTGGATTTGGAACCTCCACGCTAACGCTCACGACTTCGACAGTCATACCAGTGACTTAGAAGACGTTTCGCGCAAAATCTTTAGCGCTCACTTCGGCCATTTGGCGGTCATCTTCGTCTGGTTAAGCGGCGCATATTTCCACGGCGCTAAGTTTTCCAATTACGAAGCTTGGCTGACAGATCCTACAGCCATCAAGCCTAGTGCTCAAGTGGTCTGGCCGATTTTTGGTCAAGAAATTTTAAATGCAGATGTAGGTGGCGGGTTCCACGGCATTCAGATCACTTCGGGTCTGTTCCAACTGTGGCGCGCTAACGGCATCACTAACTCATACCAGCTATATTGCACTGCGATCGGCGCATTGGTAATGGCAGCTTTGATGCTGTTTGCCGGTTGGTTCCATTATCACGTCCGCGCTCCGAAACTGGAATGGTTCCAGAACGTGGAATCGATGATGAACCACCACTTGGCAGGTTTGCTAGGCTGTGGCTGCTTGGGTTTCGCAGGACAACAAATTCACGTTGCTCTGCCGATTAACGCTTGCATGGACGCGATCGATGCAGGCTCACCGTTGACAGTAGGTGGCAAGCTGATTAGAACAGTTGCCGATATCCCGCTGCCACATGAGTGGCTGTTTAACCCGGGCTTGATGGCTGACATCTACCCTAGCTTCTCTCAAGGTCTAACGCCCTTCTTCACCCTCAACTGGGGCGCCTACACCGACTTCCTGACCTTCAAAGGTGGTCTGAACCCCACCACAGGCGGTCTGTGGCTGAGCGATACAGCGCACCATCACTTAGCTTTGGCAGTGCTGTTCATCATCGCTGGTCATATGTACCGGACGAACTGGGGCATCGGCCACAGCATGAAGGAAATTCTAGAGAACCACAAAGGCCCCTTCACTGGTGAAGGTCATAAAGGTCTCTACGAAATCCTGACTAATTCTTGGCACGCTCAATTGTCCATTAACTTGGCAATCCTGGGCTCGATCAGCATCATCGTGTCTCACCATATGTACGCGATGCCTCCGTATCCGTACATCGCGACCGACTACCCAACTCAGCTATCCCTGTTCACCCACCACATGTGGATTGGCGGATTCCTGATTATTGGAGCAGCCGCTCACGCAGCAATCTTTATGGTTCGGGATTACGATCCGGCTGGAAATGTCAATAACTTGTTGGATCGTATGATCCGGCATCGGGATGCGATCATTTCCCATCTGAACTGGGTTTGTATATTCTTGGGCTTCCACAGCTTCGGTTTGTACGTTCACAACGACACGATGCGGGCTTTCGGTCGTCCTCAAGATTTGTTCTCGGATACCGGGATTCAATTGCGGCCAGTATTTGCCCAATGGGTGCAAAATATTCACGCCTTGGCTCCGGGTAACACAGCTCCCAATGCTATGGAAATCGTCAGTCACGCTTTTGGCGGCGGTGCTGTAGTAGTGGGTGGCAAAATAGCGATGATGCCGATCGAGTTGGGTACGGCGGACTTTATGATCCACCACATCCACGCTTTCACAATTCACGTTACAGTTCTGATCCTCTTGAAGGGCGTGTTGTTTGCACGCAGTTCTCGCTTGGTTCCTGACAAAGGTAGCTTGGGCTTCCGGTTCCCTTGCGACGGCCCCGGCCGTGGCGGCACCTGCCAAGTTTCCGGTTGGGATCACGTCTTCTTGGGCTTGTTCTGGATGTACAACTGCATCTCGATCGTGATTTTCCACTTTAGCTGGAAAATGCAGTCGGATGTGTGGGGAACCGTCGATTCAGACGGCACAATTTCTCACATCACCGGTGGTAACTTCGCACAAAGTGCGATCACGATCAACGGTTGGTTGCGGGACTTCCTGTGGGCGCAAGCTTCTCAGGTGATTCAGTCCTACGGTTCGGCACTGTCGGCCTACGGTCTGATGTTCCTAGCTGGACATTTCGTCTTCGCCTTCAGCTTGATGTTCCTGTTCAGCGGCCGTGGCTACTGGCAAGAACTGATTGAGTCCATTGTTTGGGCTCACAATAAGCTCAAGGTAGCTCCCTCGATTCAGCCTCGCGCTCTGAGTATTATTCAGGGTCGGGCTGTGGGTGTAGCTCACTACCTGTTGGGCGGAATTGTCACTACGTGGGCATTCTTCCTAGCACGAATCATTTCGGTAGGGTAAACTACCCCTAGGTTTTGGATTCAGGACTTGGGAGGAATCTCAAATCCCGAATCCAAACTCCGAACCGAATCCCTTCAACTTTGTTCAGGATTCAGGATTAATCAAGGCTTATGGCAACGAAATTTCCAAAATTTAGCCAAGACCTTGCCCAAGACCCGACCACACGGCGGATCTGGTACGGGATTGCCACAGCACACGACTTTGAAAGCCACGATGGCATGACCGAAGAAAATCTTTACCAAAAGATTTTTGCTTCTCACTTCGGCCACCTAGCAATCATTTTCTTGTGGACTTCGGGCAGCCTGTTCCACGTAGCATGGCAAGGTAACTTTGAACAGTGGATTAAAGACCCTCTAAATGTCCGCCCGATCGCCCACGCGATTTGGGACCCGCAATTCGGCGCTCCAGCAGTAGAGGCTTTCACTCAAGCTGGCGCTTCTAATCCGGTGGACATCTCCTACTCTGGTGTTTACCATTGGTGGTTTACTCAAGGAATTCGGACGAACGCCGACCTGTATCAGGGAGCAATCTTCCTTTTACTGCTGGCTTCTGTCTTCCTGTTTGCTGGTTGGTTGCACCTCCAGCCTAAGTACCGCCCCAGCTTGTCTTGGTTCAAAAATGCTGAATCTCGCCTCAACCACCACTTGGCTGGTTTGTTCGGTGTCAGCTCTTTGGCTTGGACTGGTCACATGGTTCACGTTGCTATCCCCGAATCTCGCGGACAGCACGTAGGTTGGGACAACTTCTTGTCTACCCCTCCTCACCCGGCTGGTTTGGCTCCGTTCTTCACTGGTAACTGGGGCGTATACGCCGAAAACCCAGATGCTGCTAGCCACGTATTCGGGACATCCCAAGGCGCTGGAACAGCAATTCTGACTTTCTTGGGCGGCTTCCACCCCCAAACAGAATCCCTGTGGTTGACTGACATTGCTCATCACCACCTGGCGATCGCCGTGCTGTTTATCGTTGCCGGTCATATGTACCGGACTAACTTCGGTATCGGTCACAACATCAAAGAGATGTTGGATTCTAAAGCCGGTTTGGTAGGCGGCAAGAGTGAAGGTCAGTTCAACTTGCCTCACCAAGGCTTGTACGAAACCTACAACAACTCGCTGCACTTCCAACTGGGAATTCACCTCGCTGCTTTGGGTGTCATCACATCCTTGGTAGCACAGCATATGTACTCGTTGCCTCCCTACGCTTTCATGGCGCAGGATCACACAACGATGGCTGCGTTGTATACGCACCACCAATACATTGCTGGATTCATCATGGTCGGCGCTTTCGCCCACGGAGCTATCTTCTTGGTGCGGGACTACGATCCTGAAGCTAACAAAGGTAACGTGCTCGATCGCGTGTTACAGCACAAAGAAGCGATTATCTCTCACTTGAGCTGGGTATCGCTGTTCTTGGGCTTCCACACTCTCGGCCTGTACGTTCACAACGACGTCGTGGTTGCTTTCGGAACTCCTGAAAAGCAAATCTTGATTGAACCAGTGTTCGCACAGTTCATCCAAGCTGCTCAAGGGAAGGCTCTGTACGGCATGGACGTGCTACTTTCCAACCCTGACAGTATTGCGGCGACCGCTTGGCCCAACTACGGCAACGTATGGCTCCCAGGCTGGATGGATGCAATCAACAGCAGTACCAATTCTCTGTTCTTGGCGATCGGACCTGGCGATTTCTTGGTTCACCATGCGATCGCACTAGGCTTGCACACCACCACCTTGATTTTGGTCAAGGGCGCTCTGGATGCACGCGGTTCTAAGCTGATGCCGGACAAAAAAGACTTCGGTTATGCTTTCCCTTGCGACGGCCCCGGCCGTGGCGGTACCTGCGATGTCTCTGCTTGGGATGCGATGTACCTGTCTGTCTTCTGGATGTTGAACACCCTAGCTTGGGTAACGTTCTACTGGCACTGGAAGCACCTAGGCATCTGGCAAGGTAATGTGGCTCAGTTCAATGAGTCTTCTACCTACCTGATGGGCTGGTTCCGCGATTACCTCTGGCTGTATTCTTCTCAGTTGATCAACGGTTACAACCCGTATGGTACTAACAACTTGTCAGTCTGGGCTTGGATGTTCTTATTCGGACACCTCGTTTGGGCAACTGGTTTCATGTTCCTGATCTCTTGGAGAGGTTACTGGCAAGAGTTGATCGAGACTTTGGTTTGGGCTCACGAGCGCACTCCTCTGGCGAACTTGGTTCGCTGGAAGGACAAGCCAGTTGCTCTTTCTATCGTCCAAGGTCGTTTGGTTGGGTTAGTTCACTTTACTGTGGGCAACATCCTCACTTTCGGCGCCTTTGTAATTGCTTCGACAGCCGGGAAATTCGGGTAATTCTGAACTCTGGTTTTGTAGGTAATTAATTAAATCCCCTGCCTTCGGGCGGGGGATTTTTTGGTATATTTGTGTCAACTACCACGCAACAGTGGTATGAAGAAGATATCGCATCATATATTCATGTTAATATCACCGTGTCTCAATTATTCAACCGCATCCCTGGACGAACCTATCTATTACTAGCAATCCTCATTTTTGCTGCCTCTAACTCTGTCATTCGCAAACTGACCGATTTAGGAGCGCAGAACCCGATAGACGGCAGAAATTTGATTTCACTTTGTAATGTTTTATTTGTAGGGAATCTCTGCGCGTTAGCAGTTTTATTCCTGGTTTATCGCCAGCAATGTACGGTACAAAATTTTCGCTCGATTCCCGGTAAAACATGGTGGGCGTTGATCGGAATTTCTTTGCTGTCTGGGGCATTGGCTCCAGCCTTAACTTTTATTGCGTTGGATTTAACCGCTGTCAATAATGTGGTACTTATCGGACGCATCGAGCCGCCTCTCATTTTAGCGCTGTCCATTTTAATTTTGGGCGATCGCGTCAATCTTTGGGTAATTGCGGGGGCGATCATTTCGTTTGTGGGTGTTGCACTGACTATTGTATTGCAAGCACCGACCACCGATATGATGGGCATGGGCGGATTGACGATCGGCAGAGGCGAATTCATGGCAGCAGGAGGGGCGATCGCCTTAGCCATTTCGACGATTATTAGTAAAGTCACGCTCAAACAAATTCCGTTAGGATTGTTCTCGATTATCAGAACAACACTGGGAACAGTTGTTTTCTTTATTGTCGTTTTAATCTTATATACTCCCACCCACTTTATCGATATTTTTTCGCCCTTCCTCTGGCAGTGGATGCTCCTCTACGGTGCGATTATTGTTGTTGGCGGACAACTGTGCTGGTTTACCGGACTAAAAACGACGGGTGCGGCAGATGTATCCCTCGCCAGTTCGTTTAGTCCGATCGCGGGAATTTTAGTCGCCTATTTGATTTTATCCGAAACACCAACCACGGCTCAATACATCGGCGGCAGCATCATTTTAATCGGGATCGTTCTCAATCAAATTGGCGTTTTTCGCAACCAAACCCAATCCGCGCCTCAACCTCCTGTAAGTCCGGCAAAAGAGATGGATATGGAAGTGGGATTCAAAGGGATTTAATGGTTAATACCCAGCCTTCGTTAAGGGGCGATCGAGTCAAAGCTTAAAAGGGATTGGAACATACTACAGATTCTTAGTTACAATAAGTAACCCTAGAAGTTGATATTCGTAACAGTCCGATTAATGTTCATCGGCGGGAGAATGCGAAGCGGTTGGCTGAGTCTGTCAAGCGGGAATAAAAGTGCGATCGAGCTTTCCTAAAAACCTTGATGTCAAATCAGCAGTGGTTTTGTTCCCGCTATTTAGCATAGCCCGATCGCCCTTTTCACTTCACCAAAAGCGCGATCGCCCTCAACCCCTCAAATCTCGCCATTCACCTGCATCTGATGCACTTTGTCCGCCAATTCTTGGCGGCTTTCCTTGTCGAGTGCATCAATTGCCAGCATTCCCAAATACACGACTTCCTTCTGGGTTAGTCTGGTCGCTAGGGCTTGTTTTTGAATGACTTCCTTAATCACGGAACTGACCGCGATCGCAGTATTAGTTTTTGCCACGAAGAATAATCAACTATGAATAACTTTCCTTGATGTTAGCATCCTAGGTTAGATTAATTGCGATAATGTTTGACAATTCACAGTTAATCATGCTATAGTCTAAAAAATACAAAAAAGCGATCGCCTCACGTCTGGACAACTAAGGGCGATCGACCTATTCCTCAATAATCTCCACCAAGTCCTCAATCATCACATCAAACGCCCGCGCTAACTTGTACAGGGCGGTAAAGTCAACCATTGATATTTCTGAACGACGAGCATAGCTGGTTATGGTGCTGTAGATCACGCCCGATCGCTCAGCCACCTCCTTGAATGTCCAGCCCCTCTCAGCCGCTAGCTCTCGCACTTTAACTCTGACTAAACCCATACTTGACAAATAATGCAGTTGCGTTTTAAGATAATTACATCTGAAAAAGCGATCGCCCCCGGTCTAGACAACTTAAGGGCGATCGACCTATTCCTCCAAAACCTCAACCAAATCCTCAATCATCACATCAAAAGTCCGAGCTAATTTCAGCAGCAAAGTAAAGTCAACCGTTGTCAGCCCTGGACAGCGAGCATAATGCTTAACCGTGTTGTATACCACCCCAGAACGTTCTGAAACTTCCTTGAATGTCCAGCCTTTCTCTGCTGCTAGTTCTCTGACTTTAATTCTTACTAAACCCATGCTTGACAATGGGTGCTATAACACCTTAGAATAAATTTATCTAAAAAGCCGATCGCCCCCCGGCCTGGAAAACTAAAGGGCGATCGTCTTCAAAACTTAAATAGACAGTTACTAGCTGTCTACCAGCCATGATATCAGAAACTCCGGCAAAATCACGGACGATCGCAGAATCCAAAATAATTCATAAATCTCCCATCCTGCATCCCCTGGCGAGATTTGTCACAGAAGAAACAGTTGCACTCCTGTTCAATATCGCAGTAGACGACATTTATCGCATCGAATGCTGTCGCTACATGGTGTACGTGCACGCCAAAGGCATCAGCCGGTTTGTCAGCTACGCCGATTTTCCGCCGATTGTGGGAGTAAATGCGATCGCACTTCAAGATTTTGGCAGATGGTACAAACGCTGGAAAAGCAGGCTAGCACCGACATTTTGGACTAAATTCTACACCCACAAGTTCAAAGAGGCTGTTTCTGTTGATAACTTACTGGAGTGGGGACTGTTGGTAGCTAAAGTTAAATCGGCTATTTCTGGGGCGGCGCTGCAACAGCTACGGGATGTTTATGCCCAAGAAAAATATTGGCGGGAAAATTTTTAAAGGGCGATCGACTAATCAAATTTTAAAACACTTCATCCTCGATTCCCAGCCACCATTCCCCCAAATTCATTAAATCTTTGTGAATGTCGGCGAGTTCTGTAATATACTCTTCAGCAGAAATGTCCGATCGCCTTTATTGCAGTTTTTTCAGGCGCAGTTGCACCAACAGCCAAGGTTGGGAAATTCCATCGGTTGCTTCGATATATTTGGCTACGTCTTTGCTGTTCATCGTTATTTTTTAGATCGGAATGATTTAACCGCAGAGAGCGCAGAGAACGCAGAGGAAGAGAAAAGAGTGAGATGAATAATTCTGATGCCAACGGATTTAATATTATACCACTTTTCAAACTGATTAAAAAGCTCTCATTTTTCCCAGTCTGTGTCAACTAATATTTTGCACCCAAGAACAGGCAAGATGCCTGTTCTACAAAAGATTAACAGGCATCTTGCCTGTTCCACAACTCATCAGGTTTCTTGTGGGGTGGGCTTCTACCTATAATCTGAAGTCTGAATACTATTCAACTTCGCAGCATATTTCATGCCGTATTCCGGGCGACAAAAGCGATCGAGCTGAGACTCGAAAAACGCCCGATTAGCCTTCAAATGCTTCGGATTCGGGTCATCCAAAGGATATAATAGCGCAGTCCGCAATGCTTGAAATACTGCCGAAGTTACACAATACATCGATCGCTGAAATGTTACCCCAATTTGATTCAGGATATCATCTTCGCCCCGACAGCGCTGTTTGTAGAAATCCAGCAAGTAAGGCGGCAGGAAGTGCAGCATATCTTGTGCTAGCAAAGTCGGTGGAATGCCCGCCGTACCTACGGGGAATTTGTCTGCATACAAAATTCCGTAGTGGAAGTCTTTTTGATCGTCGGGAACTTCCCTAGCTTGAGCATTATAAGATTTGGTTCCTCGGAACGGCGAAGTGCGATAAAATACAGCTTCCACGTAAGGTAATGCTGCTTCATAAAGCCATGTGAAACCTTTAGATTTGGGGATGATTTCGTACTTCTCACCGTCGATTTGGACATGGTGGTAAATGGGCCTTCCGGCGATCGCAAATATGCCATTTACCAGGAAATCCATCGCTTGGGGGACTGTGGTAATTTTCCCTTCGTCGTACAAGTCCGAAACTTCAAAAAATACTGGTGCCATTACTTCCCAGAATAAACCGAGATTGCTGTAATAAGACATTTGGCGGCACTGTTCTAAAAACAGTTCGGGAAATGCTTTGTGCAATCCTAGCATGAACGGGTCTTTTTTGAAGTAAGCTTTAATTGCCCGATCGGCATTAGCTTTATATTCGTCACTGTCCAAATAAGGATCGAATTGATTTGTCGGCACGTACAAGCCCCGGTGCCAAAGCATTCCCCTCATGCACTCTTCGGCAAATTCCATGTTAATGCGATCGTGCCACAAATGGTGAAACAATCGCGGCATTTTCCCAGTTTCTCCCTGATCCATGAACTCCAAAAGTTCCGGGTGAGCACTTCCAGTCCCCCGCCAGATTCGCAAATCTGCACTATCACCTGCATAGTGATTTTGCAAGTCTAAATACTCCTGTGGTAAGAAGTATTTAAAGAAAGGAAGCGGTTGTAAAAATACTCGTTCGGCGATGTAAAGCAAATCCCGCCAATAGAAGTCCATCGGCACTGCATAAGCTTTCCAGATAGCGATGATTTGCATCAGATTTTCTGGCGTATCTGGAATCATCGCTCCGCCAGCTTCTAGTCTGTGAATTACCTCGGCAAATTCGTGCTTGGAAGGAGGCAGTTTAGTCGCTGGTTTACTAGGAGTTTGTACCATTGTTTCTTCCTTTGTTTGAATGAATCTAAAT
>Ga0316607_1000231_pt1 | contig 22123 bp, 15 predicted proteins | sample MIS2016062E_MG_FD_207674 | JGI IMG/M metagenome (GOLD analysis project Ga0316607, IMG submission 207674) | Microbial mat bacterial communities from Middle Island sinkhole, Lake Huron, Michigan, United States - MIS.2016.062E | ecosystem: Environmental > Aquatic > Freshwater > Lake > Sediment...
CAAATTTGGCATACGTTTTTTTAATCTTGTTGATTTGTTCTTGCTGATTTGACGGTATCCTGACCATGCGTCCCACAGACGAGATTGATTGCATGATGGATTGCCGAATCCACCATACAGCATAAGAAATGAATTTAAAACCTTTGGTTTCGTCAAATTTCAACGCTGCTTTGATCAATCCAATGTTGCCATAATTGATCAGATCCGGCAGGCTGAGACCTTTATTCTGATATTGCTTAGCGACAGAAATGACAAACCTGAGATTTGCTTTCACCAAACGATTGAGCGCTTCTCTATCACCTTTCTTTATTTTCTTTGCAAGATCAACCTCCTCGTCCGCAGTAAGGAGTGATTCCTTTGCAACTTCCTGAAGATATTTATCCAACGACTCTATTCGACGGTTGGTGATGGATTTGTTTATGACTAATTGTTTCATAACTTTTTTTTTGAGTTGTAATTTAAAAACAATAGGCTTACATTAGTTAGTTTAATATTTGTAATACTCAGTCAAAATCATTCATAATGCCAAATCTGTTTTCAGCAAAATTGCAATCTTCTTTCCTTGTGGTGGATTTGTGGTGTATTTAGAAAAAGAAAACTCGCAATTAATTATAAATCTGAGCACTCGCAAAAATAATAAAATTACAGAACTTAAAAACTTTTATTTCAATTTTAGATTTCAAGTTTCACGAGCAAATCTTACCAATGTTTGTTTGAACTTAAGAGAAAGCCCAATTGAAACATACCATTTTCCTTTGTTAACGTAGGTTTTTCATAAATGTTTCAGATAGGATGGAATCCTGTTGTTTTTTTCAATTTTTCACTAAAAAACAGGTATTTATACGATGGTGAAATTCTGGAAAAGAGATTTTATTTTTTCATTCTATACACAAAATCAAGTTACTACTCCATCTTATTTTTTTGACTTGTTTAGACCTTTTGTCCTAATCTGGTAAAAGTACTTATGAATTTGTATGAAAGTCTTTAAAATAGGGATATTAATCAAATTCATATCCTATTTTTTCAGAGGTTGATGTATTTGTCAATATTATTTTATATTTTTGTATATTAGTTGGTATCTTTATATCAGGATTTCAAAATAAAATAAAGAATCATTGAATTAAAAATTTTTACGATGGATTTGAATGTTAGATTTATAAAATCGGTTTTAACGCTTTATGATGAATTGGTGAATAATGGTATTTCATTGGTTTATTTGGGGGAACTTAACCATGAAATTACAAAAATGTTTACCTCCATGGCAGAAAGTGAAATGGAACGAAATAGCGAAGAAAAGCAGATTAAAAAAGTGGTTTATCACTCCATGGTAGAAACCCTCCAAAATATGAGTAAGCATTCCGATGAAATCGCAAATCCAACCAATCTCGGAAAGGGTTTGTTTATGGTCGGGAAAAAAGAAGACACTTACTACATCATCACATCCAATAAAATTTCGAATGACAAAGTAGCAGATTTGAAGGAGGCTTTGGATGAAGTAAATGAATCGACCGTAGAGCAACTTCGCGAAATGTTTAAAAAACAGTTGCGCTATGGTAAACTTTCTAATAAAGGTGGAGCTGGCTTAGGACTGATCGATATCGCAAGGAAAACAGAGGAAAAACTTGATTACCAGTTTATTCCAATCAATGATTATAGTCATTTGTTTATTCTGAAAGTAGAAATTAATCCTGCCAACGTTATCAGACGATTCAAAGACAGAGAGAAGGAGCATGAAGTTGAGCATGAAGAATAATTTGCTCATTTGCTTTCGTTTTTTGCAAAAATGACAAAAAATTTATGCATAACGGATAGCCACATGCAACATACTGGCTTTCTGATTGTTTAAAAGTAATCACTCGTGTGGCAGACAAACCCTCGTTTGAAAGTACAAAATTTGAGTTAACAGACAGAAAACCAGAATGTTTGCTATGTGGCATGATATCTGCCTGTATCATTTGTCTTCAAACTTATCCAAGTCTATTAGCTCAATTTCTGAAATATTTTTAAAATCATCGGTATTAATTGTTGCTATTTTATTAATGTCATTCGTTGGAAGAATGGTTCACCACCACTTAACTTCAAATGCAATATTTTCATATCCTTACATTGCTTTAAAATATCATAAAACAAATCAGGTTCAATACAACTAACTTTGTTATCATTTGGAATATAGCAATATATACATCTTTCGTTACACTTGCTTGTAATTTCTATGTGCAAATTTGTAGGTTGAGGTTTGTCTTTAAAGTATTCTTCTAAAAAATCATGCGTAGTTTTTTCAGGATGAATTATAGTCGACGATAAATCCTTTTTTATTTTTTCTGGTTCAAATATTTTGTACGAAAATCTCGTGTCTTTTCTATTACACTCTTGAAAAGTTTTCCCAGAAACAATAAATCCTTCCTGTTCAAGTATGCCATAAAATTCTTTGGCATCATTCTTTATAATTCTAGTGTCAACATCTGCAAATTGCTTTTTTATTTTTTTTTTTTAAAGTTCATCAAGAGTTTGGGGTATTCTATCTAAAACAGACAAAAAAACAGCTCCACTTTCCGATATAATTTTGTCACCAATATTGTTTTCGTTTCCATTCGTTAGTTTATATCCGAAATTTCTATTGTCCGTGATATATCCAAAAGTCTCATAGTTTCTGAATATAACATTTGATTTTTGCTTGAAAAACATAACAATGTCTTTTTAATAATCAGGCTGCGTGTTATATTTGAAAACATCGCCACCTGAATAAATTGTTAATTAACGTCCACCTGGTTTTGGTGGCTTACATGGTCTGCCACTCGGCTTACTATTTGGACGGCATTCTGCGAACTGTGTAGTACTTTGTGCCAGAATTATTGGTTTTTTGTAACTCATAAATTTCATCTCCTTCTTTTAAATTATTACTTTTGTTATTAAGCATTAAGCAAAAATACGTGATAAAACTTACTTTCAAACCATTAAAGCAATATTTATCATGACAAATATTGCTTTAATGGTTTATCTTTGTTTTTCATCATGTTGTCATTTTGTTATTAATATTTGTATCAAAACAAACACAATCTGTTGATATTAGATTATGCTTGTTTGTAAAATAATCAGGAATACCAGGCTTTTGTATTTTTAGTTTATTTTTACCTTTTTCAGCTAATTCTAAATTCAAAGCAAGCAATTGTTGTAAAATATCACTACTTGGAGCTAATCCATAAGCCTCAATTACAGCGTAATCAAGCTTATCATGCAATTCTTTAATTTTATTTTTTCCAGGTTTTTCAAAAGTTCTAAATAATTCTCGTAAAGATATTTTTCCGTTTTTTAAAACTTCATTTCGAGCAATGTGCAAATCTTTCGTTATAGTTACAATAGTCTCAATTTGTTTAATTGTTGGCGTTTGAGGCCACGGAAATGTTTCCCAAATTGTTAAATTATAATTATATCGGCTTTCTAATGTTGTACATTGGGCTTTTAACCACTCCCAATGTATTTTTGATTGAATTATACCAAAAGAATAATAATCATCAAATGGAAATACAATAATTTTATCATTTGGAACAATATCAGTACAAATGAATTCAAATATTGGCCGAAGCATAACTCTTGAACCTGCAATATACATTTTTTTACCCTTCAAGGTTTTCATTAATTCATGTCTGACAGCCCAAAACTGCCACCACCGATTTAAATGATTTTGTCTTGGCCCTGACTTATTTGTTTCTTTTCGTTCAATTTCTGCTTTTTTGCTAATTTCTGGTAATACCTTTTTCTCAATTATAGGATATATATCCCTGTAATTTTGAATACTTGGTAAATCGTTATGTTCCGAAAAATCTATCACAAATCTTTTAGGTTGTGAATTTATATTTCCAACTAATTCGTTACCAATTAAAAATGGTTTTATTACATCTTTATTTTGTTGATTTTTTTCAATTAGTTTTTTTGCTTCATTCGTAGAAAGTAAAAAACCACAATAAGCGTGTGTATGTCCCTGAAAACAAGTTTTAGGTTCTTGATTACAATTTATTTTTTGCGCAATTTTTACATCTGTTTTAAAACTCAGACTACTATTTATGTTTTCTAATTCATAGATATTCCATTCGTTTTTATTATTCAGATAGTATAATGTTTTTTTTTCGTCAAATTGTCCTTTTACCCAATTTACAATAGAAACTGAAACGGCTGCTTTACCAGACCATGGTTGAGAAGAAACAGCATTTATAATAGTTCCGTTATTATTAACTATATAATCTAAACCACTTTGTCTACTAAAATTTTCCCTAATAGTATTTGTTCCGACTAAACCGGCAAAACAATTATGTTTTAAATATTTATGAGCTTTGTAAAACCAATAAACACAAAAGTCGGCATGACCAGAAATTTGCGGATAAATTTTTCTTAAATTTGTTACATAATCACGACCAAATTCTTGTTGCATTTTATTTTTACTCTGATACGGCGGATTTCCAATAATTGAATCTACAACTGGCCAAATTTTCTCTTTCCCTTCTTCATTTATTAAAGCATCCGTACAAATAATATTTTTATCTAAATTCTCCAAAGGCAAAGGTTGATCTTTATTGTCATGACTTTCTTTTGTTTCAAGCCAAATCAATTCTTTTGCTATCATTAGGGTAACTTTTGCTAATTCAACAGCAAATGGTTTAATATCAATACCAAAAAATTGATTAGTTGTCACATATTTATATTCCATTAAAAACTTCACAAGTCTTTTTGCATCGGCTGGTTTTGTTGATTTTTCTCTTATATGTTGTAGTATTGTTTTTTCAAGTAGCTTCATTTCTTTAAATGCAACAAAAAGAAAATTACCACTTCCACAAGCGGGGTCAAGAACTTTGAAATTAGACAACTCTTCAAGGAATGCGTATAATTCATTTAGATTTTCTGCCTTTTCAATTTTTTCTAACCAAGGTCGAACAATTACAGGTACAACTATTTTTTTTATATCTATTTCGTGAGTATAATGCGCGCCCAATTTGTGTCTTTCTTTTGCGTCCAAAGCAAATTCAAATAGTGAACCGAAAATTGCAGGATTAATCTTCCTCCAATTGTACGATGCGGCTTGGTCTATTAGTGTTAATTCATGTTTTGTGAGTTCAATTGGATAAATTTTATCAAATAATCCACCGTTAAAATATTCCACATCCTTGTACATTCCACCATTTGCAACGCCTTCCGTATTCATTGCGGTAAATAGCCCACTTATCAAATCATAAGATTTTGTTACGGTATCAGGACCTTCGCCAGGTTCATTCAATAAATCTTTAATTAATCGGGTAAAAATATGATTTGGAAGTAACTCTACATCTTCTGCAAACATTGTTAAAACCATTTGCATACAGTATTTTAAAGCGATATCAGGTTCAATTCTTTTAATCATTGAACGATAAATAAAAGACACAAAATATGCTGCCTTTTCTGTTACTTCTTCTTTATTGTAGTTAAATATTGGATTTCGTGGCTTGGGATACATGAATGCAAATACTTCACTTTTTTCATGTATTTGTTCAATTCTTACTTTTTCAAGAGGTTCATATACTTGAACATTTAAATCATAAATCCAAAATTCGTCAAAATTGCATAAAATCAGATATTGTGGGCGATTGGGTACAAGTTTGGTCCAATAATCGAATGCTTGCTGATAATGTAAGGATAAATCAGAATTGCGTTTTTTCATTTCAATCAACACAATCGGTTTCCAGACTAAATCCGCAAATTTTGTTGAATTTTTCTTATCGTCCTTTATTCTAAATTCACAATTTGCACCGGCACCTTTTAACCCTTTTGGGTAGCCAAGCGCTATGAAGAAATGGTCAAGAAAAATTTGTGCTTCACCTTTTTCATCACCTTTAATAAATTCGTTTACGTAATTCTGAAATGTTATAAAATCTGTTTCTTGCATTAATTTATCTTGTTTTAATGAAAAGCAAAATTATATTTTATTTTCAATATATCTAAATCGCTTGTATGTTTTATTCAATAAGGCATAACATTTATATCCTAAAGTCTGTAATAAAAAGTTAATAACTATGTATAAAATATTATAAAGTATTGATTTTAATATTACTTTTGCACCATACAAAGTTGATAATAAAGTCTTACTATATGGCATTTCAAGTTGAGCAAATAATTAAAGGCAGAACATACCTGTATGAGGTTGAAAGTTATTATGATAAAGACAAGAAACAATCTCGTCAAAGAAGAAAATATTTAGGAAGAAAACCTTCAGAAAAAAGTGTAAAAATTGAGGATATTTCGAATTTTATTTCAAAAAAATATGGAAATATATTTTTTCTAGATGAAATAAGTAAAAAACTAAATCTGAAAAAAATATTGGAAGCAGTGTTTCCCAATCATTACAACGAATTATTATCGATAATTTATTATCAAATTATAGAAGCAGAACCGATGTATTTATTTGAAAATTGGTATGATGAAAATTATTTAAGTTGCTGTAAACGATTAGATTCACCTTCTATTTCAAGGTTTTTCGAACAAATAGGAAGTATGCAAAATGAACAATTCAGATTTTTTGAATTTTGGACAAAACAATTATCGCCGTTAAATGTAATTTATTATGATATAACCTCTTTATCAAGTTTTTCTGAAAATATTGATTTCGTAGAATGGGGGTACAATCGTGATAATGAAAATTTACCCCAAATTAATCTTGGGGTAGTTAGTTGTCAAGCAAGCGGACTGCCTATTTATTATCGTTTATTTCCAGGAAGTATTGTCGATGTGACAACATTGAAAAATACAGTTAATTACTTGAATATATTTAGTTTAGATAAAATACTTTTAGTAACGGATAAAGGTTTTTATAGCGAAAAAAATATTAATGAATTACATGATCAGCAAATGCAGTTCATAATGCCAGTACCTTATACTTTGAAAAAAGTAAAAAATTTGGTAAAAAAACACAGTAAAACAATCTGTTCACCAATGAATGCTTTCCAATACGATAATGATATATTATACTATAAATCAGATATAATAGAAATAGGAAAGAATAAATATAATACGCATATATATTTTAATGACAAACGAAAGGTTGAACAAAACCAACAATTTATAAATAAAATTTTAGAGATTGAAAAGCTGCATACAGAAAAGATTTTTTCCACCAGAAAACTTTACAATAAATTTTCCAAAGAAACACTTGGAAAAAATGCTATATATTTCAAATACAATGAAAAAACGCAACAGATAATTAAAAATGAAACGAACTTAAAAACAGTTTTATCAAAAATGGGTTTTTTTATAACCTTAAGCAGTACCGAATTAGACAGATATACCGTTTTAAATTACTATCGAAAAAAAGATATGGCTGAAAAGATATTTGATAATATTAAAAATGAAATGGATGGTAATAGATTAAGAGTTCACAGTCAAACAAATGTAGAAGCCAAAACATTTATAAATTTTTTGGCACTTATCCTATATTCTGCAATAAATAAAACAATGCAAGAAAAAGACTTATTCAAAAAATTTACAGTTAAAGAAATTTTTGCGGAACTTCAAAAAATTAAAATTACTACGATAAAAAAACAAAAACCGTTTTTGAACGAAATAACAAAAACTCAAAAAATAATTTTTGATGCGTTTGGGTTAAAATGCCATTTGTAAAACATAGTTATTAACTTTTTACAGATTTTAGGTTATATTCAATCATTTATCGTGGTTTTACGAATGGCTCGCAACAATAATATTGAAATACAATAATTCTAAACATGAACTTGTTATCGAAATTGGCAATCTATTTCGTAAAGGTTTTCAAATTTTTGTCAAAATAATTCTACTTTTGCGGGCTGAAATATATAAGCATTTTTTTATGTTAGCAAAAAGAATCATTCCATGTTTGGATATTAAAAATGGAAGAACCGTAAAGGGAATAAACTTTCTCGAATTGAGAGATGCTGGAGATCCAGTAGAACAAGGCGCAATGTATGCAAACGAAGGCGCAGATGAACTCACTTTTTTAGATATTACTGCAACACTCGAAGACAGATCAACTTTTGCAGCACTTGTCAAGAGAATTGCCCAGCACTTGAACATACCTTTTACTGTTGGTGGTGGCATCAGATCTGTAGAGGATGTGGGAATTTTGTTAAATGCAGGGGCTGATAAAATTTCTGTAAATTCAGCCGCAATTTACAAACCTGACTTGGTAAATGATTTAGCTTTACAGTTTGGATCTCAATGTGTTGTTGTGGCCATTGATACCAAATTTATGGATGATGAATGGCGTGTTTTTACCCATGGTGGAACAAGATCTACTGAAATTAAGACACTTGATTGGGCCAAGGAGGTTTACAACAGGGGAGCAGGTGAAATTTTACTTACATCAATGAACCATGATGGAACAAAAGCCGGTTTTGCTGTCGAAATTACAAAAATGGTCGCAGATGCCATAAATATTCCGGTCATTGCCTCGGGAGGGGCTGGCGAAATGAAGCATTTTAAAGAGATTTTCACAAGTGGAAATGCGGATGCAGGTTTAGCAGCCAGTATTTTTCATTTCAAAGAAATTGGAATAAAAGAACTCAAAGATTATTTACACTCAGAAGGAATTGCTATACGTAACCGATAAATTTAATTGAAACTCAAGTCTTCTGGTACATTACTCCAAATAGGGTATTGGAGGCTTCTTTCATTCAACAGTATTTCCCAAAGATTGTCATAACTCATAATTTTAAGATAATCGGTTTTGGCAACAATCCAATATTTGTTTTGCATTTCCTCTTCCAATTGTCCTGGCGACCAACCAGAATAGCCTAAAAAAAAGCGGATGTTTTTTTTGTTTACCTTTTTACTTTTTAGAACCTGCTTAACGGCTTCAAAATCACCACCCCAATAGAGTTGGTCATAAATCCTGACGCTCTCCGGAATTATATCACCCAAAGTATGAATGTAATGAATGATATTGGAACTCACAGGACCGCCCATTCCTACCTTTCCAGAAAACTCTGGAAAATCGTCCAGCAACTCATGAAGGGGAATATCTATAAACTTATTTAGAACAAAGCCGACTGAACCCATTTCGCTATGCTCAGTTAATAAAACCACACTTCGTCCAAAAAATGAATCGAGTGAAAATGGTTCTGCAATCAAAATTGCTCCAGCATGAGGCTCCATCTCACTTTCCTTTATTCCTAAAAAATCTGTTCCCATAACCCTCTTCCTTTTATTTCCTGAATTAATGATAGAGAAATATTTGTAAAAATATTGAATTTTCCCTAATAAATTTCACAAAAGTTGATAATTTTCAATTTCAATAAGATTAACTATTGAGGAATATGCCCCTTTTTAGGTCAAAATTGTAATGGAGAATCAAATGATAATCAAACAAAAAGAAGCTCAAACGAATTTCACAAAACACAAAGCCTCAGTAATGTATTGATTATCTTTGTGTACTTTTGTACTCTTCTTCGGATTTCTATGTGGTATATCTCTCATTTTCAATATTGATCTGCTATATTTAATTTTGAGACAAATAAAAAAAACGAGTGTTAACAAAAACTACTTTTGATGTCTCTTTTGCAAAACATCAATTACATCAGATAGACTATAATCCTTTGCTGCAAGCAAAACAATGAAATGATACAGTAAATCGGCCGCTTCGCCCAAAAACTTTTCTTTGTCATTATCTTTAGCTTCAATGATTAATTCCACGGCTTCCTCACCCACCTTTTGAGCTATTTTGTTTATACCGGCATCAAAGAGTTTTCGGGTGTATGAGCTTTCATTTGCATTGTATTTTCTATCTAAGATGACTTTTTCAAGCTGGTTTAGAAATTCTATATTGTTCAGCATAATTTATTTTTATAAAATCTTTCTGCAATTATATAAAATTAAAATCTTTCTAACTATTTTTAGAGAAACATCCTGAAGTAAACATGACAAGTAAATATATTATTATAAAATACCTAACTTTGAACTGTTATCGAATGTAAAATGCAATGATTTGGAACTTAATAATATTTCATTATAAACGCCTAATATTCTTTAATTTATATTGATTTACCAAAATGAAAACAAATATACTTATCGTAATTTTTTCTGTTTTTTTCCATGCCTCCTGCGAAAAGTCAATAATTTTCCCAGGAGATTTCGAACCGGGAATAGCCCTTACTTTCGATGATTTTTGGCTAAACATCAACCCCTTAATGGAGAAATATCAGGCCAAGGCAACTTTTTTTTTAACAGATCCCCTATCCATTTCGCAAGAAACAGCCGAACAACTAAGATATTTTCAATCTATTGGTGGCGAGGTAGGATCCCATACAATGCATCACTATGATATTGAAGACTATGTTGACCAGTTTGGCATGAATGCTTATATTCAAAGAGAGGTTATTCCCAGTATCCGACTTTTGGATTCGATGGGATTAGATGTAAGTTCATTTGCTTATCCCTATGGAAGTATCGGGAAGAATTCTAAAAGAGCCCTTTTGAAATATTTTAGAAAAATAAGAGGAGTTGCGGGTGATGTTGAGAATTCAGAAGAAACACTGGTTGAAAAATTAGGGAATTTTTACATTCAGGGCAGCTTCATCGACCAGGTAAAAAAAATGCGACTTTCTACAATCGTAGAAGCACTGAAAAAAGCCAAACGCAAAAGAGCAGTCCTCGTGCTTGTTGGTCATTTAGGATATCCTGATCCTAAAGCCGATTGGAATACATCTATAGAACTGGTTGACTCTATTATGCAATATGCACATGAAAATGGTTACAAATTTTATCGGGTAAAAGATTTATAGCAGAATTATAAATCATTAATATTCATTCTATTATAATTATTTTTATTTTATTTAAAAAATTTCTTTCATAAAACTTCGAAATGAAAATAAAAAGGATATTTTTGTATGTTCATACAGTGAATGAACTAACTATTAAAATACATTAAATTAGATTGTTATGCTTTTAAAATCTTTAGATTGGTTTATAATTGGAACATTTTTCGTTCTAATGTTTGCAATAGGCTTGATCAGTTCACGCAAATCGGGCAAGAGTGCAGCAGAGTATTTTCTTTCGGGCAGAAGTATGCCTTGGTGGTTGCTCGGTATTTCTATGGTTGCCACGACTTTCTCGGCGGATACACCCAACTTGGTTACCGGCATGGTACGAGAAAGTGGGGTTGCAAAAAACTGGGCATGGTGGGCTTTCCTTATCACAGGAATGGTTACTGTTTTTATTTATGCAAAACTTTGGCGAAGATCCAACGTAATGACTGATTTAGGTTTTTATGAAATGCGATATGGCGGAAAAGCGGCTTCTTTTTTAAGGGGTTTCAGAGCTTTGTATCTGGGAATTTTCTTCAATTGTTTGATCATGGGAACAGTTTCGCTGGCAGCAATCAAAATTGGTACTGTAATGTTTGGTTTTGATCCAACTCTGACGATTGTATGTGCCTCCGTTGTAGTGCTGGTTATCACAACCATTGGAGGGCAAACCGGAGTTATCTGGATCGATTTTTTTCAATACTCCATAGCCATGACGGGAGCAGTTGTAGCTGCAATTTATGCTGTTAAACAACCTGAAATCGGAAGCTTGTCCAACCTAATAAATCATCCGGCCTTACAAGACAAAATACAACTTTTTCCTGATTTTACGAACCCCTCCGTTTATATTCCTTTACTGATTATCCCCATTGCCGTTCAATGGTGGTCTGTTTGGTATCCTGGAGCTGAACCCGGCGGAGGTGGATACATTGCTCAAAGAATGCTTTCTGCCAAAGATGAGAAAAATGCCATTGGCGCTACACTGCTTTTCAATTTTGCCCATTATGCTCTTCGCCCCTGGCCATGGATTATTGTAGCCCTTGCGTCCATAATCATTTTCCCTGATTTGGAATCCATCAGAAAAGCTTTTCCCCATATTGCAGAGCAGTATTTGAAAGATGATATCGCCTACCCCGTTATGCTTACCAAACTTAAATCGGGATGGCTGGGTTTGGTCACAGCTTCAATTATTGCTGCTTTTATGTCCACCATTGGAACCCATCTGAATTGGGGTTCATCTTATGTGATCAACGACTTCTATAAACGATTTGTAAGAAAAGACGCAAAAGACAAAGAATTGGTTTTAGGGGGTAGAATTTGTACCGTTGTTCTGATGGTATTTGCTGCTATTATTTCATTGACTTTCCTGAGAAATGCAACTCAGGCCTTTGATATTCTTTTGCTTAGCGGTGCAGGAACAGGCGCCATTTATTTATTGCGTTGGTTTTGGTACAGAATAAATGCATGGACAGAATTGGTTTCCATGATTGTTGCCACCATTGTTGCCGTAGTGCTTGTTTTTGGTTTTGAAGATAATTCACTTGCAATGGGGCCTCTCGATCATTCAACAGTCAGACTCCTGATCGCAGTTGTTATTACTACGATCACTTGGATAACCACAACACTGCTAACCAAACCGGAAAATAAAGAAACACTTTACAGCTTTTACGAAGCAACCAAACCCGGTGGTCCCGGTTGGAAAAAGGTGATTCTTATGGCAAGGGCAGAAGGTAAGGACATTGAAGGAAATTCTAAAGGAAAAACTTGGCAAATGCCCATTCAGATTCTTTGTGTTTTTATTGGATGCATATTGATCTATTCTTCATTATTTTCCATAGGTAGTTTTATTTACGGAAAAACTGTTTTGGGATTTGTTTTGCTTTTTTGTGCATTAGTTTTTACTTTTATACTTTTTAAATTACTCGGCAGATTAAATAAACAAGATTTGCTTCAACAGTAAAAAAGAATTGATTCAATGAGATTTATTCATACTTCGGATTGGCATATCGGACAAAGACTTTATAATAATGACAGATACAGCGAATTTGAATTGTATTTTGATTGGCTTTCTAATCGCATACATGATTCGAAAGCCCAATGTTTATTGGTTTGCGGCGATATTTTTGATTTAAGTAATCCTTCCAACATTTCCTTAGAACAGTACTACAAAGCACTTTGGAAATTAAAAAGTGTTGGGTTAAAAAAAATCATCATCATTGGCGGAAATCATGACTCTGTTCTTACATTGAATGCACCAGCCGAAATTCTTAAACACCTTGATATTCATATTATTGGAAATGTAAAAGAATCCATTCAGGAACAAATAATCAATATATATAACTCAGATAATCAATTGATAGCAGTTGTGGCAGCGATTCCTTTTTTACGCGAAAGAGACTTGAGGAAACAAGTGGCCGGTGAATCTTTTGAAGAAAAAATTGAAGCAAGCAAAAAAGCCATGGCAAATCATTATGCTCAAATGGCTGAATTTATTGGAAAAATAAACGTACCCATTATCACCACAGGTCATTTCATGCTGAGTGGATCGATGCAATCGGACAGCGAAAGACAAATATTTGTTGGAAATCTCTCGGGAATTGACATTGAAAACTTCCCCGAATTTTATGATTATTTTGCTTTGGGACATATCCACAGGCACCAGAATATTCAAGGTAAAAATCATGTTGCATATTCCGGTTCACCACTTCCATTGAGTTTTTCCGAAAGATCAGATCCCAAGTTTCACATAGAATTTGACGTAAACCAAAATCAAATTGAAAACATCACCCCCATCGAAGTGCCCAAATTCAGAAATCTATTAAAATTTGAAGGATCTCTGAATGAAATCATTACTCAGGTGAACAAATATCAAAATGATTTACCACTCGAAACTTGGGCAGAAATTCATGTTGTTGAAAAAGAATATATTCCATTAATTCGCAATGATATAGATAATTTTATTGAAAGTGTTTCGAACCTGAAAATTCTTAAATACACCTACAATTTTGAAAATCAAAGTGAAACCACTACTGAAGCTTTTACCAAAAATCTCACAGATTTGCTTCCCGAAAATGTATTTCGTGCTCATATTTCGAAATTAAATGTAGTTGGTGAAGAAGATTTAATGAGCACGTTTTTAGAACTTTGCCAACAAGTAGCAGAAAACCATGAAGATTCTTAATGTACGAATAAAAAATATACATTCGCTAAAAGGCGAACATTTCATTGATTTCGATTCAACTCCTCTTTCAGGTTCTGGAATTATCGCCATTACAGGTGTAACAGGAGCAGGAAAATCATCTATTCTAGATGCCATTTGTCTTGCTTTATTTAATCAAATTCCACGGATTGGCGGTACGATTTCGAAAACAATTTTGGAAGAAATGGGCACCATTGTTACCCGTGGTTCACATGAGTGTTTTTCAGAAGTAGAATATGAGTGCGATACGAAACGTTTTCGTTCAAAATGGCTCATGCACAGCAAAAAAGATGGCAAAATAAGAGATTATGAAATGTCATTGGTAAGCCTTCCGGAGCAGATTGCCTTCGACCTAAAAAAAAGTGCAGTACCAGACAAAAACAGTGAAATAATCGGACTCAATTATGAACAATTTGTAAAATCCATTATTCTTGCACAGGGCGAATTTGCCAAATTTGTTCATGCCAAACACAACGAAAAAAGCGATCTATTAGAAAAAATAACCGGAACCGAAATTTATAGAACATTAGGAAAACACCTTTTCGAAATTTGCAAAGAAAAGAAAATGCAAATTGAGAAATTAGATGATAGAATAAAGAGTTTTAACATTTTAGAAGATGATCAAATTGCAGAAATAAATAAAAATATCATTAAAATTGATGCAGAAATAACCAAAATCCATAAAGACCTTCAGTCACAAAATGAACAATTAAATTTAAAGAAACAATGGAATCAGCTTGTTGCTAAATTAAAGGCATCCCACAAATCTAAGGAACAAATAGAACTGGAACTCGATTTGCATAAGGAACATATCAAAAAGTTCAATTTATATGAATTATTGATTCCATATCTGGCACAAATCAATCAGCATCAAGGCGAAAAAGACCGATTGGTACTATTGAAGAAAGAAAAAGAATCAAGCTTGAAAATAATTGAGCAGCACAACCTGGCTCAAGCCAAATTTGTCCAAGAAAAAGTTCTTAAAGAAAAGAATTTGAAAGATGTGGAACAAAAAATTCTTGAATCAAAACCTATGTTGCTCAAGGTTAGAGAATTTGATCAGCGGTTGTCAAATCTCAAAGTTGTGTTGGATGAAAAGAAAAATCAGTTGGAAGATCTTTCTAAAAAGAAAAAGCTACTGGACAACGAAATTTCAAAACTACATGTAGCTATAAATCAATCTAATGATAACCTTACGAAAACAGAACTTTGGCTATCAGAGAATGCAATATACAAGTATATTAAGGAAGATTTTAACAAAATTTCCGATCTTCTGACAGAAAAATCAGAAATTGAAAAGATAGCTCATTCTCAAATAGATCGAAAACCTGAGCTTAAAAAGCTTCTTCAAAATGAAAACAAATGGAGCGATAAATACAAAACGCTAAATAATTATAAAACAAAATTAACAGATCAAAAAAATAGCTTAATCGTAACAGATAAAGACTTAGAATCTATTGTTTTTTTAGATCAAGAAATTGAAAATTTAAGAAATAAGGAACAAAAACTTGTGCAAATACTAGATTTGTCAAATAAACACGGATCACAAATCACGAAGGTACAAGAAATTGAAAAAACCTGTCAATCAAACGAAAACGAAGCAAATGAACTAAAAAAACAGAGCCTTGCCTTATCCGATAATATCGAAATTCAAACGAAATTATTACAGGAATTGAGCATTCGAAAAGATCGGCAAATGCTTGAAAAAAAGTATGATGCAGACAGACAAAATTTAAAAAAAGATGAATCTTGTCCTTTGTGCGGATCGAAAAATCACCCTTGGGTAGAACATTACACAAACAATGCAGATGAAACTCAATCTGAAATAGATAAAACCCAAAAATTTCTGACAGAAACAAAACTTGAACTGGATAAGAAAGATAAAATAATTGTTTCATTGTGCTCAAAAACAGAAGTATATTTTAAGCAAAAAAAAACATACGAAACAGAAATAAGCCAGTTGGAAAATAAGTTCTTATCGGTTAAAGGTCAATTGGAAGAAGAATTTGGTATTCAAGATATAGATTTAATCAATAGTACTTTAGAAAAATTAAAGATAAAACAGCATTCCAAGCAAGAAAAGCTTAAATCGCTTAAGCAATTTGAATCTCTTGGTCATGAAATTCTTCATTGCGAGGGAATTATAGAGAAAGTTGTTTTGATGGTAAAAATATCAACGAACTTGAAAGAGTTCTTCGATAAATACAAAATAAAATATGAATCCAATGAAAAAACCTTAGAAACACTAAATTTTAAGTCTAAGGAATTTGAAAATAATACAAGGACTTTGGAGGAAATTAAATCAGCCATCACAAAAGATACTGTTTTAATAAACGAAAAAAAATCTAATGTCAGCGAGTATAATTTACAAATAGAAGCCCTCACAACACAATTCGCAAGCGACCAATCAACTTTCAGTGAGCTGCATCAAGTCCGATATTCCATGCTCAAAGTTAAACCTGAAGAATATGAAGATCAATTGAATAAGGAATTACAAAATTCAACAGGCCTCCTTAAATCTGTTGAGCATTCTCTTTTGGAAGTAGCAAAAGATATTGAAAACCAAAATAATATTTTAAAACAGAAAGAAATTGAATTCAATACACTTGAAGAAGGCTGGAAAAATCGAAATCTTTCGTTGGAAATTGAAATCAACAAATTAAATGTCAATAATTTAAATGAATCTCTTCAAATAATTGATTTTGAAAAATCCAACAGACATTTAAAAGAAAAAATCAAGCAAAAACAGCAGAATTTAAATGAATCTGTGTTGATGATTGAAAAATTATTGAAGGAAAAAGAGTTGCTGCAAAATGAACTGAATAGTGACCTTGAGCAGTCAGACATCGAAGCAAAAATTTTGGAACTCAACGACAAGAATAAAACGATCACAGAAACAATCGGCAGTTTGAAAATGAAGCTTGTTGACAATGATAAAAAAATCAATGATTTATTTGAAATAAAAAAGAATCTGGAAGGTGAAAAATTGAATTTTGTTAAATGGCAGCGACTTAATGAGTTCATTGGCGATGCTACCGGGACAAAATTTTCTAAAATAGCTCAAGCCATGACATTGAGTCAATTGATTGTTCTTTCCAATGAGCACCTGAAAAATCTGAATGATCGCTATAGTTTAAAAGTAAAAGAAAGACCGAACAATGAACAGGAAATACTCATCATGGATACTTGGCAGGGCAATGCTGAACGGTCTGTAAAAACGTTGTCAGGTGGTGAAACTTTTTTGGTAAGTTTGGCGCTTGCTCTCGGTCTTTCTGACTTGGCAAGGCAAAAAGCCAAAATCTCCTGCCTCTTTATTGACGAAGGATTTGGATCATTGGATCAAGGCTCTCTCGACATTGCAATTGATGCACTCGAACGATTACAAAATCAAACGAATAGAACCATTGCAATCATATCTCATGTCGAAATGCTTAAAGAGAGAATCAGAACGCAAATTCAAGTAATTAAGTCATCTACAGGTTTTTCCAAAATTGAAGTTGTTTCAGGGTAGCAGGATTTTATCCATCTTCATGATGCAATTTATTCATTCTTTCATTTTTTTCCTGCATTTTAACATAAATTGAAAAGACAAATTTCTACATTTGCCGCCAAAATAAAATCTTACTGAGATGAGCAACGAAATAGAAAAACTTATTGAAATATCTCGCTTTTATGGCAGAAATAAAGAGTATGTGATTGCCGGGGGAGGCAACACTTCTTATAAAAACGATAAATATTTGTATGTGAAAGCAAGTGGAACAAGTCTTGCCAACATTACTGCAGATGGATTTGCAATCCTAGATCGTTCAAAACTTAAAATTATAAATACAAAAAAGTACAGCACAATTCCTGCGGAGCGTGAAAACGAAGTGAAATTGGATCTGTACCTAAGTTTGATAAAACCAGAGGTAAAATTAAGACCCAGCGTTGAATCTTCATTGCATGAAATTATTCCATTTCAATATGTAGTTCATACACACCCCACTTATATCAATGCCTTGCTTTGTTCAAACAATTCAAAAAAGATAGTACAGGAATTATTTGGTAATAATTCCTTGTATATCGAATACACAGACCCGGGATATGTGTTGTTTAAAAAAGTACAGGAAGAATTAGAAAAATTTTCACAAGAAAAAGGTTATTCAGCAAGCATCATTTTTATTGAAAATCACGGAATTTTTGTTGCCGGTGACACCACCGAAGAAATCATTCGAAATTACGAAATGATACAATCAAAGATAAAAGAAAAAGTTGTTAAGGACTTTGAAATTCAGCCTTGTGAAATAGACAAACGAATTGTAAATTTCTTACCCGCACTTCGTATGATTTACAGCGAAGATTCATCCAAAATTGTCAGAACCCGATGCAATTCTCTCATACTTGAATATTTGAAAAACCAAGAATCTGTGAGTAAAATTTCATTACCATTTACACCCGATCAAATTGTTTATTGCAAATCAAAACCACTTTATATCGAAAATACCAATTCAAATGTTGACACACTTACAGAAATAAAACAAAAATCTGAAGATTATAAATTACAATATGGTTTTTTACCCAAGGTTATTCTTTTCAAGGGCATAGGATTGGTTGCTGTCGAAGATAATAGTCATAGTGCCGAAATTGTTTTGGATGTTTATGAAGATTTAATCAAAATAAGTAAACTATCCGAAAACTTTGGAGGTCCGCATTTTATGGACGATCGCGAAATTTCATTCATCGAAAACTGGGAAGTAGAAAACTATAGAAGGAAGATTTCAAAACAATCTGCACAAAAAGGCAAAGTGGAAGGCAAAATTTGCATTGTAACCGGCGGTGCTCAAGGTTTTGGAGGCGGCATTGTAGAAAGACTTTTTGCAGAAGGTGCCAATGTTGTTATTGCCGATCTGAATAAAGAGAAAGGACAAGAATTGGTTGAAATGCTCAATCGACTGCCACAAAAAAATAAATCGTTCTTTGTCAGTACCGATGTTTCGCAGCCCGAATCCGTAAAAAACCTTATTGCAGAAACTGTTATTGAATTTGGAGGATTAGATGCTTTCATTAGTAATGCAGGAATTCTCAGGGCAGGAAGTCTGGATGAAATGACTGCAGAAACCTTCGAGTTAATGACGAAAGTAAATTACAATGCATATTTCTTTTGTGCAAAATATGCCTCTGAAATAATGAAAATTCAGCACCAGTTTGCACCGCAATTTTTTATGGATATAATTCAAATTAATTCAAAATCAGGATTAAAGGGTAGCAATAAAAACTTCGCTTACGCAGGAGGGAAATTTGGAGGTATTGGATTAACCCAATCATTTGCCTTAGAGCTTATTCCTTTTAATATTAAAGTAAATTCAATATGTCCGGGGAATTTCTTTGATGGTCCGCTTTGGGCTGATCCTGAAAAAGGTCTGTTTGTGCAGTATCTAAATGCGGGTAAAGTTCCTGGAGCACAAAGTATTGAAGATGTAAAGCGTTTTTATGAAGCTCAGGTACCTGCTCGCCGGGGCTGCACGGTAGAAGATGTTATGAAAGCAATTTATTATATTATAGATCAGGAATATGAAACAGGACAAGCCATGCCTGTAACGGGTGGCCAAGTAATGTTAAACTAAATATAAACAAAAATAAACAAAAAATGGAAGTAACAATTGTCAACGTCATTCAAGCAATGCTTGCGCCAGGTATCATGATATCTGCTTGTGGCCTGCTCATTCTTGGTATGAATAACAAGTATTCAATGGTTGTGAATAGGATCAGAGCCTTAGATGAAGAAATGCGAAAAATGGAAGCCAAAGCTCGTTTACAGCCTCTTGATAATGATGAATTGATTCGATGTGATAGTATTAATTTACAAACAGATAAGTTTAGATATCGGGTAAAATTGGTTAGGAATGCCGTAGTATTTTATTCAACTGCCGTTGCTTTTTTTATTGTAACTTCCATGATTATCGGATTGCAATTTGCAGTAGAAATGAAAGAGCTACAAGCTGCATCAGTATTGGTTTTCCTAACAGGTATGACCTGCGTTTTGGTCGGTGTGCTATTTGCTGCAAGAGAAGTATGGAAAGGTTATCAAATTATTAAAATTGAAATAGCCAAAACCTACACGCACGTAAGAGATCAAGTTCCTACATCCTAGTGTTCATGAAAAATATTTTGGTAGCGGTAACCAACGATCTAATTGCTGATCAAAGGGTCAACAAAGTTTGTTTGACCCTTTTATCTTTAAATGCGGAAGTAAAATTGATTGGTATTCAACGAAAAAAAAGTATTCCAATGAACGATAGGTCGTATAAAACCCATAGGATGAAATTATTTTCGAAAAATGGCCCATTGTTTTATGCTGAATACAACATTCGACTATTTTTTTATTTGTTATTCAATAAATGCAATTTGATTGTTTCGAACGATTTAGATACACTACCAGCTTGTTACTTGGCCGCAAAAATAAAGATAATTCCAATTGTTTATGATAGTCATGAATTCTTTACAGATGTTCCCGAATTAGTGGGAAACAAATTTGCAAAAAACGTTTGGTTGTTCTTTGAAAAAAAAATTCTTCCCAAATTAAAATACTGCTACACAGTCTGCGAATCTATTGCAAAAGAGTATAACAGGCTATACAAAACAAACATGGAGGTAGTCAGAAATGTACCCTTAAGAATGAATCCTGAATTTGATTCGAATTTTGATCATCCAGCATTAGCCGAAATGGATAAAACGAAGAAAATCATTTTATACCAAGGCGCACTTAATGTAGGTAGAGGTTTAGAACAAACCATTCAAGCCATGAATTATCTGAATGATTGTATTTTGGTTATCATTGGGGAAGGAGATTTATCCATTCAACTACGCAATCAGGTAGTTGAACAAAAAATGCAGACAAAAGTTTTTTTCCTGGGAAAATTGCACTTTGGGGAGTTAAAGAAAATTACACATAAAGCAACCCTAGGCTTAGTTTTGCAAGAAGATTGTGGTTTAAGCTACCACTATGTGCTACCCAACAGAATTTTTGACTATATACAGTCTCATGTACCCGTTTTAGTTTCTGAACTACCAGAATTAATGAAAATTATGAATGATTATAAAGTAGGTATGACAATACCCAATTTGAATCCCAAAATAATTGCAGATACAATTCAACTTTTAATTAACAGCCAAAATGCTTATGAATCCTATAAAAATCAATGCAAATTGGCTGCAAACATATTGAATTGGGAAATAGAATCAAAAAAACTTATTAAACTTTATCAAAGTATCCCGGGTTTTCTTCAATGATGTATCAAGGATTCTTGTTTTAAATTGTCAAAGAATAATAAATCAAACATAGTAACTAACATCTAAGCAAAATGAGAAATTTATGGATAGCATCTTTCTTGCTACTAATTGTTTTCAATTATGAAAACGCAAATGCACAACTGAAAATTGCAAAAATTTTTACAGACCACATGGTTCTGCAAAGAGGCAAAGAAATTCCAGTTTGGGGATGGACACAAAAAGGAGAAACAGTAACGGTTTCATTTAAAAATCAGAAAATTACAGCTAAATCAGGTATAGATGGCAAATGGATGGTTCGCTTAAAACCCGAACAAGAAGGAGGCCCCTTCGATATGAATATAAGCAATAAGAAAACTCAAATAAATTTGAAAGACATTTTAGTGGGCGATGTTTGGATTTGTTCAGGACAGTCCAACATGGATTTTGAGCTTGCGAGATGTAACAATTCTGTTATTGAGATAAATAATGCAAATTACCCCCAAATTCGATTTTTTGATGTTGAAAACACTACATCTCCGAAATTGGAAAATGACCTAAAAAGTGGGAATTGGAAAATATGTAATCCAGAAACTGCAGGAAAATTTTCTGGTGCAGGGTATTTCTTTGGGAGAGAATTGAACGAAAAACTCAAGATTCCTATCGGACTTATTTGTTCATCTGTAGGCGGAACTGCAGTTGAAACATGGATGAGTGCGGATGCACTTTCTGAATTTCCAGTATTTGCAGATCGCATAAAAAATATGGACACCACCTCATTTGAAGCTCAATCAAAGAAAGCGTTTGATCGCAGGAACGCATTCGTAAATGAACTCAGCGCTCTGGATAATGGTCTGAATTCAAAAGGAAATGAATGGTACAATAT
>Ga0316607_1000235_pt1 | contig 21984 bp, 11 predicted proteins | sample MIS2016062E_MG_FD_207674 | JGI IMG/M metagenome (GOLD analysis project Ga0316607, IMG submission 207674) | Microbial mat bacterial communities from Middle Island sinkhole, Lake Huron, Michigan, United States - MIS.2016.062E | ecosystem: Environmental > Aquatic > Freshwater > Lake > Sediment...
GATGCCTTCTTCCCTCCCCAGTCTGGTAGCTAGAGTAATGGAGCCACGCTGGTCTTGAATGAAAATTTCTCGCCGCTCTAAATCATCTAGTTCCTCAGCATTTAAATTCGCTGCATTGGCAATTGTAAAAGCTTTTTTCAGTTCCTGCACATTTCCCAACTCTTCTGGAACAGACTTTAAAGTTTGAGCTGTTTTCATGAAATATATCCACTTATCTGTCAAGGTTTCTAATTCATCTAATCCCTTGTTGAATTTTGGTAACTCCACAAACACCATCTCAAATTGATCCGCTAGATAATCTACTAAAAATGTCTTTTCTTTGAAGATAAAGTGCGAAATCACTGTGTCCATATTCTCAAACATTTTAAAATCTGTAATCGTCAGAGCAATCACAGGGTTTAACAAGCTGTAGCCACTTCCTGTGCTTAGCTGCATTGAATAAGCTTTAGTTGCATTATACAAAACCCGCTTTTCAAAGTATTCTACATTCAAGACCTGCATTTCAATGATCACAGTCTTGTCCCCAGTAATCTTGGCCTTGACATCCAAGTAAGTATCTTTGACTCCTTTGATTTTGGGTGCTAAATATGGATCGATAATTTCTAAATCTTCGATCACCGGTTGTCCTTCGTATAGCATGGCATTCAAGAAGCTAATCAGAATGTCTTTACTGTCAGCCGAACCAAATATTTTTTGAAAGGCAAAGTCGGTTTTGGGATTAATAAAATTCATGGTAATTGCAATTTATAGGGGTTGAGAGGTTTCGGTTAGAGTTTATTTAATTGTCTAACTTATTATACAATCTTGTAGGCGATCGTCGGGCGATCGACCAAACTACAAGTTTTTGGAGCCCGTTCCTTCATTTTTGGCACAAAGCTAACTTAGGAACGTTTCGCCCACGGTAAGGTCATGGTATACAAAGCATCTTAAATCTGCTAAAAAATAGCTATGAAGTTTGTCTGCGTTATATCCCCCCAACGGTTGCTTTCTGCTGGTATCGCATTCCTCGCAGCGATCGAGTGTGGCGCTATTCTCGCTCCGCACTCCTCGCGGGCGGTAGCTCCCAGGGGAAATTCTCCGTCTCAGTCGCCGAATATCCTGGCTGGAAATGATGTTAATTGCCATAGGAGTCGCGATCCCCAAAGTCCTTGTCCAGTCGGCGGTTTGTTCGTGGGTACTCAAAATAAGGGCTCAGAACAAGTCTTTCCTCTCAAGCAAACTCAAGTTAAAGCCAAAATTGCCGGCAATATCTCCCGCGTCGAAGTTGTTCAGAAGTTTGAAAATCCTTTTTCCGAACCTTTAGAAGCTGTTTATGTGTTTCCTTTACCCGACGAAGCGGCAGTGGATGACATGGAAATTAAAATAGGCGATCGAACTATTAAAGCTGATATCAAACGGCGCGATGAAGCTTTAGAAATTTACGAAAAAGCCAGACAGCAAGGCCGCACTGCGGGTTTGTTGGAACAAGAACGGGACAATATTTTTACTCAGTCTCTCGCTAATATCAAACCGGGGGAAAAAATTGAAGTTACGATTCGCTACACGGAAAGTCTCAAATTTGTCGGCGGCGATTACGAATTTGTGTTTCCAATGGTGGTAGGGCCTCGCTATATTGGGAGAAATTCGATCCCCCCCAACGCCCCCTTACCAAGGGAAGGCGATCTGAATCCAACCCCCCCCTTAGCAAGGGGGGGGCAGGGGGGGGTTAATTCCGATGCCGATCGCATTAACCCGCCTGTCATGCCTCCGGGAACGCGATCGGGTCACGATATCGCTGTTTCGGTAGAAATAGATAGCGGAATTCCGATTAGCAATGTCCGCTCTACTTCTCATCAAATTGTCACCGATCGCAGCGGTAAGATAGTTAGCGTTAAATTAGCCAATTCTGACACAATCCCCAATAAAGATTTAATTTTGCGCTATCGAGTAGCGGGCGAAAATACTCAAGCAACAGTCCTGACTCAAGCTGACAATCGGGGCGGGCATTTTGCAGCTTATCTGATTCCGGCCTTGAATTATAAAAGTAATGAGATTGTCCCCAAAGATGTTGTGTTTCTGATGGATACTTCCGGTTCTCAACAGGGCGAACCGCTGGCAAAATCTCAGGAGTTGATGCGCCGCTTTATTCAAGGTTTAAATCCCAACGATACTTTTACAATTATTGATTTTGCCAACACTGCAAAAGCACTTTCAACTGCTCCTTTAGCAAATACAGCGTCAAATCGACAAAGGGCAATTAATTATATCGACAAGTTGCACGCAGACGGCGGCACAGAACTACTAAACGGCATCCGAACCGTGATGGATTTTCCGGCTCCAAAAACAGGAAGGTTGCGGAGTATTGTATTAATCACTGATGGTTATATTGGCAATGAAAAAGAAGTGATTGACCAGGTGCAGCGGAGTCTGAAACCGGGAAATAGACTCTACTGTTTTGGTGTTGGCGGTTCTGTGAATCGGTTTTTGATCGACCGTTTGGCCCAAGTGGGAAGAGGCACATCTCAAGTAATTCGTCAAGATGAACCGTCGGCAGAAGCGGCAGAAAAGTTTTTTCGCCAAATTAATAATCCGGTATTGACTGAGCTGCAAATTAGTTGGGAAGGAATGGGGGAAAAACCGGAGATTTATCCGATCGCGCCACCGGATTTATTTGCCAGTCAGCCTCTAGTTTTGTTTGGCAGAAAGGGCGATCGCACCAGCGGCAAACTTCGCATCCGTGGCACTCAGGCTGACGGCAAAACTTACGAGCAGATTTTACCAGTTAATTTTGCTCCCTCCGTCAGCGTGCGGCAGCGGGAGTCAAATCCCGCGACAGTCGCAAATACTGATTTTGGCAATGAGGCGATCGCCCAACTTTGGGCTCGATCGCGCATTAAAGACTTAATGAATCAAATGTTTGGCGGCGAGACGAAATCTATTGTGGAATCTGTGACTAATACTGCTCTGACTTATCGCTTGCTGTCAGAATACACGGCTTTTGTGGCTGTGAGCGAAGAAGTGCGGGTCGAACCAGATGGATCACGTCGGCGAGTCCAAGTGCCTGTAGAATTGCCACAGGGGGTGAGCTATGAAGGTATTTTTGAGTCGGAGGATTCGATCGGGCCAACTAGAGGCGGCCCTCGCCGTGTCACCCCGACTCGGCTTTTGTCACCGTCAGCGCCACTTCCTGTGCGGGAACGAGGTTACGGGGAGTTGAAACGCCCGCAGCAAGGCACTTCTCCCTTGCAAATAGTCAGTGCCGAAGGGTTGGATGCCGGGGCGATCGCACTTTTGACTCAATACCTGCAATCTGTGACTCTCCCCACTGGAGTTAGTGGTGAGACAGTGTGGGAGTTGTTGGTACAAAATGGCCGCGTTACTCAAGTGGCGATCGATTCTCAAGCCTCGACGCTGCAAGCAACTGACGCCATTGAGACTCTCAAGAAATCCCTAATTTCCTGGCAACCTCCCGCAGGATTAAAGGGCATTGTGCGCCTGAAGTTGCAAATTAATCGTTAATGTCGATCGTTAAGGATTGACTAATCACTATGAACAGTAATTTTGTGGTAGTTTTGGTAACTGCTGATTCGGAGGTGGAGGCAGAGGCGATCGCAAAATCTCTAGTTGAAAATCAGCTAGCTGCTTGTGTGAGTTTGTCGCCAATTCGCTCTATTTATACTTGGCAAGGCGAGATTCATTCCGCTGCTGAGTGGCAGTTGGTGATTAAAACTGAGTTGGCTAAATTTGAGGATTTAAAAACAAAAGTGCGGGAAATGCATTCTTATGAAGTTCCCGAAATTATTGCTATTCCGATTGTCGCCGGTAGCGAAGCTTATCTCGATTGGCTCGGACAATCAATAGGTTTGTAGTCAGGAATTTAGTCCTGAATTACAGCAGATTCCATGTTCATGAAGTACACCCGCCTATCGATCCCCGTAGGGACACTCAAGCGTGCCATTCTTAGTGTCAACTTAAGCCTGAAAGCCTTGGTATCCCTCGTTCATAGCCAAGTCTAGATCCCCCTAAATCCCCCTTAAGAAGGGGAGTAGGGGGTGACTTTGATCGAACTCTTATCCCCCCCTTCTTAAGGGGGGTTAGGGGGGATCTGGGCCTAATAGTCAAACAGCAATCTGTGACTGGGTTTAACGTTAAGTTGACACTCTGACGGGCATTGCCGTGTCCCTACACTTCATAAACTAGGAATACGCTGTATTAGATTTTGAAGGACCGAAGTCTTGACTGCAAACGCTAAGAAACCTACTGATTTTGGGTGGTAGGAAAGAAATTTCTTGCTTGTGGAACAGGCCAGAAAGCCTGTTCATAAAAAAGCTTAAAGTAAAATCAAAACATTCCCTTGTCAACACTCAACAACTGTCAACACTCAACACTCAACTATACAAAGGTAGGGAGACAGTAAATGCAGTACCTTTACCGATCGCACTTTCCACACTTATTGTACCACCGTGTAGGTCAACTATGTGTTTGACAATGCAGAGTCCCAACCCCGATCCTTTAATATTACCTACATTAGCAGCTCGTTCAAACTGCTGAAATAGTTTCCCTCTATATTCGAGTGGAATGCCAAGGCCCCGATCTCGAACGCAAAAAATTACGTGCTGGGCATCGCAGTTTAATTCGAGACTGATTGTGCCGCCATCGGGAGAATATTTTATGGCATTTGATAGCAAATTAATCAGGAGGTAGTTGAGCAATTTTGCATCCAGAACAGCGTGGAGGGGTTCTTTTTGAATTTGTAAAGTTACTCGGTGTTTATGAGTGACAATCGGTTGCATTTCTGCTAAAATCGAGGTGCATAAATCAATCACATTTACGGGATTTAAATTTAATTCAATTTTCCCTGACTCTGCCTTGCCGATCGTTAAAATATCAGCGAGCAATTCACTCATATTGCTGACCGCTTTTTTAATGCGATCGACATTTTTATTGATGGTGACTGGCGTCCCACCCGGTGCCAAATCTTCCAGCATTTCCGCCGATAACTGTATGGTAGTTAAGGGAGTGTTTAAATCGTGGTATGCCATTGAAAGAAGTTGCGATTTTTTTTCGCTCTGCGCTGCTGCTAATGCAATTAAATTTCGCATTCTCAGTGCTTCTTTGTGCTGGCTCAGTGCTATCTTAATGGTGGCGTGCAGTTCTCTTTCTTTAATCGGTTTGAGTAGGTAGCCGTAAGCACCAGTATTTTCGGCTCTCTGCAAGGTTTCGTCGTCAGCATAGGCAGTTGTATAGATAATGGGGATATCTAATTCTTGATTAATTATAGCTGCTGTTTCTATGCCGTCAATATCGCCTTTGATGACTAGATCCATCAAGATTAAATCGGGCTTAATTTCATCCACCCGCTGTATAGCATCGGCTCCTGAAGAAACGATATCTATAATTTTGTATCCCAACTTTTCTAATTTAGAGGACAAATTTTTGGCGATCAAAAGTTCGTCCTCTACAATTAAAATAGTAGTCATTTGTTCTGGGTTCTTCATAGTTCTTACTTGACCAACCTGTGAGAATATTTTAATTCATGAAATTTTAAGTGAAACGTAGTGCCGATTTCTCCTGATAATTCAATAGTTCCTTCTAGCTGCTCGGTTAAAGTACAGACTACTTGAAAACCCATCGATCCCGTTTTCCGAAAATCTAAGTTTTTCGGAAAACCAGCGCCGTCGTCCTTGACTAAGAGGTGAATTGCTCGATCGCCCGTTTGATAGCATTCTACACTAACAGTACCATTGGCGCGCTCCGGGAAAGCGTGTTTCAAGGTATTTGAGACCAATTCATTAGCAATTAAACCGCAGGGAGTAGCAGTCTCAAGGTTCAGGAAAATCGGTTCAGCCAATACCTGCAACTCAATCCGGCGATCGCTAATATTGTAAGAGTGAAATAAATTAGTGACCAAATCTTCCAGATATTCACCAAAATTAATTTTCGCCAGATTTTTAGAGCGGTAGAGTTTCTCGTGAATCAGAGCCATAGAGTAAAGGCGATTCTGACTTTCTTCAAACATTTTGGCTAGCTGGGGGTCAGCAACGGTTTCAGATTGCAATTCTAAAAGACTGGCGACTACGCAGAGATTGTTTTTGACGCGGTGGTGAATTTCTTTGAGCAAAATTTCTTTTTCTTTCAGGGATGTCTTTAAATTTTCTTCAGCTTGTTTGCGATCGCTCAGTTCAGCTTGCAATTGCCGATATAGCAGAGATTGCTGAATGGCGATCGCTAATTGATTGGCTAATTGCTGAAATAAATTTACTTCCCATTCTCGCCAATTCCTGTCTCGATCGCACTGGTGAGCAATCAGCAATCCCCAGAGTTGATTTAGCTGAACAATCGGCACTATTAACTTAGCCCTGACTTCAACTTGTGGCAATAAATCTATCAAACCAGGTGAAATCAGTGCCTCTTGCTCAGATACATGATCAATGCGAAATTGTAAATAATCCTGGTAGTTGGCTAGCCCTAAAGCCTCTGCTGAAAAAATAGTATTCAGGATGTGACTGCATCCGTCTGCAACGGCTTCCGCAATGACTTGGCCACGACCATCGGGTAAAATTTGATAAACCAAAACTCGATCGGCTAGCAATACTTGCTGAAGTTCGGCAACAGTTGTGTTGAGAATTTCCTCTAATTGCAAAGACTGGCGCACACGACGGGCGATCGCCTCGACCAGCCGCTCTTGCTCGAACTGCTGCTGCAGGGTGATTTCGGCACATTTGGAATTGCTGATGTCGGCGGCGTAACCAATAATTTCGATCGGCTTTCCCCTACTGTCTACTAATAATTTTAGTTCCGTCCGCAGCCAGCGGTATATTCCATCTTTATGCAAAAAACGATACTCGCAAATACGATTTTCTTGCTCCGATAAATCCGATAAAGCAACTAAAAATTGCATGAGATCTTCAGGGTGAATGTGACAGCACCAGAAATAAGCATCCGCTAAAAACTCTTCCGGGTTGTAACCGACGATCGCCCTCACATTATCGCTAACATAAGTAGTACCAAAATCCCCTTCAGGCGAGACAGTAAAAATTACCGCCGGATTAGAAGCCAGCAAAAATTGCAACCGTTCTTTCAACTGCTGTAATTGCAATTCTGCTGCCTTGCTATCGCTGATATCTTCGATCGCAGCCATAGTGTAAAGGGGACTGCCATCCAGAGCGCGAATCAGTGTCACCGTCAAGTTGACCCAGATCAATTCGCCGTTCTTTTTCCTACAGCGTTTTTCTATTTGGAACCGAGGAATATAGCCTTCGACAAGCTGCTTGACTTGCTCTAAATCTGCTTCTAAATCTTCTGGGTGGGTGATATCAGCAAAACTAATTGCCGCCAACTCAGAGTCGCTGTAGCCGAACATCTGGCGGTGAGCCTCATTCACTTTTACCATGCGAAAGTCGCCCACCCTTGCCAAACTGAGCGCGATCGGAGCATCATCAAATAAGTTGCGAAACTTTTCCTCGCTCTTTTGTAGTGCAGCTTCTGTCAATTTACGCTGAGTAATGTCTCGCGCTACCAAAATTACTTGATCGACCCCAAAGGGCGAAATACTTGCCTCAAACCAGATTAACTTACCACCAATTTCCAGAGTGTAATCAATTCTCTCCGTCTGCTGAGTTGTCAGCGTGCGCTCAATGTAACTGAGGCAGATTTGGGCTTCTGCGAATGGCAGAACTTCCGCGACAGTTTTGCCCAGCAATTCTTCAGGGGGTTTGTACAGCAGTGAGGCAGCCGAGGGTGCGATTTTGACATAGCGACCTTCGGCATCGAGCACCAGCACAATATCAGTCATCGCATCAAAAAGTGCTTGCAGTTCTGCTTCGGAGTTTCGCAGTTTCTCTTCGACTAATTTGCCTGCTGTAACTGCCAGTTCGTACCGTTCAGTGCAATGCTGGACTCGCTGTTCTAACTCGGCGTTGAGTTGTTGCTCATAGGTTTCTGCTTGTTTGCGATCGCTCACATCCCTGCCCACAGCTTGATACTCAATGATTTGTCCTGTCTCGTCAAATATAGCCCGATCGATCCACTGCTGAGTGCGAATTTCGCCGCTGGGCAAAATCACTCGGTGTTCGGAAGTAAAAAATGGCTTTTCAGGAGACAGCAAATTATATTGCTCCCAAAAATATTTTGGTATCAAGCTATTACCCAGCAAGTCTTCCGATTGCACACCAAAATAACGACAGTAAGCTTCATTAACAAATGTCATTCTGCCGTCGGGAAGGTAGCGGCAAATCAGTTCGGTTTGGTCTTCCACAATTTCTCGGTAGCGGGATTCGCTCACCAGCAAAAAATCATTTTTGACCTGTTTTTCGCAACTAAATTTTTGTGCGATTTCTGACTTATTTTCTAATCTTTCACAGGGGTTTTTCAACCGCTGTAAAACTTCTGGCTCCCAGCTTTTAACCAGATTGTACATTGATAATCGCAGGCTTTTTTCAGTGACTAAACCTACTAACTGACCTGCATCGTCTACTATTGGCAACTGGTCGATGGAGTGTTGACAAAATAGGTTAATTGCTGTAAAAACATCTGTAAATTCCGATAGTTTCAGAGTAATTAAATTCCGCTTTATTACGTCGGCAACTTTCCTTTCTTGCCAACAGGATTCTGTGGCGATTAAGTTCACCACATCTCCCTCGCTTAGCAGTCCAACTAGCTGATTTCCGTCGATAACTAGGAGACAACCAGTCGATGCTTTTGCTGTTCCCCTTGAGTCTAGCAGCGGTTGTGCATTAGGTAGTGCACCAGGATCGATCGCCTGACTCATCAGGGCGATCGCATCTACAAGCATAGTTTCCGGTGCAACTGTCAGAGGATGGCGATCGATCGCTTCTAGGGGTAATGATGAAGATATTGGCAAATTGGCAAGTTCCATGAGTCTTGACTTGTTTCGGCTGCTAAACTAACTTTAGCGATATTTTTACCCAGTTGTCAGGAGTTAGTTGTCAGTAGTTAGTTGTCAGGAGTTAGTTGTCAGTAGTTAGTTGTCAGTTAACCAATAACGAAACTTATTTTTCACCAATCAGCAAATAAGTTGTCATTGCCCCTTTGCCTTTAACCTCAATCGTTCCCCGCTCATCAAATAAGTATTTGTGTTCCAATAACTTATAAGTATCTTCGCTGACTTGAATCCGCCAAGGCAAACCGTGAGATTCCATGCGGGAAGCAATATTTACCGTGTCACCCCACAAATCGTAAATAAACTTTTTGATGCCAATTACTCCCGCAACAACCGGGCCGCTGTGGATGCCGATGCGGATGCTGAAAAATTTGCTATGCTGAGCATTAAATCGAGCTATTTCTCTTTGCATATCTATGGCCATTTGGGCGATCGCTTCGGCGTGGTCCGCCCTAGGATCCGGTAATCCTCCTACTGCCATATATGCGTCACCAATTGTCTTAATTTTCTCTAAGCCGAGCCGTTCGCAAATCATGTCAAAGCTTGAAAAAATTTGGTTGAGCAACTCCACAAGGTCGATGGGATTCATCAGGGTAGACAAGTGTGTAAAGCCCACAATATCTGCAAACAAAACTGTCACTTCTGGAAAGTATTCTGCAATAGTAGTTTCGTTTCGTTTCAGCCGTTCTGCTATAGCCTTCGGCAAAATATTTAGCAGCAGCTTTTCTGATTTTTCCTGTTCTTCCCGGAGGGCATCTTCTGCTTGCTTGCGTTCAGTGATGTCGTGGTAACTCCAAACTCTGCCGATAATTTTATCTCCCAGCCGCTGCGGTTCAGAATAGCGTTCAAAATATCTGCCGTCTTGAAATTCCAACAAGTCGTAACTTTCCGCTTCTGGATGCTCATAAAGCGATTCTATTCTATCTTGGAATGCTTCGGAATCTTTAAGTTGTTCTAGCATAAAGGCGACCATTGTTGCGTCGTCTCGCAGTGCCATCACTTCGTAAGGTACACCCCACATTTCTACGAATTCTCGATTGTAAGTGACTATTCTGCCATTCCGATCAATGGCCAAAATCCCGTCAGCAGTAGAATCAAACGTTGCTTGCAGCAAAGACACAGATTTTGCGAGGGCATCTTCGGCTTGCTTTCGATCAGTAATGTCTCGTAAAATCGCGCGAATTGCCACTAATTGACCCTCGGAAAATTTACAGCTTATGCTCCCTTCCAGCCAGATTGGTTGGTTGTATTTGGTAATAAATATTGCTTGAATCGAGGCTGGATAAAATGTATTTTCATAGATGGTTTTCTTGTGAATAGCTTGATATAATATATCTATAGACTCTTGGGAACTATTGGGATGAATAATGTCGAAAATTGTCATACTAGCAATCTCTGCTTCACTGTAGCCTAGAGTTTCTCGCCAAGCCCGATTGACGTACAAAAAATTACCGTCGGCTCCAATGCTTTGAATTAAGTCACTAGCATTTTCAAATAAGTCTCGCAGTTTTTCTTCACTTTCCCGCAGGGCAGATTCTGCTTGTTTGCGCTTGATAAATTGACCGATCTCGCTGCCAATTGTTGTCATTGTCTGGAGCAATTCTTCATCAAAAGACTGCACTTCTAGGCTGAAGACAGTCATCACTCCCAAAACAGACCTCGCCGACAGTTCCTGGTCGTAGTCACCCAAAATTGGGAAGCCAAAAGCTCCGTGGATTCCTTCTTCAGCGGCAATTTCTCTGCGTATAAATGTGTCGTTTTCTGCCACATCTGCAATCCACTCAGAGGAACCACTGCCCCAAACGCGACCGGCAAATCCTTCCCCCACTGCAAATGTCATTTGTTCGGCAACTTCTACAAATTTGGGAATGGAAATTGAGCGTTTTGTCCAACTGGCGACGCACCGGAGCAAATTTGGATCGGAAATCGGAATTTTTCTCTTAGTTGCTGACAGAAGTTTTTCGCCTATTTCTGGCATCCAAAGTTCGGCAGCTTGCCATCCCAAACTATGGCAAACTGCGGGGAGAATTTCTGCGATCGCCATTTTGACTGTTTCGCATTCCGAGAGGATCCGGGTAGTAGCATACTGGGCTACTTTTCGCTGGCTGGCCCGCTTTTTATCTGTAACATCGCGGCCAATGTACACGAAATCTTGAATGGTAGCCTGGGCTTTATAAATAGTCTTAATGTCAGTCGGAATCGCTGTGCAGGAAAAGGCCACTGTCAGTCTTTCTCCGGTTTTCGCTGTGCAAATTACTTCGGTGTTAGTTTGAGATAATTGAGGCTGCTGGCTGACTGCGTACAAAGATTCGCCCTCCGCCGCGATCGCATTTATTGTTCGTCCTACTAATTCCGATTCACTGTAACCAAACAAATCTTGAGCCGCTTGATTGACTTTTTTAATTTTTCCCGACGCCGTTGTCACCAACAAAACTTCGGCCATTGAAGTAATAATTTTTTCAACATACTTATTAGTAGCTGCTAAGGTACTCAATAAAATATTCATTTCATTGGTAGCCTGAACAAGAGTTTGTTCCAAACCCATCCTGTCTGTTACGTCTTCAAAAAATATAATCAATGTTTGATAATTTTCGTCAGTGAGGAACTCGACGATATACATATCAAAATAGAGCCGCGAGTTATTCTCGAAAACCCGCGTCATCGCTTTTAACTCAAAATTTGGCAAACGCCCTTCAAAAATATCGATTAAAATTTCTTCCATTCCTACCAATTCTGGAAATGGAATGCGGACATCATTGCCCGCCTCCACTTCGTTGGGAGAGTCTGCAAACCGCTGCACTTTGGGAGATATTTCTTGGATTAAAAAGTCTCTATCCAGTGCCAGATACTCCAAGTGGTGGGGAACCAACAGTTTTTTAAACAGGGTTTTCATGTCGGATTTTTAGTAGTAAATAAGCCCTAGGTATCAAGGAATCTGAGATTAATCTATTTGCGTCTGTTTGTCAAAGGGAATTGTTACTATGAAAGTAGTGCCTAACCCTGGTTCGCTGGAAAATTCGATTTGACCGCCGTGTAAGTCGGCAAACCGCTGCACTGCGGCGGAGGTTTCCTGAATGATGAAATTGTGATTTACCACAAAATATTCTGTTTCTTGCGGAATGAAAAGTTTTCTGAAAATATTGCTCATCCTTGTTCTACCATTGTATAAGCTAGTTTCTGAAAAATTTCATCAACGTCTTTGCCTGTTTTAGCAGATGTTGTGTAAACTGCTATTACTTTGTCTTGACTTATTGAATGGGCAATTTCGACTAGCAGTGCCAATTTTTCTTCGTCAATCAAGTCTACTTTGTTCAAAGCGATGATAATTGATCCTTTAGGGTTAACTGAAGAAAAAAGCTGAATGTGTTCGGAAATTCGTTCGACTGTTTCTGAGCGGCTGACATCGGCAACTATTAAAACGCCGCCTGATCCCTGCAAGTAAGTCGGGGCGATTCCTTTGAATTTGGTATGCCCTTCTAAGTCCCAAATCAGCAACTGGGCTGTGACGTTTTCCCGCTGTTTGACACCTGATAATTCTACGCTTTTGCGGGAAATTTTTACTCCGACAGTGGACAGGTACTGGTCGCTGAATTGCCGATCGACAAAACGGCGGATTAAGCTGGTTTTACCCACGCCAAAATCCCCGATCATGCACATTTTTTTAGATATAGTAACTGACATAGTTATTGGCCGTTTATGCTCTTAGTTATTGGTTCAAATAGCACGCATCTGCTTAAAAGTAGCGGTTGATTTGGTGCCACGTCGGCCGGAGGATTTGGGCTACCGACGACTTGGAGGCGCTTCGGATCAACTCCTTGCAGCACGAGGGCATCTCGGACTGTTTCGGCGCGAAGCAGCGCCAACTGCTGATTGGCGGTAGCTTCACCAACGCGATCGCTATGACCAATTATCTTAATACGTTTTTGAGGATGCTGTTTAAGAAAATCTTTGATATTGACAATTGTCTCTTGATGTGTAGAGTCTAATCTGGCTATTCCCTGCTCGAAATAGATGCGGGTTGCAATTTTCAACGGATTTAATTTAACAGTGCTGATCACCGACTGAACTCCGGGAATTTGCTTGAGAGACTGAGCAATTTTCTGAGCGTCTGCATCCTGCATCACAGTTCCCTCTACTGTAACTCTGCGATCGCCATACCGACTAGAAATAGACACGCCCTCCATTTTGTTCAAAACAGCGGTGATTCGCTGCACCTCAGCCGCTGTCAAAACGGGATCGGGAGGTACATCTACAGCAACTATTTTATTATCTAATTTCAAATTTGGTGCAGTTGATGCAGCTATTTTTTCAGCCTTTGTCCGCAATTCTGGATTTGGCAACTTTCCGGTTAACTTTAAGGTTTCGCCCTCCACATCAACGTTTAAGCGGTAAACTGCTAATTCGGGAGCCGATGCTAAAGCTGCTGAGGCATTTGCTTCGAGGCTGCGCTCAATGTTGCTGCGGTACTGATAGATTCCCCAAGGTACTAAAATTAAGCTCAGCGCTGCACCGCAAAGGCCGATCAGGGCGATCGGCTTTTGAGTTATTTTTTGCTGGTTATGCTGGTCAAATAATTTTTTTATAAACGGGTGCAACGACTCCGGTATCGTATCGGGATCGCCGTTAAACTCATGAATTAATTGAGCGTAATTTAGGATCAGATTACTGACTGTTTGCCGCACTTTGTCGATAAACGACTGTGGCGGTTCTCCTTTAATTACGACTGCCATGTAGCAGTATCCCGCTACTTCTAGCATAATCTTGGAGTCACCATATTCAATTTGATTGAGTTCGGAAATTTCTCCTGGCTGAACGATGCACTCGTTAACAAAACTGCGAAGAGCTGTCAGCATTCCTGCTACCATTTCCGATTCTAACTGGTGGTTTCCTGAGTGTTGAGCTTCGGAAATCACTAACCCTGATGCCTTGTGAATTAAGAATATTGCTTGGACGGTAAAGGGTATTGATTCTTGGAGGATTAATTCGGCTTCGGAGACTCCTTGTACTTTGGAGCGAATTTTGCGCTGAACTCCTTCGAAGCTGAGGGTATTTGACACTTTTTCATTGATTGTCTTGATAGCTTCTGCCATGTATTTAGAGATCGTACTGCCAATTACGGGATAGAGGGCATCCACCATTGCGTCGCGTTCGAGTTCAATTTGGGCTGTAATCGCTTTGCCCATTTCCGGCGCTAGGGCTTGAGCGATCGACTCTTTGTCGAGGCGAATTTGCTCTTTAATTGCAATGCCGATTTCCGGGGCGATCGCATTAGCAATTTCTGCTGGCGAATTCTTGATTTGTTGAGCAAGTGCTTCGGGGAGTAATTCAGCTATCACCGAACTCATTGCGTGCTTATTTTCCTGAGTTTTCGCCCTAATTACTTCGTCAATAATTGGTACTATCGCCTGCACCATTTCGTCTTTAGAATCAGTTATTTTCCGGCTGATAATTTCTGCGATACAAGGTAGGATCAGCGCGATTAACTGTTGGGGATCGTAAATTTTGTGCTCCAATTTTCCTAATTTATCGTCGATTGTTGCCATCAGGTTCCGCACTCCAGGCAAATCGTTCTCTGCGAGGAGATTTTTCAATTGCTCGATATCTGATATTTGGGAGCCGAACATCAGATTTTGCAGCATTTCCATCGCGCTGTCGGCTTCATTTAAATCCTGTTTAATTTGTCCCAATATCTCTGTCGATCGCGCGAGCGCGCTCGGCTGTTCTAGTAAGTTTGGCATTTCTAGAGCCGAAGCCACCGCAGCATCTAAATATCCGGTTTCTGGTGGTGATGAGGCTGTTGTAACTACGGGGTGATCGGTTTCGGGTTCGGTCAAATTCTCTAAATTGCGATCGCCCGACTCCGATTTTTTTGTCTGTACTTCCTGTGGCTCATCTTGAATTTTCAAGCTAGACAAGTCCTGAATCTGCTGCGATTCCTGGTCTAAATCCGCCTGGTCGATCGCCAAAACATCTATAGTATTAACAGAGGAATAGTTTTTTTCTAGTTCAGCACTCGTGAGTTTCTCAGTAAAGAATAGCCAACTTTTGAACTCGTCTATAAAAGCCAGAGGATCACTAGAATCAGGTGAGGGAGCGAGGGTTTCTGGCTTGACACTTGCTGCAACTTCCTCATAACTAGCTAACAAATCGTTCAAGCCGCCTCGTACCGCAGCTTGAGGATTTTGATCGCTGCTATCAGGTTCAGACTCTGCATTCTGCCAGTCTGAACCTGCAACAATTTTGAGCTCTATCAGCAGATTCAGCAACGGTTCAAGATCAATTGCGGCACTCGCAGTGAGTGAGTCTGGTTTAGAAACAAAACCCTCTAACTGATTTTCAACCGTCGGTTTTTCTTTTGGTAAAGCCATGCGTTATTATCCGTGATGGTGGCGTTCCGGTAACAAGAATTCGTTATTTAACTTATTATCCGTCACTCCTTTAAGTTCCGGCACAAATTCAGTTCCTTTGAGCCTCATACCGAGTTCAAACAGAATTTCTGCCATATCGTCTCTGGAAACTTTCACCTCTCTGAGCATGGAAAAACGCCGATCGAGTTCTTCAAAAACTTGTGTTTTCAGAATGCGAGTTTCTTCGGATAGTCGCTCTCTGGTTTGAGATAGTTCGTCACGAATCGAACCTGTTTGACTGTCGAGGGCCTCATCGAGGGCTTCAATGCTGCTCGAAAATTTTCGGTTAATGCGATCGATTTGCTGACGGAGGTCGGCGCTTTCTTCTTGGGTATTTAAGGTGATTGATTTAATTTTCTTTTCTAATGAATCAACTGCTGTCCTCATTTCTGTGGAAAGAACTGTTCTTACCTGTTCGATGCGAGCTTGTATATCTTGTTGCATCATCGACAAGTCGGAATCTATTTTATCGAAGCGATTGTCGTATTCTCTAAGCTGCGCCCCGAAAATTATATCTCGGATCTGGTCGATATTTCCCAGCCGTTCGCGCATTTCTTCTTTCGTTATTTCTGCCATGCTTTTACCTCGAATCTCCAGAGATTGTGAGTTTGAGAACTGTGTTAGATTTTGTGTTCAACCGCCAGTCGAGCCCTTTAAGTAGACTCTCGCTTATATTTTAGTGTCTTGTATTGACATTTTCCATCATATCGCATCTTGACGGAGGCTCAAGCCACAGCGCCTTACCCACCGCGAAAAGGCAATGAGTACCAACAGATCTAATTATTATCACGTTTGGGGAGGATTACCGGGCCCTCTCCCCTCACCCCTCACCCCCTCACCCCCTCACCCCCTCACCCTCACCCCCTCTCCCTCACCGAAGAGCACCATTCTCGCCGAATATCATGTCCGGTTGATTAGCTGTCATTCTGAACGCAGTGCCTGAGCTCAGTTCCCATTCTTCCTAAAAAAAATCGTAGGGCCCGATCAACAGTGACCAGGCCCAATAATATGAGAACCGTAACTTTTCTAACAAACGAGATCTATGGACGATTGAGAACAATTAATTACTAGGGTGTACAACTTGTGCAGCTTTACTTTTAATCCGACATCACACTAGGTCTGACTTGACTGCGTTTTGGCTTTACTGCTAGATCAGCAGTGTTACCACTTTTCTAAGTTGTGCTCGGTTAATTTCTGCCGCTTTCGGAATCTAGACCGGAGACACCATGTCTATATCCGGGAAATGTGTTGATAACGTTGATAACTATGAGCGACCTCCTTTTTTTCTTCTATCCAGGTGTCTACTATTAAGCTACCATGACCTTTCCAGACTGGCAAGCATAATTTGCAAAACTTGATAGGTCTTTACATTACTCATTATAATGATATAAATATCCACATAGATGTAAGTTATATTGCTGCTACGTCTTTACATACTTAATTGTTTTTGTCATGTCTATTTCTCCTCAGTTTCTGTGCGGTAGCCAAATTCGCGAAACATTCCTCGACTTTTACGCCCAGCGGGGACATAAAATCTTGCCGAGTGCTTCTTTGGTGCCCGAAGACCCGACAGTATTGCTGACGATCGCCGGAATGCTACCATTTAAACCAATATTTCTCGGACAGCGCACCGCCGCATCTCCCCGCGCCACCACATCCCAAAAGTGCATCCGCACCAATGATATCGAAAACGTTGGCCGCACCGCCCGTCACCACACATTTTTTGAGATGTTGGGTAACTTCAGCTTCGGGGATTACTTCAAGAAACAAGCCATCGCCTGGGCTTGGGAACTTTCCACCGAAGTCTTCGGTTTATCGGCGGAAAACTTAGTGGTTAGCGTCTTCCGCGAAGATGACGAAGCCTTTGCAATTTGGCGCGACGAAATCGGCATTCCGGGCGATCGCATCCAGCGCATGGGAGAAGACGACAACTTCTGGAATTCCGGCCCCACTGGGCCCTGCGGCCCCTGTTCGGAAATTTACTATGATTTTCACCCAGAAAGAGGCGAGGATATTGACCTAGAAGATGATACCAGGTTTATCGAATTTTACAACCTGGTATTCATGCAGTACAATAAAGATGCAGAGGGCAATTTAACACCGCTGCAAAATCAAAATATTGATACTGGAATGGGATTGGAACGGATGGCGCAAATCCTCCAGAAAGTCCCCAATAATTACGAAACAGATTTGATTTTTCCGATCCTCCAATCTGCTGCGGAAATGGCCGGGATTGATTATGCTAATAGCGATGAAAAAACCAAGGTTTCGCTAAAAGTAATTGGCGACCATATTCGGGCTGTCGTCCACATGATTGCTGATGAAATTCGGGCGTCGAATGTGGGGCGGGGCTACATTTTGCGTCGGTTGATTCGCCGGGTGGTGCGCCACGGGCGGCTGATTGGAATTGAAGGGGAATTTACGGTGCGGGTGGCCGAAAGTGCGATCGCCCTTTCCGAGAGTGTGTATCCGAACGTGCGCCAGCGGGAAGCAGCAATTAAAGCTGAATTAGCAAGGGAAGAATCGCAGTTTCTCAAAACTTTGGAACGGGGCGAAAAACTGCTGTCAGAAATTGTCGATCGCACAAAACAGCAAGAAAACCAACAAATCAGCGGCCCCGATGCTTTCACCCTTTACGATACCTACGGTTTCCCCTTAGAATTGACACAAGAAATTGCCGAAGAACAGGGAATTACTGTCGATTTGCTGGGTTTTGAAGCGCAGATGAAAGAGCAGCAACTTCGCGGGAAAGAAGGGCGCGAAACTATTGATTTAACCGTCCAGGGTTCTTTGGATAAATTGGCTGAAAGTATCCAGGTAACAGAGTTTGTTGGTTATGGGGAATTATCGAGTTTAGCTAAGGTGGAAGTTATCTTAGTAGACGGCAAATCTGTTACAGAAGCAGCCGCTGGAACCGAGGTACAAGTTGTCTTGAATCGCACGCCGTTTTATGCAGAATCCGGGGGACAAATTGGGGATAAGGGTTATTTTAACCGCATCGGCGCAGAGGGCGCAGAGGGAGAAAATGCAGAGAGTTTGTTGGTGAGGGTTGATGATGTGAAAAAGGAGTCGGGTTTCTTCGTGCATTTCGGGATTGTGGAACGGGGAATGCTGAAAATTGGCGAAAATGTGACTGCACAAATTGACAATAGCGGCCGTCGCAGAGTTCAGGCTAATCACACAGCAACTCATTTACTCCAAGCAGCTTTGCGGCAAATTGTAGACGCTTCTATTTCTCAAGCTGGTTCTCTGGTATCCTTTGACAGATTGCGATTTGATTTCAATTCTCCCAGGGCGGTGACAGCGGCAGAGTTGGAGCAAATTGAACATCAAATTAATAACTGGATTGCGGAAGCCCACGTTGCTGAAATTGCCGAAATGCCGATCGCCCAAGCGAGAGAAAAAGGCGCAATCGCCATGTTTGGCGAGAAATACGGCGATGTCGTGCGAGTGATTGATTTCCCCGGCGTTTCGATGGAATTGTGCGGCGGTACCCACATCAGCAACACCGCAGAAATCGGGCTATTTAAGATAGTTTCCGAAGCGGGGGTAGCATCGGGAATTCGCAGGATAGAAGCAGTTTCCGGTCAAGCTGTGTTAGACTATTTGAATGTGCGGGATAAGGTGGTGCGAGATTTGGGCGATCGATTTAAAGCAAAACCCGAAGAATTGCCAAATCGCATCACTAATTTGCAGAACGAATTGAAGGATACTCAGAAACAATTGGCTGCTTTGAAGTCGGAATTGGCGATCGCTAAATCTGACCAATTGCTAGCACAAGCTGAGTCTATTGGCTCCTTCAAAATCATCATAGCCGAATTGGGAGATGTGGATACAGAAGCACTGAAAACTGCGGCGGAAAGGTTGCAGCAAAAATTAGGAAATAGTGCTGTAGTTTTAGCATCAATTCCCGAACCAGACAAAGTAAGTTTGGTAGCAGCTTTTAGTCCAGAAGTCAATAAGAAAGGATTGCAAGCTGGGAAGTTTATTGGGGGAATTGCTCAAATTTGTGGCGGAAAAGGCGGCGGGCGGCCGAATTTAGCGCAAGCTGGCGGCCGCGATGCAACTAAGTTGAAAGAAGCCCTAGAAACTGCTCGCAATCAATTGCTAGAAGGGTTGCAATAATCGCATCTGAAAAATTGTAGGGGCGAGTAAGGCACTGGTGTCAACTTAAGACTAAAACCCTCTGTCTCTCTCATTTGTATCGAAGTCTCGATCCCCCTAAATCCCCCTTAATAAGGGTGACTTTGAGTGCTTCCAGTTCCCCCCTTTTTAAGGGGGGTTAGGGGGGATCGAGAGGATTGTGACTCAGATAGAATATCTAACAAGCGAGATCGTTTTACGTTTAATTAGGTTGATTTATTTAACTTGAGATAACAATGACAATTCGGCTTTTCAATTCTCGCGTTGCGCGGACGAAAGTTTGTGTGCCCGTAAACTCCGCGCTTTCAACCAGCTTTCAACCGGGCTAAATTCTTGACATTGATATTGATGTCAAGGTTGAGGCTACAGGAGTTATTCTACCAATTTAATTTTCCCCAATGACTACTAATTCTCTGTCAATTTCTCGCCTCTCCCAGTTAGCAGAAGAACATCCAGATGCTATAACTGCCGCCCTCTGTGGAGTTCTGGTAATTTTGGGTTCCCTAGCCCTACAACTCGGCTGGCTAGGCTTAGCGGTATTCATCTTGCCGGCGGCTTATGTGATCGGTGGTTATTCTAGCGCCCGCGAAGGACTAACTACGCTATTTCAAGAACGAGAATTAGATGTTGATTTGTTAATGATTGTTGCTGCTTTGGGGGCGGCCAGTTTGGGGCTGTGGCGACAAGAATATCATTTAATTGTTGATGGTGCGGTGTTGATTTTAATCTTTGCAATTAGCGGCGCTTTGGAAGGTTATGCTATGCAGCGTACTGAACGTAGTATCCGCAGTTTGATGAGTTTGACTGCGGATACTGCTAGGGTTATGATGTATGGGGATGAACGGGAAATTGCGATCGAAAAATTGGAAATTGGCGATCGCATTTTAGTCAAGCCCGGAGAAATCATTCCCACCGATGCGATAATTGTAGAAGGTTTCAGCAGCCTGAATCAAGCCTCGATTACCGGCGAATCTATGCCCGTGGAAAAAACCGTCGGCGATGAAGTTTATGCAGGGACAATTAACGGTGTCGGCGCGCTACAACTGGAAGTACACAAAACCCCAGAAAGCAGTTTGATTCAGCGAGTAATTCGGATGGTACAACAAGCGCAAACCGAAGCGCCACCTTCTCAAATGTTTGTTGAAAAGTTCGAGCGCGGTTATGCCCGATTAATTGTGGGTTTAGGCTTGCTATTAGCAATTTTGCCACCATTTGTTTTAGGCTGGAATTGGGAAGATACTATCTATCGGGCGCTGATTTTCCTAGTAGTCGCTTCTCCCTGCGCGCTGATGGCTTCGATTATGCCCGCGCTGCTTTCGGGAATTGCTAACGGGGCGAAACAAGGAATTTTGTTTAAAAGTGGTGTACAATTAGAGATAATTGGTAAAGTTAGGGCGATCGCCTTTGATAAAACCGGAACTCTGACAACTGGAAAACCTGAAGTTATCCAAATTGTCCCAGCAGCAGGATATACTGAAACAGAAGTTTTGCAATTAGCTGCTGCTTTAGAAACTTATTCCGAACACGCGATCGCGATCGCCATTGTCAAAGCAGCCCAGCAGCAACAATTAGAACTCCCAACCGCAACTGATGTCCAAGCAAAAATCGGGCAAGGAATTATCGGTAAAGTCAACAACCAAATAATCACAATTGGCAAAGCTAATTTTGTCGAAGCAACTGCGGAGTTAACTCAAGTAAGTCATCAATTGCAAGCAGAAGGAAAAACTGTTGTTTGGGTAGCAAAGGGTGATCGACTTTTAGGAATCATAGCAGTTGCCGATACAGTCCGCCCCGAAGCCGCAAACACGATCAAACGCTTGACAAACTTAGGCATAGAACATATAATTATGCTGACAGGTGACAATCAGCAAACCGCTCAATATATTGCCCGCGAATTAGGCATCAATGAAGTCTATGCGGAACTTTTGCCCGAAGCTAAAGTGCAGGTAATTAAAGAACTGCAAAAACAGTATCAAACCGTCGCAATGGTAGGAGACGGCATCAACGATGCTCCCGCCTTAGCTCAAGCTTCCGTAGGCATCGCAATGGGTATTTCTGGCAGCGATGTAGCTTTAGAAACTGCGGATATAGTATTAATGGCAGATCGATTAGAACAACTAGCAAAGGCAATTATTTTAGGCCGACGCGCTCAAAATGTTGTCAAGCAAAATATTGTTTTTGCACTCAGTTGCATTGTGTTGTTGTTAGCTGCTAATTTTTTGGGAAATATCACCATGCCTTTAGGTGTAATCGGTCACGAAGGCTCTACAGTAATAGTAACCTTAAGCGGTTTGCGAATGCTGAGGAATTGACAAATCAAGACAGAGGAAGAGTGATCTCAAATCCGCTCTTCATCGGAATGATTAGTCTCTCTCTTCTCTTCCTCTGCGTTCTCTGCGTTCTCTGCGGTTAAAAATTCCAAATATGAGGAAGAGTGATCTCAAATCCGCTCTTCATCGGAATGATTAGTCTCTCTCTTCTCTTCCTCTGCGTTCTCTGCGTTCTCTGCGGTTAAAAATTCCAAATATGAGGAAGAGTGATCTCAAATCCGCT
>Ga0316607_1000237_pt1 | contig 21924 bp, 18 predicted proteins | sample MIS2016062E_MG_FD_207674 | JGI IMG/M metagenome (GOLD analysis project Ga0316607, IMG submission 207674) | Microbial mat bacterial communities from Middle Island sinkhole, Lake Huron, Michigan, United States - MIS.2016.062E | ecosystem: Environmental > Aquatic > Freshwater > Lake > Sediment...
CACGACTTGCTCAACAATCAGCATTCCCGCAAATAAAGCATCAGGACAACGATTGCCCTGCCCAAAAACAATTTCCCCTTCAGGCGTGCAACCCAAAAGCAAGGTTGGCTGCTCCTGCGCTAAATTACACCTTATTTGATCGGTGGCCTCCGCGCTAAACTCAACTTGCAAACCAAGCGATTCTTGCCAAACCGAAAGGCCTTTCAAATTTGTTGCTAACGGCGATCCCGCAAGAGGATGAGGCACGATAACTAACCCTTTCTGGCGATATTGTCGCGCCAAGTAGCTGGCTAAAAGCAGCGCAATTTCTACTTGATCAAGCTGATTGCCCGCTTTGTCAACCACGCCGAGCGCTGTCCCATCGGCTGAAAAGGCTAATCCCAAATGCGAATCGCTCTCGCGCACCAGCTTCTTAATCCGCGCCAGGTCTGTGCCGACAGGTAAAGGAGTAAGTTTACTAAAGAGCGGATCAGTTTCGCGGTTGATTTCAACGGCTCGCGTTTGGCTCCCGTCACCGATGATTAGCGGCACGCAGCCCGTCGTTGTGCCACACATCGGGTCAACAAAAAGCGTGAGCGGTGAACGCCGAATCAAGTTGACATCCAGTTTTTCGCGCAACATTTCAAGGTAAGGCCCCCTAAGGTTAAGCATTGCTTCAGCAGCTTTAGGCAAGGGAGGGGGAAAGGTCGGCCACGCAAAAATTGGATTTAGCACGGCGGGAGGAGTAAGAAGGGGTAAGGTCGGTTGGAGGGCCGTTTCCAAAATCACTAAGCCATTGTACCAATAAGGGTCATTGCGGGCCGTTACGACCAGCGCATAAGGAATCTGCTGCTGGCTTAAAGCTAACTGAATCGCTGGTAAGGGCGCAGGCATCGCAGCTAAATGAACTTTTACACCCTGGATTTCAAAGATATTAGCAATATCCTGCGCGAAGAGATTGGACATAAAACGGGTATCATAAGCGATAAGACAACTTTTATTCTGCTTTAGTAAAATTTCGCTCAGTTGATAAGAGCTTAGACGAGTTTGTTTGAGCGTAAAATCTACCGCAAAAATACCCTTCCAAGTGTTTGGGATAATTTGAGCGTAAGCACTCATAATAAAATCACAAATTCAGAGCTTCTAAATCGCATGCTAAAATTCTTTTGGCCATATATCTTGTTCCCATCTACTCTGAAAGCCCATTGCTGCGCCGAAATTCCTCGACCACGCCCAGCATTAAAGTCCGAATCTCCTCGACTCGCGCTTGAGTTTGGGCTTCAAAACGGGTCGTAATGACAGGTTCGGTATTTGAAGCCCGAATAATGCCCCACCCATCACCAAAATCTACGCGGACTCCATCGACTTCAATTAAAGGGTAACGGCCTGCAAAATGTTGCCGAACGTAGTCAATTACCCGAAATTTGACCGTATCCGTGAAGCGAATCCGCTCTTGATCCAGGCTCGCCAAAGCAGGATAATCTTTGAGAGCTTCACTAAGGGGAAGCAACCGTTGACCGTCAAGCCGACAAAGCGCACAAAGTAACTGCGCTCCCGCAAAGGTTGCATCGTCAAAGTAGTGTCCGGGATAGGTCGCAAAAGTATGCCCGCTTAATTCGCCCCCCAAAATCGCGTTGGTTTCCCGCATTTTGGCCAGGATACTAGCGTAGCCCGTTTTGGCCATCAGGGGCGTGCCCCCGAAGGAGCGGATTGCATCGGCTAAAACCGTGCTACACATGACATCAAAAACAACGGGGCCAGGGCGTTGGGCCAGCAAATATTGCGCTAAAACGATCAAATAGCGGTCTGCCCAAACAATAGCTCCCGTCTCGTCGACCACGCCCAGCCGATCTCCGTCGCCATCGAGGGCCAAACCTAAATCAGCTTTGTGAGCGCAGACCATTTGTTGCAAGGCCGTCAGATTTTTAGCCTTGAGCGGGTCAGGATGATGATGCGGAAAATGACCGTCTGGCTCAATATAAAGGGGGATAACTTCGGCTCCCAGCGCGGTCAAGGTTTGCACGGCCAGCGGCCCAGCCACACCATTTCCCCCATCAATGACCACGCGAGGAGGTCGCGCTAAAGTCGGGGGAAGTTTGAGGATGTTGCTCACACTTTGCCCATAGGCTGTGGCTACTTCGGCTTGAAAGAGCGTCCCGCAGCCTTGAGCAAATTTGCCGCTATTAGCCAGCCAAGCCATCTCCTGAATCGTGCTACTGGTGAAGGCGGCACTCCCAAAAATCGGATGGGCCCAGCGCAATTTGAGACCATTGTATTCGGGCGGATTGTGGCTGGCCGAAATCACCGCACCCCCATCGGCCCGCAAATATTCGACTGCAAAATACATTAGCGGCGTGGGAACTTGCCCAATATCAATCACATCGCAGCCCGTCTTGCGTAAACCAGCGATAAAAGCGGCTTGGAAAAGTGGTGAACTCAAGCGAGCATCGCGCCCAATAACCAAACGCTGGGCCCCCCGACTGCGAAAAAGCGTGCCCGCAGCTTGCCCCAGCGTCCGTAAAGATTCTTCCGTCAAATCGCTTCCGACAAACCCCCGGATGTCGTAGGCCCGAAAAATCGTTGGATTAACGCCCTGCACCATGAAGTTGCAACCCTTTAGCTATGGCTTTGGAAGCCCTCCGCAGCCTCGCTTCCAAACGACCAGAATTGAAATGTAGAGATAGCATAGCACCCTTAAACTTTTTTGGCAAGATTAGGCTCCCAGAACAGGAGCCAGCCCAAAATATTTGCAAATTTAGGTAAATGTGTTATCATTAAGCAGATGCTCTTCCTCTTTTGCAAACGCATGCAACTTTAGAAAAAGCCCCTTCCTTTTGAAGAATTGAAGAGCATTAAGCAAAATGTTACATTGACTGAGAGTTTCGCTCTCAGTTCTTTTGTAAGTAATTAGGATGTAAAAACTACTCGTAACTGCGATTTGGCGCTGCCTTGCCCCCCCCTCAACAGTCAATTCACCATTCCAAAGCCTGATTTTCTATTTGATCCACGAGGTTTGGGGAAAAAAACAAAGATAAAGGTGTTGCAGGAATGACCGAAAAGCCAGTCTATCTTACCCGTGATGGGCGCGTAAAACTTGAGGCCGAATTAGCTGAATTAGTAAGCGGTGGCCGCAAAGAAGTCGCTGAACGGATCAGAGCTGCCAAAGAATTGGGCGACATTTCAGAAAGTGGCGAATATGAAGATGCCAAAAATTCCCAAGCGCTTTTGGAAGGTCGGATTCGAGAAATTAACAATATCCTTTCGCGGGCTGTGATCATTGACGAGGAACAAGCCGCCAATGAAACCCGCGAAGTCCGCATCGGTTCATCGGTAACAGTCCGTTTTGAAGAAGATAACAAAGAAGAAACATGGACAATTGTCGGAAGTGCCGAAGCTTCCCCGCGCCAAGGTCGAATCTCAAATGAATCACCAATTGGGTCCGAGCTTTTGGGCAAAAAACCACGCCAGAAAGTTATGGTCAAAACTCCTTCGGGCATTATCAAACTGACGATAGTTAAGATTCGCTAAGTTCTTTGCTCTTTAAGGCATCTTCTCGTCAGTTTCCTCCCCCAAGAAAATAGGAGAAATTTGCTCTTTGTTTCTTAACCTTAGTAGTAGTAATTTTGTGGTGAAATGGAATTAAACGACCTCCAGGCTCAAAGACTAACGAAATTGGAACGGCTGCGGGCCAAAGGAATCAATCCCTTTCCCGCTCGCAGCAATCGGACTCACACCATCGCTGCGGCTCTGACGGCCTTTGAAACCTTGGCCGCGACGGGTGAGCTTGTTACCCTCGCAGGCCGCATTATTGGCGCTCGGCGCGTAATGGGCAAACTGGCCTTTACTCATATTGCCGACGATCAGGGAAGTATTCAACTTTGGCTGAGTCGGGGGGAAATTGGGGACGAGCTTTTTACCCATTTCCGCGATGACCTTGATACCTTTGATATTGTGCAGGTCAGTGGTTCCCTCCGCCGAACTCAGAAGGGGGAAATTTCGCTCTTCGTTAAGCACTTGCACGTTTTGACCAAAGCTCTCAACCCTCCGCCTGAGAAGTGGGAAGGGTTGAAGGATGTTGAAGGACGTTTGCGCCAGCGTTACCTTGACCTTCTGGTCAATGAAGAACGGCGGGACATCTTTCGGCTTAGGGCCAAAGCTCTGATTGCAATGCGGCGCTTCTTGGATGAGCGAGACTTTGTGGAAGTTGAAACGCCTATTTTGCAACCGCTCTACGGGGGCGCAGCAGCCCGACCCTTCACGACCCATCACAACCAACTGCATCAAGACCTCTACTTGCGGATTGCCACCGAACTTTATCTCAAGCGTCTGATTGTAGGGGGTTTTAGTGGGGTCTATGAGATTGGGAAGGATTTTCGCAATGAAGGGGTAGACCGGAGCCATAACACTGAGTTCACGATGATGGAGTGTTATCAAGCCTACGCGGACTACCGTGATATGATGCTCCTGACCGAGCAGATGGTACGCTTTATTGCTCAGGAAGCGACGGGAAGTACGGTTGTTACTTATCAAGATCAAGCCATTGACTTTGGGCCAGATTGGGCCCGAATTTCGCTGGTTGAAGCCTTGAAAGAAGCGACGGGCCTTGATGTTTTAGCCCTTCCCGATCTGGCTACTTTGTGGGAAGCAACTTTGGCTGCGGGACTCAAGAAGGTCGAGCGAAAAACAACTTGGGCCAAGCAAGTTGATGAACTTTTCAGCACCTTCATCGTACCAAACTTGATTCAGCCGACCTTTGTACTTGATTATCCCGTTGAACTTTCCCCTTTAGCCAAACGTAAAGCAGAAGACCCTCAGTTGACTGAACGCTTTGAAGTCTACGTGGGGGGGATGGAATTAGCCAATGCTTTTAGCGAACTCAACGACCCTCTTGATCAGGAGCAACGCTTTTTGGAACAAGGTCGAGCTTTAGCGGCAGGCGACGATGAAGCTCATCAGATGGACGCAGATTACCTCAACGCTCTGATGTATGGAATGCCCCCCACGGGTGGGTTAGGCATTGGATTTGATCGACTGGTAATGATCTTGACCAATCAACCAACCATTCGTGAGGTTATTCTCTTTCCCCATTTGCGGGCGAGGGAAGAAGGTTAGCTTGAATGGCTGTTTTTTTGCTCAATGGAATTGATACTTACTTTGGGGCCCAAGTTGCCCAAGTTTTAAGTAACCAAGCGGGCGTAGACCTGATCGGGTTAGGAAGGTCGGCCCCCATTGCTTCAGTCGGGCAGACGACGGTTCTTACGGGAGAGTTTTCGGGGCCCCAACTCGCGCAGGTCTTGCAGGAAAAGCGAGTCGAGACGGTCATCCACCTTGCGATGGCGGGGGAGGAGCAATCTAATGCAGACTCCGAAGCTACTTTGCAACAGAACGTCTTAGGAAGTATGCTTTTGTTAGGGGCTTGTCTCGCCGCAAAGGTCAAACGGGTTATAATTCGCAGTAGTACCCTTATCTACGGAGCAAGCGTAACTAATCCTGTCTTTATTCCTGAGAAACAAGTGCGATCTTGCTCCTTAAAGCCAGGTCTGATCCGTGAATATGCTGATCTGGATACCTTTGCCACAAACTTTGTTCTCAAGCATCCCCAAATTGAGCTTGTGTTGCTGCGCTGTGCAAGTTTAGTTGGGGAAAAGATTTCTTCGCCCCTTACCCGCTACCTTACACAACGTCGCCCACGCTTTTTGTTGGGCTTTAACCCGCGCATTCAAATTTTGCACCCCGAAGATGCTGCTAAGGCCTTTGCTTTGGCGGCAACTAGCAAGAAGGTCAGTGGGGCCTTTAACCTTGTGGCTGATCAACCTGTTCTTTTGAAGCAGGCTATTCGGTTGGCAGGAAACCTTCCCTTCCCGCTCCCTTCTTCCTTGCTGGCCACTGCGAACATCTTAGGGCAACGCCGTGCTGTTTTGGGCCATTGGCCCTTTGAACAAGCCTTCCTGCGCTATAGTTGCATTGCTGATTCCCAAAAGGCCCAGCGCGAATTGGGCTGGCAAGCAACCCATTCGGCCACCGCCATCCTCCGCACCTTGGGGAGCAGTAAAGCTTCCCTGCTCAATTCTTGAAGGAGACCCAATGGAAGACCTTTCTAAACTCGTTGCTTTTTACCAACTCCGCGAAACCCAGGATTTTATCTTGCGCCGTATAAAGGGTGAGTATCAAACCGACCCTTATGGTCTTGACCCTGAGATCATTGAGCTTATGCGCCCCTTGCTTCATTTCTTTTATCGAACTTACTGGCGCGTAAAGGTAGAAGGGTTAGAGCATGTTCCCGCAACGGGGAGGGGCTTGCTAGTTGCGAACCATAGTGGGGTTTTGCCGTGGGATGGGGCTATGATCGCCACGGCAATTGCTGAAGATCACCCTGCAAAGCGGGTGATGCGAAATACCTTTTTGCACTGGTTTAGCGAATTGCCCTTTGTGTCGCCTCTTTTCGTTTCTTTGGGATGCATCCCTGGCTTGCCCGAAAATGCCATCCGCTTGCTAGAGGAAGATCAGCTTGTCTGCTCCTTCCCTGAAGGAGTAAAAGGGGTTGGGAAGCTCTATAAGGATCGCTATCAATTAGCGCGGTTTGGGCGGGGCGGGTTTGTGCAAGTAGCTTTGAAAACTGGCGCACCCCTTATCCCTGTAGCTGTCGTGGGGGCCGAAGAAACTTATCCTATGCTGGCCAATGCCAAGCCTCTTGCGCGGCTTCTCAAGCTACCCTACTTCCCAATTACACCGTTCTTTCCCTTGCTGGGGCCATTGGGAACTATTCCTGTCCCTTCACGCTGGAAGATTACTTTCTGTCCTCCCATTCCAACTGCTACTTATGGCCCTGCCGCCGCCGATGATCCCCTCATTGTCTTTGAGTTGGCCGAGAAGGTTCGCTCGACCATTCAAGCTACCCTTAATCAACGCCCCAAAACTCGTTGGCCCTTCTAAAAACTAATAAAACTTGAGGAAACAAGGGCGACCTTTGGGCTTGAAAAGCCCAAAGGTCGCCTTAATTTCACAGAGAGGAAAAATCCTGCTATTCTCCTTTCCTCTTTTCCTCTTCCATCTCGCGCCCAAAGGCCTGGCGATAAGCGGGAGCATAAGGTTCGAGAGCCTCATAGACGTGGTAAGGTACAATCTTTCCTTCATGGGTCGGAAAGTTCTGGCGGAGATACTGGAGGTTGCGAAGAAGCTTCATCTCAATAATCGAGCGGGCAAACTCTAAACCTTTCGCTCCCTTCCACCGCTGAAGGAAAGCAACGAACTTCCGAATCAGGGCCGGCGGGCGGCCAGGCTTTTTGGCCAACATCCCGACATAGCGCGAAACTCCCTCCCGCCGATTCCCCCCGACGGTCAAGGGGGTAAACTCCAGGTCAGGCTTTATAAGGTTAAAGAGTTCGGCCCCAAGTGTCGTTCTGACCATTAGCCATTGCCAGCCAAAGGGTGCGCCCATATAGCCAATTGTCAAATCCGCCAACGCATTGGGATAATCAAAGCAAGCCAAACAAGAAGGGGGGAAAATATCACCAATTTTGTCCATTGGGAAGTCTACGAAATTGACCTTCTCAACCTTCCCGTCTTCGTGGCGCATCCACAAACGAAAATCCTGCATAAACTCTTGATGCACAATCGTTGCTGGAGAACGAGATATAATCTTCAAAAAGCGCAATTGATCGGGATAAGCGACGTTGTCACTACAGGGAATCCCGATGACGTAGAGTTTTGTAAAATCTAACCTTGGTTCTAAGGCCCGCAACATCTGGACTTGACAACCCGTCCCGATGAAGGCCAGGCGCTTTAGCCCCAACGCTTGGGCTTCATCCAGCAAACTTAGGCCGGGGCTAATGCAAGGTTTATTTCCCGCGCTGGCCCGTACTTCCTCTGGCGTGCGGGCGAGGAAGGGTTGGGGCGCAAAGCGGGTTCCTGGGACGGCCCGTGTCGTAAGCACGCCCTCTACCAAACCCTGCTCCAGAAGTTTAGCCCCCAACGTAGTTACAATTCCCGTCCATTGAGCATTTGAAGGTGGCTTAGGAATGCGGGCTGCATACATTTCCCGATAGATGCCAAACAGAAGCTCATCCCCTGGCTGGCGAGTCCGCCCATGGAGCCTAAGCTCAACTTCGGCGACGTGATTCTGGACAAAGGTACAGCTTTGGGCCATTAAGGGGCGCAGGGAACTGCCACACAGCCCACAATCACTACAGATTTTAGGGCGGCCTTTGAGCCGCTCAGCTAGTTCCAACAAAGTACTTTCTGCTGAAGGTTTAGAAAGAACTTCTGGCATACTTTATCTCCCTTTGGTCAAAAACTCAGGTAAAAAGAGGCCACCTTTAGCAGTCAGTCCCAAAGCCTAACTCTAAAGGTGGCCTTAGTCAAAATTATTTACGGAGTCGAAGTTGGGCCACAGCTAAAGCTGTGGACTCCTCTTCGGCTTGGAGATGGTTCTGAAAGAGAAGCATGTTGGCCACAGCTAAAGCTGTGGACTCCTCTTCGGCTTGGAGATGGTTCTGAAAAAGAGACATGCTTGGCTGGTTAAGAAAGCAAGGTTAAGTTTCCATTGGGGCCCGTCGCCGAAAGATCGAAGAAAAGATGTCAACCGCAAACCCACAACTGGTACAAGAATTATCTTGCAGCCCCGCGAGGCGCGTTACCCCATTTTCCCTTGTGATTAGCGTCGCTTGACAATTAGGGCAAAGGGTGGGTTGATCCGGCTCTGGGCCATAGACAAATTGTAAGTTATTTTCGTGCCCCAACCGCCGGGACCTCGCCACCGCCGCCGCCGTTTCGGCCCCCGCGTCCCCCGCCAACACATGCCAAGGAGTTTGCGGCCCTAAAGTGTCCCTAATCCACGAAACCAATTCGCGCACTTGTTTGGGATCATCATTTACCCCCCGATGCATGCGGGTTAGCACTTCAACATGACAATGCCAACGTTGTTTGACATCACCCATAACTTCTAAAATCTTGCGCCATTCTGGAACCCCGGCCAGGCGGGCATAGGCTGTATCCCCAAACCCCCGTAAATCGAGGCAAACCCCATCCAGATAGGGGCCAAAACTTTCCAGGGTTTCGGGCGTGAGGTAGCCTGAAGTACAGATCGCCGTGAAACGGCTGGCCGCCCGTGAGTTGCGTAAAACATCCAGGGCATATTCTTGGGCCACAGCTGGCTCGCTATACGTCCAGACCACCCCTCGGCACAATTGTTTGAGCGCAAAGGAGGCCACCCGACTCGCTTCCAATTCGCGGCGATCTGCGGGCGTTTTGGGGAGCCGAGCATAGGCCCCGCGTTGTTGATCGGCAGGAAAAGCGTAGCCCCAACTTCCCACAGCGAGAACCATTGAATCGGGAAAAAAATGCCAGAGCCGCAGTTCTTCAACGGGCCCGACCAGCGCGGCGCTTATCAGGCTGTGATTCAACGCAACGATGCCTTTGGTGCTCCCAACGCGCACCAGGCAGCGCCCCGTTTCGCCTGGCTGAAGCCGACAGCGCCATTGACAAGCATTGCACTGAAAGGCCCCCTCGCCCGTTACGGTTATGAGCTGTGCAAGTTGCATGAGTAACATGCCTCCCTAAATTAGCTTTTTGCTAACCTATCAGTTATAATAGCTCTTAGGCGCTGGGGCCAAACCCCCCCCCGCCGAAAATTACTCTCAGCCCTGTTTAACAGGTTAGTTGTCTTTTTATTAAAAGAAAGTGTCTTACTTGAGATGGATAATTCAAACCCGCAATATCCCTTTAATCTCGATCCCCATTCAACACCCCCAATGAGTTCTCCTTCGCCGAAAGAAGGCTGGCGTTCAATTCCTCCTGATGATTCGACAGGGCTTTCGCTAGTCATTGTTCGCAATGCTGTCAGAGAATTAGTCGAAACAGCAGTTTACATTCTGTTAGTTTTCGTGATTGTGCGAAGTATGGTGCAAAACTTTAAGATCGAAGGCTCAAGTATGGAGCCAAGTTTGCATACGGGACAATACATTTTGGTCAACAAATTGATCTATTTTCACTTTGACGCTGCCGCCCCATTGCACCTAATGCCGGGCTACAATGCCCAAAACCTCATGCCCCAAATCACTTACCCTCTTCTTTCGCCCAAACGCGGCGATATTGTTGTCTTTGAATATCCCAATGACCCTAAAAAGGACTATATCAAGCGGGTGATCGGTTTGCCAGGCGAAAAATTAACAATTAACGAAGGCTCTGTCAGTATCAATGGGAAAAAAATTGAAGAACCTTATCTCAGCCCAAATGAGCAAACTTACTGCAACACAGAAAAATGTAATGCAGGAAGGGAAGTAGTTATTCCCCCAAATAAGCTTTTTGTCATGGGCGACAACCGAGGAAACAGTAGCGATTCCCGCGAATGGGGAATGCTTCCCTTTGACAACATTATTGGGCAGGCTTGGCTTCTCTACTTTCCCCTGGACAAAATTGGCCCCGTTTTGCCTCCAACCTACGCCATTGACCAATAGGCCTTGATTATACCACTAATAGCAGGCTAGACCGTTAGCGGAGTTCCTGTGGCAAGTTGAACAAGCAAAGTGGTCATTAGACCGTTGCTTACCGTGAATTTTGCTTGGTCAGCGAGCATTTCTTCTGCTTTTTGAATGAATTGTCCTGCACAAAGTTCAGCCCCACAATGCTGAATGAGCTTTTTCACATTTTGGGGCGTGGTTTCCAGATGAAATTGCAGCCCAACAACTCGCTCTTGCTCATTTTGCTCTCCCTGATAAACAAAACCCTGGGTTTCGCATGCCTCACTGCGAGCAAGATGAATACTCTTTGGTGGTAAAGCGAATCTATCTCCATGCCAATGAAAAGCCATTATTTCTGCGGGCAAACAAGCTGCAATTGCTGATTTTCTGGCTTGCGTTGACTTTGTAACAGGAAACCAACCAATTTCTTTCTGTGGATTACGATCTATTTTTGCGCCTAAAACTGCTGCAATTAGTTGGGCCCCTAAACAAATCCCCAACACAACTTTATTTTCAGCTATGGCCTGGCTAATAAATTGCTTTTCTGGTTCAAGCCAGGGATAGCGATCTTCTTCATAGACGTTCATTGGCCCCCCCAGCACGATAAGCCAATCTATTTCCTGGCTGTTGGCTGGGGGAAGTTCGCCTTTGTAAAAGTGCGTTGAAGTTAAATGATGACCAGCTTCTTTTGCCCAAGGCTCTATAATGCCTAAATCTTCAAAGGGAACATGTTGAAAATAGTGAAGGTTGAGCTTTTTCATCTTTTTGTCTTTATAATTCAGGGGGAGCGAATCAAATTAAGATTCGGGTAGGGCCAAAGTCAGTAGTGGTGAAGCTTAGATTCCAGGATTCCAGGAGTCCAAAGGCTTTAGCCTTTGGGGGCCGATGGCTAAAGCCATCGGATTCCTGTTGCCAAAAAGACCCCAAAAGTTCACTACCCTTCCAGGACTACCAAGATTCGCTCCCGTTGAAATTTGCTATCCTGCACTCGAATCTACAATGATTTCTCGCTCATTCAGGGGTTGTAAAGGACGATTGTCGTGGTCAAAAATCGCCTGAAACGCTTTGATCTGAGCCGCAGAGGCTTCAATCGGTTTCGTTATGACCAGCCAATTTACTCCTTCGGTACACGGTGGTGTGGTCAAAGAACCTGTATAACGATAGGTCAAGTGTTCAATGGGCAATAAACCTGCTGCATCCAGTGCTAGATCAACTTCTTTCTCTGGGCCTTCCGTTTTAGGCATTGTCTCCCAAAGAGGTTTCAAAGCTGCGTTTTCTGCGCCTTCGTTTATCAAAACCCCCACAACGGTCAATTTGTTTTCAGCGCTCTTATGCACCAAATGCAATTCCATGGCCGCTAATTTGCCATCTACCGCATGTTCGCTAGGCGTATGGAAATGAAACTGGACCAAATCGTAGCGCTGACCTTCAACTTCGATGTAACTTCCCGCCTCATAATTGTCTTGAATCGTGTGCCCATTGTTGACAACCTTGATTTTCGCAGGTTTGTAGTTGAAAGTAACATCAGGCACATCTTTTGACTTGGCTTGGACAACCTGAATATCAATGGGGGATTGACTTTTGCCTGTGTCACAAGTAGCAAACGAATGGTCTAATTTCCCCCAATTCTCTGGCCCAACATCACCCGTATAGCCCCAATGGGGCATTTTCCCATGCTCACCCTTGCTTTCCCCCTTCTGCTCATGGTTTTGGCCTACCGAAGGCTCCGTTCTTGGCGCATTCGCACTCCCGCATGCCGCCAAAACTAAGACTAAGAGTAAACCACCGAACCGAACTGCTTTCACAACCAGCGTTCCCTTCTTTACCATTAGCAATTTTCCACTTTTCCCCTTCTCATCTCCCTCTTTCCAGCGTTCTAAAGCTTAATTCTGTGGCCCAAAAGCGCGTTTAAGCTCATTGATCAAGGCTCTTCGCACATCAATTGATTCTGAAACCACCCGAAGGTTAGGATTACTGGGGGTTAGATAATCTAAGCCCGTTTCCTTCCCGGTCAGCAAAAAATCATTTATCGCTACTTTGTAGGTTTGGTCAGAATAAATTGGCTGATCGTTGAGCAGCCAATTCTTGTTAGTCGCATCCAAACTAACATTGGGCGTGGTTTGCAAATAGCCCCCCATTCCTTTGTTCTTTTGGCTTTGATCTAGGACTCTTTTCAGGAGCGTCCCATTCATTTCTATGTTGATTATTTTGCCTCCAAATGGCATAATGCGGATAACATCGTATTGCGTGATCTTCCCTGGAGGAATAACATCATCAATCCGAATCAAACCACCATTGAAAAGAGCTAATTCTGTGCCTGGAGCTTCGTGCAACATGCCATTTGCGATGATTTTCGTCAATTCAGTGGGTCTATTCCGCACGCTTGCCTCTAGCCCATCAAGCGCAATGTTGGTTTCAGTGATAACTTCTTGAGCTTGAAAGCCATCTTTAGCGAAACCTTCAGAAGCTATTGCAACCCATTTCTGGACAACATTGGCGGTTTCGAGATCATCCGTAAACACAGCGGTAACTTGCTCCAACCGAGACCGAATTTTCAGCGAATGATCTTTCTGATTATAGAGTAAATCGTGGATATAGACCGACGTTGCATTTGCATCGGCCTTGAAAATCGGCGTAAGGAGTTCTCCGCGCCAGAATTGCATATTTTCATGCTCATGCCCTCCCAGGATGATGTCAATTCCAGGAGTGGTGCGGGCGAGTTCAAGGTCACTGGGATAATCCAAATGGGTCAAAGCAATAAGGACATCGACCTTATCACGTAAAGCTTTGACTTCCTTTCGGGCCGTTTCAAGCGCTTTGGTATAAGTCACGTATGCTGCTTTATTGCTATCCAATGTAACGCCAAATAGCCCAATTCGCACGGGCCCATTGACTTTATCCTCTACCGTGAAGATGTGATTTTCCAAAACCCCTGAAAACAACTTCCCATCGGGCGAGAAAACATTGCTTGAGATGATCTTAAAGCGTGATTCCTTGATTCGATTCTCAAAAGCCTTCTGACTTACATCAAACTCGTGGTTGCCAAGGGTCATGTAATCTAAGCCGAGCGTATTCATGACATCAACAATTTGTTTGCCATCCAGGCGCTCGCCATTAACTTTGGCTGTACCCAGGGCCGAGGGGCTGAAGAGATCACCTGCCAAAAGAGTGTAGGTATTGGGGTTTTCCTTCAAAAGCTGCTTGCGTAACGTCGCAACTCGTGCGAGGCCACCTAGTTTACCATTGTTTACGGGCGTGATTTCATAGACATCATTCATTTGCAACAGAGTAATCTTGGTAATCGGGGCAGGTTTGGTAGTTTGGGAAGTTACCGCCGAAGGCGTTAGCCTTTGAGGCGAAACCCGCTTAGTACACCCAACCACTAGCAACAGCCCAACCGCGAGAACGAGCCAAGAAGCGACCTTTCCGAATGATGGCCGTAGATCCACTGGAATCTCCTTAACACATTACAAACTTTGTAAATCTGTTCACTTCCAAGAAGCCCCCAAAAGATTGCCTATAATATCATATTCTGAAGGAAGCTGCAATGCAGAAAGTTTCGTAATTCTGAATAATTTAGTTCTTTTCGCTTAGACCAGAGTAGTTTCTGACAAAAAAGCTCCCCCGAATGAAGCTAGATGTAAAAAAATTGCGTGGGTCTTTCAACAAAGCATCAGGAATGATATGATACCAGCGATAACCTCGATCTCGATAGAACTGAATAACCTCAGTTTTATAACCTGCTTTTTCAGCTGCCACTTGAATCGCATCTCGTTGGCAACGGGAGCGGGAAATAGGTTTTATAAACCGCCGATTCCAACCATAGCGCTGCAATAAATCGCGCACTCGTTGATATTCTTGAAACCTTGAGCGGGCATCGGCCTCGGCAAAGAGGGTTATAAACAAAGAAAAGAGCGTTATAAACCCCCAACCCATGCCCCCAAAGTAATTGCGGCGTGAAAGTTGCTTTTCAGTGATTTTTAACAAAAAGAGAGTTGCAACCCCAAAAGAAAGCGCACTACAATGCGGAAATGGTGCTACTTTGGCATAAAGCAACAGGTTTTCAAGCGACTTCCGCATAGTAACCTCGTGAACTTCAAAGAATGCTACTCTGGCTTGATTCTACTGAATTTTAGGTCTATGGCAAACAAATGCTTGACAGAACTGTGTTAAAGTCTTAATATAATTAGGATAATCTGAAGTTATCTTTTGGTTAGTTAAAAGAAGTTTATGAACCCGAAAGCCTATACTTTAGCCGACCTTCAGCCTGGCCAGAAAGGTCGCGTAACTGCCATTTCGCCTGCGTGTCAAGGGTTGGAACGCCGCCGCTTTATGGATTTGGGCATTTTGCCAAAGACTATTATCACTGCTGAAATGACCAGTCCGAGTGGCGACCCGACGGCTTATCGAATTCGGGGATCCCTGATTGCGCTTAGGCGGGAACAAGCTAGTTTTATTCAAATTATTGCTTTGGAGGATAAGAATGAATAGCTCTTGTGCAACTAAAACTCAGGCAGCTTGTCAAAATTGCCCCATTCATCATGCTGCAAACCTCAAAAAACTAGGCGTAACGATGGAGAATTGGGATTACGTCACCGCTTTAGCGGGCAATCCCAATACGGGTAAAAGCACGGTTTTCAATGCGCTGACGGGGTTGCATCAACATACGGGCAATTGGCCTGGCAAAACCGTAACTCGTGCTGAAGGTGGGTTTGTCTATCGCAAAGCACGTTATAAAATCGTAGATTTGCCTGGGACTTATTCGCTTTTAGCGACAAGCTTGGATGAAGAAGTAGCCCGTAACTTTTTGCTCTTTGGCCAACCCGATGTAACGATAATTGTTGTGGATGCAACTCGGTTAGAAAGGAATTTGAACCTGGTTTTGCAAGTTTTAGAAATCACAGATCGCGCAGTTGTTAGTTTGAATCTCTTAGATGAAGCCCGCCGAAAGAAAATTCAGGTTGATGAACGGCAATTAGCTCGTGATCTAGGGGTCCCAGTAATTCCAACCGCAGCGCGGCAAGGTGAAGGAATCCCTGAACTCCTGCAAGCGATAAGTAATGTAGCCACAGGGAAGATTATTTGCAAACCATATCGTTTGAAAGACACAATTCCAGCGATTGATCAGGTTTTAATGCAGCTTACTTCCCACGTTGAGACACTCTTTCCGCAACTTCCAAACGCAAGGTGGGTCGCTCTGCGTCTTCTTGACGGTGATACTCACATTATAGAAGCAATTACAACTGGCGAATTGAGCAATTTGAGTGGACTAAATGCAAAATCATCTGCCACAGAAGGCTCTTTACAGGTAGCATCATGAATGATAAACAGGAAAATGTCATTGCCCTTTTGGAACATGCAGCGGCTTTGCGGAGTCAAATGGGTGATAATTTTCACGATCATCTTAGTGAATCGCTCTATGCTGAAGCCGCGTGCATTGCGGACCGTGCGGTTAGCCATCCTCCTAAAAAACCTCGGTTTGACTTAGATCGCACGCTTGACAGCATCGTTACAAGTCGCAAATGGGGCTTTCCTTTAATGATTTTGCTCTTTACCCTGGTTTTTTGGATTACAATCTCTGGCGCAAACATTCCTTCTGTCTTAATTTCGCATCTTTTAATTGATACAATTCATCCAATTTTGAAAACAGGTGCGACAAATCTCGGTTTACCCTGGTGGCTAAGTGGGTTTTTGCTTGATGGAATGTATTTAGCAACAGCTTGGATTATCAGCGTAATGCTTCCCCCAATGGCGATCTTCTTTCCCTTATTTACCTTGCTGGAGGATTTTGGCTATTTGCCTCGCGTAGCTTTCAATTTGGATAACTTTTTCAAAAAAGCGGGAGCGCATGGCAAGCAATCGCTCAGTATGATGATGGGTTTTGGCTGTAATGCAGCAGGCATTGTCTCTACACGCATTATTGATAGCCCCCGTGAGCGTTTAATTGCGATTATCACTAACAATTTCGCGCTTTGTAATGGACGGTGGCCAACGCAGATTTTAATTGCGTCGCTGTTCATTGGGGCTTTGGTTCCCGCACATCTTGCGGGCTTGATTTCAGCTTTGGCCGTAGTCGGTGTGACACTTTTAGGAGTTTTTCTAACTTTTCTAGTTTCTTGGGCTTTGTCAAAAAGTGTTTTGAAAGGCGAAGTTTCAGCTTTTAGTCTTGAATTGCCGCCCTATCGGCCCCCGCGCTTCTGGCAAACTTTGTATTCTTCGCTCATTGACCGTACTATTTTTGTGCTTTGGCGCGCAGTTGTCTTTGCAATGCCCGCAGGAGCAGTGATTTGGCTTACTGCAAACTTGCATATTGGCAACCAAACGATTGCTGAGTATCTGATCAACTTTCTTAATCCATTTGGCTTGCTCATTGGTCTAAATGGTGTAATCTTACTCGCCTACATTATCGCTATTCCAGCCAACGAAATTGTGATTCCAACGATTTTGATGTTGACAGCCCTAGTACATGGCGGAAACTCAGGCCACGAAGCTGGCGTGTTGTTTACGGTTGAATCCAATAGTGCTTTGCTTAATTTGTTTCATGCTGGAAACTGGACTCTCCTTACCGCAGTCAATCTAATGCTGTTTAGCCTTATTCATAACCCATGTAGCACGACGATCTATACGATTTATAAGGAAACAGGAAGTGCAAAATGGACAACTCTTGCAGCTTTACTTCCTTTAGGTCTAGGTTTTTGTGTAACTTTTGTGGTGGCGCAAGTTTGGAAATTGCTTGCAGGCTAAATTTTCAGTGCCTAAGAAGTTTGCTTTGTACATAAAGTTATTTCTTCTTCTGGAATCAACCCCAGCTTTTGGGCAACAAGCCGATCCTTTTGCTCCGCTAATTGCTCTCTGGCGACTTTGAAACCTGCTTTTTGGAGCCTTTCGTAATAATCCGCCCCATAAATCCGCACATGATCGACATGCCCGAAAAGTCGCTCTCTTTCTTTAGGGTCAACAATGCTGGGGTCTTCAATTGTTGTTTTCGACTCGATTGGCACTTGAATAATGGCCCAACCATCCTTTTTGAGAACGCGCCATAGCTCTTGCATCGCCTTTTGGTCATTGGGAATATGCTCTAAAACGTGTGAACAATAGATGACATCAAAGGTTTCAGCGGGAAACCCTAAGGCTGTAACATCTGCTTTGACCATTGCTGGAGCCCCAATGAGGTCTACACTTACATAATTTAGAGCTTTGCTTTTTTGAAAAAGCGTTGAAAAATGAAACTCTGGCGCAACATGCAATAATTTCTTCTTGGGAAGCGCAAAAAGATTTGTCTTTCGTTGCAGAAAAAGCCAGACCAACCGATGGCGCTCAACTGTACCACAGACTGGACAAAGCGCGTTCCGAGAATTTAGCCCAAAAGGGAGAAATTCTCGCACGTGACTTTGGCAAACTGGGCAATAATGAGCTTTACCAAAAGAGGTGATTTTGCGATATAAGCGCAGCGGAGCTGCATTCCAGTAGATTCGCTTAAACTCTTCTTGGTAAAATGGTGGTAGAAACGCTTTCAGACTTTTTCTCAAAGCCGCAAAAACTATGTTGCGCGACGTAAGAAGGGCCATAAAAGATTCTTCCCTTAGTTTCTGAAAAGAGTAAACTTGTTGATTTCCCTAAAATTGCTATAAATGCACATTAAAAGCAAGCGAACGCTGGACAACTTCCTGCATATCCCACAATTCAATGCCCAATTCTTGAGCAGTGAGGCGAGCATTATTACTGAAAAAGCTCGTCGTTACCAGTAAAGCCCCCTCAGCTTTGCGTAATTCTTTCGCGCCCACCATCTTTAGAATCGCGTCGGGCCCCACATTGCCCTGATGTCGCTTGCATTGTACCACATAGAGTTTACCCCGATAAAAGCCCACAATGTCTGCGCCCCGATCTCCACGGCCTCCAACTCGTTTGGCCGCTTGCCAATCAGGATCGGCTTGCAGAATTTGGGTAATATATTCCTCAAAACTATCTCCATCAGTAATGGTAAGGATTTGATTTTTGCGCCAAGGCGTGGAGCCTTGTTCAAAACAAGCATTTTGGGCTTTTTGAAAAGCTGTTTTAAGGCGAGGATGATCATCATCAAGCTCATAAACCCCTGTAGCGCATAAAACCGACATCGGTGAGGGGCAAAAACCAGCGAAAACAATCTGGCCACACCTGGAACAAAGGCCTAAAGTCTGCCCACGATGCTCTTGCTTTTTATAGGGTAAAGCTGCGCCTCCTTTCAATTGCCAATCTTCACAGCCAGCAATTCGGGCCTTTTCTTTGACATATTCCCAGTAGATATTGGGGTCATAAGTCAAAAGATGTGTTAAGACAAACCAATCTTCGCGCTGAATCGCTTGCTCAACGTACCAAAGAGCCTTTGAAGCCAGACTATTGTGTTCTGGCAAGATTGAATCGAAGGAAATAAAGGTGCATTCTGCGGGCCAAGGATTGCCTTTGCAGATATAAACCTCGGCTTTGCGCTCAATCTTCTGTTTCCCCCACATTTTGAGAGCTAAAAGACCTGCTTTGTGAAGGTCAGCCTCGGTGGTGGAGAGATGCAACCAACGTGGGGGCTTAGGGCTGGGCAAATAGAAATCGGGCGTAAACGGTAAGTTTTCGCGGCCCCATTCCAGGGAAAACGTTTTAGGTTGATATTCCCATGCGATTTCCAATGAATCAAAAAATACCGCCCACCGCGCAACCTGAAGGTTGGGGAAGGCGTGTTGCTTATACCAAACTTTTTCACTATCGCTCGTCATCGCTCCACCTATATTAAAATGAGGATAAAAGAGTTTTATCCTGCATATAAAACATTCATTGCCCTCAGGGTTATTTTAGGTTTGAAAGTTTTGGGCGGCTCTAATCATCCGCTGCACTAAGGCAGGATAAGCTAGAAAATGAAGATGAAGGTAGGAAGCAAAAACTTGGCCAATTTGCCCTCCTTCAACACAGGTTTGGCTCCCGTCACGGCTCAATTCATAAGCAAAAGGGAGGTTAGGCGGACGATCTTCCCAGCTAGAATAGTGAAACTCATGCCCGCGCACTGTTTCGCCTACTTGCCAAAGCCAACTATCTTGCAGCGCCTGCGCCACCCGGTAGCCCATGGTCAAGCGTTTAGTCATCACTGAGCGCCCAGGTAAAACCCCAAGCATCGGATATTCTTGCCCTTGTAAATCGCTGATTTGCTCTGTGAGGTACATTAAACCCCCACATTCAGCATAGATTGGCAGTCCAGCAGCCCAACTTGTTCGGATCGCTTGGCATAATTCGCTATTTGAAGCTAATTGGGCCGCATAAAGTTCAGGAAAACCTCCTGAAAGATAGAGTAATTGAGTATTTTGGGGCAGCGCATGCGAAGTTAAAGGGCTAAAAAAGACAATTTCGGCTCCTGCGGCGCGCAAAAGATCGAGGTTATCCTCGTAGGTAAAATTGAAAGCAGCATCTCGCGCTACCGCAATAACTACTTTTTGCAACGCTTGTCCTACAGTTGGCCAAGAAATTGGCTCAACCAGAAGAGGTGATGCAGCTTTGGCAAGTTCAAGGATTTTGCTAAGATCAAGCTGGCTCGTTATTTTAGCCGTAATTTGGGCTAACCAATCGGCCCAATTTCCTGCTTCAAGAGTCGGAATTAACCCCAAATGCCGCTCAGGGAGATGCAAGTTATCATCGCGCAAAAGGTGACCCACCACTGGTAAACCAACATTATTTTCGATGGCTTCCTTGATGATTTGCGCGTGCCGCAGACTCCCAGCCCGATTCAGCACGATTCCCGCAATTTTCACGTTGGAATCAAAGGTAGATAAACCTTTAACTAACGCTGCTGCTGTTTGGGCCATCGCCCGAATATCTAAAACAAGCAAGACAGGTGTTTGCAAAAGACGGGCAAGGTGGGCCGTGCTGCCCGAAGCCTCAGAATCACCAAAGCCGTCAAACAAGCCCATCACGCCCTCGATCAAGGCGAGGTCGGCTCCCTGGGCGTGGCGAGCAAAAAGCTGCTGCACTTGCGGCGGTGCTAACATCCACGCATCAAGATTATGACAAGGTCGCTTGGCCGCCAGGGCATGGTAGGTTGGATCAATATAGTCAGGGCCAACTTTGAACGGGGCAACTCGCAGGCCCTGCGCCACCAGCGCCGCAATAAGCCCAGTGGTCAAGGTCGTTTTGCCGCTCCCGCTCATCGGGGCCGCGATTATCAGGCGCGGAATTTTCATCAGCATTAGGATACCACAAACTGGCCCACGCTTTTCCAGAGTCCGCTCTGGTTTCCAATAAAAAAGCGAACCGAATAGCGTTTTAGCTTAACCAAAAGGCTAATTTAGGCCCCGAAAACCTTGCTTTTTGCAGGTTTTTACTCAAAATAATTCTAGGAACCAAAGTTTTATGAATTAGGAGGCTCTGAAAAATCTTTTAAATCAACTCTTTCTTTTTTACAACGGCTAATCCGATGAATCTGGCTAAAAACTTTAGTTGCTTTTCTTGCGTGAAAATCCTTTTCGCCATTAGAAGCGTGAAAATCTTAACAACTAGAGCGCAAAGAAATGAAAAATTGAGCGGTCATCGCGTGAAAGAAGCGGTTTGGGCAAGCAAACTGGGCTTTCCACGGCCAGGCAACATTATGGTATAATTTATAGAGTGAAGCATGCGTGACGATAGTTTAGTTAAATTTTTTCTGTAATCTTTCACGCTGCTTACTTTGTTTTGAATGCGAATGATGAGGATTGGTTTACTTTTATGGCGCGAATCTCAGTAATGATTAACAATACTCAACACAGTTTTGCGCTTACTGAAGCGGGTTTGAAAATTGGGCGGCAGCTTGAGAATGACATCGTGCTAAATCACGCTTTTGTCTCGCGGCAACACGCGGTGATTGAGTTGCGAGGCCGCCAGCCTTGGGTCAAAGACCTTGAAAGCCGCAACGGTGTTTTTGTTAATCGGTTGCGAATCCGGAATGAACAATTATATGATGGCAATGTGATCAGTATTGGGCCTTTTGAACTACATTTTGAAGACCGAGCGGCCCAAACGATCATTTTTGATGATAATCGCTATTTCCCGCTTGCGGCTCAAGGGCAAGCGATGCGAAACAACCAGATCGCTGAAACCATCAATTTGCAAGAGTTTTATGCGATTGGCATGCGCCTTAATCAAGTTGTAAATTATTATGAACTGCTTGATCTGGTGATTGAAGAGGTTTTACGGGTTGTCCCAGCCCAGCGGGGGTTTTTGTTATTACGCAAAGGGGCCGAATTAGTCCCAATGGTTGTTCATCCGTCGAACCAGGGCGATGTTGTGGTCAGTAGCACGATAGTCCGCAAAGCATTAGAACAGAGCGAAGCGGTGCTGACCCGTGATGCCCGCATTGATTTTGCCAGTTCTGAAAGTATTATTAGTGCTAACATTCGCTCGGCGATTTGTGTCCCGCTCCTTCAGCAGGGCACAAGTATTGGCGTAATTTTGCTTGATTCGCCAGGGAGCGACCAATTTACCGAGCGGGATCGGGACT
>Ga0316607_1000239_pt1 | contig 21814 bp, 16 predicted proteins | sample MIS2016062E_MG_FD_207674 | JGI IMG/M metagenome (GOLD analysis project Ga0316607, IMG submission 207674) | Microbial mat bacterial communities from Middle Island sinkhole, Lake Huron, Michigan, United States - MIS.2016.062E | ecosystem: Environmental > Aquatic > Freshwater > Lake > Sediment...
ATTTTAGTTTATTGTAATATAAAGTCAGCACCGTTTCTATGCCATCGGACACCTGCGCGAGCACTTTTTTGCCAGTGTGATCGAATCGTGAGAAATTTTTCAATGCAAATACTACTTTAGCGGCGCGGTCAGAGGCAGTTGCAATGGTCGCGGTACTTTTTTGTAAGCCGATAATTTGATAAGCCATATCTAAAACTTTTTGATTTTCAGATGATTGCAGCAAGGGGAGCCAAGGCGTAATTTCTTGATAAACGCCTATTTCAATCAGTTTATCTGCCAATAATTCAGCATTGGGTATCTCGGCTTGTTGCAATTGGGAAGTTAACTCTTTTCTAAATTTGCGTTTTTCTTTGGAAGTCAATAAATTGCATTGTTCGGTCGCGTGGCGCATCAGGGCAAAAAAATCATCACACCGTTCCGTTGCCAAGGTTTGAAAAAACTCAGGAATTGATATCAAATCTTGGTTCACAAAACAGTCAATACTGGAAACCGAGGAGCGAATTGCCCCCAAGGGCGTGTTGATTTCATGGGCAACTCCCGCAATTAATTGCCCCAATGCCGCCATTTTTTCTGATTGCACCAATTCTCGCTGCGCCGTTTGTAGATATTCTAGGGTTTGTTGTAGTTTGGTATAATTTTCAGTAATTTCATAATTTTGCTCGGCAATGGTGCGATTTGCTTGTTCCATAGCCAGCATCGCAGCTTGTAATTCTTGCTCTTTTTGCTTGCGGTAGGTAATATCACGCACTGTTCCTACGGCACTCCATTCCCCTTTTAATTTGAGTGCTACAATGGAAATTTCGACGGGAAATTGTTCGCCATTTTTACGCAATGCTTTAAATTCCAACAGTTTATTGAAAACATCCCCTTCGCCGTCTTCTCTAAATCTTACAAACGAATGGGCAATCTCCAGCGTTACCCCTGATGGTATAATCAGTGTGTGTAAATTGCGTCCCAAGACTTCTTCTTCGGAATATCCGAAAATCTTTTCAGCCGAATTGCTCCAAAACATTACCTGACCTAGGCTGTTGATCACAATGAGCGCGTCCATCAACGATTGGCTTACTTTTCTAAACATATTCTCACTTTCGCGCAACGCCATTTCCGTTTGCCGCAATTTGAGAATATCTTCAATCCGTTCGCGGTTAAATTCGTACAATTCGTCATTAACCGCTCTTAATTGTTGGGTACGTTCTGCCACCAACTCTTCGAGATGATCTTGATATAGTTTTAGTTTTTCCTCTACTTTTTTACGATCCAAAATTTCTTGATGTAACGAAATGTTGCTTTCAATCAATTCGTTGACCCGTTCATCGACCCAACGTTCTAAAATTGCATTGGAGGTGGCTAAGTTTTCTTTTTGATATTCAGCAATATAACGATTACGATTGGCTTGAAAAATCAGAAATACGAACAATAAATTGGTCAGGGTCAGGATGAGCTGATGTTGATAAAAAATCTCGTTTAACTTGGTCAGATCGTCATCCTTAGTATAGGACACCAAATAGCCGACGACCTTATTATCTGTATTTTCCAAAGGTAAGAAGGTGACACTGTAACTTTGGGATTCAATCTCCACAAATTCAACAAATGGATAGTCTATAGTAAGTTTATGGGAGACATTCGGTTGTAAAGATTGATTAATTTCCGAAAGCAGGCGCAAGGTGGGCGGGAAAAATTTCTTGCGCTGAACCTCGTCAGAACGATTCATTTGTTGCAGAAAATTGCCATTGATGGCAGATGTTTGAAAATTATTAGGATTTTTTAGATCGACCGCGCCAGTCAGTACCGATTTTTTTACAATAAAATCGTAATGTTCTCGCTTAACACGGAGCATTTCATAAATAATTGCGTCAAATGCCATCCCTATTTCAATGCTGGCAACATGTTGGCGAGGTTCGGGCATGGAAAATACATAGCGAAAATAGTTACCTTGAGCATCTTCTCTGAAGCCATAGAGTAAATCTATGTTAAAATTGAATTTCGCGCTGTTGCCACAACTCATTTCTGTGGGCGTGAAGGAAATATCTCGATCCAAATTAATATTTAAAAAACATGAGCCATCCGCTAAATAAAAATTGATCAATTTAAGTTTTTGCTTTTTTAGGCGTTCATAGATAGGCTGTAATTTTTGATACACTTGGTGACGTAATATTTCTTGCTGTTCTGGGGTGGCATGATTGGCTTGTTTAAGTAATTCAACGAGTTCAGGTTGATTAATGACCTCGTTAAAGATAGTTTGTGATACCAATCCCAAGGTATTTAACACGATTTGATAGGTACTGCGTAAATTATTAATATATTGATTAGAAATATTTTTAGCCTGCTCCTCATAGTTATAGCGCAGCCCAAAAAATATAATCAGTTCCAGACTAATAAAAACAATCAGATAAAACTTCCAGTTGATGGATTTTGGTTGAGTTGGATGTGGTTTCATAGGATTTAAAAGTTTTGGAGTCGTATCCGACGGAATCATGAGCTTTGGTAACAATAGGATAAATTTGGTGTTGGTCAGAGACAAGTTCAAATGGCATGTTATCATTGAAAAATCATGTTTTGTTGCATTATTCTCCCGATCTGGTAGTGACTGGTTATTTGTGGACTATGATTAGTTAAATCAATATTTTATCATCAAAAAATTGAAACGGATTGAGATCGGTGCTTTGCAGGGTGGAATCCCCGTCATTTAGCAATTTAACCAGATTGTAAGAAACACGCCAAGGCTTCTGTCGTCAATGCGTCGGGCATTTTTTAGTGCCATGTCCTGTAAAATTGGCAAGATGACAAGTTACTTTTACCCAATGTCCCCCAGCATGGATCAATCGCAATCATAGCAGAATCTCTGTTCCATACTCACAAAGAATAAAGGAACACAAACCGTGTTAGCCCCTTCTCTCACTCAGATACCCTCTGGTCGTTCGCGTTTGATCGAAGCAGAGTTAGAAGCTCTTTTTCAAGTTGGTCAAGTTCTTAGCCGTTCCTTGCGCCTAGAAGAAACCTTGCAGGGTGTGCTACAAGTGCTGCATGATAAAGCTGGCATGTTGCATGGCATGGTGACATTGCGTGGTCATCAGGGCGAATTGGCAATCACAGCCGTTTACAGTGGCGGCAAACCGTTGCGCGACAAGGTGACCTACCGTTCCGGGGAAGGCATTATTGGCAACGTGTTGGAAGCTGGTAAAACCATTGTATTACCACGAATTGCAGATGATGCACGTTTTTTAGATCGCCTCGGACTGTACGATCTCAACCTACCCTTCATCGGAATTCCCATTCAACTCAATGGCGATGAAGTGGTTGGCGTGCTCGCGGCGCAACCCTGCACTCGTGAGGATGAATTGTTGCCAGATCGCACTCGTTTTATGGAAATGGTGGCGCAATTGGTGGCACAAACCGTTCGTCTTGCGCGGGAAATCGAAAAAGAACGTCGTGATCTCACCGATGAGCGAGATCGATTACGGCGGGCGGTGCGAGGTAATTACGGATTTGACAATGTGATTGGACATTCCAGCGCGATGAAACGGGTATTTGACATCGTGCGCCAAGTGGCAAAATGGAATACAACGGTATTAATTCGCGGTGAATCTGGCACGGGTAAAGAATTGATCGCCAATGCCATTCATTACAACTCGCCGCGCAGTCAGGGGGAATTTGTCAAGGTCAATTGTGCCGCATTGCCAGAAAATTTATTAGAATCTGAATTGTTTGGACATGAAAAAGGCGCGTTCAGTGGGGCAATCAGCCAACACAAGGGGCGTTTTGAGCGGGCTGACGGCGGTACCTTGTTTTTAGACGAAATTGGTGAAACCACGACCACTTTTCAAGCCAAGTTATTGCGAGTATTGCAAGAAGGGGAATTGGAACGGGTCGGCGGTAATCGCACTTTCAAAGTGGATGTGCGCATTATTACAGCAACCAATGTTGATTTAGAAGCCGAAGTTGAAGCAGGGCGATTTCGAGAAGATTTATATTACCGCCTCAATGTTATGCCGATTGTATTGCCGCCATTGCGCGAACGTTCTGAAGATATTCCTGAACTTGCACGTTTCTTGGTCAATAAAATTGCCAAAAGTCAGGGTCGTCCGTTGGAAATTACTGACAGTGCATTTCGGTTATTGATGCGGCATCAGTGGTTAGGAAATGTACGGGAATTGGAAAATCGCTTAGAACGGGCTGCCATTTTATGTGAAGATGGCAAAATTGACCGCACCGTGCTGAGTTTGACGGGATTGGAAGATGAATTGCCGCTTACGACGCAACATACCGTGCCGAAAATTGATTTGAAAGACCCAAACTTGGACGAGCGGGAACGGGTGATTGCCGCGCTAGAACAAGCTGGTTGGGTGCAGGCAAAAGCCGCTCGCTTGCTCGATATGACGCCGCGCCAGATTGCGTATCGAATTCAGATTTTAAACATTAAGTTACGCAATATTTAATTGCCAGATTCGGACAGTTTTAAAATTATATCTTAATATCAATCAGTTAGCGAACCAGACGAATAATCATAACGCATTGATTTCTATTATAAAAAACTGTCCGAAGGATTGAATCTAGTAGCAATGACTCAATCTATAAACAAATCAGGATTATTTGAAATCCAGCATCCTTCCTGACAAATTAATTTCGTTGAATCAAAAATCCCAGTTCAAATTGATAACTGCCGTAAAATCAATGACCTTCTGCCGTCATCTTCTTCAATCGCCGTTCCGCCAGTCGGGAAGCGGCTGTTCCCACATAGTCGTTATGCACTCGTTGCAACAATTCCCGCGCTTTGACGAATTCTTTTAACTCATGGTGCGAAAATGCAATTTTAAGTAGGGCGTGAGGATATTTAGGACTTTGGGGATAAGTCACCAATAAGCTATTGAATGCTTTGATTGCTCCGTTGTAATTTCCCGTCGCATAATAAGACTCACCCAACCAATATTGGGCATTATCCGCATTCTTACTTTGGGGATAACGTTGCAGAAATTCCTCAAATCCGCCCACAGCTTGTTGTTCATGTCCCTCATCAACCAATTTCATCAACTTTTGATACTGCTGTTCTTCGGTCTCATCGGAATGAACTGGGGGAGTTTCAGCATATTTCGGCGCGGTTTCCAGTTTCGGCGCGGTTTCCAATTTAGCATTGACAGTAGATTCTGATGTAGGTTTGATTTCAGCAGGAACTTCTTTTTTAATTTCAGCGAGTTCTTTGGATGCTGTTGCCGCGGGAATCAATTCTTTTGCCAAGGCAGAATCGGGGGGTTTAGCGACCGTTGTTGTGCCAGCACTTTTTGTAGCCTTGGTTAAATCGCTTGTCGCAGAAGTGGTAGCTGTTTTGGCATCCTTGGTTTCCGATTTGGCTTCATGTTTAACTTCAGCTTTTACCTCAGCATTATTCTCAGTGGGTGGGGCGGGCGGTGCTACCGGAGTTTGAAGAGCTTGCAAGCGTTTATCCATGTCTAGAAAGATATCTTGCTGCTGTTTTTGCACTTGCTCGATTTTGTGCACCAAGACTTCATTATCCCCGCGCAACTTTTGAATTTCTTTTTGCTGCTGCGAAATTTTATCCTCTTGATCTAACAAGACATCACGCAACTGATCTAATTGCTGATGTAACTGTAATACGTCCTCTTGCGAACTCGCTTCTGTGGATTCGATAGATTCGACGGGTTCTGCCGACACACTCAGAACACTACATAAAAACAAGTATATAAAGAATTTTTGCAGCAGCATAACCTAACCTCGCCGTCTAATTTTGGGGATAAGCCAATTCTACCCGACGATTTTGTTGCCAAGCAGATTCGTTGTGTCCCGGATTGACCGGCATGGTTTCACCGTAACTCAATACACTCACTTGATCGTCACCTACTCCAAACAATTTCAGTGTATTTTTCGCAGAGTTGGCGCGTTTTTCACCCAAGGCGTAATTGTATTCTAGGGAACCGCGTTCATCGGCATGACCTTCGAGACGCATTTTTGCCCCATTGCCCTTCATATATTGCGCATGTTGTTGCAACACTTCCCGGTCGCCGGCGCGAATGTCGTATTTGTCATAATCGAAATGAATGACCTTGGTGGCGGGCATACCAAATTTGCCATTTGCAGATGCATCATCAACACCATTACCCACACGATCACCTTGTAACACGGGGGGCGCGGTAAAAGTACCTTTATCACCCGCAGCATCAGCGTTTTTTTCACCGCCCTTAGAACTACAACCTGTCACCGCAAACGTCACCAACATAAGCATTAAGTACCACTGTTTCATCAACTTAACTCCTTAAATAAAATTTACATCGACACGGACAAAATCGTTGTCGGGATTTCATTATATCTGATTTTGGTCATTTATACCACACGCTTGTCTCTTAATTGCAACATTTTAGCCAAGTTACCATTTATCCTAGCGTATTTTGCGACGTGTTGCTATCGATCTATCGCAGTTAGGAACAGGATGTAGCACTACAAAATGTTCTACTTAGTTATGAGGGGGGGGCATCTCCGTAAAATTAAGTGGCTCAGGGACTTTTAATTTTTGGAAAAATGCCGAACCCGCGCTAATCTGATCTCAGTGATTGACAGTAGATTTTTCTGTGGGTTAATGTGGGAAAATTGCGTCTAAGGCTATGTAAATGCTCTAAATTAATGTCAGCACAGATCACGCCCGCACCACGAGTCAGACGCGCCAATATTCCCCCCCACGGTTCCACAATCATACTATCGCCATGAGTTTGCCGTCCATTGACATGATAACCGCCCTGATCTGCTGCAATTAAATAACTCAAATTTTCCAAGGCGCGGGCGCGCACCAAAATTTCCCAATGTGCTTTGCCAGTGGTCGCGGTAAATGCCGAAGGAACGGCAATAATTTCAACCTGTTGTTCTTGCAGACTCCGAAATAATTCTGGGAAACGCAGATCGTAACAAATTGCCAATCCCAACCGTCCAAAAGGAGTGTCCAGCACCACCACTTGATTCCCGGCTTGATAACTATCTGATTCACAATATTTTTCATCCGGGGCTGCCGTCACATCGAACAAGTGAATTTTGTCATAACGCGCCCTTCGCACCCCGTGATTATCCAAACAGAGACAAACCGAACGAACCCGGTCTGAGCTGGCGATGCGCATGGGAAATGTGCCACCGACCAACCAAAGATTGTGACGAATTGCTTGGGTGGCGAGAAAATCTTGCAACACACCTTGCCCATCAATCTCTGCAATATCAATAAGATCAGACTGATTCATTGCCATGCAAGCAAAGTTTTCAGGTAAAACGACCAGTTGCGCGCCCAGTTGCGCCGCTTCTTGAATCAGACGTGCCGTTTCACGTAAATTAGCAACCACATTTGGTCCTGAAGCCATTTGTATTGCAGCAACGCGGTGCATATATCACTACATCCTATAGATTGATCGGAGGCTTTCTAAATGAGACGTGGCGCAGTTGCGAAATTCGCCAGTTAAAAAATTCATCTAAATTTTACAAAAATATTACGTTGGGATATTGCAACTTAAAACCAGTGCTTGCAATGTTACGCGATGACATTGACAGCGATTTGACGGTTAAAATTTTCTGACCCAATTTTCAGATGTAGCAAGTTCCATTTATTTTTTAATAAACAATGGGTTACTATTGTTGAATTGGCGGTTTGGAATCTGATGCTAATACCAACAAAAGCCCAATGACTGGAGTTAGAAGCAATGAGCCAAAGAAATATCCCCAAAATCCCATTTTACGATTTCGTCCCATTAAACCAATAATTAAGGATGCTGCAAAAACCAAAATTGCTACTTCCATAGATCATCTCCAGCAATTTATTAGTGAATTAAATTCTGCGTGGTGCGGCGGTGCGCTAAACTGTAAAATGAATATGGAATATGCGCGCCTTCCAATGCTTTGAAACGGTCTTTTTCCCATTGGCGGAAGAAATATTTTTTACCGCGAATTTCGCCATTTTCAGAGAAGGAATGCACGCCGGTGACTCCTAGCCATGTGCGCATGTAACGTATGGTTGTTGCCACCATCATCGGTACGGAACTTCCCGCTTCTTGCATACCATGAACCAGTAATTTAATACTATCATAACCTTGGGCTGCCCACGCGTCGGGTTCTTCTCCGTTGTAAATCATTTTGTAATTTCTGACAAATTTATCGGCGAGGTTAAATGAGCTGTTAAATACCGCAGGGACAACCAAACCTTCTGCTGCACTCCCCGCTTCTTGCCCAATCGACGGTATGTTCATAAAATGGGTGCCAACTATATCAAACGAGACGTTATCGAGCATTTTGCGAACATTTTTAATCATTTCAATCGAAGTCCGGTCTTCAGAAGAAGCTAGGAAAATTGCGTCAAATTTTTTACCTTGAAAGTCTGCAATAACACTCTTGAAGTTGACCTTTTCCTTATTTTTAAAAAAGGATTGGCGATGCACAATATTGATGCCCAAGGCAGCCGCAGTTTCATTAAATGAGTCCGCCAATTCTTCCCCATAAGCAGTGCGTTCATGTAAAATAATCATGTTCTTATAGTTTTTAGTCAGGGCACAATATCCCGCCACTTGAGTTGCTTGCTCCTGATTGGGGGGAATTAGGCGAAAGACCAATTTAAACCCCGGCTGAGTCAGCAATAAGTTGGTCGCCACCGGAGCAAAGTATAAAATGCCGTGATGTTGATAAGTTACACTGGCAGCAATGGCTTCAGTGGACATGGCATGACCTATTACCGCCACAACATCAGGATTTTGCGTGAACTTATTTGCAGTTTGTCGCGCCAAGAGCTGATCCAAGTTGCGTTGTTTACTGGCAAAAAATCCAGACTGGGTGGCAAATTCATCTGAAACAATGGTTTTCAATTGGCGATTGAGAACTCCCTTCACTCCGTCATTATCAAAATCCGTGTTGTTCACCTCTTGAACTGCCAAGTCGATTCCTTTCACAAAACTGGATTGTACAACGTGGGGCCAGACAATGCCAACAACAATGTCAGATTTCTTCGTTTGTGCCAATTCTGCTTGTTTTTCGCGCTGTTCATACGACACTTGATACGGTTTAGTGCAGCCCGCCACAGTTAAAACCAGCAAATACAGTATAATACACCCTAATCGTTTTGCTAACACTTATTTATCCCCTAGGAACTTATCCCCTAAGATAATTGGTAAACCGTTTTTCCCCGCGCCCACCACAACAACTTTGGAGTTAGGTGATTGCGCTAATTGTAAGGTTGCTTCCACGCCTTGCCACAAAATCAGTTGCTCGTTTAAAGTCGCTGAAATGGTTGCTTGATAATCCCGAATACCTTCTGCCTCAATCCGCTTGCGTTCTGCTTCCTGTTTTTCCTTTTTCAACCGGAAATCGTAGGCTTGATATTGTTGTTCGTAAACCAATTTTTCCTCAATTGCCTTGCGCACCGGTTCTGGCAGTTCTAAGCTACGAATGATAATGTCATCAATACGCACATATTTTCTTCCTGTTTCTTCCAGAGCTAACACAATAATTCTGCTCAGGATTCCTTCTTTATTAGTGTAAATATCTTCAGGATTATGTTGCCCAATATTTTTACGCAAGACGGATTCAATTTGCGGTAAAATAATTTTGTGCACATAATCTGGGCCCACTTGTTGGTGCAATACCCCCAGCAGTTCATATTCAGGGTGAAACCGCACTGCGATCCGTAAATGAATAGGTAACCCTTTGTTGGTCAACACATCAAATTCGTGCATCACCAATTGTACCCGGCTGTCATAAATGGTCATGTGATTCCAGGGCAAGAGAACATGCAATCCTTCTGGATAAACATAATCCACCACGGTACCCACAAAAAGCCGCTTATACAACACTCCTCCTTCGCCCGGCTGCACTGAAACCACAATTCGTGGCCATAACACGGCAAAAGCTAGAGTAAATAATAATCCAAACACGATCAGAGTTGGCGTATTTTCTGCTATCCACAAACGAAATTTTTGATACCGTTCAGCAAACATAATCCGCTCTTAAATAATCAACAAACATTAACATTTTAAGTTGTAAATGTTTCTCATTTATATTCACGCCGTCAACGTAACTGCTTGATGCTCAAGTTACTCTTGCGTGCATTTTAGGTCTCGCTAAAGCGTGTCGTGACCATAATTTAGACTCGAAAAACAGGAGATAGCACTATTGTTCAATATTCTTGCAGTATTTGAATCCATCACGACGATGATAACGAACCGTAACGATTGCATTGTTATAATGACATCATGACACAACCCGTTCATTTTAACATAACAAAGCTGTTGTACATTCTTAACCCAAGTCAAATTTTTGCGCGTCGTTAATCTGATTACGATGACGGTGCTTGTGCCGTTCCTGCGCACGTTAGTTTGGTATTTGTTTGCTTTTAATACAATTTTTGATGATTTATTGTAGAAAGACTTTGTGTAAAATGAAATGAAGTGTCGTATAATTACCTTGTTGTTCAATCCAACCCATGAGGAGAAGTAGATGAAAATTAGAAACACGTTGATTAATTTAGCTTTCGCGCTGTTGACAACCACTGGTTTGTTTACAACTGCCACGTTTGCTGCGGATGATGAAGATCAGTACTTTATCACCAATGACAGTGGTGTCATCATGAAGGAATTGTATATTTCCGCCGGCGAAGAGAAAAATTGGGGCAGCAATTTGTTGAAGGACGGGGCGTTGAAAGATGGTGAAAGCGGCGAAATTGTTTTTGCCCACGATGATGACCGTTGCATTTGGGATATGGCAACCAAGGATGAACATGGCAATGAAACGGAATGGAACAAGATTGACTTGTGCAAATATACCAAGATCACCTTGAAGCCCAACGGCGTGGCGGAGTATAAGTAAGTAGTTGATTAATCAATAGTTCGGACAGTTCTGAAATTATATTTTAATATCAACCAGTTAGCGAATCAGCAGAGTAATGATAACTTGTTGATTTTGATAAGTAGTTCTGAAAAACTGTCCGAAGTCTTGACATTTATCAAGAAATAGTTATCACAACCTGTTGTTTTAGCGATAACTATTTTTGTCAATGGGTAGCTTAGGCTTTCTTGAGAAACTGTGTTACTAGGCTGAAAAATTAACGAGCGTAATGTAAATCCTGCCCCAACATTTCCGGAGTCACCAACACCACCCCAGATTCGCTGACATAAAACCCGCGTTTCTCATCTTCCGCCCGGTCAATCCCAATTTTCATATTTGCCGGAATCACACATCCTTTGTCGATAACTGCTTTTTTAATATGACAATGTTCGCCAATATCCACATCTGGCAATACCACTGTCTGTTCCAATACACTGTAAGAATGCAAATGCACATTGGAAAATAGCAGGGAATGCACGATTTTCGCCCCAGAAATGATACAGCCACCTGAAACCATCGAATCAACCGCCATACCACGCCGATCATCATCATCAAACACAAATTTCGCCGGGGGCAATTGTTCTTGATACGTCCAGATGGGCCATTGTTTATCATAAAAATTAAGCGGCGGAGTGATGGAAACCAATTCCATATTTGCTTCCCAAAATGCGTCCACCGTTCCCACATCACGCCAATAGGCTTGTTTGCCTTGCTGCACATCACGAAAGGCGTAAGTGGAAACTCGCTTGTTGCCAATAATTGACGGTATGATGTCTTTACCAAAATCATGGCTAGAATTGGTCTCATCTGCATCTTTAATCAATTGATCGTACAGAAAATTTGCAGTGATGACATAAATCCCCATAGATGCCAGTGCTTGATCAGGCTTGTTAGGCATGGATTTTGGGTTGGTGGGTTTTTCTTCAAATTCAATCACCTGTCCATGTTCATCGACTGCCATTACGCCAAAACCTTGGGCGGCTTCCAATGAAACTTCAATACATCCTATTGTCATATCAGAATTGGTGGCAACGTGGTGCGCAATCATCGGACCGTAGTCCATTTTGTAAATATGATCGCCCGCTAAAATAAGTATATATTCAGGACGATAGCTACGAATAATATCCAAATTTTGATAAACTGCATCGGCAGTACCGGCGTACCAAGTTTCTTCTAACCGTTGTTGCGCGGGCAGTAATTCGACAAATTCGCTAAATTCGCCCCGTAAAAATCCCCAACCCCGTTGTAAGTGACGAATCAGAGAGTGAGATTTGTATTGCGTGAGTACCGCGATTTTGCGAATGCCCGAGTTAATACAATTCGACAATGGGAAATCAATAATCCGAAATTTGCCCCCAAAAGGTACCGCAGGTTTGGCGCGCCAATCAGTCAATTGTTTCAGCCGCGACCCCTTGCCGCCCGCTAAAATCAATGCGATAGTGTTGCGAGTGAGACGACTAATATGCCGGTTAGTATGGGCTTGTTCTTCAGGTGTCATGGACTGCCTCCTTTAAATATGGTTATAATAAGTAATTCAGTTGAGAATATTATGACAAGTTCGGCAACAATTGACGCAGTAGTGTCGTGCAAAAGTGACGAGTTATCAGGAATGGCTTGCCGTCGGCATTCAGAGAGTTTAATCATGAAAATCAATATATTAAAAACAGTTTGACCCTATGCTAATCATTTTACAATCGTCCCCGTTCATCACGACTAAAACCCAACAATGGCAAATCCAAATTCGCAGTCAATGCCATTGCTTTGAACAATTCTCCCATTTCGCTCGGCAAGGTCAAAAGTTTCACTTGCTGGCTCAATCGAAAAAATTGTGGATCATTGGGCGAATAACTGCTTAATTTTTCTAATAATCCCGTTGCCAACAAAAAATTCGCCTGACTGGTGTAACCCGCCACTTCCAAATTTGCTGCAACCGCCGCCTGAGCCACCGCGGTGAAATCAATATGGGCAGTAATATCTTGTAATCCTAATAAAATCAATGGGTCTGGATGCGACTGATGTTGATAATGACACATCAACGTCCCCTGATCGCGCTGCACATGATAATATTCACGTTGTGGAAAACCATAATCTATCAATAAAATCAAGCCAGTATCTAACATTGCTGCCAACGCTTGAATCCATGCAGGCAACGCGAGATTAATTTCTGATTCATAACCGTCAGGAAAATTCCCCGGCAACGCCTGCACCGCTTGCTGTAATTCAGTCTCACCCGGCGCAAATTGATAATTCAGTTGGTTATCGACTACTTCAACGTAACACTGCTGAATTTGACCATCGACCACTCGAAATCGCTCAACCGGCATGGCATCGAGCACTTCGTTAGCTAAAATAATCCCGGCAAACGGTTGTTCGGGCAATTTATCTAACCATTGAATCTGATTCAATAATTCTGGAACATGTTGTTGCAGCGTTTGATATTGTTGTTGCTGTAAATCGGCACTCAGTTCGACAATCCAATAAACCGAGGGTAAACTGTCAAGTTGCTGTAATTCTTTCAACAATTCCGCTGCCATCATGCCAGAGCCGGCACCAAATTCTAAAATCACGCCCTGCCCTAAATGCGACAATACTTGCTGACATTGCCGCGCCAAACATTGGGAAAATAACGGAGATATTTCCGGTGCAGTGACAAAATCCCCAAATTTACCAAATTTACGCAACGGACTGCTGTAATAACCTAATTGTGGCGTGTATAGAGCGCGCTGCATCAACTCGGCAAAACTGATTTTTCCGCCCGCGGCGTGAATTGATTGTATAATTGAACGTAATAAATATTGACTTTGAGCGGCTGCAACAGCATCGGGTTGTGGTAAAACTGACATAGTTCTCAAGAGGTTGTATGCAAGAGCAAATTGATTTAACAGGTAAAGTGGTGCTAATTACCGGAGGTGCGCGACGCATTGGTGCAACGGTTGGGCGGGTATTGCATGAACTGGGTATGAACTTGGTTATTCATTATCGGCATTCAGAAGTTGATGCCCATGCCCTGCAAGCAGAATTGCTCCAAAAGCGTGAAAATTCAGTCTTATTGCTGCAAGCCGATTTATTGCACGTCGCGAAATTAACGCGAATGGTGCAACAAATTATAGAGCATTATGGGCGGTTGGATGTGTTGATCAATAATGCGTCGAGTTTTTATCCGACTCCGTTGGGCGATGTCACTGAAGATCAGTGGGAAGATTTGTTGGGAACGAATTTGAAAACTCCGTTTTTTCTCGCACAAGCCGCCGCGCCCCACTTGACCAATTCGCAAGGTTGTATTGTCAATATGGTGGATATTCACGCCACTCGTCCATTGAAAAGTCACCCAGTTTACAGTGCTGCAAAAGCGGGTTTAGCAATGATGACGCAGGCATTGGCGCGGGAATTGGGTCCGAAAGTGCGGGTCAATGGCATTGCGCCGGGAGTGATTTTGTGGCCCGAAAACGAGAAGTTGGACGATGTTTCAAAACAACGAGTGATTTCTAATATCGCGCTGAAACGACCGGGAGACCCTTTGGATATTGCCCGCGCCATTGTATTTTTAATTCGAGATGCGACTTACACCACGGGGCAAATTATCCCAGTCGATGGCGGGCGAATGTTGAGTCAGTAAGCCACTTGCAAGTAAAAACAGATGTTGTTCGGTTACATTTATGAAATTTTAGGAACTGTCATCAAATATTTCCCGTCCCACGCGACCGGATCGCGTTTGGAACGAGGAAATAGTCTGGCAAAGCGGCGAATTATTGCAAAATCGTTTGCAATCTTGTCATGGCTTTCTGCAAGTTTTCCATGCTGGTGGCAAATGAAATGCGCATATACCCTTCCGCGCCAAATGCTGAACCCGGTACCAAGGCAACATTCGCTTTCTCAATCAGAAACTCACCCAATTCCAAATCATTCTTCATGCCCAACCGCGCAATCACATTGTTGAAGCTGGGGAAGATGTAGAACGTTCCCTGACTGGGCAAACATTCTACGCCGTTGATCTTCAACAATTCCGCCAAGACAAAATCATGGCGTTGTCTAAACACCGTCACCATGTCCTTGATAAATTGCTGATCACCTTCTAAGCCCGCTTGGGCGGCATATTGCGAAATTGAGGTCGGATTTGAGGTACTTTGTGATTGAATATTGGTCATCGCTTGAATTAATGGCTCGGGCCCCGCTGCATAGCCAATCCGCCAACCCGTCATCGCGTATGCTTTAGATACGCCATTCAATACCATCGTCCGATCATACAACGCAGGACACTGATTCAGAATATTTTTAAACGGCGCGCCTTCCCACAAGACATGTTCATACATATCATCCGTCGCCACCAATACATGGGGATGTTTTAACAACACTGCACCAAGGGCGGTCAATTCATCATTGGTGTAATGCACACCCGTGGGATTCGATGGGCTATTGATGACAAACAATTTAGTTTTTGCCGTGATTGCCGCATCAAGTTGGGCAGGAGTCAGCTTAAAGCCTTGTTTAATATCTGCTTCCACAATCACCGGAGTCGCCCCCGCCAACAACACCATGTCTGGATAAGAAACCCAATACGGCGCGGGAATAATCACTTCATCACCGGGATTTAAAAAGGCTTGCGCAAGATTATAAAAGCTCTGCTTGCCACCGCATGACACCAAAATTTGTTTCATGCTATAATCTAACTGATTCTCACGCTTAAATTTTTCTACGACTGCTTTTTTTAAACCGGGCGTACCATCAACGGGAGTGTATTTGGTGAATCCCTTTTTTAACGCGTCAATCGCCGCATCTTTGATGTGTTGTGGGGTGTCAAAATCTGGTTCACCCGCGCCCAATCCAACAATATCCTGCCCCGCTGCTTTGAGTGCTGCCGCCCGCGCCGTAACTGCCAACGTGGGTGAGGGCTTGATGGAGAGAACCCGTTCAGACAATTGCAAATTCACAAAAACCTCCTGTATTAGCACCGAAATTTGATTGAACAAAAGCGGGTTAGTTTACCATAAAAGCTCAATATTACGCAGTTGGCATTTTAGATTGTTACCCATAGTTAGCAGGTAATCATTAGGGTTGGGGCACCGATGACAGATAATTTGATGGATCGAGCATCATGACTTATGGGATCGCGCTTGACCCCTTAGTGGTTAAGCTAAATTACATGCTGTTGCGATAGCTAAATATAGTCGATAAATTTACAATGACTTGGTTATTTAAAAAAATTGCTCTGAGCCCACATTTGAGATTGAAATATGCTAATTTGATAATTCAAAATCATAGTTAGCACGCCCAAAAAACACCAAAGGTTTTCATTATTATGCTCAAGAATTTCAAAGTTGGTCAACGCTTATTGATCGGATTTGGCAGTATCATGATGTTTCTCATTTTTATTAGTATCGCAGCAGTTTATCAATCCTATACACTTTCCGCAGTCACTGAGAATTTGTATGAACATCCCTATGCTGTGGGACAAGCAATGCAGGAGGCACGGCTCGGTATCGTCAAAATGCGCAGCGCGCTCAAAGAAATTATGGTGGTGAAAACTGCTGAAGAAATGTTGCAACGTTCTAAGCAAGTGGATGAATATGAAATCGAAGTTTATCAATTACTAAAAATTGCTAATGAGCGATATCTCGGCGATCCTCAAGATATTCAGACTGTCATCGACTTATTTGTCCAATGGAAACCCGTGCGCGATAAGATTTTCAGCCGCTTTGATCTGGATAACCGCGAGCCTGTGATTCAGATGGTTGTTTATGGTGGTGGGATTAATCATTTTAATAAACTCGAAGAGTCTATGCAGAAAGTGCTTGTCTTTGGCAAAAATAAGGCGAAAACTTTTTACGACAATGCGCAACATCAAGCCGACCTGATGCGTTATTGGTTGATGGGTTTATCCATTATGTTGATTATAGTGGGTATCTCGCTCACCCTGTATATTTCTCATACAATCACTCAACCCCTGTTAGTTGCAGTGAAAGTGGCGGAGCAGTTGGCAACGGGCAATTTATTGGTGACGATTCAGACATCAGGCAAGGATGAAACGGCGCAGTTACTCAACGCAATGCAAACGATGGCAAATAATTTACGAGTCATGATTGCGCAACTGATTCAATCTTCACAACATATTAACAAGATCGTGCATCAATTGAGCAACAATGGACGAGAATTATTGACTGGAGCCGAACAACAAACCGTTGCTGTTACGACAACTTATGACGCAGTTTCTTCTTTATCCAAAGCAACCACCCAAGTCGCTGAAAGTACTGAAACTTTAGCCAATAATGTCGCAGAAACTTCCGCCTCGATTGAAGAAATGGCAGCTTCCATCGAATCGGTTGCCAACGGCACAACGGAACTGAATGAAACAGTCGATACCACTTCCCAATTGATTGCGCAAATGGCGAATTCTATTGAACGAGTGGCGGACAATAGTCGTGATATTAGCCAATTTTCTCAGGCGATGGTGGAACAGGCGCAACAAGGTGGCGGTGCGATGCACAATACGATGTTGAGTATGGAAGATATTTCGACGACGATGCAGGGCATTGTGCAGGTTATTGAAAAACTCAATGGCAGTCATCAACAAATTAACAATATTATCAACACCATCAGCGAAATTGCCCGCCAAACTAATTTGCTTGCCCTCAATGCCGCTATTGAAGCCGCCCGAGCGGGAGAACATGGACGGGGTTTTGCCGTTGTTGCCGATGAAGTGCGTAAATTAGCCACCCGTTCTGCTGCGGCAACCCAAGAAATTATCAATTTAATCAGTATGATTCGTAAAGACAGTCAAGATGCCATTATCGCAACCACTGCGGGGGCTGAAAAAGTGCTGAACGGAGTTGATTTGACGAAACAAGCGGGGGGGATTTTGGACAACATTGTGCACGCGATTCATTCTAGTAGCAAAATGATGGTCGAAATCAGTACCGCGACCACCCGTCAAGCCCATGCTTCTGAAGAAATTATGAAAAATGTTGAAGCCATCCGTTTGATGACCAAGGAAATGGATGTCGCGGCAAAAGAGCAAGCTGTTGGAACACAACAAATTATGACTGCGATTGGTGTGATGAATACCATGACTGAAGAAGTTGCCAATTCCGCAGCGCAACAAACGACCAGTAGCGAAAGTATTGTGAGGGAGACGGAAAACGTGGCAACTATATCATCACAAAATCGCAAGTTGTCAACGCAATTGGTCGATGTTACCAACGAATTGAAACGACAAGCTGATGATTTATATGGACTAGCGCAACAGTTTAGGGTGTAGCATGTTAAAGGAATGGTTTATCACGGGCACGGATACCGGCGTAGGCAAAACACGGGTGACGTTGGCATTAATGCAGCATTATCAACAACAAGGCTGGCGAGTGGCGGGCATGAAGCCGGTTGCAACTGGCTGTGAAATGACTTCGGACGGTCTGCGCAACTCGGATGCTGAACAATTGTTACAACTCAGTGGGTTAGCAATCCCCTACGCTCAAATTAATCCATACCCGTTTCTTCCCCCAATTGCCCCCCATCTGGCAGCGGCTCAAGTGAATCAAGTGATTGATATTGAAAAAATTACTCGTGCTTACTATCAAATGTCGCGGGCGGCAGATGTTGCCTTGGTGGAGGGCGTGGGCGGGTGGCGAGTGCCGTTAAATGCGCAGCAAACGCTCAAAGATATTGTATTATCACTAAATTTGCCGGTCATCTTGGTGGTGGGATTGCGTCTCGGCTGCATTAATCACGCCCTGTTGACTGCTGAAACGATTGCACGGGATGGTTGTCAATTGCACGGTTGGATCGCTAACCATCTGAATACAGAAGATAATTGGCAAGCAGTGATTGACAGTTTGCAGCAACGTTTAGCCGCCCCATTGTTGGGCATGGTGCCCTTTGTTGCAGAATCAGACGGTTATATTCCCGCGATACAAATGCGTTCACCATTATTGTGATTTAGTCACTGTCTAAATTTTCTGGGCAATGTGTTGCAAAAAATTATTTTCATTCACCACCGTCAGTTCAAACGTATTGGTCAATCCGACCACTTTTTCGTCCGGCATTCCCAAAACTAATAACAATGAATTGGCTTTCTCTAATTGCAAACGTTTGCGCAATGTCGAATATTTGCCGATGAATTGCCGAAATTCGCCCGATTTACATTCAATCCACAAAGGTGTTTTGCCGTTGATGAGGAAGAACAGATCAATTTCGTTGCGTTCTTGATTGGGAAAGTGAACTTGAAAGCCGCGCAAACAGGAAAATTTAACTTTCTTATCAACCAGTAACGTCGCCACCTTCATCAACGCATACCATTCTAACCAGTCGCCATTGAAAAAATTGACAATTTTAGGCACTGTTTGCAGCGAGATATAAATCTTTTTATCGTATTTATTATGAACGTAGCGCGTAATGAAGGCGTTATCATACAATTCTTTAAGCGATTTTATGATGATGTCTATATCTTTTGGGTTACGAGCGGCGATATCTAATGTGAATTGAGTCTGACCCCCTCGCACTCGTTTGATTTTTTCACAAAATTCGCTCAACACGGCATAATTATCACCCAGTTTCACCGCGATTTCATCAAAAAATCCACTGATGTCCATTGCCGCTTTATCCGGTTCAACCGTGATTTGCTTCGCTTTGAACCAGCGAATAATATCGTCATAATTTTCAAATATCGGTGAAGAAGTCAGATTCGCAAACGCATAGCCGCTTTTGATCTTAGTTGCTTTGTCACTTTTGCTCTTAGTTGCTTCATTACTTTTGATTTTAGTTGCTTTGTCACCGGTCAAGTGGGCATCTTGTTTTAATTGTAAAATTTCTTTTAAAATTTCTTTTTTGATTCTAGTTGCTTCGTCACTGGTCAAGCGGATATTTTGTTTTAATTGTAAAATTTCTTCATGCAGTTGCGATATTTCTCCCGATAAATCAGTGATCAAAGCGACCGAGTTTTGGACATAAAGCAAGGTTTGACAGGCAGGACATTTTACCCGCTTGCCTTCATGTTGATTGCCAATTTCCCGAATAAACTTGCAATGGGTGCATAAAACGATTGCCATGTCGAATTCACTCAATATTTTTTAATTACCGAGATTATACCGAATTTAGCCACGTTATGGAAACATTTTTTGCGATACAATAATAGACAATTATATGGTAAAATAAGCGGTAAATATTAACTCATATTTTAAGTTCATCAACGTAACAGCTATTATTACAATCCACTATGTTCACTTCTATCTCTGCCTTAGAGGGTTATCAACTTGATGAATTTATGGAATTTTCATGGCGGGTTACATTTGGATGGCAAAAAAAAGCTGTCCAATGAACCGGCTATCATGCCAGCAGAGATTCCCTCCCATTTGGTGCTACCCTTGCTGCAACATTACGGGGAACCGACTGAAGCCATTGTGCGAGTTGGCGATAATGTATTGAAAGGACAAGCGATTTCGCAATGTCAGGGGGGCAAAGATTGTCAATTGATTGTCAGCGCGCCAATTCATGCCCCAACGTCGGGAACAGTGGTGGCGATTGAACCGCGTGAAGTGCCCCATCCTTCCGGTTTAACCGCACCGTGCATTGTGATTGAAACAGATGGCGAAGATCGCTGGACGACATTGCAACCTTTGGTGGATTATGCCGGGCGGGATCCGTCTGAGGTGCGCAAACATATTGCTCAAGCAGGTTTAGTGGGATTGGGCGGGGCGGGTTTTCCCTCGCATTTAAAGCTCAAGCCCCAAGGAATTGACACCCTAATTGTCAACGGAGCGGAGTGTGAACCGTATATCACTTGCGATGATCGGCTGATGCGCGAAAAACCTCATGACATCGTCAGTGGGGCGGAAGTTCTGATGCACGTTTTGGGGGGCGCGCAACGTTGCATTATTGCCGTCGAAGATAATAAAATCGAAGCCTATCTTGCCCTATTGGAAGTCTCTCAGTTGATCAACAGCTTAAATCAATCCAACAATAAGCAAGGACTGATTGAAGTGGTCAAAGTGCCAACGCTCTATCCCACCGGGGGCGAACGGCAATTGATTCGGATTTTGACAGGTTTAGAAATTGGGCGCGCCATTTTGCCAGCTCAGTGTGGTATTGTGGTACATAACGTGGAAACAGTGCGTGCCGCGCATCAAGCGGTAATTGAAGGCAGACCATTGATTTCTCGCGTGATCACCGTAACTGGAACGGGAGTGGAAACGCCACGTAATTTAGAAGTGCTGTTGGGTACGTCAATCAAAAATCTTGTCGATCAATGTGGACGCAAGCCATTTATTCGCAGATTAGTGATGGGGGGGCCCATGATGGGGTTTACCCTGCCTCACGATGGAATGCCCGTCATTAAAACAACCAATTGCTTGATGATTTCCACCCAAGAAGAGATTCAAGCCCTGCCCACTCCCATGCCATGTATTCGTTGTGGTGCGTGTGAAAAAACTTGCCCGGTCAATTTATTACCTCAGCAGCTTTACTGGCACGCCAAGGCAAAAGATTTTAAACGAGTGCAGGCACATCACCTATTTGACTGCATTGAATGTGGATGTTGTGCCTACGTGTGTCCAAGCCATATCCCATTAGTCAGCTATTATCGTTACGCCAAAGCAGAAATTCGTGCCACCGAACGCGAGCGTAAACAAGCAGATATTGCCAAGCAACGTCATGAGTTCAAAATTTTTCGCATTGAACGGGAAAAGATTGAAAAAGCCGCCAAACATCAACAACGCCGGGCAGAAATCGAGGCAGTGGGCGCAGTTGCAATTGATGCCGCTGTGGAACGGGTACAGGCGAAGCAGTTAGATCAATAATTTTAAAAGCATTTGAGCTTGTGACTAAGTTTCACTGGGTGACAAGCCTAAACTTATTTCGTACCAAAATGTTTCGTTCAAGTTTTCTAAAATATTTTCCCTAGCGATTTTTGAAATCTAAAAATTTTATGAATATTATTCTAGCTCAACCGCGTGGTTTTTGTGCTGGGGTGGTGCGTGCG